>Ga0194063_10000252_pt1 | contig 40194 bp, 41 predicted proteins | sample SepL3720m_MetaG_FD_155459 | JGI IMG/M metagenome (GOLD analysis project Ga0194063, IMG submission 155459) | Anoxic zone freshwater microbial communities from boreal shield lake in IISD Experimental Lakes Area, Ontario, Canada - Sep2016-L373-20m | ecosystem: Environmental > Aquatic > Freshwater...
GTGAAACAAGGGATAAATTCCCATTAAGCACAAAAAAGGTATTGAAGAAAACGGTCATGGGTACATTGGTTTGGGCAATTTTATTGCTCATTATTTGGGGAGTTCTTGCTTTTGCTTTAAGTTCAGGGAATGAAGTTGGTGGTTATTTAGGAATAGCGACTGCTGGAATTTTTGGTTTAATGTTTTTTATAATTTTAGTGGTTTATCTTTACCAACGTTGGTATTACGCGGTTTATTTTTATGATTTAACAAGTGATTTTATAATTATAAAAAAAGGCCCAATAACTCCGATGGAAATCACGATACCTTATGAGAGAGTGCAGGATATTTATGTTGATCAAGATTTGCTCGATAGAATTTTTGGCCTTTACGATGTTCATTTGTCTAGCGCAACAATTTCTTCTGGAATGGAAGCTCATATAGACGGTGTTGAAAAACCAGCCGCAGATGGTTTGAGAAAAATGTTGCTCGAAACAGTGCAACAAAAAATTGGTAAAAAAAGCCCAAATTTAAATATTAATAACTAAACTACTCAATAAAAAATATGGAAAATTTATCACAAACTATGACAGCGAATAGCAACATTATTACGGAAAAAAATTATCCAATAACAAAACTTTGGATTTTTAAAGCTCCTATAATTATTATCTTAATGAATATAGTGGCATTATTTTTTGGTTATTATTTTCCATATCTTGTTTTGGCTTTACCAATAATGTTAATTGCAAATCCCTTGATTCGAGCGAATTTTCACTATTCATTAGATGATAAATATTTTCATGTCAAACAAGGAGTTATATCAAAAAAGCAAAGGAATTTGCCTTACGGTGTTATACAAAATGTTTTTGTAAAGCAAGATTTATTTGATCGTATTTTTGGGCTAGCTACATTAAGAATTGAAAATGCCTCACAAGCAGGTGGTGATAGCAAGGTGCGTTGGTGGAATAAAAGTTATGGATCTAAATCCAATGCTAACGCCTATGGGCAAGGAGAGGGTTTGGGATCTTCAGGGAATAAAGTAAATCTTCCTGGTCTCAAAAAACAAAACGCAGAGGAATTAAAAAACTTTATTCTTCAAAAAGTGAAAGAAAATCCAATTGAAGAAAGTGGATTATAATATTCTTTTAGGCGGCGCACCAGTTTCACTGGCACGAAATTCATCGGCGAATTTTCCGAAAACCCCCAGTCCGAAACCCGCCCGCATTCCTCCCCAGACCCCTCCTGCGGGCGGGAAATCAGCCGAGGCAGGGCGAATCCAAAACCCCAAACAAATTGTTTCGCCCTGCCGAGTCCTTTTTAGTAGTTTTAATCATTTGGATTTTGCTCGAAATAGTTTCGAACTTTGTCCAACAAACACCGCAACATATTACGAAAAACCATCTACACCTTTTGGTGTGGAGTCTGGTTTTAATAATTATTTCAATACTAATTCAATATCCAAATAGAATAGTTGAGATACGCTGCGAAGCTGACCCATAGAATATATGGAATCAATAGATATACAGTATGCCTTGAAATTTTGAAGAACGCGATCATGGTGGCAACGATGATGAGCCATAGACTCAGTATCTCAACCAATGCACCGCGTGGACTCTGAAGTCCGAAGAACATGATTGACCACATGACATTCAATAGTAATTGAGCACTGAAAACTTGAATGGCAGTTTTCTTGCTCTTCTTGTCAGCATTACTTTTCCATACAAAGAATAGAGCGATACCCATGAGTGCGAATAGTGCTGTCCAGACAGGTCCGAATATCCAGCTTGGTGGAGAAAAGTCAGGTCTCGCTAGTGTCGCATACCAGGTGTCTATAGCAGGAGTAGTAAAGAATGATCCAGCCAATCCTGCCAGTTCACAAATGATTATTGCGAATATCAGTTTTGGGACATGAGATAAATTGTTCATTACCAACATTATAGCTCCGTTTACTCGTGTTGGAAAGGACGTGGTACTGTGGATAGATCTAATCATTAGAAGCCTGGGAAGAAGTCAGTCCTTATCCTCCTCCCTGGTATATGCATCTTGTGTAGCATTTCTTCGCAGGCCGATACCATACCATGTGGCCCAGATATATAATACGTTCTATTCATATAGTCTGGTACTTCATGAGTGATCATATCTGGACTCACGAAGCCTATACGACCAGACCAGTCTCTGGTGAGATTCTGTGTATCTGTGAGTGTACATACGACTTTGATGCCTAGTTTTTCCGTGGCTGCCTGCCATATCTCTGGATAAGCCAAGTCAACAATAGTGTTGTTGGAATATAGGACTACGATATCTCGCTTTTCATTCTTGTCTATCAAATATTTGATCATACTACGGAAAGGTGTGATACCGATGCCACCGGCGATAAAGACTAGTTTTGTCGATTTGTTATGAGGTAATACGAAATCTCCAGCGACACCACCAGCTACGATAGTCTGACCTATTTCCAATTTTGCGAAGCTCGTCTTGAAACTACTTGATTCGGGGTAGAATTTGACACCAAGTTTGACCTCTGGCTCAGTAGGTGATGATGCTATGGTAAAGAATCTCCTATTACCTCGGCTGTCAGTATCATCGTGACCTAGTGTCCACTCCATGTATTGCCCCGGCTTGAACTTTATAGGATGGTCAGATGTGAAAGTAAATTCTCCGGTATCTTTGGCAACCAGATCAGACTTGGTCAGAGTCAGTACATATTTCCTCATAGGACTCATAAAGAAAGCAAGAAGGTTTCCAGTGAGAAGTGCCAATTCCGGAGTTGAATATATCGATAACACATGTAGAGTAGGGGTGAATAATAGTCCTATTACTAGCGCAAATACCATCCTCTTTGTACGTGTGAGAGGAGACGTCAATGGTTCTGTGAGCATTATAAAAGCAAAGAATATCATAGGTGAATCTATGAAGATCCTATGCAGAGTAGTTAGTATGTCCGCAAGACCCAATTGAGCCGATGACGTGGCGAATATTGATACCAATGCAGAAACCAAGAAGACGATGACCATATCGAAACGTCGGATCTTCTTCACTATCAACAATCCACCAATGAGAACGAATGGCAACATATATAATGTTCCGACCCACCATGTGGCTGATTGGTTCAGTGTGATCGCGGTCAATGCAACAGCGAAAGCTACAGGGTTGAATACATGTTTCTTGTTGATCGCTATTATGAATTTTGCAGCCATAGACCATATGCCAGTCCAGATCAAAAAGGGAAGTATTGAGATGTATTCTCCTGCATGAGGTGGACTTATGATGAGTGCCAATATGAGTGCAGTCACGAAAACGGATTCGATGTTTGCATGAGTCTTGAATACACGCACAAATAGTTGATTTGTGATCCATGAGACGACGACCAAGATAGCAGTTGAATACAGGAGAGCTAGTGGATTGTATGGTAGAAGTCCAAATGAACACAAGACGAGAGCAGCGACCAATATCATACCAACAACATAGAGTATCAGACGGTACATCGTGGTTGTATTCAGGAAATTATTGAGGAATTTTGGCATAAATGATTGTGTAATTGTTATTTGTAATTCAATATGATCGTTAGTTTGGCAAATCCGGTAGTCATCGTCGCGATACCTTTACTGTCTATCATGTATCCTTCAAATTTTCTCGGTTGATCCGTAGTATTCAGGCCCTCTACGAAATCAATACCTTTTCTACCCATAGCGAAGGCGGCGGTTGCGAATCTATCAGCTTCAAAAATATCTGGTCCAACAACACTGAGACTAACTATATCATTGAATAGTTCTTTTCTATCATGTGGATTGTAGATATGTTGACCGCGCAGGTATGTGCCAGAAGTCGCGATTCCCCGATCCTTTAAATAGATTACTTTCACATTCTCATCTTGTTTGAAAGGATTGCGAATACCTATACTCCAGACATCTCCGTTCTCATTTGATCCACTGACCTCTATATCACCACCAGCTTCTACGTAGTAGTTTCCGAATCCTGCTTCATGAATGAGTTTGGCCGCGTTATTGATGGCCCAGCCTTTGACTATGCCTGATGGGTCTATGGAGCCATCTATTTTCCGAATATCGAAATATCCATCGGTCTCAGTTTTCGTCCGTTCTGATAATTCGAAGATTTCTCGCATGTCTCTACTCGAATTTTCAAGAAGTAATTCACCTCTATTGATCTTCATGATCTCACTATCTGGTTTGTATGTGCTGAATGTTTGGTCAACGTATTTGAAGTATTCAAAAGTTTTTTCGATCATGGTTTGAACTGCTTCATTATCGCCGATGATCTCTATGTTCACAGGCATACCCATTATGTCACGGGTTTGTCTCATGATGCCTATTTTGCGGCCAGAGATAGAGCGACGCCGAGAGACTGTTTGAAAGCTCCACTCGTAGCTGTTGCTCCTGAAACACCGTTGACTACGGCGCTCTGTGCGGTTATAGCTTCACTTTTCAATAAAGGCATAGCGCGTGTATTGATGCGGATAGAGTTGCCTCTATCGTTAGGGTATTGTAGGAATTGTACGTCGGTAAGTTTTCCTCCACTGATGGTCGCACTGACTTCTACATTTCCATAGTATGCGTCAGCTACTGATCCGTTGTATGTGCCGTCTCTGTATTTGCCAGTGTTTTTCACTACTGCAGGTATGATCGTTTGTGATGTTGCGGTTGTTGATTGGCTAGGCGTATTCTTTGGAGAACTCAATAGAACATACAATGCAAATACTATAATAAGGCCAAAAAATAAAATAATTTTTTTCATTATGCTATTTTGCATGTAACCATGAATATATGTCCTCTATTGCCTTGACAGCATCTCCTACAGCAATGTTGTTTTGGTGGTATAAGCCATCTGTACAATCGCCAGCTGCCCATATACCATTTTCTGAAGTACGTTGGTTCTTTGCGTCGGTCACAACATGGCCGAAGTCGTTCAGTTCTATTATCTCTTTTGCAAAATCTGTATTTGGCAGGGAACCAATCTCTACGAAAATCCCAGTAACAGGTATTTCGACATCTTTCTTTGTCTGTGCGTCATTGTACACGAACGATGTAACGAATTTGTCGCCTTTGACTTCCTTTGGTACGGCGAATTTGATGACTTTCATCTTTGGATTACTCGTGACCTTATCTATTGTCTCAGGATCAGCTTTGAATGTATCACCGCGAATGAGTAGTGTGACACTCCTGCAGTATGCTAGAAGTTGTGCTGCACTTTCGAATCCGGCATTTCCTCCACCTATCACCGCTACGTCTTGGTTTTTGAATAGTGGACCATCACAAGTAGCACAGTATGTTAAACCTTTATTATCATATTTTTCTGCTCCAGGAACGTCTAGCTTTCGTCTGTGACTACCGGAAGTGATGAGTACGCTTTTTGATTGGTAAGTCCCTTTGTCTGTTGTTATAGAAAATGACTGTGTAGAGCCTGAGTCTGGTTGTACTAAAGGGTTTCTATTTATCGCTATACACTTTTCACTTTCTTTGAAGTCTATGATTCCATCGGAGTATGTCTTTGCATGTTTCTCTAGTGATTGAGACAGATCCAGTCCAGAAATAGCCACAGTCCCTATCCAGTTTTCGATCTTTTCCGAGACATTGCTTTGGCCGAGCCAATCTTTGGTAATGAAAACTGTTTTTAATCTTTTGCGCGCTGCATACACCGCTGCGGCTGCGCCCGCTGGTCCGCCACCTATTATTGCTAGATCGTAAATATGTTGATCCATGAAAAATTTGTGCGCTACTATTAATTGAGTCAATAATATATAAAGTTCTATTTCAACCTAGATCTCCTCAAGAAAGCGGGAATAGCACCCCAATCGTCGTCTTCTTTTACTTCAGGTTTTGCATCGGATTTGACATTGATGTCTGATTTTACGTTGATATCCTTTTTCATCTCAGGTTTTTCAGATGGAGCAGTGTTGTAGATCTTGCCTTTTTCTGATGAAGCACCGCGACGCATGAGTGAAGCAATACTTGGTTCAGAGGTAGCACTGTTACTATTTCCAGAGTTAGACGATTGACCCATCTTACTAGAACTTGCTGTTATGACTCCCTCAGGAAAACCAGTAGCGATGACTGTTATCTTGATCTCGTTTTTCTTTAACTTATCATCACGAACTGTTCCGAATATGATCTTGGCTTCTGGATCTATGGATTCTGTAATAACTTTTGCAGCATCCTGGATCTCGAACATTGTTAGGTCTTCACCGCCAGCGATCGAGAATAGTACACCTTTGGCGCCAGCGATCGAGACATCGAGTAGTGGGCTGTTGATAGCGGCCTTCGCTGCGTCTATAGCTCGATTCTCACCTGATGCTGATCCGATACCCATCAGTGCAGATCCTGCGTTCTCCATGACGGTCCTTATGTCTGCGAAGTCGATGTTGACTAGTCCAGGAGTGGTGATGAGGTCTGAGATACCTTCAACTGCATGTCTCAAGATGTCATCACACATGGCGAAAGCATTCTTGACTGTTGTGGCCTTATCGATCGCTGAAAGCAGACGATCGTTCGGGATGACGATGATAGCGTCGACTTCTTTTCGTAGATCATCTAGTGCAGCGTCAGCAATACGTGTCCTCTGACGGCCTTCGAAGTAGAAGGGTCTAGTGACAACTGCTACTGTGAGACAGCCGAGCTCCTTCGCTGTACGTGCAACGGTTGGACTAGTACCAGAACCGGTTCCTCCGCCAAGTCCACAAGTAACGAAAACCATATCAGCACCCTTGATAGCTTCCTGAATATCATCTCGGGTTTCCTCAGCAGCTCGTCGTCCTAGGTCAGAGTTCATTCCAGTTCCCAGACCGCGAGTCAGATTCTTGCCAATATTTATACGCTTCTTTGCCAATGAACGATGTAAGTCCTGAGAGTCAGTATTGATAGCTATGAAATCAACGCCGCGAACTTTGCAGTTGATCATATGATTTACCGCATTACCACCGGATCCACCGAGTCCTAATACTTTGATTCTTGCGAAAGCTTCTATGTCTGGAGTTATGTTAGGCATGAGTTGTATATTAACACAGGGAAATCTATAAACAAGTCTATTTCGTTGATTATAGGACAAATTTACACAGACAAAATAGATTTGGCTATTTAGTCAATTCTATTGGATAGATATATAAGTCTGATGTGTAGATAGTGGCTCTACCAATTGCTGTGTTACAGCGTTATGGTAGGAATTGCTTGAACCATCTCGTTGTAGAGCGCCATACTTTCTTGAAAAATTCTTTTGATTGGTCAATCTCTGGTCCTTCATCGGCATGCATACCCCAGATCGTGAGACCGTAAGCAACAGCCCATGTTGCATCCTTGAATGAAGACTTACCTTCAACTAAACCGATATTACCGATCCTTGATGGTAGGCGTAATGATACTCGTGCTAGATCGTCTATAGAGCTCAAACCTGAACCACCACCAGTGATGATGATGCCAGCTGGCAAAAGTCCGTTGCGACCGATCTTTTTCAGATGTGCTTCGATCAATTCGAATATATCAGAAAGACGCGCTGCAATGATTTCTTCTAGTTTCTTTCTCGGATATGAACTGCCTGTGATCGCACCAATCTTGATCTGCTCGGCTTCCTCTAGGGGAACCTTAAGTCCCAGTGCGATGTCGTTAGTTATATCTGTTGAACCGATAGGGAATACTTCTAGAGATGTCGGTATATTATTCTCAAATACTGCGATCGAAACAGTCTCGGCGCCGATGTTGGCTAGGACACAACCAGCAACTTTCTGGGATTTGCTGAGTGTTACGAAGCTCGCCGCTATGGGTGCTGCCATGATATCTTCGACTTCTATACCGGCTTCATTGACCGCAGATATGAGGTCTGCAGCATGATGGTCCAGACATGTGATATACAAAGACTTCAATTCGATCTTGTTACCTTTTAGTCCGAGAGGTGAACCTAATGATGGATATCCATCTATCTTGTACTGAAGTGGTATATCGTAGATGATGCGTCTATTAGCTATGAGTGAACGTGGGATATCCTTTTCATTTTGCTCGTGGAGTTTCTCTATCTCCAGTGAAGTCACTTCTGCGTCTGCGCGTGAAGTCATGATGAGACTGCTCACTGTTGTAGCTGACAATCCTATACCACCAACAGAGACAAAGGCTTTCTTTACCTTGATGCCGGCTTTTTCCTCGGCTTCCTTGACTGCGGACTTGATGCTTTCTGCGACGTCGTGGACATTGGTAACATACCCATGTCGCAAACCTTTGGATTCCGCAGTACCAATACCTATGATGGAAGGGAAACCTTTTTCATTTTTTTCACGTGTGCTAGCTATTACAACTTTCACATTGTAAGTTCCGACGTCTATTCCTGTTATTATGTTTCGTGCCATTTGTATAGTTCGATCTAGTCTCTAGATGTTGAACTTTTTTCTGTATTCAACTTCTAACTCCTCCATTGTACATCCATGATCGAATCCTTTCAAATGCACGCAACCGTGGATAAATAGGAAAACGATAAAATTGTTATAGTCACGCTCGAATTTCACCGCCTCTTTCTCTGCTTCCTCTGGACAAATATATATTTCACCTTCGTCTTTCGAAAGAGGGAAACTCAGGATGTCTGTTGCGGAATTCTTGTTTCTGTATGTCAGATTCATGGTCTTCATTTTCGCAGGTTCAATAATAGTGAATGACAAGGAGTATTTTTTCCCGAGTATTGCGTCTTTTATCGCATGAAAATCCACACGAGGCATAGAAGCTCGTGTGGTATTTTCGAAAGTAAATAGACCAGACATTATTATTTTCTAGTTGGCTTTACAGGGGCTTTGCCGAGTTTGATGAGTTCGGCCATGTTCTTTCGTCTCTCGAGTAAAGTTAGTGCGCGTTGTTTGACTTTGTATTCAGACTGTACGCGTCCACTGAATCTGAGGCTGCGCTTTCGCTGTATTACGCCAGATCCTTGTACTTTGCGAGTAAAACGTCGAATAACGCTCATAGCGTTTTCTCCGGAATTCCTTGTTACTTCTGCGTTTATCATAGTGGGACTATTTTAACATAAAGCTTGATTTGAAGCAATATTGCATCTCAGGCTACTTTTTATAATGCTGAGATTCTATCTTCTTCATGTATTTCGGTAGATCATCGATCGAAACAATGTTCTGACTGTGGGTCTCATTCTCACGAACGATAGCTGTACGTTCGACTGCTTCCTTTTTGCCAATGACGATGACATAAGGCGTATGGTGTCTCTCAACATTAGAAACTTGTGCACCTAGACGATCTTTGGCTAGTGATAGATATAGAGGGATCTTCGCTTGACGGAGCCTCTCGATCACTTCCAGTGATAACTGTTTTGATTCAACTCCTAACTGCACAAACGATGCTATCGGTCTTTTCACTTTCAAGACCGACTTGCGTAGGTTGTTCTTGCCTTCATTGATGAGAAGGGAAATACCAACACCTGGTACGTCTTTCTTCATATTCAGTCTCTTGGCGAGTCCATTGTAACGAACACCTATAGCCAATATGTGACGGTTACCACCTTTCTTCGTAGCAGTATTGTCATTGTTGATGATGGCAAAGACTGTTTCAGTACAGTATTTGCGATTGCCCATCAAACCGTTATTGATCGCGTATGGAATGTTGAGTGTCTCCATGTATTCTAGGATTTCTTCTAGATGTCTCCTACTAGATTCTGACAGAAAGTCCATGGATTTTGGTGCACCAGCATTCAACTCTATGGCAGCTGGAGTTTTCGAAGCCAGTAGTTCGAATGGGTCGTGCTTGAACAATTGTCTGCATTCAGGCGTCATGTCGTTGATCAGCTTTCTATAATATGAGGTCAACTCACGTGTGAATCGGTTTATAGAATCACGATCTCCGACTGAATTGATCTCTACAACTGTGTTGGTATAGCCTTCTTCGCCGAGCATCGCTCTCGCTGTCTGTATGAGTGTGGCTTCGGCGATACTTCCAGATGGGCCAAGTATCTCGAGGTCTGCATATCTAGCGTAGGCGGTCTTTCTCTGTGTTCCTCTACAAGGATCTTTGAAATACAACATCACAGGTTGTGACATCGAATACATCTCCAATTCCTGGTACATCCTCATTACTGATATTTTCTCCTCGGCATGTAGAGGGAGGCGTCCATGTTTTTCAGTTTCATCATCTATATAGTCACTCTCTAGAATGTCTTTTGCCGCATCCATGTCGGACTTGATGATGCAAGGGCTTTTCGTAGGAGTAAAACCATAATAGACTGCTACTTCACCGATTTTGTCCAAATGATTATGTGTGACGAACTTCTGGTTTGATTTGTTTTGATTTGATGCCATGGTGTTTGTCTGAAGTCCGGAAATTTATATTAATAAAAAAATGCGAAACTAAATGTTACTCGCGAAACGCTATACTACTCCGTCTCTTTGCCGGGCCATATCGATATTGCTCCTGGTGGCAATAGTCGTATGATCGGTTTTCCAACGATGAGGTCTCTATCCAATGATCCCCATGCTCTAGAATCAGAGCTCTGAAGTCGGTTATCACCCATAACAAAGAAACTGTTCTCTCCTAGAGTGGTCGTCATCGTGTCGTGAGATTTGTGAATTCCGGCAATGTATTGTTCGTCTAGGGTTAGACCGTTCGGGTATTTTTCAGTAAAAGCTGAGTCGAGAGGGTTAGTAACTGTGATCTCGCCATCTTTCATCGTTAGTGTTTCTCCTGGGAGACCGATGATACGTTTGATGTAGTAGATCTTTGGATCGTTGGGATATTTGAAAACTATCACATCACCTCTTGATGGATTTTCGAATCTATATGAGATACGATCGACGATCAAGAATTGTCCAGTAGAAAAAGTAGGATCCATCGATGCACCGTTTACGATGAACGGTTCAGCGATGAAGAATCTGATAGGGAGGGAGATGACGAGTGCGATAACGATGACCTGGATCCATTCTTTGACACTATTCCATATCCTATTCTGCTCTGTAATGGTCATATTTGGCTCCATAATACGTACATTATATGCCATTTTTTCGACTAATGCAAATTCAGTATTTTTAAAGATTCATTATGTAAATATTTAGATAAAAAAGTGGAGAAATTGCCAGTCCAGCATGCTCGATGTGCCCCCGCTGGTTCTTTCGACGAGTCTGATGTAAACTACATTCCATGTCATACATCATTGCAGGGCTAGGAAATCCAGGAGAAGAATACGAGAATACCAGACACAATACTGGTAGGATCGTACTCGGCGAATCGGTTGAGAAGTTCGGTGAAGATTTTAAATTCAATAAAAAGATAAATGCGCAAGTCTCGGCAGGAAAGATTGGAAAAGAAAAAGTAATGTTCGTAGAGCCGGAGACATTCATGAATAATTCTGGCAAAGCTGTCGGTCAACTAGTAAAAAGTGTAAAAGCTGCTGGAAGATTGGTTGTCATATACGATGACTTCAATCTGCCTCTAGGACGCATCCGTATCTCATTCAATCGTAGTTCTGGTGGGCATAATGGTATCGAGTCCATCATCAAAGCTGTGAAGACCGAGGCATTCTTGCGCATACGTGTTGGTACTGCACCAGAGAATGCAAAAGGCAATGCAAGGACTCCTCATGGCGAGGACAAGATTGAGAAGTTCATCTTGGGTAAATTCAAGGATGATGAATTGAAGGTATTGAATAAAGTTGGCAAGACTATATCTGATGCACTGGACATGATCGTTCGAGAGGGTAAAGACAAGGCGATGAGTGTGTTCAATGGAATGTAGAGGTCTGACCTCGTCAAATGGACATGAAGTTAAATCTTTTGCCTTCTATTAATGTATATCTGTAGTATAATGTTTGCATGAATAATGGAGTATTACTACCATCTGATGATTTTCGAAAGATAGATGTGAAAAATAAGCACAGAAAATTGCTTACTATGCTCATAGTTTCTGGATCGTTCGCTATTGTTATAGTAGCGATTTCTATTTACATGAGTAGGAATAGTATAGTTACTAGCGTAACACCTACAACTTCCATGTCAGAGAGGGTTAGTTTGACACGAGATGAAATATCAGAAAAGACTAAAGAAATGTCAGATATCGGAGCTACGACTACGCTCACTAAGCAGCAGATATTGGAAAAACAGATAGAGATAAAACGTGCTCAATATGCAGAATAGTTCGGTTCATTACAAATTAGTAATTTAATAAAAATATTATGAGAAAATTCAAAGATTATATAGGTGTGACTATACTGGGGATCGTAGTTATGTCTGGAGCAGCACTCGTCCAATCATCGACAACGTGGTCACCACCACAAACAGCACCACCAGATTGTGTTTCTGGATTTCCAGGTTGCGATGCTCCGCTAAATGTCGGTGATAAGAGTCAAAGCAAGTTAGGTCAGCTGATGGTGAATACAAGTATAACTAATCCATTTGCGGTTGGACTCAGAGTCTTTGGGCAGGCGTTGGTTGATTCTCTGGAAGTGAGAGGTACTGCTACTACGACAACTTTGAATGCAACCAGTGTAAATACGACAAATATTAAAGTTACTGGTGGTTCACCGGTGGCTGGTAAGGTTTTAACCGCATCTGATGCGGCAGGAAATATGACATGGCAGACGCCAGCAACTGGCAGTGGAGGCGTGGCAAAGATAATTGCGGGCACTAATGTGACGATAAGTCCGACGACAGGAGTGGGGAATGTGACAGTGACTGCAACTGTGCCAACTGCTGTGAGTGGATCTGTAGGTGGGGGTTGTAGTTCATCTCAAGACGGAACTGGTACAGCATATAGGTCTTATTGGGGGGTAGGTTCTCTTGCGGCCCCAGCCGCAGGGGGATGTACCTGTACGTCGGGATATACATCACGTCTGATATTTTCTGAAGCTATTTCTGGGATGAGAAGTTATCTTTGTGTACATAATTAATCTGTATTGCTCTCTACATTGTACATTACACAAATTTACTATGTCCCATATCAAAATAACCACCAAACTTAGTCTGGTGGTTATTTTAAATTGACAGTTTATGCAGTCAATTACTTCTTTTTGTCGCTATGTATTATTTCTTCTCACCACTGGTATAAGTCAGTGCCATCTTTTGATCCTTTGGATCAAATAGGGAAATCTTGAAGTCGTAAGTCTTGCCAAGTTCAAGAGCCTTTCTTAGCTTCTCTTCAGAACCGAACTCTGATACATGTACGAGTCCAGCAACTCCTTCTTCTATAGAAGCCAATGCACCATGCTTGTTGAATTTGATGATAACACCGGAAACAGCCATGTCTTTCTTGTATTTCTTGGCAGCTTCGGTCCATGGATTGGCCTTCAATTTCTTGAGTGATAGGGAAACCTTGCCGTCCTTTACTTCAATAACCTTGGCAGTAATCTTCTGACCAACTTTTACGAAATTTCGAGGATCATCAACTAGACCCCAATCAATCTCAGAAATGTGTATGAGTCCTTCTAGGCCTTCCTCGAGTTTGACGAAGACTCCGAAATCAACAACGCCAGTGACTGTACCTTCGATATCATCTCCGACTTCATATTTGTTAACGATCTTTTCTTTCTCTTTTGACTCTGGACCCTTCTCAGAGAATATCAGTTTACCTTCCTTTGGATCTGCTGTGATGATCGTTAGTTGTAGACGTGTACCGACTAGTTTCTTTAGCTCATCTAGGATCTTGTCTTTATCACCATCTGTGATACGAGGGTAATGCTCAGCCTTTAGCTGAGATGCTGGTAGGAATCCGACTATACCTTGCCACTCTACTAGGAGTCCACCCTTGTTGGCTTCCTTGATAGGGAGGTCGAGGACCTTCTTTTCCTTGATAGCAGAATCAGCTTCATTCCAGATGAGAGCTTGTCTAGCTTCCTTTAATGATAGCTCGTAATAACCTTCTTTGTGTGAAGTGTCGACGATCTTTGCGGCAATAACGTCACCAATATTGATCCTCTTGATAACATCTCGAGCTACGATGAATTCACGGCCATATATGATACCTGTACCGAATGGTGTGAGGTCAACATAGACGGAAGATTTCTCTATAGCGATAACAGGACCTTCTACTAGGTCCCCGATTATCGGAGGATTCTTCATAACCGTAACTAACTTACCCATTATGGTAAGTTTTTGTTCATCGGTCATTTCCATTTCCTTCTTTGCTTTTGCTGACTCGTCTGCGTCAGTTCTAGGTGCTCTCTTTTCACCTGGAATATTTCTGGAACCTGTTGTTTCTACCTCTACAACGTCACTAGTAACACTGTCTTTTGCTTTTTTGAACATGATTTGCCGTCTTTTGACGGTGCGAGCCGCTTTTTAAATTGATAATGATAATTGCGGGTACGCTATAGTTAATTTTGCACGACATACTGTCGTTATTCATGAAAATATGGGTGCGCACTAACTGGGGGAAATCTATCATAAATAGGGGGATCTGTCTATGTCTACAGAAATGTTTACAGAAATGGTTATGACAGCGCCCTGGCATATTGTGGATAAAGTTGCAGTGATGAAAATAGTAGAATAAAAAAATCCTACCATGCGGTATTCGCTAGGCAGGATGATGTTTTTGGGGTTTTTGTCCGCATGCTAGCAATTACTGCATGCCTGCGGGTCCAGTCCAAGTTTGTGAGTCGGTGTCAGTTGTCGGATCGCCGTTATTAGTTCTTCGATATAAAACGGTTTTTGCATGTACTTGTCTGCACCACATTTGTTGATGATGTGGTGGTCGAGAGTTGAACTGTACATGATGATCTTTGTTGTTGCGCAAGCAACTTTAGCTGTTTCAACTATCTCTGTACCATTACTATGACGAAATTCATGGTCAGTGATCACGATGTCGATTGGTCCATTCTGACCCATAATCTGGTTTGCTTTACTCACAGAGTGGCACTCAGATATTTCTAGTTCGGAGTTACTCATCGTTTTACTGATGAGTAACTTGATAAGTTGTGTTATTGGCGGTTCTTCATCTACAACTAATATTCGTATCGTGTTCATTATTTATTCTCTCTAATGTGCATTTACTATCACGACAACTTCGCGTTGCCATATCTATGTCTTAGAATACTACAAATTACCCGAGTGGTCAACCTATTGGATAATATTCGTTTTTGGTAGTATTATTAACATTATGATAATAAATTACCTAGGAGGAGAGTTCGTGAAAATCCAGTTTGGAGATACTATCTTGGCCCTGAATCCTGTGTCCAAGGATTCATCTTTGAAGACTAGTAAGTTTGGTGCAGACATAGTCCTTATAAGCCTGAACCATGTTGACTTCAATGGTATAGATCAGGTCACTTTCGGTGAGAAAAAGCCATTTGTTATGAATGGTCCTGGTGAATATGAAGTGCGCGGAGTTTTTGTGAAAGGTCTGGCTTCAGAGTCTGGCTATGATGGTGAAAAACGGATAAACACGATTTATTCTATTTCTCTCGAGGGCATGAACATATGCTTCTTGGGTGCTATCAATAATGAACAACTTCCAAAAGATGCGGATGAGGCGATCGATGATGTCGATATACTATTCGTGCCTATTGGTGGAGATGGGGTTTTGAGTCCTGCGGATGCATATAAGTTGGCGGTATCAATAGGTCCAAAGATCATCATTCCTATTCACTATGGAGATATAGGAGGGAAAGATGCTCTGAAGGCGTTCTTGAAAGAAGCGGGTGAGAATCCAAAACCAGAAGCGAAACTTACATTGAAAAAGAAAGATCTCGAAGGCAAAGAAGCAGATGTTGTGGTGCTAGAGAAAGAGTAGTACAATTGGACTATGGACTTCCAAGCTAAACTAGAAAATTTGCGATCGAAGCCAGATCATATAAAGCGTAGATATGCATTTTGGAGTTCGCTCAGCTTCACTTCTCTAGTTTTTGTCTTTTGGATATCTTCGTTCGCGTCGTGGGGATCGACTACAACACCTGTTGTTGCAGAAGCAGTGAATAGGGCCGGTAGTCCAGGTCAGTCAATGGTTGCTGCGGTAGGATCATTCTTTGTTGATATCAAGGATATGGTATTTGGACCAAAGAAGATGTCGTATTCGAACATTGAGGTATTACCAGGTAAGTAGTTTGCATTTCTTTTCAATTTAGGGTATATTTGTTGCTCAAGAAGTTAATACATTTATGTCTCAAGATAAACTCATACAACTCAGAAACAAATCAACCGGCGAGGTATATTGGTCGTCCAAGAACAGGAAGACTGTAGAAAAGAAGCTGGAACTCAAGAAATACAGTGCTAAGCTTAGAAAGCATGTAGTCTTCAAAGAAGGCAAGAAATAATAGAGGATTTACGATTGGTGAATTATGAAGTATGATATATGCAGGCCCGATCGGGCCTGTGGTTTGTAATGGGCTTGTGTATTCAGCTTCATTCATGGGCGATTAGTTAAGTGGTATAACTGCGGTCTCCAAAACCGCTGTCCGAGGTTCGATTCCTCGATCGCCCGCATGGATACTTGGCTCTTACATTTTTCGACGGATCATAGCGTACTCATATATTTCGCAATCATTGTATTGGCATGTGCAGAAGGTCCTATTCTGTCCATATTTTTCGGAGCATTGATCAAGATCGGAGCATTTCCATTCTTACCTGTATATGCTGCACTCATGGCGGGAGACCTCATAGGTGATATCGTCTGGTATGAGATCGGCAGGCATGGAGCTTCTAGGTTCGTATACAGATTTGGTAAATATTTCAATCTGACACCTGAAAGGATCGAGAAAGCCACCAAGATATTTCATAAATATCATGGCAAGATCCTGATAGTCTCCAAAGTGACCAATGGCTTCGGTCTGGCACTCGTCACACTCATGGTAGCTGGTATGGTCAGGATCCCTTTTGTAAAATATCTTCTCATCAATCTCGTCGGTCAATTCTTCTGGACAGGAATATTGCTAGCTAGCGGATATTTCCTAGGTGATATGTATATGAAATTTGACTCAATATTCGGAAAAGTATCCGTAGTTGTAATATTCGTTATTATACTACTCGCGCTCAATGAATACCGAAAATATATCGGTAGTCAGATAGGGAAGGATATTGCATAATGGTCACTATTTGAAAACATTCTTAAAAAAGTGATATATGTATTTTGATTCGATAGATATGACTCCCTCATTCTTGAATCTTCTAGCGGAAGTCTTCATGATCAATGTCGGACTGAAGACGACTCGGCCATACCTCGAAACACGTTTCGCTGTATCAGTGTCTTCACCATAGAATGTTAGATCTGTGTTATATCCGTCAGCTTTCTCCAATATGTCTGCTCGAATGAAGTTATTGCCACCGATCAGGATCGCTCCGTTCTTTATGAGTGGTGATTGTAGAATGAATTGAAACGGTCTGTAAATATATTTCTGTATAAAGAGTGAGGTATTTCGGAAGAATGGCTTCGCATCATGATAGTCATACGGTCCTGTAACAGCGACTATTTCAACGAAATGGTCGTTTTCATCTCGGATAAAGTGTTTAGCACCGCGAGTCAGCCAGTCTTTCTCTGGTACACAGTCGGCGTCAATATTGGCGATGATCTGGCCACTTGCTTCCTTACGTCCTTTTTCGCGTGCCCATAATAATCCTTTACGAGATTCATTTACCAGTCTAACTGGGAATCCGGACACAATCTCGGCGGTTCTGTCTGAACTAGCGTTATTAACTACTATAACTTCAAAATCTGGATAATCTTGCGCGAGCACAGCGCGGATAGTGTTTGCTATGGTTAGTTCTTCATTATGGGCTGGAATAACAACTGAGATTTTCATATTTATGTAATTTAATAGATGCTGGCGTATTTTTGATAAAATAAATAAAATATTTATCGAATTATCTGCGTTTTATGTTACCTGATGGCTTTCCATTCTCTCGATGCAGAAACATTTTTCGTCGCAACGGAGAAAGAATCCCTCATCCATATCCATAATAATTTTGGCCAGCCGATCGCTCTCGACCTGCGCCCTGAATGATAGACTACGAGCTCCCGATCAGCAAACGTGCGACCTATCTTGTTCAAACGTTGGAATATATCCGCGTCTTCACGTGATACTAGATCCTCGCGAAATCCGTTCACTGTGAGAAATGATTCATTTCGTATCATCTGGAATTTACCTGGTGCTTCGCCAGTGTGTAATACATTATTTTTCAGACGGTGGACTATGTTAAAGATGGAATACACGAGTATGTCCGCGAGACTAGCTTTGTCTGGACTCACCCAGAATGATCCAGTGATAGCAACTAGTTTCTGGGCCTGTTTCTGGTTTTGGTCTTGGCTAAATCTGTGAAGAGCTCGTTCGAAAAAACTATTAGCATCCAGTATTCTACTGTCAGCGTCCAAAAAAACTAGGAATTCACCTTTTGCTGATTTAGCTCCAGCATTTCTATTCGCTGCAATAGTTGGATGTTTCTGTTTTGCCTCTATTACTATTACATTGGTACTTCTAGCTATCTCTAATGTTTTGTCGGGACTACAATCATCAGTAACGATAATCTCATGAGGTATTGTGAGTCTGTTGAACTGAGAGATGGCTTCGTGAATGTATTTCTCTTCTTTGTATGTAGGAATGATGATAGAAATCATGTTGATAAAGACATGATAGCACGGGGGTTTGTTTTGTAGTATTATTGTGGAATGAGTGCTACAGCTTACATGTTACCTGCAGAAAAGAAACTGGTTGAAATAGTGCAATAACAATAATGAAAAATTTTACACATAAATATAGAGTTACTTTTACAAACAAGCAGTTCGTCATTTCATTCATCGTATCGATCTTGGCTCTGGTCGGGGCATTCGTGTTCAATTATTACACATCCAATTATGCTACTGAACATGCGAGCAATCTAGTTACAGATATAGTTCTGAGTAATATTCCTATATATAATGTTGATGGCGTATTCGTTTATGGCCCACTATTCGTATGGGCTTTGATCGCATTTCTATTGTTGAAAGAACCAAAGCGGATACCGTTTGCACTGAAGGCCATAACGTTGTTCGTGGTCGTGAGGTCTATTTTTACTACTTTGACACATCTCGGACCATATCCATATGTGATTCCGTTCGATTATTCATATGGGTGGATAAAGAGCCTGACATTCGGAAGTGATATGTTTTTCTCTGGGCATACTGGACTTCCGTACCTCATGGCTTTGATCTTTGGAAAGATTCACAAGACATATTATTATCTATTCTTATTAGCTGCAGTATTCTTTGGAGTGATCGTCCTTCTCGGGCATTATCATTATACTATCGATGTTGCTGCGGCATTCTTCATCACATACTCAATATATGCGATCGCTACAAAATGGTTCAAGAAAGATATGGGGCAGTTCTATTCATAGAGTGATTGATCTTCTGTTCAGACCTATTTAATAAAAAGACCGACGTACATATGATGTTCGTCGGTCGTGTAAACTAAGGTCAAGTTAACAAATGATTGTTCTTAACTTTTGAAACTGCGGAGCCAGCGATTGATCTCGCTAAACAGCTCTGAACAGTTCTCTTGGTCGCAGTGGACCATGTGTTGTGCGTCTCGAATATTGACGAAGTCGCCGCCATGATAGCAGCACATGTCGCGCTGGCTCTGCATCGAGAGTAATTGGTCTCGGCCGGACGCGATCACCAATACGGGGCAGGTGTTGATCGGTCGAACAGGGTACTTACGGAAAAGAATTTCCCGAGAAGCGAGCCCTGATTCCGGACCAAGCGCGATATCGGTACAGCTATTCCCACGCAGGAATACCTGGTCAGCTGGTTTCAGGCTGTATGCCTCTCCGCTACAAAATGCGCGGATGTAGGATGGTCGCAGGAATCTGTAGTTGATCTTCGTGCCAGCAATGGTCTTAACTCCTGGTGGAGCGCTGGCAATGAGTACGAGACTCTTTACGAGTCCCGGTACGCGATTCGTTACAGCCTGAGCCACCACACCACCCATAGAATGGGCCATGAGGTGTGAAGGTCCGGTAACCTTGAGAAAGTCCACGAGATCTTCCTCGTAGTCCTTGAGGGACAAGCCATCTGGCCTCGTGATTCCGTTATGACCTCGCATGTTGCAGGTCATAAAATCGAAGTCACTGAGGTAGAACCGAGCCAGCTCCCACTGGTCTTTCTTTGCTGTTGTCGTCGCGGAAACGCTCCACGATCCAGACATCGTTACAATCTTTTTTGTCATCTTTGTTGTCATATGTCAAACTCCCATTTCCCGATCACTATTTTGTATCCTTTTTGATCGGATCTGGAGACACTATACATCTAAATGGCATTTATGTCAATATATATGGGGCTCTATATTCGGGTCCTTAAAAATTTTAGAATTTCATCATCCTGTCCAGGTTTGAACCAGTGTATTGCTTCATTTCTCTTGAACCATGTCATTTGTCTCTTTGCATATCGGTTTATCTCTGTATTGAGTTTTGTTATCATTTCTTCTTTTGAAATTTTGTTTTGTAATAGACGGGCCAAATATCTGTATTCAAGTCCGAGTGCTTCCATTCTCTTCCAAGACAGATTCACACCTCCGGCTTTCATTGGTTTGTGGAGATTGATCGCTTCCTCGATCATTCCGTTATCGATCCTTTTCATCAATCTATTGGCTATGCGCTTTGTGAGCGTCTCTCGGTCGAGTTGTAATCCAATGTATATTGGTTCATATTCCTTTGCCTGTGCTGTGGTTGTTGGTACTGCCGCTAATGCTGCCACCTTTCTGTTATATTTTGATAAGCCTTTGGCAATCTCTATAGCTCGAATGAGTCTAACAGGGTTCTTGCTATCCGATGTATTCAATTTCGCAGCACGGACTGGATCGAGTTTTTGTAACATAGAAAGCAATCTCGTCGGTCGTAGCTCTGAGAGCTTTTCGCGCAATTTCTGATCAGCTTGTACATTCGTAAAGTTGATATTATTTACAACGGCATCTATGTAGAATCCAGTACCGCCACATATGATCGGTAGTTTGCCGTTCTCGGAAATTTTGCTGATCGCATTTTCTGTAAACTTCTTGAATTGTATGACATCAAAAATTTTTCTAGGACTACACACATCGAGTAGATGATGCTTTACACCTTTCATTTCTAATTTCGTGATTTTTCCTGTTCCAATATCTAGTCCTTTGTAAACTTGTCGTGAGTCAGCAGAAATAATTTCAGCTCCGGTGTAGAAACCATGGCTCAGTTCTTTGACATGGAATGCGATATTGACAGCAAGATCACTTTTGCCCGTGGCTGTAGGCCCGAGGATTACGAGGAGGGGGATTTTATTCATTTGAGTAGTATATCTTGGATAATAGCTCAAGAGAGTCGATTTTGCCAAATTTCAATATATACATTGAATTTCCAATTTTGTTCGATTTAGTCTTGTGTAGTCGGCCAGCTACATGGAATATTTCAATTACTTTTGATTGTAACCACTGTATATGCGTTTGACTAGCTGAAATGAATCTTACAGAAAGCCTGTTATAAACATTTATGCCTCCATTTTTTTGTGTGTAAGTCTCCTCGTATGTTGTTATTGAACCATCACCATCGAGATGGCCTCTGAGAAAATCCCCAAAGTACTTATTGGGTATAGATAGTGGCCCTATAGATAATGATTTGTTTGCAGTCAAACCAATCGATATAAGCCAATCATATAGGAGTACATTACTGAATTGAACCCTATATGTTGCACCATAAATATTTTTATTAATACCGATTTTCGGATAAATACGGAGGGCTGATCTAATGTTAATAATTTGTTCCAAGTCTTTTGATGTCAATGAAATATGTCTCCGGTCAGAGTATAGACAGCCATCTGTTGTAATTAGACCAACTGCATAAGCCATCAGATTGGTCCAATCAAAAAATTTCACCCCACTGGTTTTGTATCTACTAATTATCATGTGCCGAAGGTGGGACTTGAACCCACACGAGCTTGCGCTCATAGCATTTTGAGTGCTACGTGTATGCCAATTTCACCACTTCGGCGTATACCTATAGTCTACTTGAAATTTAACTAAAATCAACTATGGAATATATCATTGAATAAAAAAAGCCCGGCTACCACTGAGGCGGCCGGGTTGAGAACAAAAGAGATCTTCTACCTCACATACTGCTATAGCAGACTATGATCCGAATGCATGGAGATGCGAGGGCCGGATCGGCTCTTCTGCGCGCTGCGAAAGTGCAGCGTAAAGAGATGTGACAAAAGCTTCGGTAGTCAGAGACTCGTTCAGCATCTGTCTGGTCTGACATTTATTGGTTGATCCACCTTAGCTATGAGTCTGGCAGGGGCATATGGTATGAATTATCATATGGATCAGTAACCGTGTTTGGCATACTGAATAGTATTTAACCCTGCTTCTAGTCAACCGGTTGTAGTCGTGTCGGTCCGCGGACTACTTGTGGTTAACGTTCAAAGATCAATTCTGTTCCCGATTATCATATACAATCCTCAAAATAAATGCAATACAAAAGCCGGCAGTATTGGAGCTGCCGGCGATATTGAGCCGTTTTCATCTATTCATGAGACGGATTATGGTGTTCACTGTTTTTTGAGCCTTTCCAGATCGAGATCGTCTCAGACGCAAAATGCGGATTTCCGAAGACGGATTGGCTAGTGTGGAGTGTTGGCTTCCGTATCGTAGATCTGATTCCATTTGATCTCTTGTTTTTCTTCTGGAGCGTATTCGTCGAACCGTTCACATGGAACATTGGTACTTCATTTGTTTCCATAGACTACTAGAATCTGCTATAATTATAGCACTATGCATCAGAATTCGTATGTGAATAACGCCATCTTCTGGATAGAGGTGGAAAAGATACATCCAAACCCATATCAGCCAAGGCAGGAGTTTGATCAGGTAAAACTAAAAGATTTGTCTGAGTCCATAAGGATGTATGGAGTGCTGCAGCCGTTGGTTGTAACTAGAAAAGAGGTATATCACGAAGGTGCTGGTATGACAGTAGAATATGAGCTCATCTCCGGTGAGCGACGTTTGCGCGCCTCCAAGTTGGCAGGGTTGCAGCAAGTCCCAGCACTTATCAGAAATGGTGAGGAGGACGCACAGGTCAAACTTGAGATGGCTATTATTGAAAATCTACAAAGAGAAGACTTGAATGCTGTAGATCGCGCCAGATCATTCGATAGACTCGTAAAGGAATTCAAACTCAAGCAATCTCAGGTTGCTGAAAAAGTCGGCAAGAGCCGTGAGTATGTCTCTAATTCATTACGCATTTTAAGTTTGCCGGACGAGATGATCACGGCGCTTCAGGATGGCAAGATCTCCGAAGGTCATACGAGGCCATTACTCATGCTTACTGATAGACCCGAAGAACAGTTGGTACTATTCAAGGAGATAATGACCAAGAAGCTAACAGTTCGTGAAGCGGAATCATTGTCACGACGTGTAGCAACTGAAAAGATACGTAATAAGGGGAAATATCTGGATCCTGCCATGATCGAGATGGAGAAAACTTTTACAGAAACACTCGGGACGCGCGTGAGGATTGAAAGGGTAAAGGAAGGTGGGACTGTCGTGATCGACTTCTTTAGTCCAGATGATCTACGTGTATTGCTCGAAAAACTGGCGAATACGGAGAGAGGAGTTGCTGTGAAGGAAGTGGGCTTAGTCGGTAATGGAGGAGGAAGTAAGGATCAAGAAGGGAATAATATAAATGTCGGAGAAACTGCGGTCATTGCAGAGAGTCAGTCAGCAGTTTCAGATCTGGTGGATGATCGGGCACCCGCTGATGTTGAGAAAGAAGACAATCAGGATCTATATTCACTGAAGGATTTTTCGTTGTAGAGTAGAAATTTTTGTATTGTATAATTTTATCGATTCAGTAATAAAAATAATTAATAATTTAAAATCTATGAAAAAAATTATCGCTCTATCAGTCGCCATCATCACTTTAGCTGTCCTCATCATACAATCTCCCACCACATACGCTCTGCAAGGAGACTATGATACTACAGGATCATCTCAATCTTCCTGTACCAACCTTACATCTGACTTACGCTTCAGTACCACCAACTCTGATGTCACAACATTACAAAATTACCTGAATGTCACAGGCTATATGACAGTAGAAGCCACTGGATACTTTGGTAATGTCACATTGAATGCTGTAAAGAGCTATCAAACAGCACATAGTCTAGACTCTACAGGTTTCGTAGGACCACTAACTAGAGCTGCTATACAGAGAGAAAGTTGTGGAACGACTTCTGGTGCAAGTTCTGGATCAAGTGGTGCTAATGCTGGTTCTGTTGTCTGTCCAGCAGGCTATAGCTGTATCGCTGCTACTCAGACTCCAGTTGCTTGTCCTCTAGGATATGTATGTACACAAAAGTCAGCAGCTCCTGGTTCAGCAGCTACTCCGACATATGTCGAGGGATCATTCTATAGAACATATCTAAGTGGTGCAGGAAGTGGTGGAACGACGAATAGGACGAGTACAACTACCAACGCAACTCAGAGTTCTAGAGTTGGTACGGGGGTAACTGCTACAGATAATTCAGCAACGGCAGCGAATACAACTATCGGGACGTCAATAGATAATACATTGAGTAATTTGAGCATATCCTCAACTACTTATCCTGCTACTCTATCTAAAACACAATCAGGTGCAACTATTTCTGTATGGACGTCGATATATGTTGATGGAGTTGGAATGAAGGTAAAATCTATGTGTGGACCAAATCAGTTTTACAATTCTAGTGTGGCGCCTCATGGATGTAAAGACAATTTTTTGACTAGTGCGCCAATAGCATTGAATCCCTCAATATCTTTTGAGCCTAGTGGCACTGCGAAGTTAGGAGATAAGATAACTGATCCATATTGTCCTGGAGTCATCGCGTATGATCAATTTGGTGGTTCACGATTTATTCGAGATGCCAGTCCAACGGCGGACAGATTGGGTGATAAAAGTCCGAATTTTGTCAGCCTGACGCAGACACAGAGTTGTGTATTCGGTGAAGCGAGTAAGAATGCGTCATATAACAATCCTTGGATAACACTAAATAATTTGTTTGGTCTCATCAACATCCGATATCCTGATCCAGTTCTCCGTGGTACCAATCATGTTGGATCGAATTTCTGTAAGAGTTATATATCCATGACTGAAGCAAAGAAGATGGATGATACGATAGCATCAACAGGTGGTACAGCTAATAAATTAGTTACTCAATCTAGATTCTATATTGCAACATCACCATCACTTGGTGAAGTAGAAGATGTATTTACATACACCGTATCAGGTGGTCAAGATGATGGTCGTGTATATTGGTGGAATGGGGTCTTTGCAGGGTATGTTCATAACTGGGTTGAAACATACTGGCAGAACAGTGATATAAAGAATCCAGAATTCTTGGCACTATTCAATGCTATGCAATTTGGTGCACAAAATCCTACCAGTGCTATTCAGATATGTTTGGACAATGGTTATAAGTCCAATTTTCCAGCAGTTGCAGGACATTATCAGTCAGTGATATTGAAACTCAAGGCGTTGGGTTGGATCTAGTAATTGTTTAGGCTTGTGTCTTTGAATCAGTCGCTTTCTTCGCAAATCTACCTTTTCTAACCGCTTTTGGAATAGCGAGCATTTCGAGTGCGCGTTCTAGTGTGATCTCGTAAACGTCATCTGGCACTTTGATCGATCTGAAATTGCCATCAGATACTATATATGGGCCAAATCTGCCAGCAGATGCGACAACGTCTTTACTTGTCTTTGGATCAATACCGAGAGTTCTAGGTAAGCTCAAATATTTCATAGCGTCCTTCACAGTTACTTTGGATGGATCCATCGTCTTTGGAATAGAAGCCATGCGGGGTTTGACTGGTATAACCTTAATGTCCTCGACGGGTTCCGTAGAAGAGATTTGTTGTATTTCTCCTTCCTTCTTGCTCCTTGCTCCTTCTTGCACTCCGTAGCTCCGAGCCTGCGAGGAGTGAAGGATGGGCTTCTTCGCCTTCTTCACTTTCGGCAATTTCACACCCAATTGAACATATGGTCCGAATCTTCCATTCAACACAAATATGGGAAGTCCAGAAACTGGATCTACACCTATCGGCTCATCTTTCTTAAATTCGACACCTTCTAGAGTCAGCGCGCCATCACAGTCTGGATATTTTGAGCAAGATAGGAACTTGCCATTACGACCAAGCTTGATATCCATAGAGCTAGCACATTTCGGACATTTGAACTTTGCATCGGCAACACCGAGATTGGTGATCTTCGCCGTTTTTTCCTTCTCTTTCAATTCTTTACTAAACGGCTTGTAGAAATCAGATAAAGTTTTGAGATAAGTTCTTTCACCGTTCGCTATTTCGTCCAGCTCATTTTCCATCTCTGCTGTGAATGAGTCACTGATATAGGTTGGGAAGTTCTCTTCGACAAATGAAGACACCACATCGCCGGTATCCGTTGGTTTAAGTGATTTGTTGAGCTTTTCTACGTAGCCACGATCTTCTATGGTCTTACAAATACTTGCATATGTAGACGGTCTGCCGATGCCTCTCTTTTCAAGCTCTTTGATGAGACCTGCTTCCGTGTATCTTGGAGGTGGCTCAGTCTGCTTTTCTAGAGAATCAATGCTTACCAATATTAATTTTTCACCCTTCTCACATTTTGGCAGATTGACTTCTTCACCTTTTGACTCTGGATCAGCTATGAGCCAACCATCGTATATCACCCTTGAACCATTTGCTTCAAAGTCGGGAATCGTGGAAGTTGTAGAGTCTCCATTACCACCCGTCACATTTGCTATGATCTTTGTCCTAGCAACTCTCGCATCTGCCATCTGCGAAGAAACAGCTCTTTGCCAGATCAGCTTGTAAAGTTTCTTTTGTTCATCATTATGTCCAGCATTTAATTTATCGAAATGTGAAGGACGGATAGCTTCATGGGCCTCTTGTGCATTCTTACTCTTTGTTGAGTATTTCCTAAATTCCAAATATTCTTTTCCATATTGCTTTGTGACAACTGCTCCTATCTGATCAAGTGCTTGCTGGCCTAGGTTCGTCGAATCTGTGCGCATGTATGTGATGAAGCCAGACTCGTAGAGCTTTTGTGCAATACCCATTGTTCTTGAAGGTGAGAAACCAAGCCTGGAGCTTGCTGCTTGTTGTAATGTAGATGTAATAAATGGTGCCCTCGGAGACCTTTTTTGCTCAGATTCCTCGATGTCGACTATTTTCCAAGGCTCACTTCTAGCTATTTCCAGGATTTTCTTTACTTCTTTTTCATCTCGAGGCTCCTTTGAACATTTTAGTCGGAGTTCTGCACCTTTCGATGTGTTCCAAAGACCTTCTATAGCCCAATATTTCTCAGGAATAAATGCACGAATCTCTCTTTCGCGTTCCATTATAATGCGCAAAGCTGGCGACTGAACACGTCCAGCCGAAAGGCCGTATCTAACCTTTTTCCATATGAGTCCTGACAGGGCATATCCAAAGACACGGTCCAGGACTCGGCGCGCTTCCTGAGCTTCACGTAGATGCTGATCGATCTCGCGTGGATGTTGTAGTGCATCCTGGACAGCTTCCTTGGTAATCTCGTGGAATGTTATACGTTCCATCTTTTTGGATACTGATTTCCCAAGTCGCTCGCGCAATACTTCAGAAATGTGCCAAGCGATCGCTTCACCCTCTCGGTCCGGGTCAGTTGCCAATATAATTTCGTCAGCATTCTCCGCCAAGGAAGCGATCTCGGCGATCACGGGTTCTTTCTTTGCTACGACCTCATAATGTGGTATGAAGCCACCCTCAATATCTACAGCTTTCTTGCTGGATTTTGGTAGATCTCTGATATGTCCGACTGATGCACGCACGGTAAAACCTTCGCCAAGATATTTGGTGATTGTCTTTGATTTTGATGGGGATTCAACGATGACCAATTTCATTATTGCATAAGTATTACATGAGTTTGACAAAATTCAAAATTTGGCCCGCATTTATGTTGCCAATATTTATCATTTCTAATTGGTACCAGCGTCGATTTTGTATATGCCGTGTGATTCTGAGATGATCCCATAAAGTTCCAGTTTGGTAGCCAATACATTGAAGTATGTTGCCGATATACCGAGTTTGTCGATAAGATCAGTGGATGACATCGGTTTGAACTGTAACTCACGCAATATGATCTTTTGATCGTCAGGTAAACTCTTCATCGCACGTTCGAATATGGCGACTGTTCGATCAGTGTGTTCCTCGTGTATATCTAGATCGAGATACTCTAGTATGTCTTTTGCATTCATTACCGGTTTGGCACCCTGTGAATATAGTGTGTGGGGGCCATACGATAGGTCAGAGAAGATCGATCCAGGTACTATATATACATCCCGGTTCATATCTATAGCATTTTGGGCTGTCAGTAATGTCCCTGACTTCTGCCGACCTTCTATTACCAGCGTCGCATGAGATATTCCAGCCATCAATTGGTTCCTAACAGGGAATGTCCATTTGGTACTATTTTGGTCTGGTTCGAATGGAGAAAGTAACGTGTTACCAGATTCAATGATGTGTTTTGCCAATAGATAGTGCGATCGAGGATATATAACATTGTCGTCCAATCCTGATCCAGGAATAGCGATCGTCTGTAAACCGTTCTCTAGTGCTGCTGTATGTGCGAGTGAGTCAATACCCAGCGCGAGACCTGAGACTATAACTATTGGATAGTTCTTCAAACCACGGATAAGTTCATAGCATACTCGTTTTCCATAATCGCTATATTTCCTGGCACCTACAACACAGAGAAATTTGTAGTTTTTGTCTGGGTAAGGTATCGGTGCTCCGGCTATATATAGATATGGTGGCTGCTTATCCAGCTGTTTCAAGAGGTAAGGATAGTTGTCTGGTAATAGTTTTGTGTATTGCATGATCTCATGCTATCAAATAGCAGATAAAATCCTGCTCAATTTTGTATCAAGATTCGATAAAATTGTGATAAAGAAGTAAATGAGTTGATAGGTTGATGAGGTTTATAGCCAGAATACCCATACTTCAAATATGAGGAAAACGGTGCTACAATAAAAACACTATGTTAGATATAAAATTCATAAGAGAAAATAAGGACTTGATCCAATTAGCAGCAAAGAAGAAGCATATTGATTTTGATGTAGAGAAACTGATCACCGCAGACGATGAGAGGAGGAAATTCCTGACAAATTCAGAAAAGCTTCGTGCGGAACAGAATGCCGCGAGTGACAAGATCGCTAGTGCAACGACTCCAGAAGAGCGTGCAAAATTGATAGCCGATATGAAAGTCGTAAAGACTGCTCTAGAAAAGGATGAGGAAGCTTTGAAACCTATTATGAAGGATTGGCAGTCACTCATGCTCCAAGTACCAAACATTCCTGATATGTCGGTTCCAGATGGCAACAGTGATGCTGATAACAGAGAGATAAAGACGTGGGGAGACAAGACATCATTTGCATTCGAACCAAAGGATCATGTAGAGATCATGACCAAGCTAGGCATGCTCGATCTAGAACGTGGTCAGAAAGTGCACGGTTTCAGAGGATATTTCCTCACAGGAGATGGTGTAAAATTATGTTTTGCTATCTGGTCTTATGCACTGGATTTCTTTTCTAAGAAGAATTTTACTCCGGTTATTCCACCAATATTGGTTAGGAAGATCAATCTATTCGGTACAGGGTATTTACCACAAGGAGAAGAAGATATGTACAAGACTCAAGATGGCGACTATCTCGCTGGTACTGCCGAAGTTCCACTCATGGGCCTACATGCTGACGAGACTTTGGCTGCAGCCGATCTACCAAAGAGATATCTAGGTTTTTCTCCTTGCTATCGTCGTGAAGCTGGTGCGCACGGCAAGGATGTGCGTGGACTCATCCGAGTCAATGAATTCTACAAACTCGAACAAGTGGTCATGTGCGAAGCCAATCATGAGACGTCAGTCAAATATCATGATGAGGTCAATAGAAATACTGAGGAGTTCATCGAATCTCTGAGGATTCCTTACAGAACCGTGATCAATTGTGGAGCAGATCTAGGTTTGGGACAAGTAAAGAAATATGATATCGAGCTCTGGGTTCCAAAGGAGTCGAAATATAGAGAGATCAGTTCAGCTTCATATTTCCATGATTTTCAGACGCGTAGATTGAATATCCGCTATCGTGACCAAGAGGGAACATTGCGCTATGCTCATTCATTGAATTCTACTGCTATTCCAACACCGAGAATACTCGTATCGCTCGTAGAGAATTTCCAACAGGCAGATGGTACGATCAAAGTCCCAGAAGTATTGGTCAAGTATCTCGGCAAGGATATTATAGGTGCGTAGTTGCAGAAAATTCATCGAGGCCTCATTTGTCAGCGGTCATATAGTTATGAAAAAATGTTATGCATGCAAAAACACGTCACCAAAACTTGCAGTCGCAAAATTTTTCGAAACGTAGGAGGATTCGTATCATCATAGCTTCTTCATTGGTGGTCGTATCCCTATTTACGTGGGTGTTTTCATTCGTCAGGATTGCTTCACTCGGTGTTTTCAGTTTGGATGATGTGAAGGTAACTGGTATTTCTGACGGTATCATTTCCTCGATGCAAGCTTCGGCACTCATGTCTCTAGAAGGTAAATATATGGGAATATTGCCAAAATCTAGCAAGTTCTTTTATCCAAAAGATGAAATATTATATAATTTACAGAAGATTTCACCTGAAGTGGAGACGGTCAGCGTAGTAAAAGCAGGTGGCAACGTCCTAGATATTACGGTCAAAAGCAAGACGCCAGTAGCGATCGTCTGCTCAGGCTATCCAGATTTTTCTGAGATCAAAGACATTTCTCTCATCGAGGCTGATTGTTATTATATCGATGCTCATGGGTATATATTCAAGAAGGCTCCATTATTAACTGGAAATGTATATCATAGATATTATATTCCATCACTATTCGACAATGGTAGTTCAACGGAGAGTATTATCGGTAAGTACGCGAGTTCTACTGAAGAGTTTTTTGGTTTACAGAAATTCTATAATGATGTTGTCAAAAGTGGCATCATAGCAGATGCCATCTTGGTCAAGGGAGCTGGTGAATATGAATTGTATGCTGAGAATCAAGCCAGTTCGAGTGAATTCAATAATGTTACGGTGATATATTTCAATGATGATAGGCCACTAGATGATGAATTGGCCAATCTGGTTTCTTTTTGGAAAAATATGACGAACAAACTCAAGAACAAGTCTGCAACTACGACCTTTGATTATATTGATGTGAGGTATGGTGCTAATATATTCTATAAATGAAGTCATTCTTCTATATAGTTTTTGGTGGACTGGCGACACTGGGGATCGGTGTAGGTTTTGCTCATGGAGTCAGTATGGCATGGCCAGTAGTAACGCAAGCAGCGAGTTCAGTAAAAGTACCGAATTTGGCCGCAACATTTTCCAAATATGCAAATTTTTCTATATCATTACCAATATCGTTGAGCCCAGGGATCACAGCTAGTACCACTATATCTGGTCTGAAGAGGATGATCCGATATACAGCTAGTGAAGAAGAGGATCTGATAAGTGCAGCTACTCTGTCATTACCAGATGCTTCACCGGTCAATGTGACAGCCGGAGCGTATATCGTAAAGAGTATCAATTCGGGTATAGTCTCACTAGAACATAATTCAAATACAGTCATGCCGATCGCTTCGTTATCAAAATTGGTTACGGCTATAGTGGCTAGACAGAAGGTTAGTCCTTCAGCACGGATCACGATGAATCAGCGAATCATGGCGACGTATGGTAATACTGCTCAATTCAAAGTGGGTGAGACATTCGTAGCTAGTGATCTGTATTACCCACTACTTATGGTCTCAAGTAATGATGCCGCTGAGGCGTTCGCACAGTTTTATGGCAGAGCCAAATTCATACAAGCGATGAATGACTTCGTCCAATCTATCGGAGCATATCGAACATCATTCGAGGATCCATCAGGTTTGTCTCCACGTAACGTCTCTACTGCCAATGATCTAGTCATCATAATGAAGTGGATCGAAAAAAATGATCCTGGAATTATGGATATAACAAAGATGAAGACCAAGACGGTTCGTTCTCATACTTGGGTCAACCCGACACATTTCTTGAATTGGTCGAATTATGCCGGAGGCAAGAATGGTTATACACCTGAGGCCGATCGAACTGGGGCAGCACTGTTCTCTATGGATCATGATACGGATAAGTATGCCGTCATCGTGTTGGGTAGTGCTGCGAGAGACGCAGATGTGGTCAAACTGCTCTCCAAGGTCAAGTAGTAGGTATATGAGTATGTTACAAAATGGATTGTAATATATGTTAGAAATTTGAATGAATGTCAAATACATGGTAAAGTCGCGTTATGACGAAACGTCGCGACATGCCTAAAGATCAACAGATTGAGAAACAGACATTTTGGTCCAAATTGCCAAGACCATTTTTTGTGATTGCTCCGATGGCCAATGTCACGGATTCGGTTTTTCGTAAACTATTCCCAAAATATGGCAAGCCCGATGTAATGTGGACGGAATTCGTTTCCGCGGATGGACTGAATTCTGCTGGTCAAAAAAGACTTCTCGTAGATCTGGTATATTCAGAGAAGGAAAGACCTATAGTCGCTCAACTATTCACAGGTCATCCAGATGAGATGAAAGCTGCCGCAAAGTTGGTTGCCAAGCTCAGTTTCGATGGTTTGGATATCAATATGGGCTGTCCAGATAGAGCCGTTGTCAAACAAGGTGGTGGCTCAGCCCTCATGAAAAATCAGAAGACTGCATTGGCTGTATTGGAAGCGGCTAGAGAAGGGGTATCGATGAGTCATGTAGCAGTTTCTGTCAAAACCAGGATTGGTTTCAATACTATCGATCTATCGTGGATCGAATCGTTATTGAAGCAGGATCTTCCAGCACTCACGGTCCATCTGCGTACAAAGAAGGAAATGTCAGAAGTACCTGCGCACTGGGATCTCATGCCTGAAATCGTCAAAATGCGTGATCGGATAAGTCCTAGTACATTGATTATTGGTAATGGTGATGTGCAATCTCTCGATCAGGCTCGCGAGTACGCGTCCAAATATGGTTGTGATGGAGTGATGATAGGTAGAGGAATATTCGGTAAGCCGTGGTTTTTCGAAAAAGGAAAGAAAAGTTCGAAAAAGATCGTGAAAGCACGGGCGATCGATAGGACACCGGAAGAAAAGCTCAAGATCCTACTTGAACATACAAAATTGTTCGACAAGACATATTGTGGCAAGAAACATTTGAAGAGTTTCAATGTCATGAAAAAGCACTTCAAAGCATATGCTTCTGGCTGGGATGGTGCAAAAGTATTGCGTGGCAAGTTGATGGAAACGACCAATGCTAGGGAAGTGGGTGTGGTCATAAAGGAGTACCTACTTGCTAATAAGTAATAATAATGTAATATATCGCACAGGCATCAGTTCTTCCAATTTTGATTTTGCAGCTCCTCCTCGATGAGTTGGTTATACCTCCTCCAGTTCATCCGGACTTCGGTCCTCCCCGGTACGTACACTTGCCTGGGAACGGAGCGGTGCTGCAGGCGCGTCCCTTCCTATCCTTGGGGACGCGCCTTTTTCTTTTTCTATCGGTATTCCTAATTATAGGGCCTATTTTTGTTTGAATTGTGAGATTATATAGCTATTGACAGCTAGGTTACTAGTAGTGTATAATACTAGTTAGTAAGAACATTAAATTTTAAGGCTTTAAATAGGTGTGCCAAAACAATACACCAGTGAAGGATTGCAATGAAGAATCATGAAAAATATTACCTTTTGTGCCGAAAGCTTTCGAGCTTCGGCATTAGGTCGCTCACTAATTGGGCTGCGAGAAAGGAACGAGAATGGCTGCAGGATATGGTGCCAATTCGGAAAGAAATGATTGAAATACCTGGCGATGAAACGAGTAGAGCCTTTCATGCACAGACGGATAAGCATATACAAACCGTCGGTTGTCTGATTCGGAACTATCCATATCGTTTTGTTCACGCGCGAACCCATACGAATTATGGTGTCAACGGATTGGGAAAGGAACCGATTGAGGAGTTCAAGAAAATGCTTCTCAAATTAGGTCTGACCCCTGACGACTGGCCTGCACTCGTGCCGCACGATGAGCTTCTGGTTCATCTCTCGAAACCAGCGATTCTCAACCTGCCAGCAAAGGAAATCTTTCCTACGTTGGATAAACGCGAATGTCGAGGGTTTACTCGTTGTCTGGGGTGGACTGATGAGGGAGCGGAAACGAAAACAGTTCGTGATCTGATCCAATTCGACCCACTCAACATTGCAGAAGAAGCACCCAATATCTCTCCTCGGCGTTTCTTCGAGAGTCGCAAGCGATTCTTCATTGCTCTACGACAGGATCTCGTCAAAAAAGGTTTTAGTTCAAAGGATGGGAAATTCTTTAACTGGAATCCAATTGCTCCTGCCGTTAAAAAGGCACAACGAGTGCTCCGTAAACATAGCCTGACTCCTTCTGAGCTTCTGAAGTTTGCCCAGATCGCGGTTGCCGAGCGTTGGGTTATCTAATCAGTAAGCATTTGATTATAAGACTCTTGGGTTACATCCCCAAGGGTCTTTTTCTATATTATTACTTTATTCTTTATACTTAATACCTTATACTTACACTATGCCAGTTTTATATCGAACATATCGACCGGGTAAATGGTCAGAAGTTGTCGGACAAGACCATATAGTGAGTGCCCTCAAAGATTCCATAGAGAACAAACATGTTTCGCATGCGTATCTTTTCTCTGGGTCTAGGGGAACAGGTAAGACTAGTGTTGCGAGAATTCTAGCAAAATGTCTCGGTACCAAAGATGAAGATGTCTACGAGATCGATGCTGCTTCCAATCGAGGTATTGATGATATACGTGAACTTCGAGAGCATGTATCTGTTTCTCCGTTTTCTTCTATATATAAGGTATATATCATCGATGAGGTGCACATGCTATCAAAAGACGCATGGAATGCGTTACTGAAGACTCTGGAGGAGCCGCCAAAGCATGTCATATTCATATTGGCTACTACCGAACTAGACAAAGTGCCAGATACGATAATATCTAGATGTCAGACATTTACATTCAGAAAGCCAGCGAGAGATATAGTACGAAAACAAGTGGCCGGAATCGCCAAGAAAGAGGGTTATGAACTCGATTCGGGTGCCGCTGATCTCATCGCCCTACTCGGTGATGGGTCATTCAGAGATGCACTAGGAATGTTAGAGAAAGTAATTTCTTCGTCTCCGGACAAAAAGATTAGCAGGGAAGAGGTGGAGAATATAACAGGAGCACCGAGGGCGGGACTTGTGAATGTTTTTATAGCGGCTCTTACAGCCAAGAATTCCAATGAGGCATTGAAATGTGTCAGTGATGCTGAAAGAGCTGGTGTCTCCATGACCATGTTCGTGACGCTCATATTAGAAAAGATGCGATTCATACTATTATTGCAACATTCCGCATCATCCAAGGAGAGTATAAAGGATCGTGTATCACCTGATGATTGGGAATTCATAGAGACTCAAGCCGCGAAGAAGTTACTGACACCCGCTATGCTCATAAAGATGCTAGATGCAGCAGAAGGTACTGGCAGAGCTCAAATCGAGCAATTACCGCTGGAATTGGCTGTTGTGGAGGTCTGCGGAGGGTAGCAGTCATAAATTGATATATAACAGAAGCTTGTATATTGGCCTTTTGCGGGTTAATATAAGAGCAAGTTCAGACCTAAATCGTAAGATTACGGGCTGGATAAAGGGAATAGTTGAATATTGGGGGATCGTCTAATGGTAGGACATGGGCCTTTGAAGCCCAGTATCGGGGTTCGAGTCCCTGTCCCCCAGCAAATAAATTTAGTATTGTATGACTGATGTGTATCATATGTTGAACCAAGTCATTGTAAGCACTTGCAAATAATGATATTGTAGTATCAATATTTATCAGTTTTTAATAAATGCAATAGCTTAATATCATGAAAATATTTTATACAATCGTCATCATAATTGCGGCGTTTTTTATTGCATTTGCAATATACAACAGATCAGATGTGGGTAGTTCGACAAACCCTTTCAATAATGCTGGAAAGGAGAGGAATATGGTAGTAGTTTTGAGTGATCTCCATCTTGGTGCCGATCTCGCTTATGCCGAATTTAACAAAAATACTCCCTCTCTAGAAAAATTACTTAAACAGATAAAAGATTCGTCAAACGTGAAGGAGCTCGTTATCGCTGGAGATTTGCTGGATGAGTGGTATGTACCAGCTCCGGTAAATACTTACGCTGGAAAGGACCAGCGTGATTTTGTACAACGTATCGCGACAACCAACAAGGGTGTTATCGATGGTTTTAATGACATTATCAAGTCTGGAAAGATTCAACTCACTTATGTTCCTGGAAACCATGATCTCACGATAACTGCGGATAATGTAGATCTCATCCTCCCAGGAATACATCAGGCGCGAGATAAGGAGCAAGGCCTGGGTACTTACTCACCGGCCGAATTTCCAAAGATAGCTATTGAGCACGGTCATCGTTACAATTTCTTCTGTGCGCCGGACCCGATCTCCAACCAGGATATTGCGCCTGGGACGATAATGCCCCCGGGATATTTCTTTACGAGAATAGCCGCTCTGCATATGATAGAAAAAGCCACGCAACCGGGCGAAGCTATGCGAATAGTTACACCAAATGTTTCTGGCGATAATAGCCAAAGTTTGTTGTTCGGTTATTGGAAACTCTGGGAATGGGCGATGAATTATCTGCCGATAAAGGAAAATCTCGGTGAGAAGGTCATAGTAACGGACGTTGACGGGTTCACAGGGAAATATTCAGTCAATGATCTGGTGCCTTACCAGCAAATATCTGGTGGAAAACTAGATCTAAAATTATATAGAGGAATTCAGGATACATGGAACAAGAGACAGATTCTGAACAAAGTGCCTGTAAATATTCCCGTAGCTCAAGCTATTGAGAGGGCTTCTGTCGCAGAAGAGACTGATAATCAGGCAAAAGCACAGTATTTCATGAATCCTAAGTCTGACAAAAGGATCGTTATTTTCGGACATACTCATGATGCAAAAATCATTCCATCTCTCAATTCCCAAGGGCAAAAATCAATTTATGCAAACTCTGGGACATGGATTGACAAGAATCCAAAATTGACGACTATGAATTTTGTCGTTATAACACCACAAGATGCTGCTACGACTTCGCAGACATATGTCAGACTTTACAATTTTGAGGATAACGTCATAACAAAGATGAGTGAAGACTTCTTGCGCTATTAAGAGTAGTCTCATTTAAAAAATTATTGAAGATGGTGGGAACGCATTTTCCCGCATGCTAGACTCTATAGATGTATTACATATACATTCTAAAATGTGTTGACGATACACTCTATGTTGGTAGTACCAATGATCTAGAAGGCCGCATATATCGTCACAATAACTCAAAATCTGGCGCTCATTATACAAAGATTAGGAGACCGGTAACTTTGGTATATAACGAAAAATTTGATACCAAGAGTGAGGCTCTGAAAAGAGAGATTGAGATCAAGAGTTGGAAACGTGACAAGAAGTTGGATTTAATCAACGAAAAGGGGTAAGATTTCTACAAATTATTAACCTAATATAATATCCCCATGCAAACAGAAATAGAAGCAAAATTCCCTAATATCGATGCAAAAAAGTTTCGTGCCAAATTGAAAAAGTTAGGTGCCAAGTTAGGCCATCCTGAATTATCAATGAAAAGGAAGACATTCGATCTTCCTGGTGGGGCATTGGGTAGCAAAGGTGCATGGGTTAGGGTCCGTGATGAGGGTGACAAAATCACATTGAGTTACAAACAATTGAAGGATAGGTCACTTCATGGGACTAGTGAGCTCACAGTGAATGTCACTCATTTCGAAGATACATGTAAATTGATGGAACATGTAGGACTTGTACCGAAATCATATCAAGAAACAAAAAGGGAAAAGTGGTTCTACAAGAAAGTTGAGATAACGATAGATACATGGCCGTGGGTACCAACTGTCGTCGAATTGGAGGGCCCATCAGAAAAGGTTGTGAGAGCTGTTGCCAAGGAATTGGATCTGAATTGGGATGAAGTCATGCACGGCAGTGTTGAGCCAGTCTATCAATTGCTCTATGATTTTACCGATGAAGAAATATGCCATTGGGAATCCATAACTTTCACAAAACCACCAAAATGGCTGTTGGCTAGGAAGAAGAACACGAAGAAAAAGTAGAATATTGATGCGTCAATCGATTGACTCGAACCTAGTTCGGAGTAGTATTGACTATAGATTTTGCGCGCGTCCATAGTATACATGGTGAATGCGCAATTTGTTTCAGTAAAAAAATACTAATAAAATGAATACTGAGCCTGTAGTCCGACCAACCAATGATCCTTTGGTCTTGGAGGAAATGCTGTTCGATAATCTCATTTCGGCATATCCGCGAATACCAGTTTTTGGTCACGTCAGTGTCGTTCATCGTAACAAATGGAATGTTTGTTATATCAAATGCCCTCAGGGTGTTGCTCCAGAAGATTTCGCACTGATCGTTCGGCAGTCAGAACGTGAGTTATCCGCGATCTGGGATAAACCAGTTTGTTTTCCTGATGGCAATTCACGCGGGCGTGATAGTTTGGGCAATCATTGCTTGGCTGTTTGGTTACCGGGACCTGACCGGACTCATCATGATTTCGTACATTTCTATCCTGATTCCTGAGTTGGGTCCGAGCCCCAGTTCATCTTGTTTTGTAGTCGATCGGGCCTGCACTTGTGTGGGCCTTTTTTGTAATTAATGATTCAACAAATATTTGTATAAAAAACCGCCGAAATATTTCTCGGCGGTGTGTGTGAACAGCGATATTCATAGTCATTCGGCGTCTTTGTATTTCTACTCGGACTTTACCGATTGCGCCAGAATATAGTTGAATACATCTTGCACGTGGATCACGTCGTCCTCATTCTTCATGAGTGTTTGAGCGATACGTATCGCATCTTTACCCAAGGTCACGATAGGTGGATAACTACCATCACCGAGGCATGAAACCTGCATGAGCCCAGCACACAAGCAACTGGAGTTAGTGGCACAGACATCCCCACCACTTTCGATGAATTTGTCGATCGGACCAGCTGAACACCTGTAGCCCACTGAACCGTCAGGTTTCTCGTAAAGTTCACGTAGAACGCCGTATATACAATTTCGTTCTACGGATGACAAGACTTCAGACCTTGATAGTGATCCTTCCAAATCAGCGACTTGGAATGGAAAACCTGTAGGTGAAGCTTGTAAACTAGCCCTGACTGAGAGTTCACCTCGGAAGGCCAGTCTCCTGACTTCTTTGCGAATATTGGCTCTCAAGCCAGACTCTTCACACAAGGCTAGTGCGGTACCGACTTGGATACCACAGGCGCCTTTATTCAGTGCCAGTTCCAAACCTTCTGGAGAGGCTTTCGAACCGCCGATCCAGAAAGGCATACCGAGGCTAGCTAACTTTGCATGATCAACTTGATCAGCATCGTCGTATATCGGTTCACCAGTTGCATCTACTCCATGTCTTCTCGGTGGTGCGTTGTGCCCACCAGCGGTTGATTCTTCGACGATGAAACCATCGATCCTGTTTCCAAGTTTTTTCTTCAATGCCCATGCGAGCAGATTGGAAGAAACTATTGGCATGAATAGTGGTTTTGCCAAATTCTCTGGCCTCTCGCCAAGGAACTTTGTTGGGTCAAACTTGACCGTGTAGCTACCCATATTTCCGGTTACTGGAACTCTATAGGTAACTTCGCGCCACTCATTGACTGCGTCTATGACATCAGGTATCTGGTTCGGTATTCCCGCACCAACTACGATGACATCGACTCCTGCGAGCATTGCTCCAGTTATGGCCGTCGGCATCGGTAGGGATATCTTCTCCAGGTAGTTGATGGCTACTGGATTCGTATGTCCTTCTTTTGCCAACCAGACGAAAACGAAGTTTCCGCATATACTGAGAGCCGCTGCCATCTCACTAGGCTCTACTGCGAAGAAGGGAGTTCCTCTAGGTTTCTTGCCTAGTGGGTTTCCAGCTCCGATGTAGTATGCATCGAGTACCATCTGTGCGATATGAGGAAATGGAAAATGTGACAGAGCTCTGCGACAGCTTCCATCTACATCGCCTTTGCCGAGTAATATCGGTAGTATGAGTTCAGGTGCGACACCAGAAACGGTGCCAAGTCCACCCAATCTCGAAACCAGGTTTGCCATGAGTGTAGAGATATAAAACCCCATTCCGCCCATGACAATACGTATCTTTCGTAAGTTCATGA
>Ga0194063_10000253_pt1 | contig 40139 bp, 38 predicted proteins | sample SepL3720m_MetaG_FD_155459 | JGI IMG/M metagenome (GOLD analysis project Ga0194063, IMG submission 155459) | Anoxic zone freshwater microbial communities from boreal shield lake in IISD Experimental Lakes Area, Ontario, Canada - Sep2016-L373-20m | ecosystem: Environmental > Aquatic > Freshwater...
CAATAAGCTAAAAAACATACGATCTCTGGCAGACGCAATAGAGGAAGGACTGTAAAATGTGGAAATCAAACAGCGACATTCCTAATGAAGTAAAAAGACGGTTTGAGTCTGCCCTTGCACTTCGAGATGCAGGACACAAAGACCAGTCGTGTCTCATCCTGGCATCACTTATTGATCAATATCCTGACTGGTCACCCCCCTATAGTATCAAGGGTGGCATTCTTTTCGACCTTAACCGTTTAAAAGAGGCAGAAGAGTGTTTTCGGCACGCTGTAAGATTGAAGCCGCAATCAGAGATCGCTTCCCTTTGTCTGTTTCATGCTTTATGGGCGCAGTCCGAGCGGGAGTCAGCAATGGATGAAATGAAACGATTTACCGTTGCGGGCGGCATATCTTCAGACTATCAAGCGATTTCAAATGAATTACTTTCTAAAGCCGAATAACTGACTTAAAAAAGGCGGAACTGTTGAGTCAATCGGAGGAAAGATGGCCAGCGAAAGCGAGGCGGTGGAGCTTCTCAAGAAGGCTGGAGCAACGATTGAGCGCATTGAAGCCGGACATCTCCCCCCGAATCCACACTGCTACCCACACATTAATTTTACCACACCGACTGGTGCAAAGGGCACCATAAGGATCCGATAGGAATATAAAATGAACGACCATACCCTGACAGAAGTGTTGGAGCGTGTTTCCCGTGCATGGATGACCGCCTCCGTGGAACTTGATATCCGCGTCGTTGCGCCGTATCGATTAGATGCGCCATCAGGTTCTGCAGAATGTGTTGCGTTTCTGCCAGATTTTGGCGGGCCCTCCGGAATGGTAATTGGGGCAATTATGGCTCCCCGTTTCCAGACTGATAAGAGAATAATGCACTTATGTAACGAAGTTGGGGTCTATTGCTCTTTTATAAATGTGGACGCCTATTTTGATTACAGGAAAGAACGTTTTATTGATGCTTTGCGTGATTGGGGATATTTCGGAAATGCTGAGAAGCAGCCGAATTGGTTTACGGTGAAGATCGGGATCAAACCAAAAGATAACAATGGCGGTAAAGGGGCAGGTGTTGAAGGGCATATCTATTTTGAGGGGCTGTGACAATGAATGATCAGGAAGCACAGTTTGATACCCCTTTACCCGGAACGGTGGTGCCGGATGCGATTGCGTCCGGCTTATTGAAAGCATTCATCGCAAAGTTTCGGGGAATAGATCCGCCCGAGGTGCCGGGCAATCTTCCCACGGCTTGTGTTCTAAAGGGGCGGAAAGATCCTGACTACTTGCATCGAGTTTCGTTTGCTTCCCGAAATAACATTCTGGTTTGGTTTGAAACCGCTAAACTATTGCACTAAGCGACGCCGAAAGAGATTCTGAAATATCTAGAGGCGAGGCAACCATGGGAAGACTACGATATCTGTCTTTTTGATGAGACCCTACTATGGTGTGTCGGGATCACGCATAATAATGATGTCATTGTTGATGAACGCAATAATACATAGAGGTGCAGGTTTTGTATCTTCATACCCCTCACTACCGCTCCACCGTTGACACGGCGTCTGCTTACTCACACGCCGCGCCAACGGCTCGCTACCGGAGCGCCGCCGGGGACTTTCTCTTATCCTTTCAACTGCCTGACCAGGGACGTGGCGGCGCATCGTTTTTGAACCTGACCCCGGTCGCGCTCGAACCTCCGAAGTCGGTTCCAGCGCTTGAGTCCCTGAATACGGTGTCAGTGCCGGTGTCTGAGTGTACCACTTGACCAGTCAAAATGGGTCATTTCGGCAGTCCAACCGGTTGGACTGAATTTTAGAGCCAACCGGAGCCAACCGGGGACAGGAATTATGGTAAGTCGTCCGTTATGTTAAGTTCATGGGAGATCCTTAATACAGGCACATTGGACGCAAGCGATTGACTTAACATAACGGGACGCTACGCGAGAGGTTGCTGAGGAACTCCATGACGCCCGGCTTACGCCAATTTGGCATTTCATGCGCTGTTCCGGATCTGACAGGTGGCGGGAAGGCTGCGAGAGCCTTGCGTTTCATCTCAATATTGATTTCCACGTACAAGCTGGTGGTTTTGATACTGGCATGACCAAGCCACTCCTTCACAACGGAGATATCGACGTTGGACTGGATCAGATGCAAGGCGGTCGTGTGCCTGAACGTGTGAGGTGTGATTTTTCGTCCGCGCAACGATGACTCATGCCTGACCGCGTAAGCAATGCGTTCTTTAATGATGTGGCTCACGCCGAAACGAGTCAGCCGAAAACCTTTCTCATTGAGGAACACAGTCTTTGATGAGGTTCCTCCGTATTTTCTCATGTCAAAGTACCGGTTTAGATTCTCAGCGGTCTCCTTGTGTATCGGAACGATTCGTTCCTTGCGTCCTTTGCCGGTCAACTTCACGTGACAAGGGGCCTCCAGCCGGAGATTGTCAACGTCAAGGTCGACCAACTCCTGCACCCGTGCGCCGGTATTATATAAAAGGCTCAGCAATGCCAGGTCGCGGGCGTTATGAACCGTGTTGGCCGTGATCCCTGTGAAGATTGCCTGAACCTCTCGGGACTCCAGTGTATCCATGACTTTGTGCGGAACACTTTTGGCCCGGATGGCGCACACGCGCTCGCACGCCACGAGCATCGTTGGCTCGTGATGAGCGAGGAATCGGAAGAACGTTTTGATGGAGGCGAGGCGCTGGTTACGCGTAGCGGCAGCGTTTTTACGCCCTGTTTCGAGGTGATCGAGAAAGTCCAAGATGATCTGGTCGTTGATGGCGTCGAAGGATAACTTGTCGGGGCTCAGGTGGAGGCAACCTGCCGCGTAGCCCAGCAGCAGTCTAACGCAGTCGCTGTAACTACTGCTGGTGTTGATGCTGACGCCCCGCTCATTGGCGAGATAGTTGTGAAAGAACTTCATTACAAGCGTGCCTGTCGTGTTCATTGGTTTTTTCCTTTGCAGTTGTTGTTGAATGTTTCATGGAACCGGTCTGCGGCCACTTGGAGAAGTTGAGCGGTTACGTGCAGGTATAGTTGTGTGTTGTTGATGTGCACATGCCCCATCGCTGTGGCTAGAATAGGCAGTCTGGCATTGACGTCGACACCCTCCGCATACCACTTGCGCAGACAGTCACAGGCATACGTATGCCTCAAGTCATGGAGCCTCGGAGCCAACAAGGCGCCGACGCCGATTTTACGCGAACGTAAAATGTTTCGGAATGCCTGGGAAACACACTCATACTTAAGGCGCTTGCCGTGCCTGTTGATAAAGATCGGGGCCTCTTTACCGGTTGGCCGCCGTTCGAACCTGAAGTCTAAATATTTCCCAAGTGCCACAACGGTGGTGGCACTCAGCACGACATTCCTGGCCTTGCCCAACTTGCCGCGCTTGACCGTGAGGCGGCCCATGGCAAGATCGATATCGTCAACGTTCAAGGCCAACGCCTCACCGATCCGTAGCCCGGTGGCGTAGAGCAGCCCGATGAGCGTGGCAAGACAAGACCCCATCTGATCGCCTTTTACCTGCCGCGCAGCTTGGATGATCGCCATGATTTCATCACTGGAATACAGGTAGTAGCGCGGCAGGGCTGGCCTTTTGACCGCAATATCCTCGATAACGGCACTTCCCGGGATGAGGCGACTCAGCCAACGGGCGAACACCCGTGACACGGCAAGCCGTCCATATTGTGTATTTTTTGAAAGATGTCGCTGGGCCGCAGCGTAACGCGCAAGGATATCATGCGTAAGATCCGGCCGGTCATAACCGTTTTTCAAGAGGAAATTGTCAAAATACCAAAGGACACGCTGGCCACTATCATATTCATCCCCTTGGGCGTGCTTGTACGTCACGAACTCGTTCATATCTTTTGCGAGAATACTGGTGAAGGGGCGATAACTCACAGGACACCTCCTTCCGGCCAGGGGAGGGCCACTTGGGCGAGATCGTCAAAATTGACTTTGGCGTACACCAGAACGGTAGAGGTGTCACGGTGCCCCAACATGTCGGAAATGTATTTAAATGGAACTTTTCCGCACAGCCGCGACGCGAATGCGTGGCGAAAGCCATGTGTCCCTCCCGAAACACCTTCCGGAACTTGAAGCCCTGCCTGCCGCAAGCGCTTGGTAATCATGACGGATAACTCAGCCGGCCACTTGAATGGGGCATACGGAGGTTTACTCCCAATGAAAACTTCTGGGCTCATAGTGGTTGCCGGACGCTCATGGCGAATATAATCCGACAAACGATTGCCAACCTCTGTGGTCAGCACCTGGATGATCGACTTACCCCTTTTGCAGGCCGGAAAATGAATGCGGCTGGTCGCCCACTCCAGTTCACACATCAGCAAATGTCTGACTTGCCAACCTCGCACGCCGTATGTGGCAAGTATCGCGATAATGGCCAAGTCCCGCCTTCCGTTCTCGCTCTCAGGGTCAATGCTGGCCATTAAACGCTCGATAATGTCTTCGGGAATCGCTCTGGGAATGGAAGCTAGGCGAGGGCGGCGAAAGGAAGGAACATATCCACTCAAATCCAGATCCATATAGCGGCGCAAGTAACAGAATCGAAGAATCGACCGTAATGCCATTTGAAAAAAACTGCGCGAACCCGGAGCATACTTTAACGCATATCCATCCACAGCACTCATGAGACGTCTGGGCGTTAGCGCGAAGAAATGGTCGGCCGCAGTGCCAAGTGAAAGTAGCGTGGCGGCCCTATTCAGGTATAGTCGGCGTATTTTTACCGTATCAAATGCCAGGTTGCGTACCCGAAACAAGTACGCATCATACTCACCGAATAGTTCGGTGATCGTTTCAGGACGGGTTACGGAATGTTGTTCTGCGCTAACTAATGATCTGGTCATATACCGCTCCTTCTTGGTTTTTTAAACACCAAGAAGGATGCGGTATGACTGGAAATTATGTGAAGTGAATTTCAGGAATAGCGAGCATAAACAGGAGAAATCGCGGCGACTCAACATAACGGCCGACTTACCATAAAGCCTGTCACCTTGTTCTTGATTAGCCTGTCACCTTGTTCTTGTCACCTTGTTCTTGCTCAAGCTAGACGGAAGAGTTAACGGCGTGATGACTGCTTGCCTGAATTCCCGCGCTGTGTTAGACATAGCCATCGTTACTCAACAAGGAACCCTTATCATGCGTCATTTCCTATTGCTCACTGTTCTCTTCTGCACGTTCGTAACCTCCGTCCGGGCCGGCTCGATTACCAATCAACCGCCACGCTTTACAAAGGACGAACTGCAGTCTCTCTACCCAAAGAAACTGGAAGGGTTTGAAAACGAAGGTGGCATCTATCAATCGCGTGATAACGTCTTGGATTCGGGGTGGGGGTACAATCGCTGTGAGCGTTCCTACAGCGACGGGAAAAAACGCTTTCTCAACGTCGAAGTACGCGACAGTGGCGGTTTCACGAAGGAGTTCATCGCTGACCACGAGTATCTGCGTCTTCCCGTCGGCGAGAAAGACATCAATAGTCAGACGGTCATCCTCATCAACGGCAACCGGGGTCAGACCTACAAGGAAGCCGGGCGCTGGCAGAACATCGTGTTGATGGCGACCTTGGATCGTTTCGAGATCGAGGTCAAAGACGATGCCGGCTTACCACTCGAAAGGCTCAAAGCCATCGCGCTGGAGTTCGAAGCGGCCATCAAAGCCAAACTGGCCTCTCCCACCAAAGCCAAGTAAGTCCGCGATTCCTCGAACTGGACACAGAATCTTCTCTCATAGAACAACCGTCCCTCCCTCCTCTCGGCATCCTCTGCGCCATCTTCGCGTAGATCATGAGGCCGTAATGATCGAACAGGACGGTCGCGTCATAGCCATGTTGGTTCCCCCCGAGGAATATTTACCGGTGAAGGAGGCAGATATCCCGCCCGAATTCTGGCAGGGGTTAGTGGCCGTTCAGGATGATGGGCTGGAGGATAGGGATGGGGTCGAGGTGCTGGCGGCTCCGCTACGTGAGTCCTTGCGGAGTGCAATTGATTGCACTTTCCGGGAACTCCCTGCCCGTCGACTAAGACCCGACAACCTCTTGCTCAACCTGTTTAGCATTGGCTTTTTTGATGAACCGGCGTTTGCCTCCGACCGCGGGCGACCTGGTTGGCCGACGTGTCACCGGGCGGCGGCGGGGTTTTGTTTTCGCCACCAGCGGCGCGGTCAGTTGCTCGTACAGCCCGAATAAGTACTCCACCCGGTGGCGGTCGCTGGGGAACGGCTCCGCCCGGTAACACCGGTCCACCACTTTGTCCAACTCGGTGTGGGCTTTGACCAGTTTTGGCGGCATCGCCACGGGATCGTATAGATCGGCTAACGTCGCCTCCGGGAATTCCTTGCGGGCATCCAATACCTTCTGCGCCGCTCCCTCCACCGCCGCTTTCTGCTTCTCCGTCACCGCCTGCGGCCAGGGGAAGTTGTTGTAGACGAGTTTCGCGGAGTAGCGGTACCGGGATTCCAGTCGTCCGCACACCTGCCGCACCCAGGCCATGTGAATGCCAGAGAAGAGGATTCCAAAATGGAAAAGAGTGGCGGCGGGGAAGATTTTTACAAGATTGCTGGATAATACATCTGGAGACATAAAGCCGATTGGAATATATCGGCGCCGTTCCGAACTCACTTCGGGTAAGACCAAATAGGGTCCCTGAGGCATGTTCTCTACATGGAAACGAGTTGGCGTTACCGCAAGTTTTCTGGTGGGCGCACTCTTACTGGCAAGTCTTAAATTCCGGACCGCCTCAACTCGTCTCATGGCCTCTGGCATTTGTCGCAATTTGTCAGGAGGGCAATCGCCTAGCCACAAACACCAGCGTTCAATACCGTTGATGAACTCCTCGGAGCCTATCCAACGACGGAAGAAATCTTTGGCCTTGGGCTCAACTTGCAGGAATTGACCCTTTTCCTCCGGCGTGAAGAGATAGTTGCCGCCATCGATGGGTTTATTCCCGATGCCAATTTCAGGAACATTGCAGAGTGGTGTCGAACGGTTCGTGATGGCCCGGTCCGGCCCCTCAACCAGATAGGGGCTGATATTTCTTGCCGTTATGACGGTCGCCTGATCTTTGCCGCCCTCATAGTCGAAGATCGTTTTGGTCATCATGTCGAAATTGGCAAAGCCCATGATGACAACATGAACATGGGCTTTGCCACGGGCCTCGCTTTGCCAGGGAAAAGTGCGGTGTCCAAACAGAATCTTGATGCCGTGACGTTGGAACAGGGCGTTCCAGAGCACACCGACCTGCTCTCCTTGAGTAATGGAGTTGGTGGAGACGAAACCGACCACAATGCCGGTGCCGTGAATATAACTGGCTGCTTTGAAATACCAGCCAGTCACATAATCGAGGAGCCCGTAGTTCTCAACCTCGCCTGCCACGGCGGCCATATCATTCCGCTGTTCTGCCCCCTGAAATTTCGCCCCCACAAACGGCGGATTTCCCAGGATGTAACTGCATTTCTCCGGCGGGATGACTTCCTTCCAGTCCAGTCGCAGGGCATTGCCGCAGACGATATGGGGGGCGGCGCGGAGGGGGAGGCGGACGTAGTACTGTCCGAAGGCCTCGCTTAGACTCTGGTTCATCTGGTGATCCAGTAGCCACAGCGCCACCTCGGCGATGCGGACCGGCCATTCGCTGATTTCGATCCCGTACATCTGGTCGACGTCGAGGCGGGAGAGGTGTTGGATGTCGGTGACCTGCTGGCCGCCGTGGATGGCCTTCAGCATCTCGATTTCGAGCAGGCGCAGTTCTCGATAGGTGATGACCAGGAAGTTGCCGCATCCGCAGGCCGGATCGAAAAAGCGGAGACCGGCCAGTTTCTTATGCAGTTCCTCCAGCCGTGTCTTGCGGCGGTTGGACCTGTCGGCCTCAATCTGGGTGAATTCGGTCTTGAGATCATCGAGGAATAGAGACCGGATCACCTTCATGATATCCCGTTCGCTGGTGTAGTGGCCGCCGGATTGACGACGTTCTTTGGGATCCATGACCGATTGGAAGAGCGAGCCGAAGACGGCGGGCGAGATCTTGCTCCAGTTGAACGCGCTACAGGCGAGCAGGGCATTACGCATGTCCCGGTTGAACTGGGCAAAGGGCAGGCGTTCCTGGAAGAGACCGCCGTTCACATAGGGGAAGAGGGCCAGATCCTCATCGAGATTCTTCTGGCGCTTCTGGGGCGGGGTATCGAGAACCTCGAATATCTGGGCCAGTTGGATGCCGAGGTCGATGCCGTCTTCACGGGTGTTCGCCTTGATGTAATTCTGGAAGAGGTGGGGTTGGTCGAAGATACCGGTGTCGTCGGCAAAGAGGCAGAAGAGAACCCGCACCAGAAACCGCTCCAGATCGTGGCCGGAATAGCCGCCCGCTTTCAGGGTGTCATGCAGGTTGGCCATCATCTCCGCCGCCTTGAAGTTGGCGGGGTCCTCCGGATCGAGCCGGACCGGCTTTTCGCCCTTGATAAAGGCGAATTCCCGGACATGCTTGTGAAGTTCGGCGAGGGGGATGTCGATGGTGCGGACGCGCCACCGGTCAAAGAGCGGCAGGTCCTGCTGGTCATCCGGTTCCAGATCGTGGAGCACGATGCGGGCGAAGTCCGAGAGGATCACATAGCGGGGGATTTCGTCGGTGCGGCCATCGCGGGCGAGGTCCTGGATATAGCGGAAGGCCTGGGAACCGGCCTTGCCGAGATCCTGTCCCATCGATTTATGCTCCACGAGGAGTTTACCGCTCCAGAAGAGGTCGATAAAGCCGTACTGACCCTTCAGATTGCGGACGGGTTCCTCGAAAGAGGCGACGGTGCGGCGCTGGAGTCCGAAGACATCAAAGAACTCATCCCAAAAGGTTTTGGCCTCGGCGCGCTCGCTGGTTTCGCCGATCCACTGGCGGGTGAACTTGATGGCGCGATCCCGGACCTCGTTCCATGAAAGTGACATGCGTGGAACTGTAGCGGAACCGGGGCCTTCGCTCAATGAACTTCCTCGTTGTGTTGATACAGAGTACGATTACGATGAAAAATCAATCTTAAGTAAGCGCTATTCCGCCCTGAGTTGTTAGCGGGCATCAGGGACGTTCGTAGAGTTCCACCGAACCATCCTTGAAAAGCAATTTTCCCTTGGGCGGGATGGTTCCCTTGCCATCAACAGTGAAGACGTAAACTTTGGTTCCGCCGCCATACCAGTCGGCGCTGGCGCCCCGCAACTCGAGCATGACTCGCAGGTAGTCGATCCAGGATCGGGCGTCCCGCTGTGGATGACCACTCCACCCCGGTGGCGGCCGGAGTCCCATCGTTGCCGTGTCGCCTGCCTCCACCGTGAAGCGGGGACATCCCGAAACATAAGCCTGCATCTGGGTTCGAGCCCGGCCTGGCGCCTCTATCCGGAAGGGTCCTTTCGGGTCATACCTTTCCAGGAAAAGGGCGGCCCGGTAGAGCGAGTGGCTCGGAGAATCCATGGCCTGGTTGATGAGTATGGCCAGGGAGGCGAGTAGAGTCATTGCAAACAGGCTGGAAGCCGGTTTTATGCGCGGGAGTGGATTTTCCGACTCCCACACCGTAAACCCGCAGACTGCGGCATAAGCGACGAAGGGCAGGGCAAGCAGCGCGCCATACATGTCCGGAGTGCAGGAAAGAATAACGGTGGCAAGTCCGCCCGCCAGCATCGCGCGGGCGCCGGGGGATTGAAATCGATCCGGCGCTCCGCAGACTCCCAGCGCGGCCAGTGGCGCCAACCAGGCAAACCGGGTGACCAGCCGGGTGATCAAGGTGACGGGAGAATTATCGGCAATCATAAACCCGGCGCCCGTCGCGAGAAGTAACAGGACGCACAGGGCAAAGCGGCTCCTCGCCAGGGCGAGGAGGGGCGAGAACAGGACAACAACGGGGATGAGCAGGGCGCCTATCAACCCGGCTTTGTGGGAGAGGGCAAGCAGGAGCGACAGGCCCAGGAAGGCGGGCAACCAGGACAGAAGGTTCATCGCATGGCCTGTTTTGTTTTTGAACGGAACAGGACAACGAAGCAAAACCAGCAGATAGATCGGCAACAGGGCCAGCACCATGCCGCGTCCGGTGGCCCAGTAATTGTATCGCATGAAGACGGGGGAGAAGACATAGAGGAACGCGAACCAGAGCGCCGTCCGTTCCGATATGAAGAGGTGGCGTCCCAACCGCCAGGCGCCAAACAGTCCGGTGAGGCCCAGTGTCACGGAGAGGATGTAGAAACCCCAATCCACACCGGTATGCCCCAGCATTTGGATTGTGGCCAGCAATAGCGGTTGGGCGCTGGGATAGGATCGCGGGGTGAACCCGAGCAGCGAGATCGGGTGAATGAGCCAGGCGATTCGACCTTCGACGGCAACACTGCCGGCAAGATCCTGCCATTTATAGGTATCAACACCGGCGATATGGCTCACGGGAATAACCAGCACGGCGAACAGGATGGCGCAACCCGCGAGGCGACGGGGCGCCGGTGTGTCTGGAAAATGGGCAGCGACGCCGGACAGGCGTGAGGCGCCGATGACCGCAGTGGAAATAATCAGATGAGCCAGAGCAAGGGAATCGGGCGAAAGGGGAAGCCCCGCGAGATGGATGGCGATCATAACGACCGAATTCAACCCAATCATGATCGGCCCCCACAGGGCCAGTGTGGTCGCCGTATCCGCCTGCCTGTCCAGCATACGCGCCAGTAACCACGGGGTTATCCCAATGGCTACTATCAGGGCCGCGCTATGCAGAAAAATCATGGTGAGTGACGCCGACTCATAATCCGGAGGTGCTGACTTCCGGCGGCGGTCTCGGTGGCGGGCCGGGTGGTCCTGGAGGGCCGGGCGGCCTGGAGGGCGGAGTTCCCGGAGGAGCCTTTCCATAAATGCTGCCCGGAGTAAGCGAACCGGGGCCGACTTTCCACGCTCCCACGCGATCTCCGGTCATCGTTTTTGCCCACTCAAGATTTTTCTGCCACACGAGCACCAGGGGAAACTCGGCCACCGGGGCGTCGAAGGGAAGGGAGGAAAAGGCAAACATGTCAACCGACAGTTTGGATGGGGGGAGAACCGTTCTGAAGGCAAACCGATCCGGCGTCGTTCCGGCCTTGTTTGCGTCTGCGGATCCATGCGCCTCGGTAAACTCGGCCTTGGGTAATTTGCCCGAGGGAGTTGTTCCCATCGTTTTCTGAACCAGGTTGGATTGATCCGGTGATCCCTGTTGAGTTGCCAACCGGGTTGTTCCGGGTATGTCGAGTTCGCTCTCCGTGGTGAAAATGTCCAGATTGAGGATTTTTTGAATCGCTCTCAAGTCCAGTTTCGGACGGGTGGGCACGAAATAGGCGTAATAGGCCGTGATCATCCCGCAAACGAGGAGTCCAATTATCCCGATCCAGAACCCAAAACGATGATCTTTATAGTTCACTCCATGATCCCCCGGGAAACAGGCGCCCCATCTCCATTGACATATTATCCAAGAAACCATTGCATCGGGCAAGATGGATTTCGTAAGGTTAGGGGACAGGAGAGCAGACTATGGGTAATACATTTGGATCGGCCTTTCGGGTTACAACCTTCGGTGAGTCGCACGGCCCCATGGTGGGAGCGGTGATTGACGGCCTACCCTCATCCTTTAAACTAACGGAATCAGACGTTCAACCCCAACTGGATCGGCGGCGTCCCGGCCAGAGTGACCTGACTACCCCGCGTCAGGAAAAGGATACAGTGCAGATTATTTCGGGAACGGAGAAGGGGGTGACGCTGGGGTCGCCGGTGACGCTGGTGATCGGGAACCGCGACACACGCCCGGAGGATTATGGGGAGATGCGATCAGCGCCACGTCCTTCCCATGCCGATTTTACCTACCAGTCCAAATACGGGGTTCTGGCCTCCAGTGGCGGCGGCCGGGCCAGCGCACGGGAAACGGCGGCGCGTGTCGCGGCGGGTGCGGTTGCCGAAAAATTTCTGCGCGAACGGTTTGGCGTCGAGATTGTGGCCTGGGTTCAGTCTGTCGGTGACCTCGTCGCTGCGGATCAGAACGTTGCCACGATTTCCCGGAAACGTGTGGATGCCACTCTCGTTCGTTGTCCGGACAAAGCGATGGCCGCAGACATGGCGAATCTGATTCGAAACGTGAAGGAGGCGGGGGATTCCGTCGGGGGGGTTGTTGCCTGTGTCTGTCGGAATGTTCCGGTCGGGTGGGGCGAGCCGGTGTTCGGAAAATTATCAGGACTTCTGGCGGGCGCCATGCTGTCGATTCCCGCTGCACGCGGTTTTGAGTTCGGTCTCGGGTTCGCGGCCACCCGGTTGCGCGGTTCCGAACATAACGATCCCTATGTGAAAAAGGGGCGCCGATTGGGCACTCTTACCAATCATAGCGGGGGAATCCAGGGTGGCATTTCCAATGGCGAACCCATTGTGTTCCGGGTGGCGTTCAAACCTCCGGCCACAATCGGGCGCGCCCAGTCGACGGTTGACTGGGATGGCCATGATTGTGAACTGAAGGCGCGGGGGCGGCATGATCCCTGCGTCGTGCCCCGGGCTGTTCCCGTGGTCGAGGCCATGGCGGCGCTGGTGCTGGCCGATGCCGCGTTGATGGCTACGGCGGCAGCCCGGCCATGAAGGCGCCAGGCACGTTCGAACTCTTGAACTCGGACACCCGGACCCAGGCCCGGCGGGGACGCCTCTGGACCCTGCATGGTCCGGTGGATACCCCGGTGTTTATGCCCGTCGGAACCCAGGCGACCGTCAAGGCCATGACGCCCATCGAATTGGAGGAGACCGGCGCCGAGATCATCCTGGGGAATACCTACCACCTCAGCATCCGTCCCGGCGTCGAGATCATTGAAAAATGCGGCGGACTGCACCGGTTCATGGGCTGGTCGAAACCGATTCTTACCGACAGCGGGGGTTTCCAGGTGTTCAGCCTTTCGGGGTTGCGTAAAATCAAACCCGACGGGGTGGAGTTCGCCTCCCATGTTGACGGCACCAAATTGTTTCTGGGCCCCCGTGAAGCCATGGACATTCAACGTCGTTTGGGCTCGGATATCATGATGGCTTTTGACGAGTGTCCGCCCTATCCGAGCACCTACGAATACGCTTGTCAGGCCGTAACCCGAACTCTATCATGGGCGGCTTTGTGTGCCGAACTGCATCCGCGGAACGGCCAATTGCTCTTTGGAATTGTGCAGGGCGGTGAGTTTGCCGACCTCCGGAAAACGTGTGCCCGTGAACTGACCGCGATGGGGTTTGACGGCTATGCGGTGGGCGGGGTGAGTGTCGGCGAGCCCGAGTCGGTGATGATGGAGGCCGTGACGAACGGGGTGGCCGAATTGCCTGTGGATCGTCCGCGTTACCTGATGGGCGTGGGCGTGATGCGGCAACTGGTCGAGGCGGTGTCGCGGGGTGTGGACATGTTCGATTGTGTCATGCCCACGCGCTATGCCCGGCACGGGACGGCGATTACCCGCGCCAAACGGTATCCGGTGAAGGCGGGCGAGTACAAGGAAGACACGCGTCCGGTGGAGGAAGGCTGCGACTGCTATTGCTGCCGAAATTTCACCCGCGCGTATGTCCGGCACCTGTTCAATGTGAACGAGATTTTGGGCGTGCGCCTGGTGTCCATTCACAACCTGCACCGGATGACGCTGTTGATGCGCGAGATGCGCTCGGCGCTGGAAGCGGGCGTGTTTGAGGATTTTAAAAACGAGTTTTTCGAAAGCAACAAGGAGGATCGATGAGTTTGTTGAATACGGTGGTATTGGGTATGGGGACACCTCCGGCCGGTCAGGGCCAGGGGCAGGGAAGCGGAATGCTCATGATGGGGTATATGGCCATCATTTTTGCCCTCTTTTATTTCATGATGATCCGCCCCCAGATGAAGCGGGAGAAGGAGCGCAAGAAACTGATCGAAAATATCAAGGCGGGGGATCGCATTCTCTTCTGTGGCGGGTTGCTGGGCGTCGTGGCCAGCGTCAAGGACAATGCCTTTGTCGTCAAAATTGCGGAGAACGTTAAGATTGAAATTGCCCGGGGCGCCGTGCTCCGTGTTTTGGACAAGGATGAGGCCCCCGGGGAAATAGAGAACAAATAACAACGCATCGAGAACAATGCGGAGCGTGAATCAGGAAGAGCGAGGAGTGGAACGGTATGGATAAGAAGACGATCTTCAAGTGGATGATATTGGTGATCCTGGTGGGCGCGTCCATCGCGACGGTCTTTCCGGTCAGTGAAAAGGTGCGGTTCGGCCTGGATATCAAGGGGGGAACCAGTTTCACCGTCCAGATCGATGAAGAAGCCATGGCGGCTCAGATCCGCGAGGATATCAAGACCAAGATTGGCGAGGACGACTACAGGAAGTTGACCGAGGCCGAGATCGCGGGGCGCGTAAGCGACCGGATGTCCACCATGGTCAAGGAATCCCAGGCCCGTGCGCTGGAAGTCATCCGTAACCGTGTGGACGGTATGGGCATCGCGGAACCCATCATCTATCCGGAGAAGAACAACCGGATCGTGGTTCAATTGCCCGGCGTTGATGAGAAGAAACGAGATGAGGCCGCCCGTTCGATTCAGAGCGCCGCGTTTCTGGAGTTCCGTATGGTTCACGAGAAGAATCGGGAACTGGTCGAGAAAATGCTCGAAAAGGGCGTCGCTCCAGATGGCTACAAGATCATGTCTCTCTCCGAAGGGGGGGCATCCCAGGATTATCTCGTTCGCGATAAGAAGGCCGTTCCGGAGGACAAGATGGATGCGGCGTTTCGCAGAACGGTCGCCCAGTTCAATGCCCCGCGTGGCTGTGAACTCCTTTTGGAGCGGAAGAAAATCGGGGGCCGGGAGGTCTATTCCCCCCATTTTGTGGAGAAGCGGACACAGTTGACGGGCGACACCCTGAAGCGCGCCTCGGTGGATTACCGCACCCTCGGACAGGCGGTTGTGAATCTTGAGTTCAATGCCCAGGGCGCCCATAAATTTGCGGTGGTGACCGGTGACTATGCCCCCGGCGGCGTCAAGAACCCCGGTCAGGTCGGACGCCAGATGGCGATCGTGCTGGACGGAACACTCTACTCCGCCCCGGTTATCCGTGAGGCCATTCATGGTGGCCGTGCGGAAATCAGTGGTAATTTCACTCCGAGCGAGGCCATGTTCCTGGTTAACATTTTGAAGGCCGGATCCTTGCCCGCGCCGGTCAATATTGTTGAACGCCGCGTGGTGGATCCCACTCTTGGCGCGGATTCAGTCAAGAGCGGCATCAACGCCGGCGTGTACGGCTGTTTGGTGATCATCCTCCTCATGGGGGCCTATTATCTGGTGAACGGCCTCCTGGCCGATTTGGCCCTGATCCTGAACATCGTGCTGCTGCCGCTGGGTATGATCGTGGTGGCTGCGATTCTCGGGATTTTCGCCAGCGACGCGCGCGCGGGCGGCGCCATTGCCCTGCCGGTGTTGACCCTGCCGGGTATCGCCGGTATCGCGTTGAGTATCGGTATGGCCGTGGATACCAACGTCCTGATCTTCGAGCGTATCCGCGAGGAACTGCGCGCGGGGAAAAGCCTCAAGGCATCCATCGACGCCGGGTTCAACCGGGCGTTCGCCGCCGTGTTCGATTCCCATGTGGCGACCATCCTGACCGCCGTCATCATGTTCATCTTCGGCTCCGGTCCCGTTCGCGGTTACGCCGTCACCCTCATCGCCGGTCTGCTGGTCAACCTCTACACCGCCGTCACGGTCACCCATATGTGCCATACCGTCATTGCCGCGTGGACGAACAAGACGGCGATTCTCAAGATGCTGTCCTTTATCCCTGACACCAAGATCGACTTTATCGGCAAGTGGAAGTGGTGGCTGGGCGGCACATTCCTCGTGGTGGTGGCCTCCTGGGTTATCATGGTCGGGCACGGGATGGCCAACAAGGCCTCGGTCTTCGGCATTGATTTCACCGGGGGCACGCAAATGACCATGAGTTTCGATGCTAAACCGGGTGTGGATGAGGTTCGCGCCGTTTTGAACCAGGGCGGCATCAAAGACCCGATGATCCAGTTCCAGAAAGGGATGGAATCCGGAACCCGTGAAACGCTGACGATCAAGGTGGCCTCCATGGAGGAAGGCCTGCTGGTGCAGAACCTGTTGACCAACCAGATCGTCAAGGCCAACTTCAAACTCATGCAGCAGGATGATGTGGGGCCCCAGATTGGCAGCGAGTTGATGACCCGCGCCATGTGGGCGATGATTCTTGGCATGGTTGCCATGATCATCTATATCGCCATCCGGTTTGAGTTCGGCTTCGGGTTGGGCGCCGTGGTGGCGACATTCCACGATGCCATGATTACCCTGGGCGTCTGCCATTTGCTCGGTTTCCCGATCACCATGACCATGATCGCCGCCGTGCTGACCATCATCGGGTATTCCATTAACGATACGATCGTGATTTTCGACCGGATCCGCGAGAATCTGCGCCTCTACCGGGGCAACCAGAGTTTCAAGGATTTGTGCAACCTGAGCATCAACCAGACGCTGGCCCGGACGCTGTTGACCAACTTTTACACGATGATCTCGGTGTTGTTCCTGCTCCTGATGGGCGGCGGCGCACTGAAGGATTTTTCGGTGGCCATGCTGGTCGGTATGATTACCGGAACCTACTCGAGTATCTACATTGCCACGCCGGTTACCCTGGCCTGGTATCGTTGGAAATCCCCTGATCTGGGAACCGGCAAATCGATCGCGTGAAGCCGTGGAAGATGGCTGACGATTCTGACGGAGCCGCTCGCGAGTTGGCCCGTCAGATCGCGCTCCCTCTTTCGCTGGCGCGGCTTCTGATCTCCCGGGACATCTCCTCGGCGGAGGCGGCGGATCGCTTTCTCAATCCGCGCCTGAGCGACACCGGCGATCCCTTTCTGCTTCCCGGCATGGAGTCCGCCGTGGAGAGGATCTGGAGCGCGATTGACGGGGGATCTCCCATTGTTGTCTATGGCGACTATGATGTCGATGGCGTGACGAGCGCCGCCCTGATGAGTCAAGTCCTGTCCCGCCTGGGCGCCCCCGTTTCCCGCTACCTTCCAAGCCGCATGGATGACGGGTATGGATTGGGCCTGGATGCTGTGGAACGCTGCATTCAGGCGGAAAAACCGGGACTGATCATCACGACCGACTGCGGCAGCGGCTCGCATGAGGCCGTGGCCGCCGCCACCGCCGCCGACGTCGATGTCGTCGTAACCGACCATCATGAGATAATCGGCGAACCGGTCAACGCCGTGGCCGTGGTAAATCCCAAACTGGGATCCGACCCCTCCGCGCGGGTTCTCGCCGGGGTAGGGGTGGCATTCAAGGTCTGCCATGCCCTCCTGAAACGGGGCCGCCAGCGGCGCCGAAAACATGCGGCGGATGTAGATCTTCGCGATTATCTTGACCTGGTCGCGCTGGGCACGGTCGCAGACGTGGTTCCTTTGCTGCATGAAAATCGCATTCTGGTGAGGCATGGCTTGACCCAATTGAACCGCAGACAACGGCCCGGTCTCAAGGCGTTGGCGGAGGTCGCCGGCATCAAGGGCGAACAGGGCGCCTACCATCTTGGCTATATACTCGGACCCCGCATGAACGCGGCAGGCCGTCTCGGGAAGGCCGATGAGGCACTGGAGCTTCTGCTGACTGACAACGCGGAGCAGGCCGGGGTGTTGGCCGCCCACCTGGATGCGGCCAACCAGGAAAGAAAAGTAATCGAGGCGGAAATCATGGAATCCGCCAGTGAGCAGATCAGGACTGGTCATGACCCCGCCTGCGACTTCGGAATCGTGGTCGGCGATGCCGGTTGGCATATCGGCGTTCTCGGAATTGTTGCCTCCCGTCTCGCGGGTCGGTTTGGTTGTCCGGTCATTGTGGTCGGTTTTGACGACGAGGGGAATGGCCGGGGATCATGCCGCAGTATCGAGGGGTTTGACCTGCTTGAGGGTCTGAAACCCTGCGGCCGCCACCTGAAACGGTATGGCGGTCACGGAATGGCCGCCGGACTGGACGTCTCGCGGGAGTGTTTTGATCTTTTCCGGGCGGCATTTAGGAAATCCTGTGCGGACATTCTGAAGGGACGTGACCTGACAAAGACCCTGTCTATTGACGGCTGGGTGACGTTGCCGGAGGTTCTGGATCCATCGTTTCTCGAGATCATCAGCCGTCTTGAACCCTTTGGCGAAGGGAATCCCGAACCCGTATGGGCGATTCGGAACGTGCAGGTCATCGGCGCGCCGCGCCGGGTCGGAACAACCCATCTCAAATTCCGGGTGGGAGTGGGTTCCGATTCCTGCGAGGCCATCGGGTTTAACCTGGGTGACCGACTTGCTGATTTTCCGGAAGGCCCCCTGGACATTGCCTTCATGCTGCGTACGAATACCTACATGGGCCGCACCTCACCCCAACTACATCTTCAGGATTTCAGGGCACATTGAGAATTGCTTAGTTCCAGATAATATGAGAATTGTTCACGATCGTACTACAAAGAGTTTGCCATGTAGCAGATGATGTCTCAATGAACAGCAACAATAACGTGCCTGGGAGAAGTCAATGAGTTCGAGAATGATCATGTCCTTGAGTGTGTTGTTCATGTCCGCCGTGCTCTCCAGGGGGGCGGTGGCGCCGTATCATTCACCTGAGCACCTGGCGGTGAGTTCGGATGGCGCCTGGTTGGCGGTGTCGGATGCGACGGCTGGCAACGTCGTGTTGCTGGATGGATCGGCGAGTGCGGTGAAGAAGACCGTGGCGCTCAAGGGAACGCCCCGGGGCGTCGTTTGGCATAACGGACTTCTCTATGTGGCGGAATATGACGCCGGCACGGTGGCCGAGGTGGATCCGGTGTCGGGTTCGGTCAAACGGCGGATTGCCGTGGGTCCGAAACCGTGGGGGCTTGCCGTTTCGCCAGCCTCGGGGATCTTGATGGTGGCTGAATTCGGACTGTCGCAGTTGATCGCCGTGGATCTGGCTTCCGGGAAGGAAACCGGCCGTGTCCCTGTGCTGGGGTTGCCCCGCTATGCGGCCGTCACGCCGGACGGAAGTCTTTGCCTGGTGGTGAACAGTGCGCCGGTCGGAGATGCGCGCAACAGCGACCACGCCTGCGCCCTTTCGGTTGTTGATCTCAAGACCCTGGCCAAGACCGGCGATATTCTTCTACCGCCCGGTTCGACCAATCCGCGAAACGTTGCGATTTCGCCCGACGGCAAATGGGCCTATGTGGTTCACGGCATCGGACGGTTCACCCTGCCGACGACGCAGTTGGAGCGGGGGTGGATCATGACGAGCGGTCTGACGATTATTGACATGGCCAAACAGTCCGTCTATGCCTCGTTACTCCTGGACACCATCTCCCAGGGCGCGGCGGATCCCTGGGGGTTCGCCCTGATGCCCGATGGCAGGACGGCCTGGATCACACTGGCCGGATGCAACGAATTGGTTCGCCTCAACCTGGAGTCCCTGCACCTCTTTCTGGCTGGAAAGGCCTCCCGCGCGGATCTGGTTAACGACCTGGCCGCGTTGTATATCTCCGGCGCCAAGACGTCCATCCCGTTGCCCGGGAGGACTCCCCGTGGTGTCGTCGTGCTTCCCTCCGGCAAGGTGGCCGTTGCCGAGTACTTTTCCGGCACTCTGGCCGTGGTGGATGCCCGGGGTTCCAATCAGCCGCCGCGTCTGGTCACGGTCTCATTGGGAACGCAACCTGAAGCCGATGCAGCTCGCCGCGGCGAAGCGGCATTCCATTCGGCTGACCTGTGTTTCCAGCGATGGCTATCCTGTTCCAGTTGTCATCCCGAAGGGCGGGCCGACGGATTGAACTGGGATCTCCTCAATGATGGCATCGGCAATCCTAAGAATGCGAAGAGCATGGTGTGGTCTGCCAGGACGCCGCCAGTCATGGCGCATGGCGTGCGGGCAAGTATGGATGAGGCCACCCGAACCGGATTTATGTTTATCCAGTTCCGTGTCGCGGACGAGGCCGTCATGGACGATGTCCGCGCCTACCTGCGCAGTCTGGAACCCGAGAAGAGTCCCTATTTGGTGAACGGCGCACTGTCTGCCACGGCCAAACAAGGCAAGGCCATCTTCGAGACGAAGGCCGGTTGCGTGCAGTGCCACTCGGCCCCGCTGTACACCTGCCTGAAATCCTACGATGTCGGAACGCGGCACGAGGCCGATAATCGGAGCGACTTCGACACGCCAACCTGCATCGAGATGTGGCGCAGCGGTCCGTATTTGCATGATGGTAGCGCGGCGACGCTGCTGGATATGATCACGACCGGGAACAAGGGCGATAAACACGGTGTCACATCCCGCTTGAGCAAGGATGAGCGGGATGCGCTTGTGATGTACCTGTTGTCGCTGTAAAGGTCTCCGGAGAAATCGATTCATGAAAAAAAGTTTCGTCGTGCCTCGGGGAATTGAACGCCGTCGTGCCGAGGGAATGGAGACGGTGATCCTTTCGCGAGGCGCGCTGAAGGAAATCCTTATTACCGTCCGTCCTGACGACGGCATGGATCTTCAGGCGCTTCTGGAGAAGGCTTGGGCGGTGGTGAGGGCCGAAGGGGCCACGGTGCTGCGACAGGAGGTTTTTGGCGTGGCATCGATTCCCGACGAAGTGGAGCGTTCGGCCCTGCGCGATGTGTGCGGCGAGGTGGATTGGCCGGTGACCTGGCTGGACGAAGGCAAGTCTCCCGGGGCGCGGTTGACAGGCACGCACGTCCATGCCGTCAGTGGCGTCCCCGTTCGGCGACTCGCACTCGACGGGGATGCGGTGGGCAGTGTGTTCTCGGACGGCGTGGCGGAGTATGGTCACCTGGGCGGGATAGCCAGTCTGAATCCCGGGGTTGATCGTAAACGGCAGACGCGTGATGTGCTCGAAAGGATTGAGGCGGCGGCCGCGCTCGCCGGGATGACGTTCGGGAACATCGTGCGAACCTGGTTTTATCTGGATCACATTCTCGATTGGTATGACGACTTCAACGCGGTTCGGACGCAGTTCTTCACGGAGCGTGGCGTATTCGACGGTCTGGTGCCGGCCAGCACCGGCGTCGGGGGCGGAAACCGCCACGGGGCCGCCCTGGTCGCGGAGGCGCTTGCTGTGCGTGCCCTTCCGGGACATGAGAACGAACTGCGCGTGAAGGAGGTTTCGTCGCCCCTGCAATGCCCTGCCACCACCTATCGCAGTTCGTTCAGCCGTGCCGTGGAAATAACCTGTCCGGGACACCGGCGGTTGACGATTTCCGGAACGGCAAGCATCGCCCCGGAGGGACAGACCGCCCGAATTGGCGACGTTGCGGGACAGATGGACTTGACGCTCGATGTCGTGCAGGCTTTACTCGAGTCGCGGGGACTGTCCTGGCGCGACGCCAGCAGGGCCATTGCCTATGTCAAGGCTGAGGGAGATGCCGTCATTTTCCGTGAACGCGCCGAAAGCCGGGGGCTACCCCCGTTCCCTCTGTTGTTCGCGGAAAACGACATCTGCCGCACGGATCTTCTGTTCGAATTGGAATTGGATGCCCTATCACTGAATTCAGCCTAGATATGAGCGATGAAGGACACGTCTATGATACGCTCGTACGAGAAACTAACCGAACAGGATCGGGATTTGCTATTGACCGGCCTGTCTCCTGAAGTCGATGAGCCGGTCGCCCTGTATGCCGAACCGCCACCCGCTCGCCTGATTCCACGGGATCTTCCGGTGACAGACTTCCGAAATGGCGAAGTTCTTACGGAATGGTTGTGTGCGCACCCGATTGCAGGCACCTTGCCGAGGTCGGTTGTGTTGCTGGCGCGCGGTTTAAGTGATCCGGACTTTGCGGACGAGGCGAGAACCATTCTTTCCGGTATGAAACCTCTCGACGCTCGGTACGTCGTGCCTGAGAGTTATCCTGATTTCACGCCAGCCGTTGATCTTCGCGCCATGGCGAACGGGGCGGACGGGGTGCAGGGACTGTTTGCCACAGCCGTCCGCGTCGAGTCTCCGCGATTTGTCCGGGTCTGCCACGGCGCTGTCGGGGAGGGTGTGACGGTGCATTTCTTCATGGATGGCCTCGCGATTCCGCATGGGGGGTATGTTCGGATGGCGACAGGTACGCACGTCTTGGCGATGCAGACGTGCAGCGGCCAGGTGCGCTATACCTGGCAATGGCCGGAACGCCGGGTCGGCATCCGGTTCGACGAGATTAACGGGGAGGATTTGGCGGCACTGACGGCCTGGCAACGGGGGCGCTGGCAGGAAACCCACGATGCCGCGATGTCCGACGAGCGCGCGACTCTGGATGGCATCGACATTGATCCCGCCACGGTTGTCGGGCGGGACGGCTTTATCCGTGTGGGTCGCAGTCGTGGCGGGCTGTGGTGGTTACTCGATGCGGAGGGGCGTCCGTTCTACTATCGAGCCATGTGTTCGGTCAATAATCGCAACGGATACGGGGGGCGGCGCAAAGGCGATCCGGCGCTGTCGCCCGAAATGGTGCGGCATTGGATCCGGGGAATCAAGGCGCAGGGGTTCAACGGTCTAGGTTCGTGGACGACGCGGGAGTTTTTTGACAAGGGCCTCTACTTCACGGAGATTATCGAGACGTTTTATGAAGGTCCGTATCTTCAGGAGGGCTCGTACCGATACGGGGTTGTGCCGGATGTCTTTGATCCGGAATGGGCGCGTCGGCTTGACCTGAAATGCCGGGATCTGTGCGCTCCGCTGGCCGATAGCCAACTGCTGGTTGGTTACTTTCTGGATAACGAACGGGATTTTCTGCTCACGCGGAAACCCGCAGGCATAACAGGGCCGGTGTATCGTGTGGGGGGCGCGAAGGAAGAGCGCCGTTTGGTGGTGGAAGCCGAACCCATCCAGAATCCCGAGAAACTGGGGTTGTTGCAACTCGCGCTCAGCCTGCCTCCATCGAAACCCGCCGTTCAGGCGGCCTGGCGTTTTGTTGAGGATCGATACGGCTCCGACTTGGCCTCGCTCGGCGCGGCCTGGGGCATTACGGTGGCCTCCCGTCTCACCTTCAACGAAATGACGATCAATGGCGAGCGGTTGATCTCTGATGCGTATCTGAATGACGAACGGGAGTTTGCGCGGCTCTTTCTCAGACGCTTTTTTGATGTCAGTATCGGGGCCATTCGTCGATACGATCCCAATCACCTCGTTATTGGCTTGCGTTGGGCCGGGATACCGGATGCCGTCGTCCTTGAGGAAGAGGCGCGTGTGTGTGACATCATCTCGGTGAACCGGTATCGCGTGCATATGGCGGAGGCGTTTGATGCGACGTACAGGAGAGTCAACAAGCCCCTCCTCGTGGGCGAGTGCGAGCCGATCAACGATTCCTTTCGATATGTGCGGGATCCCATCGAGCCGCCGGGCGGCTACGAGAACGAGACGGTGCGCAATGAAACGCGGGCCTACGAAACACTGAACCGTCTCTTCGCGCATCCGGGCATCGTGGGGTACACCTTCTATGCGTGGAAAAACGCATCCCTGCATCCCGACATGATGCGGCCTGTCCAGCAGGCCAACTGGCGCGCCGGGAAAGTGCGCGCCCGGCGTGAACAGGAACCGGTTGCGTTGACGCCGTTACACGGGCAGATCTTTGTCATTTTGGTCGGACTGCCTCATGATATCCTCTGTTTAGGTTTCATTTGCCGGGATGGCATTTGGGATCCGGCAGTATATGGTGACGGCATTCGCGGGTGGTTGACGCATTTTCACGAGGCATCCGGAACGATTTGTTTGGAACTCACCTATAGCCAGTCCATCGGCATGTTTATGGGGTCTCCGTCCGAAGGCCAGTGCCGGATCGAACTAGCCTCTCTATGTTCGGGGAAGTTGGCCGGCACGTTTACGGGAACCTTTTCCGGTGTTCAGGCGTCGGGGGTCGCGTCCGCATTCCTGCACCGACCTATCCCCAACCGGGAGTTGTGAGGAGGGGATTGGATTATCCTTTTTTTTCGGGGTGGCTTGCCCTACATTCAGGGTCATATTCAACACGAAACAGATCGGATTAGGGGAGCACTATGAACATATCAGGCAAAGTGGTTGAGATTTTTGATATTGTGAAGGTCAAGGAATCTTTTCAGAAGCGCGAGTTTGTGATCGAATACGCGACGAATCCGAAATATCCGGAATTGATTAAATTTGAAATGGTTCAGGACAAGTGCAGCCTGCTCGACAAGTATAGTGTCGGACAGGATGTGTCGGTTGATTTTGATTTACGCGGGCGCAAGTGGACGGATCAGAAGGGCGCCGTCCGGTATTTCACCACGCTTCAGGCATGGCGCCTGAGCCCTGCTGATGGTGCGGGCGGTGACGACGCGAATCAAAGCGCGCCGCCCGAGCGGGACACTGAGGATTTTGGCGCCGAAAAAGACGGCGGTTTGCCGTTTTAAGGACGGCCATGTCGTTTTTAGCATCCATAGGCAAGGGGGCCATTGAGATATTCAGGCGGCTCAGTCGTCTGGCTTCCGTGAGTACCGCCGTGCTCTCCCTCGCCCTGCGGCCGTCTTCCTGGACGCGTCCGACCCGGATTGTGCTTGCGCGACAGATCATATTCACGGGGTATGACGCCATCGGGTTTGTGGCCGTCGTGGCGTTGCTGACCGGCATTTCCGTTGTGGTTCAAGCCCAGGTTCTGATGGGGCGCCTGGGGCAGGCGGAATTGCTGGGACCCTTGCTGGTGACCGTGATTGCCCGTGAATTGGGCCCGATCCTTGTCAATTTCATCGTCATAGGGCGCAGCGCGACCGCCATGGCAGCCGAATTGGCGGGGATGAAGGTGCGCCACGAGGTGGATGTCCTGGATGCGCAGGGCCTCGATCCCATGGTCTTCCTCGTGATGCCGCGGGCTATTTCCATGGCTATCAGCGTTTTTGGACTGGCCGTCTTGTTTGTCGTTTTTTCGTTCGGAAGTGGTTATCTTTGCGGGGCTTTTATGGGGACAGGACCCGGGGATCCGAGACTCTTCTTCAGGACGGTCATCAGTGGTCTTTCCGCTCATGATTTCTATAACATTCTGGCCAAAACCCTGATCCCCGGGTTGTTGACAGCGGTCATTGCCGCGAACGAAGGATTATCGGTGGAGGGCGTTGCAACGGATATTCCCCAGGCGGTGACCCGAACCGTGGTGCGGGCCAATCTTGCTGTTTTCGTGATATCCGTTATTGTGTCGTTATTGACCTATCTATAGACTTCAATTCATGCAGGCTCTCACCCCCATATTGGAGTTCAAAGACGTGACCCTCGGCGCGGGCGCCTCCCAGATGATCGGCTTGAAGGGAGTCTCTTTCACCCTGAATCGCGGCGAGATTATCATGGTAGCCCTTGAGGAGGGACGGGAGCATATACCGCTGGCGTCGCTGGCCCAGGGATTGGTGGTTCAGGACTCCGGACACGTCTATTTCAAGGGCGCTGAGTGGACTGAGATGGGGCCGTCGCGCCTCTCGCTTCAACGCGGTCTGATCCGGCGTGTCTTTGAGCATTTTGGGTGGATCTCGAATCTCGACGTCATGGAAAATATCTCCCTGGCGGAGTGCTATCACACGGGACGCCCTCCGGATGAGATTGCCCAGGAAATAGGGAGTTTGGCGAGACGGTTTGGACTTGATACGGTTCCGGATGCGCGGCCGTCCCGGGTTCATAGCATGACGCTCCGAAAATTGGAATGGGTTCGTGCCTTCGTCGGGACGCCGGATCTGATTCTATTGGAACGTCCCTTGTTTGGAGCGCCGAAGGCGGATGCCCCGAAGTTGGCGCAGGCTGTTTGCGAGGCGGCCCGCCGTGGTGTGGCGGTGCTTTGGATGGCCGATGATTTGCGTTTTTTGGAGTCTTGCGACGTGGCGCCGGTGCGTCATTTTCGCATGGATGGTGAAACCATGGTGGCCGTTTGAATCGGACGGGAGCGTGATGCATGAGTCAATCCTATAGATTTCGATATGCGGAAGAGATTGCCGGCGGATTTGTGCTGCTGTGCCTTGGCTTGCTGATTGTGGGCATTTACACAGCCGGTCATGCGCAGGGCTGGTTCAATAAGAAACTTATTCTCAAGGTCAAGTTCGAGGCCGAGAAGGGAACCTATGGCATTCAGGAGGGAGCGGAAGTCAGGATCCTGGGAACACAGGCAGGCTGGGTCGGGGAGATCATCCCCTCCGAGGAGAGCGGCATGGAAACCGTCCTCATTTTACAGGGCAAGTTCAGAAAGTTTGTGAGAACCGACTCGATCGCCAAGGTTAAGAAAAAATTCGAGGTGGCGGGGGATGCCTATGTGGATATTACCCTGGGCAATTCGGCGCAACCCATGCTCAAAAGCGGCGACTATATTTCCTGTGTGCAGGATGTGGAATTGATCGAGGCGGCCAAAAAAATGGTGGACGATTTCAGGGCCGCCGCCGTGCCGATGCTGGAAGAAGTGCGCGCCACCCTGAGTCATGTCAGCGGGATTACGGGCCAACTGGAGAAGCGTGAAGGGGTGGCTGGGAAAATCATCGGTGATCCCCAGTGGGCCGCCGATGTGCAGCAGGTTATCAAGGACGTCGGCCAGACTTCCTCGCAACTCCCTCTGATGGCCGCCAAAATTGACGGGGTTCTGACCAACGTTCAGATCTTGGCCGCCACATTGAAGGAGTCGTCCGCCGGATTTCCGAAAATTACCGAAGGCGCGGTCGGAGTGGTGCAGGACATTCGCACCGCGACCGGAGGCCTGACCGGGCAGGTTGCCAATGTTCAGGCCGTCCTTTTGCAGGCGGAATCGATGTTGAGGGAGACCCAGGTGCTGATCGAGGGAGTCCAGAAGCACTGGCTGGTGAGAAGTTATATCCAGAAGCCAGACGCCACGGTGATGCAGACCCCGTGTCCGGGAGTTCGGGAAGGGAGGACGCCGTGAGGGGACAGAAGTCAGTGTTCGGTATGCAGGAGTCGAAAGGCTGCGTCCTGATCGCCATGGTGGTTGCGGGCCTCTTTGCGGGTTGTTCGACGCCCCGGCCATCCACTTTGGATCCGGAAATTAATCTGTTCGCGGAGAGCGCCTCGGCGGCGTATCATCGTGGCGAGATCAAGCAGGCTAGTGGGTTGTATCAAAAGGCGTTGCAGCGGGCACGGTTGATTGACGCCCAGGATGAGGTTTCGCGGAATGCCTACAATCTGGCTCTCTGCCGTCTTGCCGAGGGAAAGATAACGGAGGCCCGCAGTTTGTTGCAGCAGGCCGGCGCCCTGTCACGCGTCAGCGGACTGGAGACAGCCCGAATTCACCTGGCGGAGGCCGAAGTGGCAAGGATGTCCGGAGACCCGGCCGAGTGTCAGAAACTAGTGCAGGAGGCTCTCGCGGCGGGGGTTGATCGCGAGGGTCGGGTGCAAGCCCTTGTGCTCCAGGGGGAGGCTGAGTGTGGAAGCGGACGGCTTCCGAAAGCCGTGGAATTCTACCAGGCGGCCAGGTCATTGGTGACGGATCGGACGCCGGCATTACTTGGGGTCAGGCTGGATGATCTGGCTGTCCGCCTGACGCAGTCCAAGGCGCTGGTTGCCGATGAGGCGGCCCTGCAGGCGAGTCGGGCGAACGGGTTGAAAAAGGCCGGTCAATACAAGATGATGGCCGTTGCGCTGGAGTGCGCCGCAGAGCGGTATGAGCAGGATTCAAAATGGAGTGATGCTTTTTCCTGCCGGATTCGCGCGGCGCAGAGTCTGCTCGCGGAAGGAAACCGGGAACACGCCACGGCCATGGTTCGAAAGGCCGGGGAATTGGCTGAGCGGATCGGGAATGCAAAATATAAAGCGTTGGTGGCGGGACTTGCGGCCGATTTGAAATAGCGAGCGCAGGGAGGAAGACATGAGCCTTGATGAAACAACCTTGACGGCGATGGAGCGCCGCGTGAAGCGTCTTGAACGGGAAGCCCGCCTGTACCGGTGGGCCACGGGTTTGCTGGCTTTGACAGCGGGGATTTTCATCGTGATGGGGGCCGATGGCGATGACAAATCCATCGGACGGTTCAGGCAGATTGACGCGGGTCACATTGTGCTTCGGGATCCGGATGGCCAGATGCGGGCCTGGCTCGGAATCGCCGAGGGTGGCCCCCGTCTGATATTTTTTGATCAGCAGGGCCAGCAGAGACTGGGTGTTGGCATGACCCGCCAGAGTGAGCCGGCGCTGGGTATATTTGACGTGGGACAGAACGAACGGGCTGTTCTCGGAATTATGGAGGGATGGCCCGGCCTGGTATTCCGGGATCCCCAGGGGAAGAAACGGCTGGGGTTGTTTTCCCGGGATGAGTGGAGCAGTCTGTACTTCTATGACCGGCGCGAGACCAAACGAACCGGGATCGGACTCTACGGCGAGGCGGCGGCGATTACGCTGAGCGATGACCGGGGTAAGGATCGTGCGGGATTGGCGACGGATCATAATGGGTCAAGTTTGAGTTTCTTTGATCGAGGCGGACAGAAGCGCGCCGGATTAGGTCTTTTGCGGGAGGATCAGCCTGCGCTTGGGTTTTTCAACCATGAAGGGAATAACCAGGTCGCGTTGTCGGTGATGAATCAGGAACCGGCGCTGAATCTGTACGGCACAAACCAGGTTGAACTGGCCATCACCGTGCCGGTAACGAACTCTCCGAAGGTTGAAATCTTTGCCGGGGATCATAAACTGACATGGAAGGCTCCGTGAGGCGCCGGGAAGGGGTATCGACCGTGAACGATCAAGTCTCCTTAAAAGGCCGGAATCTGTTGGGGTTGGACGATTTATCCGAGGCCGAACTCGTGTATCTGCTCGATTTGGCCGAGGATTTCAAACGCAAGAAACGTCAGGGAATCCGCGGCGATGCCCTTCGACGGAAGAACATTGCCCTCATCTTTGAAAAGTCCTCCACCCGGACCCGGTGCGCCTTTACCGTGGCGGCCCGGGACGAGGGCGGGCAGTCCGAGTATCTCGGAACCCACGACATCCATTTCGGCAAGAAGGAGTCCATTGCCGATACAGCCCGAGTTCTGGGGCGTATGTTTGACGGCATTGCGTTTCGCGGGTTCAAGCAGGATACGGTTGTGCAACTGGCAGCGCATTCAGGCATTCCGGTCTGGAATGCCTTGACCGACGAGTGGCACCCCACGCAGATCCTGGCGGATCTGCTGACCATAAGGGAGCATTTCGGGAAACTCAAGGGGCTCAAGGTGGTCTACATCGGGGACGGACGGAACAACGTGGCGAACACCCTGATGATGGGGTGCGCCCGGTCGGGAATGCATTTTGTGGATTGTGCGCCTGCGGAACTTGCGCCCTCCGCCGCCCTCTGCCGTGATGTCTCGGTGATGGCCGCCAAGCGGGGCGGCAGTGTCACCGTCACAACGAACCCGCTGGAGGCTGTCAAAGGGGCCCATGTCTTATATACGGATGTCTGGGTGTCCATGGGGGAGGAGGCCAAGTTTGACGAACGTCTGAAACTGCTTCGGCCCTACCAGATTAACATGGAGTTGATTCGTCAGACGGGGCATCTTGAGTCGGGACAGGTTATTTTCCTGCATTGCCTGCCTGCATTCCATGATTACAAGACGGAATTGACGAGGGAGATCGGGCCGTTGGAAGTGACGGATGATGTGTTTGAGGCCCCGTTTTCAAAGGTATTTGAAGAGGCGGAAAACCGGGTTCATACCATTAAAGCCGTCATGGTTTCATCGTTAACCTGAAGGGAGAATCATGTCTGGTGCGGTGCAGTTGAGTGATATTTCCTGGCAGGCGTTCTCGGAAATGGATGTCGGCGAAAAGGGGCGGCATCTGGCCTGCGGGGGGCGCGAGTTCCACGTTCTGGTGGCACAACAGTTTGATCGCAAGCGTCTGGAACAGTTGGGCGCCTTGGCCACACAAATCCGGCGAATGGCCAAAAAAGAGGAGGGGATGACCTTTCTTCGACAACTCCTCGCCAATCAACGGGCCATGTTGTATTTCAGTCAGCCGAGCAGCAGGACATTCCTGTCGTTCTGTGCCGCCTGCGAGATTCTCGGAATGAATATAGGCGAGGTTCGGGACACGGCCACATCCAGTGAATTCAAAGGCGAGACCCAGGAGGATTCGGTTCGGACGTTCAGTTCCTATTTCGACCTGATCGTCATGCGATCCCAGATCGGGGGATTGGCCGAACGGATGGCCTGGTTGCTCTCCAATACCGATCGGCCGGTTCCGATCATCAATGCGGGTTCCGGAAAGGATCAGCACCCGACCCAGGCGCTTCTGGATGTGTACACCCTTCAGCGAAGTTTTGAGAACCAGGGAAGTATTGATGGTAAAACTATTGTGTTTGTCGGCGATCTGGCGCGCGGGCGAACCGTTCGGTCGCTGGCCTGGTTGCTGACCAATTACAGCGCTGTGAAGATGCTCTTTGTCGCCCCGAGGGAACTCCAGATTGGCGGGGATATTCTCGACCTGCTTAACCGGGCCGGAGTGAGTTATGAGGTGATGTGCGATTTTGACAAGGCGATTCCGCAGGGTGACGCCATTTACATGACCCGCATTCAGGATGAATGGGATGCGGCGGGGGAGAGCCGTAAGATCGACATCAGCCGGTATTGTTTCACGCGGGACAAGTTGGCATTGCTCAAGCCGGAGGCCGTCATCATGCACCCGTTTCCCCGACGCCAGGAGATCTCGGTGGATGTGGATGATGACCCCCGCGCGGTTTATTGGCGGCAGATGCGAAATGGAATGTGGATTCGCGCCGCGCTCATTGCGTCCATTTTTAAGAAGGAAACGTTGATTGGAGAGGCCTTTGGCGAACTGGAATGAGGTTATGAAGCGGAGTGTCATACTCATTGTGTCCGTGATGGCCAGTCTTGTTTTCACTCCGTGGAGCAGAGCCACCCCGGCCTATGACTTCGGGTGTTTTGCGTCATCCGGAGAGGATCTGCACGGACGAACGTATTCCCGCAGTTTGGGGCCTCTGGTTGAATATGCTCAGGGGGGGGATCGGCCCGATATGACGGCTGTGCGGCCCTTCTTTACAGACGAACACGATGCCCGCACCGGGCGCGAGAACATCGACATTCTCTGGCCTGTGGCGCACATCACTCATTGGAAAAATGAAACCGACTGGAGATTTTTGTCGGCGTTTTACTTTGGCCCCCGGCCCACGGAACCTCCTTCGACCTATCATTTTTGGATTTTGCCGATTCTGGCGCTGGGGCGGAGTACGGCGGGCGAGGACTATGGTGCTGTCTTTCCGCTGGGTGGCCGCATCGACAACTGGTTTGGGCGGGATACCGTTAAATTTGTGCTCTTTCCGCTGTATTGGCATAGCGAATTGAATGATCTGAGAACCGACCACTGGTTGTGGCCGATTGTCTCGCGCACCACGGGTGACGATCTCTACCGGTTCAGGGTGTTTCCGTTTTACGGGCTGTCGGAAAAAAAGGGCGAGTACAAAAACACCTACATCCTGTGGCCGTTTTGGACGTCTTCGCGTCTGGATCATCCCGGTGTGCGCGGTCGTGGTTTCATGTTGTTTCCGATTTACGGCCATGCGAAGAGCGAAGTGGAGGAGACCTGGATGTTTGTTCCGCCGTTTTTCCGTCATACGGTTGGCAAACAGGGCACTCATAATGTCTACCTCTGGCCTTTTATTCAGACCTCGAAGTCAAATAAAGAGGACAAACTGTACGTCTGGCCTTTGTATGGACGGCGAACCACGCCGGACGAGAACCGTCAGTTCTGGTTGTGGCCCTTCATCTGGAATCGGCATGACATTACACCCCCTACCGACATCAATCGGTTCAGGATATTTCCGCTGTTCTACTCGGAGTCGCAACGCCCGCTTAAAACTCCTGATAAGGTTGTTGACCGCTATGTCAGCGTCTGGCCCCTGATGTCCTATGAACGGACGCGCGACGACACCAAGCGGATTCGCGTGGTTGACCTGTGGCCTTTCCGGGATACGGCGCCCATCGAGAGGAATCTCTCGCCCCTCTGGACGGTTTACCGTTATGAGCGGACAGCGAGGGGGCGTGAGAATGAAGTGTTATGGGGGTTGGCACGGTGGGGTAGCCTGACGAATGGAACGGCATCCGGGTCTGTATTCCCGTTGGTTTCATGGTCGCATGATCATGCCGCCGATACGCATCGGGAGTGGGATTTTCTTAAAGGTATGCTAGGATACCAGCGCAGTGAGACCGGGAAGACATGGCGTGTTCTGTATTTTCTGAAGTGGAGGATCAAGCCATAATTACGCGTGAACCAAGATATTTTCCGCCGTCCGCAGACTGGCGCGGGAAAATGGGCCGGGAAGCCCTGGGTGCGCTGCGCAATGCCGGGCGGGCCATGTTGCTTCTGTACGAGGCGATCATCTGCCTCCGGTTCATGTTCAAGCGGCGTGCCCGGAACGAAATCATCCTCCAGATGTTCATCGGGGGGATCAAGAGCCTGGCCGTGATCACGGTGGTGGCGTCGTTTACAGGAATGATTCTGGCCCTTCAGACCGGGATTGAAATGCGCCGGTTCGGACAGGAAGTGTACATCGGCGCCGCCGTCATGGTCTCGATGCTCAGGGAAATGGGACCGTTCATGACGGGTCTGATCCTGGCCGCCAGCGTCGGGTCTGCCATTGCGGCCCAGATGGGTACGATGGTCGTGTCGGAAGAAATTGCCGCCCTTGAACTGATGTCGATCAATCCAGTCCGGTTTCTGGTCATGCCCCGTTTGGTCGCCATGGCCGTGATGACACCGTTTCTTTCGTTCTACAGTTGTATCATGGGGGTGGTAGGCGGCGGTATTGTCGGGATGACCCAACTCAACGTTCCCTGGTCGGCCTATATCGACAATGCCATCCGGTTTGCCGAGAACAAGGATCTCTTTGTGGGGATGCTCAAGGCCTTCCTGTTCGGGGTCATCATTGTCATTACCGCCTGCCATCAGGGCTTTGCCACAACACAGGGAGCGGTTGGAGTCGGGAATGCGACCCGGCGAACGGTGATCCTCTCATTTCTGACCATTCTGATTGTCGGGTATATGATCACGAGGTTATTCTACGTATGATCCGGCTCGAAAATGTTACCAAGATACTCGGAACAAGGCGTGTTCTGGACGGCGTTAACCTGGAGGTTCGCAAGGGCGAAACCATGGTGATTGTCGGACCGTCGGGAACTGGCAAGAGCGTGACACTCAAACATATGGTTCGCCTGATGACCCCTGACGAAGGTCGCGTCATGGTGGAAGGCGATGTAGTGAGCGAGGCGGCCGGTGATAAACTGGTTAAAATTCGGGACAAATTTGGAGTTCTGTTTCAGAACGGCGCACTGTTGGAATGGCTTAATGTCGGCGAAAATGTGGCCTTGCCCCTGCGCGAAAAGACGAAGCTCTCCGAGGAGGAGATCCAGGCCAAGGTGATTGAAAAATTGAGCATGGTGGGTCTTGAACAAGACACTGAGAAGTTCCCCGCTGAAATTTCCGGCGGAATGCGCAAGAGGGTTGGACTGGCGAGAGCCATTGTCATGAATCCCGAGATCATACTTTATGACGAGCCGACCTCGGGACTCGACCCGGTTTCCTCCCGCATGATTGACAAGTTGATCGAGCATTTGCGGAACGAACTAGGGGTCACCAGTGTTGTGGTTACGCATGACCTCCATAGCGCCCTGTCGATCGGAACCCGGATTGCCATGTTGACAGGGGGCAAGATTGTTGAGTTGGCCGATCCGGAAAAGTTTGTGAAGTCGGAGCGCGAAGAAGTACAGCAGTTCCTGGAAGCGCAATTTATTACCGTCCGGGGCGATTGGGAGAAAAAAGGCGTATGAAACAGAGCAGCGTTGACCGTGAGATGACAATTGAACTGGTCGTCGGGACTTTTATGTTCATGATCCTGCTGGCCCTGGCTTACTTTACCATTGTCCTGGGCCGGGCCAGTTTGTTTGAGAAAAAGTTCCCGATGGAAGCCGAATTCGAGGACGTCATGGGATTGCGCAAGGATGATAACGTTGTCCAGCGCGGCATGACGGTCGGGAAGATCAAGTCCTTGCGACTCATGGAGAACAATACCAAGGTGCGCGTATTGGCCATGCTCGATAAACCCATGAAACTGAAGACGGATTACCAGATCACGGTGATCAGCACATCGATCCTGGGCGGACGGAACATGGAAATCAAAACCGGTTCGGAGCAGGCGGCGTTTCTTCCTCTTGATGTGATGCCTCAGGGGACAAAACCGTTTGACCTGATGGCCGAGGCGGCCACCGCTGTCCATGAGATTCGCATTGCGCTCAATGAGGGCGGTATTCTGACGAACCTGCAAATGTCGGTGGCCTCGATCAAGGATATATCCGGCAAGATTAATCAGGGCCAGGGAACCCTTGGGAAACTGGTCAACGACGAGGGGCTCTATACCGAAGTCCAGGGCGTGGCGAAGGATATCCGCGGGGTGACGGCCAAGGTTCAGGAGATTGCCGACAAGATCAACAAGGGCGAGGGAACGTTGGGCAAGTTGATCTCGGATGACTCGATCTATACCAATGTCGCGGCCGTGGCGGCGAACCTGAAGGACATCAGTGACCGCCTTAACAAGGGCGAGGGGACACTGGGCAAACTGCTGTCAAAGGATGATCTGCTCTATCAGGACATTGCCAAGACAGCGACTTCGCTTAAGGACATCACCGGCAAGATTCAGCGCGGTGAAGGGCTTCTGGGCAAACTGGTCAACGACGAAACGCTGTACAACGACGTCAAATCCGCAGTCAACGAGATTCGTGCCACGGTGGATGACTACCGCGAAACCTCCCCGGTGGTCAGTTTCACAACCCTGTTGATGGGGGCATTTTAAGCGCCCTTATCCCGGCCACTGGGCCTCGGCGGAGATGGAAATGCCACCGCGGGGATTGAAGTGTCCCATCACCTTGATCCGGCGCGGTGCGATCGCCTTCACGATGTCGTCCAGGATTCGGTTGACCACTTCCTCATGGAACGTGTTGTGGTTTCTGAATGAATACAAGTATAGTTTTAGCGCCTTGCTTTCCAGACATGAGCGGTTGGGGATGTATTCGATGGTAATCTCGCCGAAATCGGGTTGGTCGGTGATCGGGCAGCGGCTTGTAAACTCGGGACAGTCGAACCGGACGACGTAGTCGCGGTTGACATAACGGTTTGGAAAGGCCTCCAGTTTCGCTTTATCGGGGGAATCGGGATACTGGGTGGCGCTGTGTCCGAGCAGGGTCAGGTTTTTGATGGTTCTTTTTTTCATGGTTATTTCTCCGTCATGATCCATACGCCGGTCCATTTCTCCTGAGTCGTGGTCAGCAAACCCCGGCATCGCTTTGCATACGCAGCAGCCGGGGCGTCCTGGGCCTCAATCGTGGAGAAGAGCGCCAGAGCCTCATTCAGTCTGCCATCGTAATACAAGATCAGAGCCTTGGCAAACGTCGCCAGGATGTCGCCACGGGCGACCGCGACGGCGAGCATCAGGGGCTCAAAGACGGTGACGGGTTCCTTCCGGCCCACCACTTGAACCCGGGCGATCTCTCGCACAGCGATGTCGGCATTCAACTGATTTTTTGTATTTTCAGAGATCAGGAGGGACGTGCCGAACTGTTTGTTAATGCCCTCCAAACGGGCGGCGAGATTGCCGGCATCTCCCAGGAATGTGTAATTGAACCGCTGGCGGGAACCCATGTTGCCGACCACCACCGGGCCGCTGTTGAGTCCTATGCGCTGATGAAGTTCGGCCCCTATGCGCTCTTTGAATTCAGGGTTCATGGCGTCCAGTTTGGTCTGGCACTCCAGGGCGGTATGCACGGCCAGGAGGGCGTGATCCGGCTGGGCAAGCGGAGCATTCCAGAACGCGATGATCGCGTCACCCTCATACTTATCCACTGTGCCACCATGGGCGTAGATGATATCGGTCATCGCCGTCAGATAGTCGTTCAGGAGCGCCGTCAGATCCTGGGGACTCAGTCGCTCGGAGATACTTGTGAATCCCCTGACGTCCGAAAAGAAAATGGACAGTTCCCTGAGTTCGCCGCCCAGTTTTAAACGTTCCGGATGCTGGACAAGTTCCTCGATGACCAGCGGGCTCAGGTATTGCTTGAAGGCGCCCTTGATGAAGCGTTTCTGTTTACCCTCTGTGGCGTAATTGAGGATCAGTGCCCCGATTACCGCAGGGATGACGGCGGTCAGGAGAAAGATGCTGTGAAGCCAGAACCCGGCGGCGTAGGCCAGGAAGCCCAGAAGGCAGGGAAGCGGGAGCAGGAGAATAAACACAAGGATGTTCTGCCAGATATGGCGCCCCAGGCGAATGGCGACAGCACCACAGCAGGCCAGGAGAAATGCCAGCAGAATGGAGAACCAGGGCGGGGCGTCGCGCATGAAGTCGCCCGCCAGCAGGTTGTCGAGAAACGTGGCGTGAACCTCAACGCCTGTATAGGTCGAATCGATCGGAGAAGGCCGAAGATCCTTCAGTCCCGGCGCGGTAAATCCCAGAAAGACATAGGCATCCTTGAACGACGAGGGGGCAATCAGGGGTGGCTTGCCTTCGCGCATCAGGAGTTCGGACTCAATCACACCGGAGATGTTGACAGTCTGATGAGTCATGGACTTCCCGCGGTACCGCAGAATGGCTTCGCCATTCCTGTCGAGTTGCATTCGAATGTGACGATGATTGATTCCGAACCAGGATTCGCGGAGCATGACCGACCGGTTTGTGGTGGCGGCCAGGAAGGTTCCGAGGCCCAGAGAGGGGACAACCTGCCCGTCGAAGAGACTGAACGGGCGTAGTCTGCGGTAGATGCCGTCGGAATCCGGATTGCCGAAGACGGTGCCGAGGATCGTTGAGTTGGTTGACACTTCCGGAATGGGAAACATGGCGCGGGACATTTTGAAGGGATTGTTTTGCGGGGGATAGCGATCCTTAAAGCGAATGCCAGAACCCGGAATCATGGGGGGCCAGTTGGTGGCGCTTCCGGTATTGTTGCCGACAAATACCGTCCCGACAAAACCCGGTGTTTTCGCAATGGCCTCGCCCAGGGCGGCGTCCTGATCGATGCGTTCCGACGGTTCGCTGAAGATGACATCGAAGGCGATTGCCCTGACCCCGCCCCGTCGGCAGAAATCCAGGACAGGGGCATAGACTTCACGGGGCCACGGCCATTCCCATCCCATTTTTTTGCCCCAGTCAAGACTGTCCTGATCCAGAAAGATGAGCCTGATCTGACTGGTGGTTGGCGCCGGTTTGGCAAATTTTCCGACTTCGAAATCCCACATTCGGTATTCGAGGCGATCCAAGGCGCGAACTTGCCACAGAATGGTGGCCAAAAGGGCTGAGAGAATCCCGATACCCAGCGCCCGGATCAGGCGCTGGCGTATCGTGGCGGACGAGTCCCTGGCATCGTCCTGCACCTTAGATCCCCCGTATGGTTTCGATAAAGCGGGCCTGGCGCGCGGGCGGCTCAGGCGAGGCGCCCGTTTTGATGAGTTTTTTCAACTCGGCGATCCGATCCAGCGGGGCGGGATGGGTCTTGGCGAAATCATGACCGCCTGGCTTCAGGTTTTTTTCCATTTGTTGAAGCATGGAGACCAGTCCATTCGGGGAGTAACCGGCTCGTTCCAGAATGGTGACGGCGGCTTTGTCCGCCTGCAACTCGAACTTGCGTGCATAGCCGCTGTTCATCACGGTGGACGTGATGTCGGAGATTGAACTCTCAAAGGTTCTGGTCAGATCGGCCAGATCCTTGCCGCCGAGGTTCTTGGCGGCCTCTGTGCCGAGAATAGTGGCGGCGGCCGTCAGGCGGCTCTTATCGATGGCCTGAAGTCCATGATTCAGTTGAACGTGGCCGATTTCATGAGCCAATACCCCGGCCAGGGCGTCTTCGGTCTTGCAGCAGCGAAGCATACCGCGAGAAACCAGGATGAAGCCGCCCGGCGCCGCGAAGGCGTTAATGTCAGGCGTATCCATGATCAGGAAGTGATAACCACCAAAGGTCTCAGGCCGATCCGAGCATAGCGCCAGGTACTGCCCAAGCGTGTTCAGGTAGGTTGTCATATCCCTTTTGTCATAGGGTTTGTTGGCCGACAGAATCGTGGCGGCCACGGTTCGCCCGATATAGTATTCCTGTTCCGGCGTGATGGACTCGAAGACCTTGCCGACCGCGCCGACACTCCTGTTGATGGATTGGGCCTGGTCGGCATTGATGGCGCCGGCGGCGACGCCGAGACTGGTGCCAACCTCGGTCACTGTATCCAGTGTTTGGCAACCCGCCAGAAGGACGCCGACGAGCAGGGGGATGATCAGGGCGCGGCTCATTTCACACCTCCCTGGGCGTTGAGATGGCCTGCCCTGATGAAGTCCCTGATCTCCGACGCGGGAATCTTGATCTTTTCCATCTTATCGACCCAACTGAAATCAATGTCCTTGTGCCCGGCCTTGAACTGGGCTTCCACGTCCGAGTTGAATCCCTTCCCAGCCAGAGCCATTTCGCCACTGGAGGCGGTGGTTTGGGCGCCTTCTCCGGATTTCATAACAATGTTCTTTCGGGTCAGCGCGGAGTTATGAACCCAGCCGGACTGACCGGAGGAGGAGACCTGCATCCAGGCTCCATTTTCGGATTGAACCGTCACTTTTTCGCCATAGGCAAGAGAAGTCAGCACCTTGCCCAGAAACGAAGGGGTTTCCCGGATATCGGCCTTGCGGACTTGAACACTCATCACTGCGGCTGTTGCGGCAAGCGTGACAGCCGCCGTTACCATGATGGCTCCCATCATGATCATCAGTTTATTTTTCGGCATTTTACTCCTCCTTGATGGCAATACAGTACCCGAGACTGATTTTCTCTGCAAGGGGGGGTATCACGATTTTACCGATTGGGAAATTTCATAGCCGCGGCGGCGGATTATGTGCGCGTTGCCGAAGAGTTCTTTCATCAGGGTCGTGTTGTGTTCCGCCTTTTTGGCCACGAGATAGGCCCGACCGCCGGGTTTCAAACAGTGATGGGCCGTTCGGATAAATAGGTCGGATATCCGGTCATTCGAGTAATAAGGGGGATTTCCGACAAACAGCGAGAATTGCGACTCGTCGGGAACCCCTTGATCTCCCAAGCGCACCTGATAGTGGGCCAGATGATTCGCCAGGCAATTCGCTTCCGTTACAGAAGTCGCCCGGGCGTGTGAATCCAGAAAGACCACCTCGGCGGTTGGCTGGTTCACCGCGAGCGAGAGACCTATGCTTCCACACCCGCACCCCATGTCGAGGATTATGTCGCCGGGTCTGGTGACGGCGACCTCGGCCAGCGCCTGGGCGCCCTCATCCACGCGGCGATGGGCAAATACTCCAGGGCGGGTCATGAGTTTGACTCCCAGGCCGTTGGGCACCGTCATCATGAATTCGGCCCGGTAGTCCTTGATCTTTTTCAGATCCTTTTTTTTCTGACTGATGATCAGGGAGGAGCCTTCGTTACGTTCGCGAAGGGAACAGTGGCCCAGCCGTTGCTTCATGTGGTCCATGAGCCAGGGAATGTCTTCCTCGGCGGCGACGAGCAAGTGACCGCCCTTTTTCAAAGCCAGTTGGGCCTGCTGGAGTTGATCGAGAATCAATTCATCGGCCATGGATCCCTTGGAAATCTGGAGGCAGACGGCATCAAAGTGATCACGCTCGGGAATGTCCGACTCACAGCGGGAGGTAACCGAGGTGAAGGGGTTGCGCGCCAGGTTGCGTTCAATGGCGTGATGGTGGAAGACATCCATCGAGGAGGTTGTCACGGCCAATCCCTGAGTGACTCGACTGGCGATCATCCCCAGAACGCCCGTCCTGTTTCCGAGGATCAGCAGAGTTTCGGGAGAGGCGAGCAGGGGCAGAGCCCTGATGAGTTGGGTTTCGGTGGAATGTAATCCCGATCGGGAGATGACATCATACCGGTTTTCAAGGAAGGTTTCGGAGAACGAGGCGGTTGAATCCATCGGGTCGGTGATACGGATGATCATGCAGTCATTTCCCGTCGAGTTTATGGGCGTATTCCGGGTACAGTTTGAGCAGGCACTCCGGGCAGATTCCATGAGTGAACTCGGAGTCCGTGTGAGTCTTGACATAGGTCTCAAGGGTTTGCCAGTTATCCTTCTCGTCGCGAATCTTATTGCAGGAGCAACAGACGGGGAGCATTCCGGCGAGCATTTTTACCTTGGAGTGGGCTTCATTGAGTTGGTCGACGGTGTTTTTCAGGGCGCGGTTTGTTTCATCCAATCCGTTGA
>Ga0194063_10000255_pt1 | contig 40125 bp, 33 predicted proteins | sample SepL3720m_MetaG_FD_155459 | JGI IMG/M metagenome (GOLD analysis project Ga0194063, IMG submission 155459) | Anoxic zone freshwater microbial communities from boreal shield lake in IISD Experimental Lakes Area, Ontario, Canada - Sep2016-L373-20m | ecosystem: Environmental > Aquatic > Freshwater...
GTGCCGCCCCCACCGCTCCCGCCGGGACCCCCGGTTTGCGCGCTTGAATCGTTATTATCTCCTCCCTTTCCTCCCCCATATGTGACTAGATTAATTGTCCCCCCTACGATCGACGAGAAAGTACCCGGTCCAGAAAGAGAGGCAGATGATGCCACCCCGCCGTTCCCGCCATTTCCCACCGTCACGGTATACGTCCCGGAAGCCAGAGTAAGTGTGCCGGTGCCAACACCGCCCGCTCCGCCGCCGCCGCCGCTCTCATTTGTGCTATCTCGGGCATATCCGCCTCCTCCTCCGCCTGCCACGAGCAAAATATCTATGGATGCTGATTGATTGACTGTCAATGTCCCACTGGTTGTGAAGGTATGCGTCCGATACCCACCCGCATCAGTAACTGTGCCACCACTAGCGATGGTGAGAGTGGGAGTGGGGGTGGGAGTGAGAGTGGGCGAAGGTGTTAACGTCAGTGATGGGGTCGGAGTATCAACAATAGCCGTTGGGAGAATGATCGGGAATTCACCGGGAGCGATATTTGAAACGCTTTGTGCTATGGGGTCGACCTGATCAACAATGATTTTCGTAGAGTAGTCGAGCATTGCCTTTTCTGATACATTCACGTTTCCGAGGGGTTCAGCAACCACAGTGTATTGGATACTCACGATTGGCCGCGTAGTCGAACTCGTTTTGTAACACTGGATGGTAAGTGAGTTCACCTTCACTCGATCGTTGGTGAGGCGTTTTTCTGTCCCGCCGGTTGATTCGCATATACTCGTTCCGCGTACATAGTATCTCGTCAAAATATTGGCTCTATCAACGAAACTATTCATGTCTATGGGGGATACAGTCGTCGAGCCGCACACTTCTGTCGCGCAGGTGGTATCTGTGGCACTGGTGACACATAGTTTGGCACCGCTATTTTTAATACGCGATGTCATCGTCCCCAGGACCGAATCGCCCTGATTCTTCACTTCGTTGATCCGGGATATAGATACTTGTTGGCGCGTCGTGACAATCAGTGTCGAGAATAGCGCGGGAAGAGCGATGGATATGATGCCTATGACCACGACAACCTCGATGAGGGTCATGCCGTGATGAAATAAAGTCTGTCTCAAGCGGATGCGCATAGGATGCAGTGGCCATTGTACGTGGTCTCAAAACTGAGTGCAATGGATGTGAATTAGTCCATAAAGTCTATAAAGTCCGTAAAGTCCGTAAAGTCCGTAAAGTCCGTAAAGTCCGTAAAGTCCGTAAAGTCCAAGGTTATCAGGCTAGAAACAGCTACATGCTAAAGAAGCTGTGCTTGTCCGCCTATGGCGGAAGCGGATGTAGACTCTTTTTACTCCCCTCTAGAAAGAGGGGTGCCCGCCGACGTAGGCGGGCTTGTCCGCCGATTGAGGCGGGCGGGGTGTGTTGACCGATGTATAACACACCTCCCCGCGTAAACGCGGGACTCCTCTCGAGAGGAGGGTCCGTACATATGACGGATTTGCCGACGTATGTTACGATGATTTTATGCCCATCATTTCGTACCGCTCTGATCTAAAAGAAAAGGCAAAATATCTTCGGTCTCACATGACTCCGGCTGAAGTCTACCTATGGAAATATTTAAAATCCCATCCCTTGGGGTGTGATTTTCATCGTCAGAAACCCATTGGTGCATATATTGTTGATTTTTATTGTCCAGAACTATCGCTCGTCATAGAGATTGATGGCGGAACGCACTTCCTCAAGAGTGATAGGGATCAAAAGAGAGAAAAAGAATTAGTATCACTCGGGTTGAGTGTTCTACACTTCACAGAATTAGAGACTATGAGGTCTATAAACGTTGTAACTACTGCCATTGAGCAAACAATACTTTCACTCAAAAAAAGGCAAAAGCGCTCGTGACACACCTCCCCGCCAGGTACCGTACGGTACCTGGCGGGACTCCTCTCGAGAGGAGAGTTCAAACAGGAGCCGATGACATACCAAGCCGCCAAGCTTCGCTATGGCAGGCTGGCAAGCTCCCTCGCCTAAAACGGTGGGTTACTAGGAAGATGGATCCAGGATCCCTCCTTCGCCCCCGCGAAGTCGCGTTTGACCTGTCTGCCGACAGGCAGGCGCGACAGAGTGGGGCAGGCGTGTCCGAGAAGTCAAGATACACGGATACTCCCCTCTAGAAGGTGGAGAGAATGGGGCGATCTGTGCTTTCAACACCTCACTGCGTACTCCGTTTTGCACTCTTCTTGCTCTCAGCCGTGATCGGCAGAGTCCAATCATGAAGGATGATGTCTGGAGTATATATGCGGAAATCTTTGGTATTCTGAGTGACTAGTTCGGTGACTCCATGGGTCATCATCGTTGCAATGAGAAATGAATCAAATACCGGTCCAGGATGAGTGGTTGTCAATTTTTGCCATATCCCCAATGTCTCACTCGTTGGAGTGATCACCTCCATCGCATATTCCTCGATGAGACGCATTATCCCCTCTTGCACTTGGGACAGCTTGAGTCCATATCGTCGAGTGAGTACGTGACAAGACTCGGTGATATTCTGAGTAGAGAGACAGAGCTGATTGGTATCGATAGATAGAACCGATGCCACAGCATCATGCTCTGGCGCACCCCGATCGAGAAGATAGATGACAATGTTACTGTCAAGTAGTGTGGTCATTGGTATATATCACGATATATATCGTCTCTCGTTGTGTGCTCTTTTTTCACCCCAAGATTGAACATCCCCACAGCTGAAATGCGTTTTTTTGCTGCTCTTTGTGCAGGTTGGCGCTGTGTCAGCTTTTCTACAATGACCGTGTTAAGCTTTTTCTTTTGACGGGCTGCATCGAGACGCAGCTGTGTATATAGAGCTTCAGGCAAATAGGTGGTGGTTCGAATAGTAGTAGACATGATGACATCATAGCATCATAATGGCATGATGTCAAACAGATTTTTCGTTCTGCGTCCCACACTCTGCACTGTACATTTTACACTCTGCACTCTGAGTTGGGTTAGAAGCTCGTGACAGACCTCCCCGCCAGGTACCGTACGGTACCTGGCGGGACTCCTCTCAAGAGGAGAGTGAGGAAAAAGCTTTTAGCTAGGGAAGCATCAAGCGGATGTAGACTCTTTTTACTCCCCTCTAGGAAGAGGGGTGCCCGCCAACGTAGGCGGGCGGGGTGTGTGTTGACCGATGTATAACACACCTCCCCGCGTAAACGCGGGACTCCTCTCGAGAGGAGAATGCAGGAATGAAACCGCTCAAAAACTTGTGATGAAGAGCTCGGGAGGGATCTGAGGATACGACTGATATATGCTGACGGTCCTTTGTGCTCCTTCTTGGGTGCGGGCAGTTGAAAAAATCCGTCTTCCTTGTGATGCTGGAGTAGTGCTGAATCCAATCGTCGCATTGGTAAAGAGTGAGCGGATGAGAAGGAGCTTGGCTCCCGAGGGGATCAATGCTGGGGGTATGGTGATACTCCGATTGTATGTTGTCGTCTCAATGGTCATGTTCGCTACAGCAGGGACAATGACATTCCCCAGCTCTGCTGACGTGAACTTGTAGAGTCCGCACGGAAAAGTCGTCTCACTCTGATCGGTGACGAGTCTCGTCAGCATATTTGCTGTACTCACAAAGGTCAGCTCAAATACCGGACACTCTGTCCCGGCTATCGAGTAGTAGAGTGACGAGAGCACACCTCCTACGTCAGGAGTAGTAAATGAGTTCTCGTCAGGGTTGTATTCATACAAGTAGACGGTATACATGCCGTCTTTTGCAATCTTGGTGGTTAGGGAGGTTGAGCTCGTCCCATCTCTATTCTGTGCTCGTGAGCCAACGGGGTTGATGCCGGTATTGAAACCAGGTATCGGTGTGATGGTCACCCCTCCGAGCGCTTGTTCGAGGTAGCCAACTGCACCCTGATATGCCTTTTTGCTTTCTTCTGATTCTTTGGTGGCTTGGGTCTGTATTGTCGTCCGATAGGCGGCCGCTCCGGTGATTGTGACGATGACCGCCATCATCATGAGGAGCAACAGGAGTGCCTGACCTCTCTCGGATGTCTTTCGGCTTGGTGGTGTATTTCGTGTTGGATATATCATATTGAGATTGTGTTCAGACCTATTCTACATCGATCACTCCTGCTGCATATTACCAACGCCGCTCCTATTTTTGATGAGCGGCAACAGGTCTAAATATTTTGCTGCATCAAATTTCATGAACACGGATGGTCGTGCGGTATCTGCGAGCGTGCGGCCATTCGCGAACCCCTGACGAGCAACCATGTTCCCCACTACTTTTAGTCCTGAGTCTACGGTTGGTGTGAAAGTGATTTGGTTCGCGATGAGGATGGCGTTCACCTCTGTCACGCTCGCATCGACCGTGATTTGGTTCGCGACGATCATCAGTGAGGGTGTGCTTGAAGGAATGTTCGCAGTTATTCTCATATTACCCAATGCGCGAGTAGTCGGATCACGTGCGAGGATGACTACACCCTTCAAGCGTCCAGAAACGGCAGTCTGAATATTGAGAGATCCAATCGTCGACGTGGTGCTTGTGGGTGTCGAAAGCTCATAGACCTGACCCTGCTGGAGGGTCGGAGGGCTACCAACCACTTTTTGTACTGCACTACCTGGGATGCTGGTTTGATTGAGGATAGTATCTATAGTCCAGGTTGTGTTTTGAATATATGACTCGTGGTGAGTGTTGCCGACTGCGGAGTTGGTATGGCGGAGCACTACATCCCCGACATTGGCGTTTGTGACCACACCCGCAGCATCTGACGATGAAAATGCGAAATTAAGAGGTGTCAATGGGCTCGGATCGCTCGTATCGTAGGGCTGTGGTGCATGCGGCATGACGTTTGTCAGCGTGGTGCCCGGACGAGACATGAATGCTGCACCCAAAAGCTTCACATAGTTCGCTGGCGTATAGGCAAGGACGTTTTGATATCGATAGGTTGTGCGATCACGATAGTTGTATTGCTGATCCACAGACGTATGACCTGCAACATCAAACTTGAGCTGCACGCTCCCGGCAATGGGGCACAGGTTTGGGAGAGTGACCGAACACCTGATCGTCTGCTGGACACCCGACACAAATATTTGGTTATCACAGTTTATCGAGGGTTTGCCTCCACCGCTCGGGCAGGGATTAGCACCAAAATCTCCGGAGATGTTGCTGACTATAAAAGGCACGACTGGATCACGTGTCATCGTGCCCGTTTGCTCGCGCAAATCGACCTCGATGACCGTCGATGGTGCATCACAAGGTCCCGGAGGTATCACGCCACCGCAACAACCCGTTTGATTACACAGCGTACGGGTGACCTGCTCAGTGCAGCTGCTGGACCGAGACCAGATACAGGCCGCTGAGGGAGGACTGGCGTTGCAAGGGTCTTGAGTATCTATAAATGTCCAGCAGCCACTAGACTTGACTTGTGTCTGCTTTGTTGGCCCCAAACAGTTTTGGGGTACACATGTATTGCCAACGATAACATTGTGGGAGACTTGAGCATTAGGAGGAACGCACGAACTGAGACCGCCAGGACATCCGTCGTCTTGGCATGTAGTTAGAGGACAGTTACAGCCAACATCACAGTAAGCATCTGCCATGTTCCCGCCCCCAGCCGTACACGATGTCGCATCTTGGCTATTTGCACAAGCTGCATTGCAGTGGCTTTGCCACTCATACTTCCTGCCACAACTACAGTACTGAGGAGCTGAATATCCAGAGCCCGCGGGCATACATAGACCGGGAGCGAGTGTTGGTTGAGGTAGGGGTGTTGGAGTCGCGGTGGCGTTGGGCACAGGGGTGGCGCTTGGGCCGGCAGTAGGGCTCGGATAGTACACCGGGCGCGGAGGGGTTGGGGTTGCGGGTCCCGGATACCACGCACAGTTCACGGGTTGAGTGCAGGTCTCTGGACCAGCACCAACACTTAGGCATTCGGCTTGGCTCGTATTACTATGATTTGGGCAGTAGTCGGTAGCTATTGCGTCCAGATTGTCACAGACCGTCCTCGAGCTCATACACTCAACTATGTTACCTCTTGAGTCTGGCACACCACACCGATCCGGTATGCCTACGACTATAGTTGCATATTTTTTCCACCACCCCCCCAAACAAGTACCCGGATCGGCATATGACGGAACACTCCACATGAAGACAAGAGAGAAGGCAACAAGTATGCTGAGAAACCACTTCATATGCTAATAATAGCATATGTCACAAAAGCTAATTACTCTACCTTGAAGGCAGCTTCCATCACGAGTTTTCCTTGATCAAAGTGGTCAAATGTTTCATAAGAGGGAAATAGGTGAGATATTTCCTTTGATGGCACTTTAGATCGGAGCGATGCTGCCCAGTCTGCGGCCTCATACAATGGGTCATCTGTGTTTCCGATTGTCTTTCCTCCATCATCTTTTCCTGTCTTCTCAGGAGTGAGATCTCCCATCCGAGCCAGGACCATCTGAGATCCCGAAATCTCCCGAAGCCATGCTGATGTAACAGCGCTAGTTCTACCTGCGTTAGCCTTGTACTGAGGAACTATATTGCTCAAATCAACCCCGAGATACACCATGTTTCCTTCTGTACAAACAACAACATTATAAGGAGTTTTGTCGTTGCTTTCTCCCACCTTGATAGCTGTGCAACCAGGAGGTGGATTGTCTGCATCGACAACCGCTATTTCAATGGCTCCATTTTTTGGCTGTAGTATGGTTGGATTTGGCGACAAGGTGTCCGTTCCTGCCTTTGCTAGAGCCATGTTTAAATCAATAGGCTTGTTAGCAGTAATGTCTTCCTGAAGCTTCGCAAGCAGTGCGGGCATCTCTTCTGGTTTCGGTAATACACCATTTTTTGCAAGTTGTTGGTTGATGACCAGAGCTGACAAGGTCATTTTGTTAAATCCATCAAGGGCTTTGGGAGTGAAATCTGGGCGACCTGTCTTGCCATCTGCAAAAGTGATATTAAGCATGCTGACTTTCCCTACTCCACCAGATTCTTTGGGGTTGAAAGTATAGGTGGTCTCCTTGTCTCCCTCTGTGCGCTTGATTTCAGTCAGGACGGTTGAGGTGAGTTTTTCTGTTGAGGTCAATACATCTGGAGGAGGTGTCACGGTCACACTCAGATGCCCGGTAACTGTCACGGGGGTGGCAGACTCTGCTGTGGGCGGTGGGACGGTTGTTGTAATTGTTTTAGTTGTGTCTGTTAGGGGGATACTTGCTTCAGCGGTCGTAGAGAGTGGTGGAGTATTTGTAATGCCCGTTGATTGTTCGATGCCTGTGGATTTGGTCACGGCAGCAGTTGAGGTGATGCCTGTGGATGAATTAATGACAGCACCATTAGCATCTACAAGCTTCCAGTCTGGAAGCGGTTTGCCCTCTTTGTTTCTGATGGGACTCGCATCAATATCCATCGATGCCTTGGCGAGAACGACGCCATTGGCATTTACCGCCGTAAATTCGCGAGCAAATAAGCTTGGCACTATTTTGGTAACTGTGTCGCCTGCGACAGTTCTGGCAAATGAAGTGCTGACCACAAACTCTTTGCCATCTAAGAGGAGTACGGGATACTGAGTGTTTGAAGGGTCGCCAGGTTTCGATTTAAATTCTTTTATATCTGGTCCAAAGAATGCGCCTGTATCAAGTCCACTTGTCACTGAGAATCCGCCAAAGCCTCCGCCCGGCCTGACGTTTGCATAGGTATACACACTTTGATTTGTGCTTGGGTCGGTAGCTTGACTTACGTCGAAATTATCGAGCACATTCGCCCGAGTACTAACAAGTGCTGCTGCGAGAGCATCAACCCGTGCCAAGAAAACCTTTCCTGACTCAGTTTTGGACAGCTCCTGAACCATGGACATTCCTACCTCAAGTTTCACTGGTTCGATGCTGAAGTCAGGTGTGGCTGAAGGACGCGGCAGTGGCTCAGGACTAGGACTAGCTGGAGGGGTTGGAGATACAAACAGGGTCGCTGCAATAGTGGGCTCCTTGGTAGGGAGCGTTGCGGTCGTAGGTGTTTGGGCCATACTAACCTCAGGTGTGAATCCTGGTTGCACTGCTCCGCCACATGCGGCGAGGGCGGCGAGAGTAGCTACTCCTGAAAGTGCAACTCTGGCTTTTTTGTCAAAGTGTGGCATCAGTCCTCTCACACGGTCTTTTGCAGCGTTCCAGACGTTTGATACCGTTTCACGTATATTGCGTGGCGTGCGATCAGCGGAAACCGTCTGTGGCGTCACATCAAATGCTTTTCTATCAAAATCGCCAATCATGCCGGGAGGCATATGATCGTTCACAGTTAGATAGTCATGCCCTGTCTTTTCTCTCCATACTTGTTTTGACTCATCAAATATGATGCCTTCTACTGTGGGCGTATGAGCGAGTGCTACTGGAGCTGGTGACTCATAGAGCGGTTGAGGCGCTGGGACAATTTCAGGAGCAGGACGAAGTCCGGGGAGAAAGGAGTGTGTTTCGAGAGGTGTGTGTACGGTGTTGGCAACCAAAGGAAACGGTTCAACTGAGAACCTGTCTGCGAATGGAGCACCTATAGGTTGGATTTCTGTCATAGAAATAACTACCTTATAGTACGTATATTACTCCTCTCGTACCCCTCTGTCAAGCTCTATTTGCAAATAGTCCCCATACACTATGATTTACTATATATAGCGGCTGGGAATATGCCCATAGGGCATGGCCCTCCTTCGCCCCCGCAAAGCAGGACAAGCAAGGCTACGGAAGGGCAGGCAAGTTCAAGGTTATACAGTTTTCAGGTTATCAGGTTGGGAAAGCCAAGAGTGTAGAAGGTAAATACAGGATAATCTGCAGATTGTCAGTTCGAACTTTTCGAGAACTGAGAGTGATTCATCCACACCCAATATGACGGACTATCTGTTCACTTCTCGACTGAGCTCGAAGTGACAGAAAAAACAGAATCAGGCGAAAAATAAATGTCATCCCTGTAATAGTCAATAATATCGATGACGGCCGAAAAGCGGTGTATCACGAGCTCGCGTCTATAGGAAGTTTTTCAGCTCGTTGAGTAGATAGGCCTTGATTGCTTCGGGATGTATTGGCTTGACCGTAGCGAGAGGAGGCTCATCCACACAATCACTCACCAAACTAAGAGATTTCACATAGTGATATACGCTGCTCTGGGGGTATTTCTTTTCGAAAAACTGCATCAGTGTCTTGAGCCCACCTAGGGACAAACAAATATGATAGATATCAAAGAAGTCTCGATAAAGCGCTCTGTCTGCTGCTGCAGTCACCTTCATACAACCGATGTCTGCAACTGATGCAAGAGGTATAGCCGGATGTGTCACTAGATCGCCAATGAGAGGATGATGATATCCAAAAAAACTCACCTCTACTCCATCGAGTTGGAATCGCACTGTTTCATGTGAGGTCTGCCACTGACTGCCCGCAGGCAATAGCTGTTGGAGCCTTTGTTGCAGTGTCATCGCCTCGAATGCCTGGGGAGAGAATATATCCAGGTCATATGAGGTGCGGTGATTCAGCTGGAGAGCCAGCGCAGTCCCCCCGGCTAAGTAAAAACCATACTCGTGCATCAGTCCCGAGGCAACCGAGACTAGTTTTTCCAAAGCGTGTTGGGTGGTTGGGGAGATAGACATACGATGTGTTGATGAATATCAAGTGCTTGTTTCCAAAATAGTGCTGTCCTCCTCGATATGGTGCGAGAAGTAGCAACAACATGTGCGATTTCAATCGAAGTATACTTTTTTTTCATCCAAAGGACATCGGTCATCGATCCCTCTTCAAGGATCCGTGCAATAATGTAATCTTTGTGGACGTTTGCATCAAGTGTGTTCATCGGAATATCGTAGAAAAGGGCGGTATTGTCAATGGGCGGATATGCTGACATAGAGCCATAAGTATAGCAAAGAGGAGACTTCTCGACAAGCCCGCCTAAAACGGTGGGTTAATGGATCCCGCCAGGTACCGTACGGTACCTGGCGGGGATGACCTCCAGGAACAAGATCCTGAAATAAGTTCTCGACCCTCGCCTAAACATCATGCTGAGGGTCATTTTTTCATCTTTTCGCGCACTTCTTTCACGAGGGTTTGGCGCAGTTTGTCGTCTGCGATCAAAATCTCTTTGAGCGTCTCTTTGCCCTGCGCGAGTGTTTTGTCAGCATGCTTCAAAAACGCGCCTGCTTTCACGATGATGCCCTCTGCGATGGCTGTATCAATCAGTGCTTCAAGCCGGTCGATGCCCAAGGCATTGATGGTGAACTCAGCCTCACGGAAAGGTGGGGAGACTTTGTTTTTCACTACCTTGACACGGACGCGTGAGCCCACGACGAGGCCGTCTTTTTTGAGCGTCTCTATCTTGCGGACATCCATACGGATAGATGCATAAAACTTCATGGCGAGTCCTCCTGGTGTCGTCTCTGGGTTGCCGAACATGATCCCGATCTTGAGGCGGAGCTGATTGGTGAACATGATGGTGCACTTGGACTTGCTGACGACCGCGGTGAGCTTGCGGAGTGCTTGTGACATGAGGCGGGCCTGCATGCCCATGACTGAGTCCCCCATCTCTCCCTCGATTTCTGCTTTGGGCGTGAGGGCAGCGACTGAGTCTACGACGATGAGGTCGACACCACTCGAGCGGACGAGCGTCTCGACTATCTCGAGTGCTTGCTCACCGGTGTCTGGCTGGGAAACGAGGAGGTCCTCGAGCTTCACGCCGAGCACCTGTGCCCACCGAGGATCAAGCGCGTGCTCAGCGTCGATGAAGGCTGCAATGCCTCCGGCTTTTTGCATCTCTGCGATGATCGAGAGACAGACGGTTGTCTTACCCGATGCCTCGGGGCCGTATATTTCGATGATGCGTCCTTTGGGTATACCTCCGACTCCGAGTGCGCTATCAAGGGGCATGATGCCGGTGGGAATGACCTCGATAGCCTCAACAGGAGCATCGCCGAGACGCATGATGGATCCTTTGCCAAACTGTTTTTGAATAGCTTCGAGAGCTGAGGTAACAGCCATCTGTCGGGGGTCTTTTGGGTCTTTGATAGTGGTCATAGGAGGAGAAGAAAAAATATTTGCAATGTACTGCCTGATAGGCACAGTATGGAAAAGGTGCAGTGAGATATCAAGAGGTCAAAGTAGAACATGAGAACCAGGGTAGGCTATAACGTCAAAGGTCATCGCGCAGAGCGCGACAAGTCAGGTCAAAGGTCGAAAGTCTAATGGTTATCAGGTTATGAAGTTCAAAGTTGTCAGGTTGGGGAAGCGAAGAGTGTAGAACGTAGAGTGTATAGTGTAGAACGGGAATACAAGATGTTTGCAGATTGTCAGTTCGAGCTTTTCGAGAGCTGAGAGTAATTCATCCCCACCCAATATGACGGACTATCTGTTCACTTCTCGACAGGCTCGAAGTGACATTAAGATCCTTCTCCCGCCACGGCGCGATCAGGGTGACTAAGAGCACAAAAATAGCACATTTTAACCTGGATGGATGTGGATAGCGGGGCTTCATAAAGCCACATATGTGCTTGACGAAAAAAATGTTATGGAATCTGTATGAAGCTAGTGCGTAGGGCTGTTGCGGATCGTTTTACACGATCTGTTTTACTAGAGAAGATAGATGAGCGAGATGACCATAATACCCCATATGATCATTGCTCCCAAGAGAGGCACGTCAGAGATGATGATCTTTTCGGGTCGCTCACCTTGGATACGAGTGTAAAAGAGTTGTCCATACCGAGCGATGGCATATACCACGATCGGAATCGTAGCGGTCATGAGCTTGCGGTTTTCGGTGCCTGGGTTGAAGTCGCTGATCACCTGCTTCAGGAAGCTGTATCCACGAGGGGCAGGCTCGATATTGTCATATATATTGTATGCGTAGAGACTGTATGCGATGATCGTCGCCGTCGCAAATGTGTAGGTGAGGAAGTCGAGAAAATGTTTGTTGTACTTGGCCAGCGTCTGTCGGGACTCGGGTCCCGAGATGGCAAGCTCGGCGTTGCGCTTGATGGCCGCAATAAAAAGTGACATGAAAAATATCGTGAGTCGCAACCATACCGGAATGTGAAATCCAGATACTACCTCACCTGCAAACGCACGGATCATGAATGAAAAAGAGATCGCAAAGATATCAATGATCGCATATGACTTCAGTATGGTTGAGTAGGCTATGTGAAGCCCCACAAAGAGGAGGCACAAAAAGAAAAGTGAGGATGAAAAATAGAGCGCGACCGCCAACGAAACGAATATGAGTCCAAGTGACACGCCTATCGCCTGCTGACTCGTCACCTCACCTGCGGCGATTGGGCGCATTTTTTTGATCGGGTGTTTCCGATCTGCAGGCGCGTCAAGTATATCGTTGATGATATAGAGTCCTGAGGATAGAAGACAAAAAGTAAGACACGCCAAGATCGTTACAATGAGTGTTGCTGGCTCAAATAGTTTGCCTGAAAAGATGATGGCAACGAAGACCACGGAGTTTTTGACCCATTGGTTGGTGCGCAATAGTCGAGCTGCTAAGTTGATTTGTTTCATGACAGAATCCTTTCCTGCGTTGCATTATACAGATACTTTCGCTACGATGGAACAATGACTACGCTAGAATTCCCTATCACCTTTGATCCTCTGCTCCATCCATCTCAGCTAGACAGTGCTGATGAGACATATCTCTCAGGCATCATGGCTACCGCAGGAGCAAAAACATATACTCAGCCGGAGTGCTCTGTGTCGCTCCCATTCGACGGCGATATCGTCGAGCAGGCTCAAAATCTCCATCAAAGGATCACAAGCGCGCATCCACTCAAGTTCGTCGTCGTTGTGGGTATAGGTGGATCCAATCTCGGCACGCTCGCAATATATGATGCTATTTATAAGATGGATGATGTCTATGGCTCAGATATCGTGCGCCCTCGCCTGCTCACCCTCGATACGGTTCACGATGCCACGACCGCGCGAATCTGTGATCATCTCGAGCAGAATATGACTCATGTGGACGATGTGGTCATATGCATCGTTAGCAAATCGGGGAATACAACAGAGACCATGGCAAATGCAAACATCCTGATCCAGGCACTTGAGCCACGATTTGGATCCATTCATGAACGCATAGTCATCATCACTGACCCTGCAAGCGCGCTACACTCTCTTGCTCTCGATCGGAAATACAATGTCCTCACTCTTCCCAAGCAGGTAGGAGGCAGATATAGTGTGTTTTCGGCTGTGGGGATATTTCCCCTCATCTGTCTCAAGATCGATGTAGAGGCACTTTTGCGAGGTGCTCGAGATGCGATAAACGGGCTGGACTCGCCAGACTCTATAGCGCGCCGTGCATATCTAGACATTAAAACTGCTTATGATGCAGGCCTAGGTATCCATGATTTGTTTTTGTTTGATCCTCGGCTCGAAACGCTGGGTAAATGGTACCGCCAGCTCCTCGCCGAAAGTCTCGGCAAAGATGGTAAGGGTATGCTCCCCACCGTCTCTATAGGATCAACGGACCTCCACTCGGTCGCCCAGCTGTATCTCGGTGGACCAAACGACAGGTACACATCTTTTGTATGGGTTGAGCAGGGCACAGATTGCGTCATTGATGAGCGGCCGTCACTCGCACTCGTCGAAAATCTAGGCCAAAAAAGTCTCAGCACGATCTACCATGCGATATACGAAGGTACGCGCGAGGCATATACCAAAATGGGCCGTATGCATGATGCGTACCATTTCTCCACCTTGGATGCTGAAAGTCTTGGTTGCTGGATGCAGTCAGCCATGTTGTGGACGATGATGCTTGGACGACATATGGCAGTGAACTCGTTTGACCAGCCACAGGTAGAAGTGTATAAAATCGCAACACGATCAATACTCAATCATCCATGAACACATCTCCCGAACCAGCGCCCGAATATATTTCCCTCGTCACTTACAACGTGCAATTCAATCGAGCATTGTCAGAAGTTGGTAAGATCATCAAGAAATATTCTCCGGATGTGATTTGTCTCCAGGAGGTCAACCTGGGCAAGCGACATCTGTATGAACCTCTCTTCCCAGGCTATGTCCTCGCGGCAACGTCAAACTCATTTTACCGCATGGGAAAAACGTTTGGACTTGCAACATTTTATCGCTCGAATCGATTCTATCAAATGGGCTCGAAAAGTATTTTTTTGCCACGCACATACTATGAACTGTGTATAGCTTTGCTGACATGGAGAGGGCCTCGTACAGCCCTGAGAACTGATATCGTCACACGGAGTACAATGCATAAAATATCGGTATACAACCTGCATCTCACCGCACTCGTCGCCACAAACAAAGCACGCAACAAACAATTGCGGGAGACGTTTGAGGATCTGGAGCTACACACGGGCGAGGCAGCGATCATCATGGGGGATTTTAATTATCCCTTCCGCAAACGTGGCCTCGAGAGGATCGCTCGATCACACGGTTTGACTGAAGCATCAGCGGGAGTGCTCTACACATGGAAGATGAATATCCTCTGGTGGAAGCTGCGTTGGAAATTTGATTTTGTCTTGTCAAAAAATTTGATTGCGGAGAGATCTCAGCGTCTCGACGAGTATCGTGCATCTGATCATTTCCCTGTTTTCACACGGTTTCGACTGTAGGATGTGGGGAATCAATAATTCAAAATTAATAATGAATAATGGAAAATAGATAGAATGATAGCAGTGGCTTGCTTCATATTCTATGGTTCATGATTTACGATTGTTCAATTTTGAATTATTAATTAACTTTTGTTCTCATGTCTCAAATCCCAGCCATTTTGCTTTATGTGATATATCTGAACATATTTTTCATGCGGCCGAGTGGACCGCTCCCCGCTCTCCTCTCTCTTCTTGGATTTTTGGCATTTTGGCTCGTGATACATTGGCGCGAGCAAGTGATCAATAAGTGGTCCGCTCTATTTGCAGTCACTCTCGTGGTCTCACATGTGATACCGGTATTTATTGCATCTAAAGTTGCCGTCGTATTTGCGGGGTACGGAGGCATGATCTTGCTGCCCTTATTTATCCTCACGAGCTCTATACAACCAACCAAACTCATTGAACTGTTTTTTGTTTTCTATACAAATATAAAGGCGTATTTGGCCGCGGCTCTTCTGACATTGACTCGAGGATTGGCTGTCAAACTGACTGAGTCGGTGCAACAGAGAAAGAACTCCGGATTGATGAAATATCTGGTTGGTTTTCTGGTCTCCATCCCGGTGATATTACTTTTGGTTATGCTCCTTAGTTCAGATCCGATTTTTTATCAGAAAATAAAAGATATCATCCCAGAAAATATTCTGGCTGAAATACCAGGACGTATTGGTATGAGTACTTTCATGGGTATATTTCTCATACCCACACTCTACCTCGTGCAAAAAATACGTGAGCACCGTGCATCTGTGGTGGCTGACATGATCGGACGCTTTCATGCTCCCGAAATCTCGCTCATGATGAGTGGACTAGTGACGCTAGTCCTAGGTGCTTTCATCGTCATCCAATGGCCATATATATTTGTCCATGTCGCTCGTGAAATAGATTTGCAAAAATATGGCGTACGGACATATTCAGAATATGTTACCAAAGGATTTGTTGAATTGATCATCGCCTCAGTTGTTGTACTTGGAGTGATCTCGCTTGCACTGATAGTGCGAAATAATATCAAAAAGATGACCACCGCCTATGGTGTCATAAATCTGTTGCTGATAGCATGCTACTCCATCCTCATCATCTCGTGTTTTCGTCGAGTGGGGCTATATGTAGAGCTACACGGTCTCAGTGTGATTCGTGTATATGGATCGTATGTCCTCGCTGCTCTGCTCAGTATTGTGCCATTTATCTTATTGCGATTTTATTTCCAAAAGGCACACTTCTTCGCCGAGGTTGTAGTGATTTGCTGTCTTTTTGTGATCATGTTGGGCACGTCCGCCGATCATATCATAGCGACGCAGTTCCCACCGACTGTGAACAAACAAATCGATTATGGATATCTTGCCCGACTATCTGCAGATGGTGCCGATGGATGGGAAGCAGCATTGATATCAGTCACTCAGACACTCGTCACAAAAAATCTTTTGGGTAAGCCGCTGCTGGATTCACATGACCGACAAGAAATTGCAAAAGCCGCGCTCACTCTCGCATATCTAAAAGACAACTATTCACATCTTCAGGATATATATTTGAGTGTTGATGAGTACAACACCAACCGCATTCTTTTGTTGCAATCGCATTTGGGGATATACCAAAATAGATTGGAATATTTAAATGAAAAAATGAAGACAAACAAAGATGCTGAGTCTGAATATAAAATCACCCTGGAGACTTCTAATAAGATCAAGGCGTGTATGATCGCAATAGCAAATCAGGACAATAAAGAGTGCCTTTCCGGCATTTCCATTGACTCACCTATGCAGAGTCAGTACATGCCTTTTACGAATACAGTGTATCCCAATTTCAACGATGCGACCTTTGCTGGCCATCCTTCGTACTTCTATAACATGTGGCCCATGGACAACTCGTATGACCTGGTACATCAGGGGTATCGCCCCGGATACTACTCCCAGTGGTATTCGTACAACAAAGTTGAGAAGGAGATATTTGACAAACTCGATAAAGTTCAGTATCCACACAAACTATACAAGTTGATGTCTGCATACTATCTACTTGAGGAAAAAATCATCAGTCAACCTCTGAACGAGCGTAGTTTCGAACAAGACGTGTCACTTGCCGCTCCCCTCTTGTGATGCGAAGTCTTTACTTGGCCAAGCTGTCCTGACGACGTCAGGACAGCTTGAGGACATGTTGTGCAGCTTCATTGCCGAGTCGTACGGCATAATTGGTCCCCCGATCATAAGGGTATGTCATATCGAGATTGGCGATGATGAATCCTGGGGTACTGGTAGCAAAGGTTGGTTTGTTTTTGATAAATGATGCATCAAAAATCGGCTGAGAATACGGAGCTTTGAAATGGTACGTCTGCAAGACACGGAAGGGTGCGGGGTGTAGTTTTTGCAGGTGCGGCATATATAAGCGAAGCGTTTCATCAGCTGACATACTGAGGAGTCGATCGCCATCGTCAACATAGTTGCCTATATACAGTAGGTGATGATTGGCGTATTTGTCGGTATCCATATAGTTTGTATGTTGAACCATTACCAACCCAGGAATAGAGTCAGAACAAAGCGACAACCAGTATGTCGTGTCGAGTATGGGCACGTCTGTCTCCAGGATGAGTGTGGTTGCCCACAAATACTGGAGTTTGCTCAATCGATCAGATTCATCAGAAGAAAGTAGCACAGCGCACACTCTACGGGTCACTGGTGAGGGAAGAGTAGAAATCACAGATGAGCTAGTTAAAGGCTCATCAGATCCCTGCATCCGAGTGCAAAAACGCCCAGAAATCCGTTCCACCGCCTCAATCTCCTTATCGGCATAAAGCACCACTCCCCTCTTTCTTAGGGTTTCAACGAGCACATCGACAAAATGTTGAAATCCTCCCTGAGGGTATCCGAGAGAGGAACTCCGCTTATTGATCCGAGTCCAGATGAATGAGGCAAGGATTTTTTCCGCATATTTACCGTATTTTTTCTTCATCATCCCTCCAAACATCACTTGGTACGCTCGATCCCCCACTGTTTTTTGCATAAACTCGACTAGGGTCTGGGTTTCGTAGATTTGAGAAATAAACGGGGAAAGCTTCAGTAAAAACAACACGAATCCAAATCGAACACGATCAAAGATCGAAAGGAGAGGAAACCGAAGGAGATCAAGTGGAGTGTCGACTCGATATGACTTCGGAGCTCCGTCGACCTCGTAGAGACTCGATGTTGAAGGTGATCGAAATATCATTTCGATATCCAATTCTGCCGCAAGGCTCAGAAAGTCTGAGTCGCTCGCAAACAGATGGTGATAGGCGTACTCAAGCGGCCATTCCCAACCATTCCCCTTAAAACCCTGTGCAAGACCCCCAAAAGTTGATGATTTTTCAATGAGAGCAATACGCTTACCTGCAGAACTCAGACGAAGAGCAGCAACAAGTCCAGTGACGCCCCCGCCCAAAATAACTGTGTCAAAAGAAGAAATTGAGGTGGGGATTTTTTCTTGCATATTTACCGTATTATTTCCTTATCGTTTCTTGTGTGCGTGAGGATCGAGAATGAGTGTTTGAACACAGAGATATGTTGGAACAGCCAAAAGCACCCCCAAGGGGCCCGCCAAACGGAGTCCAAAAAAGATGCAAAGCATCGTCACTACGGGGCGTATTCCTACCGCTTTTTTCATAATATAGGGGACAAGGAAGTTGTTTTCAAGCTGCTGGACAATGATGCTCCAAATGAGTGCAGCAAACCCAAAGAAAGGAGATACTGAGAAACCAATCAACGTCGCTGGTACTGCAGCAACGGTGGGGCCTATATTAGGCACGGCCTCAAGAAGTCCGGCGAGGACAGCAAGGGGGAGAGCATACTTGAGTCCAATGAGATAAAAGCCTATGTATGAAGCTATACCCACTGCAAGCATGAGGGTGAGCTCACCCCAAAACCACGAGGCAAGGCGGCTCTCGGTCCGCAAAAGGGCATTTTCTATTTTTCTCATCGTCTCTGGTTTGATGTAGTCTTCGATGAGGTTGCGAATGAGAAATTCATCAGAGAGGAAATAAAAGCCAAATACACTCGAGGTCACTACAAAGAGAGTGTTGCTGAATATATTACTTATGATGCTGAAGAGCTGCTTTGGGACATCAGGCAGATACTGTGAGATTTCTTGCAGGCGGATAGCACTCAATATGTCGGGGTTCATGTGAGCAAGTGTCATCGGGAGATTTTCGATGAATAGGGTAGTCTCCTTGATGATGGGCGGGATGATTGTGCCCATCACAATGCTAAGAGCAAACACAAAGATCAGGTAGACTATCGCTGTAGCGAGAGGTCTTTTGATTCTTTTTTGATGGTTGAGATAGTTCACAGCAGGCCGCAACGCGCTCATGATGATAAAGGCGATAAAAATCGAAAAGAGAATATCTTGATACATCCACAAAATATAGGCAGCGAGAGGAACCAAGAATATTTTAATAATGGTTTTGGTGGAGACGTCTATAGTGCGCATATGTGATGGATTAATTGTATACCACTATGTGGTATAGATCTACCTATTTTGAGTTGACAGACTTTTGCAAAGCGACTAGGATGTACGCATAGATCATATGGATGAATCGTCAGACCAGGTGTTGTATTCGTGGACTGCTCCCTTGCGCCCATTCAAAAAGCGTTCAGCTGGTTTGTTGCGTTTTTTTCTTGCACTCGCTTTGCTCATCTCTGCAATAGTATTTTTCTTTGGAGACATTGTCACCCTACTTCCTATTTGGGCACTATTGTTTTTGTTTTACGTATTCGCGATCACACCACCTCCTCAAGTAGAGTCGCGTCTTACTCGTTTTGGTGTTGAAAGTGCAGGCGTCCTCATCCGGTGGGATGTCCTTTCACACTACTATTTTGTGAATCGTCTCGGCTTCGAAGTCTTGGTGCTCGTCACGCAAGCTCCATATTTCGGCCATCGGTATCTTGTTGTCCCCACCAGCGAAGTTAAAGAAGAGGTGGTTGAGGTGATGGGAAAACACCTCATGTTTTTGAGCAAGCCTCCGCGAACATTTACCGATAGGTTGATTGAGCTTTTTTCTCGCCTCGTTCCGGAAGATACTCCCGTCACTGCCCCGCAGCCTGTCTGATTGCGTGTCCGAATACTGCTCCAGACATCTCACCGACACCAAGTTTTTGTCCCCACAGCGCGACACCCTCGTCTGCAGTTATGAGCGTTGCGTTCTCGTGAAGAGCCAGCATGATAAGTCCAAAGTCAGCTGAGCTATCGAGATAACCCGTTCGTGTCGCATTGCGATATCTCGATCGCAACGACTCTTTGGGTTGCTGAAGCGATTTTTGAATATCGATTCTCGACAAGGCGGGTTTAGCATGTGCTGCCTCTACGGCTCTTACGAGGGTCTCATCAGCGATATGGAGCCCTTCTCCCGATCGCTTTCTGCCTTCGCTAATGAACTGATCGAAGACCATGGCTGGCACGGTCATCTCGCCGAGTGGTGGGGTCTTAATCGATACATTCGACAAAAATGAGTGAAGCGCGGCTTTGTCTTTTATCTCAAACATCGTTTCCATTTCAGCAACGATCGAGGGGGTCATGAGGTAGGTAATGGTGGGGGAAGCAGCACGTGCTTTGGACAAAAAACCCATGACTTCGAGTGGGTTTTTGCCCAAATCGATGCCTATTTCAAATGAGAAAAATATGTTTGTGTCGATGCAGTATTTCATATGAGTAGTATACCGCGATAATGTGCTTCAATGGGGAGATCGGGAATAGTGCGTTTTATGTGCGGAAATTGGGCAGTGTGAGTTTGTGCTTGAATTTATCGTCTTTATACGGTAACATAGGGCCAAATATGTATGGTATATCCATACTAAGGAGATTTCTCTATGGCAAAAAAAACCCAAACTTCATCTAACTCAATCATGTCTCAGCTCCTCGGAGGACAGGCGCGGAAGTCGCCCACGTTACAAAAAAACGTTGAGATCAATGCAAAAATTGTCAGTCTCGCAAAAAATAACATACTTTTTGACCTCGGTGGCAAGGCCCTTGCTGTCCTTGGTGACCGTGAAACACGCGAGATCGGTACCTATTTGCCCTATCTTCAGGTTGGCGAGTCCATACTCGTTCGTGTGATTTCTCCCGAAAGCAAAGATGGCTATCCTGTCGTTTCATTATCGAAGTTCTTTGACACGGGTAAGTGGAAGATTTTGATCGACAAGAAGGCAGCTGAAGAAACAATTGACGTCATTTGTGGCGACTACGGCAAAGGCGGTCTATTCGTCGACTTTATGGGTGTTCGAGGAGTCATCCCCAAGATCCAGCTCATGACCGAGCATATGGGTACCCCAGAAAAGCTCGCAGGACAGCGCATCAAGGTCAAGGTTCTTGAAGTCGATGAGGCAAAAAATCGACTGGTCGTATCAGAAAAAGCAGTACATAGCAGTATGAGCAACAAAGAGCTTGAAAAGCAGTTTGCAGAAATCGAGGTTGGCAAGTCATACGATGCTCTCGTTTTGGGCACATCAGAATTTGGCATATTCTGTGAAGTCAACGGAGTTGAGGGACTCATCCACATCTCCGAAATCTCGTGGGAAAAAGTGCACGATGCAAGTCTCTTCGTCAAAAATGGCGAAACAATTCCTGTCTTTGTCGTAGAAAAGAATCAGACAGACATGAAGCTTAATCTCTCTCTCAAGAGACTTACCCCCGATCCATGGAGCAATATTGAGGAAACATATCCAAAAGACAAACTCATCGAAGGCGAAGTAGTGCGCAAAGAACGCTACGGATATTTTGTGAGACTCGCCCCTGGTATTGAGGGCCTTATCCACATTTCAAAGCTTCGTGGCAATGAAAATCTCAATGTAGGACAAAAAGTTCAGGTATATGTTGAGCGCATCAACACACCTGAAAGACGCATGAGTCTCGTTTTGCCAGATGGCCAAAAACCAGTGCTCTATCGTTAAAAACACAGTTTCACACACTCAAAAAAACCACCCCCACTTGTTGGGGGTTTTTTTGAGTGTGTTTAGTGTTTAGTTTTGCTACACTGTGATACTGTCTATCTATGGAACAGCATGCTATACCGCGAGACGTAACCGGGTTCAGTTTTAAGCTCATCGGCTTTATGACCCTGAAACAATTTGTATATCTTATAGTCGCTGCTGTTGTGGGGTATTTATTTTTTCTCATTTCTCCCATTGTGATCCTCGGGCAGATCATAGGAGTAGCTGTGTTTTGCGTCGGGCTCATTTTTGCTTTTATCCCCGTGAATGATCGTCCCATGGAGGTTTTCATAAAAAACTTGTATGCAAAACTTTCAAAACCAACCCAGTATTTTTATCACAAATCTGAGCCTCCGCTTGCGCTCCTTTCAGGGCTTTATTACGAGGCGGATCCCCACATCATCTTTGCACATGTGGATAGCAAAGAAAAACTAGCCGCATATCTTTCGCACAAACAGGCGGCGCCAACCGATCATGCTCAAAAACAACACCAGGCCGCAGTCTCAAGCCTCCTCAAAGCACAGCCACCACAGGCACAAGCCGCACCTCTTCCTACGACTCCTGGTGGCACTACAGTCGCTCAAATCACCCAACCGCCAGGGCCTCCTCAGGGTAGCGCCCATCCTTTTATTAGCGGCACAGTAACCAATCGGAAGCGCATACCACTTCCAGGAATATTGCTCTATGTGAGAGATCCAACCACAAAAAAAGTCCTGCGTATTCTCAAAACCAATCCTCATGGAGTCTTCGCCTCATTTCACCCTCTTGCACTGGGTGAATACATCTTTGAAGCAGCAGACTCGGCAAAAAACTATGTCTTTGATCCCCAAAATATCAATTTGGCAGGAGATTCAAATATTGTGACGTTTGTTTCTCGAGAATTACTCTCGTGATATAACAGCTTGATAGTTGGATCCCTTTTGTATAGCATTGAATGAGTATGATTAAACAAAAAATTTCAGCCCCCGTAAAAGGAACGACACAACAATTCATCGAAATAGAGGATGTTGTGGAGGATGTGGTGCTAATGAAAGGCAACGCAGCGGCAACAATCATAGAGGTTGGCGCCGTCAATTTTTACCTTCTGTCGGCAGAGGAGCAAAGCTCGATGGTTTACTCATACGGAAATCTGCTCAACTCTCTTTCCTTTCCTGTACAAATAGTGATTTTATCCAAAAAAATGGACATATCGATCTACCTCGAATATCTCAATGGGAAAATAACGCAACAACCACAACCTCTCATCAAAAGCCGATTGCAAAGCTATCAAGAGTTCATAAAGTCGGTGATAAAGAAAAATACAGTTTTGGAAAAACGATTTTTCTTTGTAATCCCCTTCAACCCACTTGAGATGGGGGTATCTGGGGTGAAATCCATGCACAAAGATTATCTCGTCAGTAGAGCAAAGATCTCGCTGTATCCAAAGCGCGACCATCTCCTCAGGTTGCTTTCAAAGATTGGTCTCAGATCGACGACCCTCCAACAACAGGAGATTGTCGAGCTTTTTTATAACGTGTACAACCCATCAGCGACAGGGAGACAGCTTGCGCCTGTACCCTCATATACTTACCCCATTATGACCCAATAAATATGTTTGGACTTTTTTCACAATCAAAATCTTCCGCACCCTTGCCCGAGTCACAGTCGGCTCCTCAGGTGTTTGCTCGTGGGCAGGTATCAATAAAGGACTTGCTCGCGCCTTCTTTTGTCGAGACAGATTTCACGTTTGTCAAAATCGATTCTCGTTACTATCGTACGTTGTATGTTGTGGGATATCCTCGATATGTTTCGTCGAACTGGTTATACAACCTCATCACCTTTGACCACCCATTATTTGTGTCCATGTTTATTTACCCAACAGAGAGCAAGCAGGTCCTCGATGATATTCGGAAAAAAATCGCTCAAATGCAAGCCACGCTTGATTCCGACATGCGAGCAGGCAAGGTGGTTGACCCACTCGTGCAAGTGCAGCTCGATGATGCAATGCTTCTGCAATCAGAGCTTGCCAAAGGCTCAGAGCGATTCTTTCAGTTTGGCCTATATATAACAGTCCCTGCGGAGACTAAAGAAGAGTTGGAAAATGTAACAAAAGAAGTTGACTCATCACTATCCTCATTATTGATTATTGCAAAGTCAGCAGTTCTTGAACACGACAGTGGTTTCCGCTCATCCTTGCCGACGTTTTCTGACAAGTTGCAGGTGTGGCGCAACATGGACACCACCTCTCTGGCGATGACATTTCCTTTTTCAACCGCCTCGCTTACCCGCAACGAGGGGGTTTTGTACGGAGCAAATCAACATGATGGAAGTCTTATTATCTTTGACCGGTTTGCGCTCGAAAATGCAAACTCGGTGATATTGGGAAAGTCTGGCGGAGGGAAAAGTTTTATGGTCAAGTTAGAAGTATTGCGGCTCATGATGATTGGTGTGGACGTGATCATTATTGATCCAGAAAATGAGTATGCCCCAGCATGCAAGAGCATGGATGGAGAGTTTGTAGAGTTTTCCGCCTCTTCTTCGTACAAAATCAATCCGTTTGAATTGGCTCAGGAATCAGTTGAGCCAGATGAGCTTCAAAACAAAATACTTGATCTGCACAGCCTCATGAAGATTATGATGGGGGATATTTCTCCAACACAGGATGCCATGCTTGATCGCGCTCTCGTTGGTGTATATCAAAACCGTGGAATCACCCCCGACCCTTCGACATTTTCTTTACCCGCACCATACCTAGAGGATGTATACAAGGCATTTTTGGGCATGGAGTCACCAGAAGCAAAAGAGCTTGCAGATCGACTAGAAAAATATGTTAAGGGATCAGCCGCAGGCATATTCAACCAACAGTCGACCTTTGATATCAAAAACCCCTTCACTGTGTTTGGTGTCCGTGATCTTGAGGAAAACCTTCGCCCTGTGGCCATGTATATCATCCTTGACTATATCTGGAGCCGCATACGACGAGAGAAAAAAAGGCGAGTACTGATTGTCGATGAGGCCTGGTATCTAATCAAAAACAAGGATTCTGCAGCATATTTGAGAAATTTTGCAAAAAGAGCCAGAAAGTATGACCTGGGCATGACCACGATCACCCAGGATGTTGAGGATTTCTTGTCTACTGATGATGGAAAGGCAATTATCACAAACTCGTCTTTGCAGATCATACTCAAACAGTCGACTGCGGCCGTTGATAAGATTACTGAAACCTTTTATCTCACTGGAGGAGAGAAGCACTTTCTCCTATCTGCAGGAGTCGGAGAGGGGTTGTTCTTTGCAGCACAAAACCACGTGGGTTTTCGAGTCATCTCGAGCGACGAAGAGCGTCAGCTCATTAGTTCATGATTTATGAACCGCTTCGAATGCTCGTTTAAAGGCGTCTTTGCTCATGGCCCCAACAAGCTGGTTTACAGGTGCTCCGTTTTTGAAAATGAGCACGGTTGGTATCGATGAGATGTTAAACTGTCCTGCGAGCTCGCCCTCATCATCTGCGTTGACTTTCCCAAAGGATATCTGTGTAAGTTCATTTGAAAGCCCCTCAAGAATAGGTCCCACCACCTTGCAGGGTCCGCACCAGTCTGCATAAAAATCAACCACAGTTACCTTATTTTTTGTGATAAAAGATGAAAAAGTTGAAGAAGTAAGCTGGGTGATCATGGGGTTTAAGTTGGCGCGAATTAATAGGGGGTTAACTTGGGCATTATATGCTTTTCCTAGCAAGAAACAACCCTCTTTATTTGCGGGTGGGTTTCAGCACCAACCACACCATATGTAGACCGAAAGGTGCCTTTCCGCTTGTAACACAGGACGCTCTGTGATAAACTATGGGACATTGTTCTGACCTATGTACACCCCCGTCATATTAGGATTTGTAAAAGACCTCGAGTCACACGGTAAATCTCCATATACAACCATTGCCTATAAAAAGGACCTGGAGCAGTTTTTCGAATACGTAATATCACGAAATATTGCCGATGTATCCCTCATTACTATGGAGGTGATCGAGTCATTTGTAAAAAATCTAATTGAGGTCCGAGGATATACAAAAAAGTCTGCCTCACGCAAACTCAACTCTATCCGCACTCTCTTTCGTTACCTCCGCACGTCTGGGGTCATTTCAAGCAATCCAGCCACTGAGATCTCGCACCCTAAATTTGACGCAGCTCCTCCTCGTATTTTGACAAAGCTCGAATACCGTGGCCTACGTGACGTTGCAAAAGATGATCCTCGAACACTCGCACTTATCGAGCTTCTTTTGCAGACGGGCATGAAGATAGGGGAACTCGCTGGGCTGTGTCTAGAGGACATTCATCCAGGAAGTATCACCATCCGTCCCGCAGGAGGATCTCAAGCCCGGGAAATACCCTTCAATAAGGCTTCTGAGGCATCTCTCAAGGCATATCTCAAGACTCGCCCTGTGTTTCCTGATTCCCATGTGTTTATCACTCGAACCGGCAAGCCAATGTTGATTAGAAACATTAGACAGGTTATCGATCGTTGCTTTGCAGATGTGGGGATAGAAAACGCCACTGTCAATGACTTGAGGAACACATTCATCGCTCATCAACTCACCAATGGGGCAGGTCTCGAATATATTGCTCGGATTGTTGGGCACAAAAGACTATCTTCAACAGAGAGATTTCTCAATCTCGTCAGGCAAGAAGCTGAGAGAAAAGAACGGCTAGGAGAGTTGTAAACTCACTCTTGCAGTCTAACAGGCATTATCACGTGCTGATAATAAAACCCTTCTGATTTTTGATCATCCTCGACATCTCCAGGAAGGAAAAGAATTGGTGCATCGGCCCTATTGACTCTCATTGTAAAGAGTTCATCATCAACGCTTCCAAGGAAATCAACCAGGTATCTGTAGTTAAATGCGATATTCATTTCCCCTTTATGCGCAGTTTCCGTAAATACTATGTCTGTCGAGTTTTCTGCTCCCGCTTCTTTTTTTGGCCTTAGCTGAACTTTCGATTTGTCTATCGAAAATACAACGATGTTTGAGTGGTCGCGGGCAAATATAGAAATCGTCTTGACGGCGTCGAGAATCTCGCTTTTCTTAAAAACAAACCTATTCTCGTGTGCATGTACAAGCACTTTCTCATATGGAGGATATTCTCCTACCATGAGCCTTGTTGTTGCTTGTAGTCCATCCTGAGATATGATCAGGGTGGTGCTGTCCTCAGAGGTTTTAATCTGTAGATTTTTACTTTCATTAAATATTGAGAGGGCATCTCTCAAGAAAGAGGCTGGGACAAGTATTTTGTCTGTTATTCCTATTGGGGAAGTAATCTGTACTAATGAAAGCCGAAAGCCATCAGTAGCAACTAGACGTGCCCCACCTTCGCTCAAGGGAAGAATACAAAGAGAGGAGAGTGTTGGTCGAGATGTTTCGGTTGAACAAGAGTATAAAAGGAGAGAAAGCGCATCCCCCAAAACGGTGAAGGGAACGCTTGCCCCAGAAGTGGCCCTCAGAGGAATAACGGCCTCTTCACGAGTCAAAGGAAATGTGCCGCGTGTTGTTCCGCAAACAACCTTCATACTTGAGTCTGTGAGCGACACTGTAATGTCTTTGCCATGAACCGTTTGGATAAACTCGGTAAGTTTTTTAATATCTGTGGTGAAGCCTCCCTCACCAATAAGTTGTGTGATCGAAGTATCAACAAGCAGCGTCCTCGTATCGGTTTGTAGAAAGAGAGAAAGTGCGTCTCCATGAGCGAGGAGGTGTGTGGTTGAGTTTTTTTGACCATTGCTCATCTTCTGAAGAGACACAAGCGCTCTTGTGAGTGATTGTCTGTCTACAGTAAAAGATATATTAGTAGTCATAGTAGGGTACGTGGGTAAGTGTATAGGAGGAGGTCTGAGTTTTCAAGACGCTCTGTATGGTTGGTGTACATATGGGGATAATTTTAGAGGTCTGTGGAGAGCCCTGTGTTTTGGCATATTGCAACAATCTCCTTCCTCATTTCGGTGTTGTGGAGAAGGTTCTCTTGGATCTTTTGGACGCCATGAAGTATGGTTGTGTGATCTTTTCTTTTGAGAAAACGGGCTATTTCGGCGAGGCCCAGTCCGAGTTTGACCCTTAAAACATACATAAGTATGTGTCTGGCGTGGGCAACTCTTTCAGTTCTATTCGGTTGTCTGAGATGGAGTGGCTTGATCTGATAGTAGAGACATACTGTTTGAAGAACCTGTTCAATCTGAGGAGGAGATGATGACCTATTCTGTCCACCCAGCAGCACATCCCGAGATTGTAGGGTGACGGTATTCTCCCCATGTCCCGCAACAAGAGCCCGTGCATACGAGGACAAGAGTATTCCCTCAAGCATGCGGTTGTCATCGGCCTGCTCAGCGATCTTTTTGGCAGCCTCAATATCCACATCTATTCCCCTCTCCTTAGCCTTAATCAGAGTGATTGCTGTTTTTAATTCAAAATCAGGAGGAGAGATATCAATGATCAGTCCACCAGCAAATCGCGACCGTAGTCGATCCTCAAGATCACCTATTTGTTGTGGAGGCCGGTCGGAAATGAGGATGATTTGTCCCCCCCGCTCAACCACATCATTAAAAGTATGAAAAAACTCCTGCTGAACAGTCTGTTTCCCTGCGATAAACTGTATATCATCGACCACCAACACATCAAGACGGCGGTATTTTTGGCGGAACTTCTCAGTCGTTCTGCCCCGAATAGCCTCAATGATTTCATTAGTGAATTTGTCCCCTGCACAGAAAAATATCTTTAGCGAAGGATTCAACTGGAGTATTCGGTAGGCCGTTGCCTGGGCAAGGTGTGTTTTTCCAACTCCCACCCCACCCCACAAAAAAAGAGGGTTATATGCTTTGCCAACCTGATTCACCACAACCTGACTTGCTGCAAAGGCGACATTATTACAGTGCGACACGGCGTAATTATCCAGAGTGAGGCGAGGGTTTAGTCCCGATCGCCGCGCGAGGTCTTGGAGAGTGGGCTCATATTCAAGGAGCGGTGCGCCACGAGGGGTTTCAATTTTTTTACCAACAGGCTTATCAGATTTTACTTCAAAAAAAACACCTCGTACTTCTGTGCCAAATGCGCGAGATGCCAGCGTGATCAAGTCCCGTTGTTTATTCTGAGCAACTGTTCGCACGCCACTATTAGGACACAAAAACAGTACCACTCCCCCCTCAAATGACCCAACAGAGAGCTGCTCTAGCGCGCTCTTCCACACATCGCCGGCACCCACTGCAGGAACAGACTCCGAAACGAACTGTGACCAAGCAGAAGAATAATCCATGTTTATTATTTGTGGATAAGTTATCCACAAATAATAAACACTTTTACACAGAATGCAACTGAGGTAAACTAGATCGCTTTACATCAATGTTAAATCATTTGGCGCGCGTACTGATTCCCGACAGGTGTCATTTGTGTGGATCTCTCGGCAGTGATGTTTGCTCTACCTGTATGCGGAGCATGGGAACGGTCCACACAGAGCACTGCCCCTTGTGCGGTCAGGCGAGCATCTTTCCTCGTGCGTGTATTTGTCGTGAGAGCGATATTGCATTTTGCACGCTATTTAGTCTGACGCCAACCTTTCGAAAATACCTACACCTTATCAAATATTCCAATCAAAAAAATCTAATTTCCCTTATCCCATCCATGATGAGCTTGGGACAGTTGAAAAACCTTATGTTGATTTCTCAAATGCCCCAAGCAGTGCTTGTGCCCATACCGTTACACAAAAGCAGAGAAAGTGAGCGAGGGTTTAATCAGTCCAACCTCATTGCACACGAACTGTCAAGGATGACAGGTGTGCCTGTTGGGAATTTCGCCCGAAGAATAAGAAAAACGAGTACACAAGCCAAAACTACTCACAAAAATGATCGCACTCAGAACACGAGGGAGGCATTCGAGTGTATAGCAGACCCGACCATGGAGGGCGACCCACTAGTGATCTTGGTAGACGACGTGATTACCTCAGGGGCGACCATGCTATCTACGGCTCGTGCCATGCAGAAGGGTGGCTTTACTCGTGTGATCGGAGTAGGGCTGGCGCAAGAGGACTGGCGGGGAAGGAGTCATTGAAACGAGGAGGAAACATGCTATACTATAAGATATGGAAAACATTAATCGTGGCCTAACTGCGCTATTCATCATAATTTTTGCATTTGCCGTTGCGTTCTTTATCTTTTATAGACTCGGTTTTTTTACTCGATTCTTTCCGAATTCAAAACTAACACTCCCCGCTATCTTTTCTGGAAAAACTATTAACCTTACTCCAACACCAACGGGCGTGCAGGAGGCATCCCCCACGCCAACTGGAACAGTTGTGCCAACTACATCAGCCGCAACCAGAGCACCCTCAAAAACTCTATCAACCGGAAACTCGCCAACATCATATCCTACTCCAATTCGTGCAACTCCGACTCGAACAGTGAGAGGCTTTTCCACGCCAATCACAAGCATCCCAAACACGGGCTCTGCAACGATCATCCTACCACTCCTCGGATCGCTCGGGGGTTTGGGAATGATTTTGAGAAAAAAATCGAAATAACCCCAGATCCACTCAGGCCCTATACAAGAAGCGGTTTTTTTGGTAAAGTGGTAGTATGATCCATTTAGATGAGGACCAGTTCCACACGCTCATACTCCAAAGCGGACTATTGTCTGAGGAGAAGCTGAACGAAATCGAAACCCTTGCCCGCTCTTCTGGCGAGCGTATGTATGACGTAATCACCGAAAGAAAACTTATTGAAGACCCTGTGTTGGGTCAAAAAATAGCTGAGTTTTACACATGCCCCTTTGTGGACCTGACAAAAATCGTTATCCCTGACAACCTGCTCCACGTTGTGCCTGAGCGTGTTGCGAAAAAGAAAAGGTGTATTGTATTTGAAAGGTCGGCAGAAAAGGTAAAGTTGGCTGCAGAAGACCCCAAAGACACTCAAACACAAGAGCTGATCAAGAGCAAAACCAACCTCATTGTCGAGGTGTATTACGCCACTCCTGCAGGGATCTCAAGTGCCCTCAACACGTTTAAAACAGACATCAAAAAAGCATTTCAAGACCTGTCAGATGAGGCAGAAAAAAAAGGAGATACAGGTGAGAGCGATGAAGAGGCTCCGATATCACAACTCGTAGACGTGCTTTTCGAGCATGCCTACAAAGAAAATGCCTCGGACATACATCTCGAGCCCCAAGACAATCAGGGCCTCATCAGATACCGTATTGACGGCATACTTCATGACGTGATCACCTCACCAAAGTCGATACATGAGCGCATTGTATCGCGCCTCAAGGTGCTCTCTCGACTGCGCACAGATGAACATCTTGCAGCTCAAGACGGCAAAATCAGCGCCACTATCAATGGCGAAGGAGTAGACGTGCGTCTTTCCATACTCCCCATCGTTGATGGTGAAAAGGCTGTCATGCGTATCCTCTCTACACACGGAAGACCTCTTACTCTTGAAGATCTGGGTATGAGGCCAGAGGATCTTGCCCGTGTTAAAACGGGATACACCAGGTCGTTTGGAATGGTGCTCACCACCGGACCAACAGGTTCTGGAAAGTCAACATCAATTTATGCCATTTTGCGCATATTGAACACCCGTGACATCAATATAACCACCATTGAGGATCCGGTCGAATATCGCGTCAGAGGACTCAATCAAATCAACGTGAACACCAAAACAGGGCTCACTTTTGCAGCAGGGTTGCGGTCAATACTTCGTCAAGACCCAAACGTTGTGTCCGTTGGAGAAATCCGCGATGGAGAAACGGCGAACATTGCAGTGAACGCGGCGCTTACGGGGCACTTGGTATTGTCAACCCTTCATACAAATGACGCGGCGACCACCATGGTACGTTTGGTTGATATGAAGGTGGAACCCTTTCTCGCTGCCTCAACAGTCAATGTGATCATCGCTCAGCGTCTTGTCCGTAAGATTTGCAAAAACTGCGTTTCAACGAAACCAATCGCGAGGCAGGAGCTTGTAACCCTCTTCAACAAGGATTGGGTGGACAAGCATATGGGAGTCCAGGAAAGCATTCCAGTTTCATTCGGGGCTGGTTGTAAAAAATGCAGCATGACAGGATACGCAGGTCGTGTGGGTATCTTTGAAGTCTTATTAGTTTCTCCTCGGATCAAGGACCTCACTGTCAAAAAGGCAAGCTCAGACGTGCTCAATAGCGCCGCGATTGAAGAGGGCATGACTCTTATGGGCGAGGACGGGCTCATCAAAATAATTAACGGCATCACAACCGTCGAGGAAGTCGCGCGCGTTACAAAGACAGAAAATGAATAATCCCCGCTTTTTTTATGGAACCGAAAATTATCAACATTAACCCTAAGCGCATTGGTCTTTCAGCAGATGACAAGCTGTCTCTATTGAGCAATCTTGCAACGATGTTGCAGGCGGGCATTTCTATCATTGAGGCTATTGACTCACTCAGAGAAGACTCCAAGGGCAATCTATATCTCGTCTTAACGAAACTTAGACAAGATCTCGAGCAGGGCAAACAGGTGCACGATAGTTTTGGTCAGTTCACAAAAATTTTTAATCGAGTTAACGTGAACATCATAAAAGCGGCAGAGGAGTCTGGCACGCTGGAAAAAGTCCTCTTTGAACTCAAAGAATCGATGCTCAAAGACATGGAGTTTCAGGACAAGGTTAAAAGTGCCGGTCTCTATCCGCTCTTCGTCTTCATAGTATTTACCGTAGTTCTTGTGGGAATGCTTTTTGGAATCATTCCAAAGATCGGCACCGTTTTTAAGTCTCTAAGCATACCGCTCCCACTACCCACGAGAATATTAATTTTCACTTCTGACATACTCGTCAATAACACTCTTCTCGTCATTGCTATATTTGCGGGGACAATAGCCCTTTTTGTATGGTTATTCAAAGCAAAGCGAGAGATGGTACTAACAGCTCTATTCGGTTTGCCTGTGATATCAGATCTTGTCCGAGACATCGACCTGACTCGGTTTACCAGAAGCCTCGCACTTCTTTTGGCTTCGGGCATCCCCATCACCAATGCTTTGGAGTTGACCAAAGACGTTGTGGTGAAGCCCCAAGTACGCGATGCTATCAATGCTGCATATCAAACCATCCTCCAAGGAGGAAAGCTTTCCTTCGGATTGAGCAAAAAGGGCAAACTCTTTCCAGGAGTACTCAAAAAAATGATTGAGGTAGGAGAGCGGAGCGGCTCCCTCGACAAATCACTCCTTGATGCCTCAGGCTTTCTCGACTATCAAACAAGTAAAAAAATCAAAACCCTAACCACTCTCCTTGAGCCACTTATGTTGGTGGGAGTGGCCGTATTAGTTGGAGGAATGATGATGTCAATAGTTGCGCCAATATATGGACTCATTGGATCAATCGGTGCAAAGAGATAATGCCGGCTTCACCCTCATAGAGCTTTTAGTAGCTATGGCTGTTTTTGTCATTATCTCTACTATTGGATACATATCAGTCACTCAGCTTCGGAGCACCACAAACATCAACACTGCAACGGACAAGTTCATAGCTGATGTCCGAGCACAGCAAATACTTGCAATGATTGGTAAAACATCAAGCCCAAGTCCATCCTCAAGCACCAAAACTCAAGCAATACGCTTTTTTATTAACACACCAACATACACCGCATTCGAATGTGCAACGCCTGAGAACTGTCTGTATAGTCCGACAAATACGACTAATTTCAGCTATACCCTCGATGGCACAATCACTTTTTCCCAGGTGAATTTGCCAAATAGTCAAATCATCTTCAAATCATCAAGCGGAGAATTTTATGGATACTCTGACTTACTCAACACGATTGTATTGCGCAACACATCGAACGATGAAATAAGAACCATTCAAGCCAACAGCCTTGGTAACCTGACCAATTTATAACGTTCACAATGAAGGACGCGACGACACCAAAAATCAAAGGAGAATCCTTAATCGAGCTTGTTCTTGCTATGGCGATTTTCGCGGCTATCTTACCAACAGTTCTTTTCGCCATAGGAACCGTCAACCAATCTGAGCCCCAAAGGAACAACTATTTCAACTCCACGCTGATAACCGAAGAAACGAAAAACATTGTGCAGCAGATCAAAAACGAAAACTGGAACAACCTTCCAGCAAACGGTGAATATATTCTCACAAACTCCGGCTCTAGTTGGACATGGACCGCAATATCGACATATGGAGCAATGACCCCCTTTCCAACTGCGAGAGATGGGATCACTCGCTCAGTGACGATATCAGATGCGCTGCGCACCGCCGGAGGCGCGCTCACCGATGTGGTTTCAGGATCGGTAGTAGATGCGGCGACGAAAAAAATCACCATCAACACGACGTGGACAGGGGCAGCTGCACCTGCATCATCGGTCGTTTATATATCTCGAAACAATGCGATCCAAACAGTTACATTCACGACCACGAGTGATTTCCAGGCGGGGGGACAGGTGACCAATGGGACAGTCCTCAATACCCCCACTCCAGGTGATGATGGATCCATCGGATTGACCAATGCGAATCCATCAAAAGCATCATCACTCGTATCGTGGTGGAGCATGAACGCATATGTTACCGATGCAGTATCTGGAGTATCATGGATAGCCGACAGCAATCCTGTCGGGGGAAACTCCGCGATCGTCTATCCTCTTCCTTTTAATTCTCCTACTCCCGTGCAACCTCCGCTGGTCGACTCGCGCTTTGGCAAAGCTATCCAACTCAATGTGACGGGGGTACCGGTGCCTCCTGTTGCGTTGTACAAGATGGATGAGACTCTGTGGAACGGCACAGCAAACGAGGTGGCCAACGCAGTGGTCGGCGGTCCTGCGGGTGTAGCGGTGAGCGGCGCCACCACAACATCGGCGAGTAAATACGGTGCAGGCGCAGGCACGTTCAATGGCACAACCAATGGAGTTTTGGTAGATGGTGCCACGCTCAACCCCTCGACTCCATTCAGTCTGTCAATGTGGGTCTACCCGACGCGCGCGACCATCTATGATGTGTGGGCAGAGATATCTAGCTCCACCACATGCGATAATAATCCTCAAATATGGATAGATGCATCGGGCGTACTCACTCTAGGTAGGTGCAGTAATGGGGCCGGCGCGAACGTTGGTGTGGCAGCTACTCTCGTTAGTATGCTCAATACATGGTCCCATATTGAGTTTGTGTATAACGGCACAACGACCACGGCATATTTGAATGGTACTTTGGTTGGCACACCCTACACCTATGCCTGGCCAAGCTTTGCTACGTCACGATTTGCATTTGGATTCGATCGCACAGGAGTGACAAGGTTTTTCCAGGGAAGGATGGATGATGTGCGCATCTACGACTATGCGCGAACATTGGCTCAGGTCCAACTCGATATGGCAGGCAACACTCCAATAGCTGATGAAACCAACTTGAGTCATCTCAGAGTAGTCTACAACTCGTCAAATATGAATCTTGGAGCTTCGAACAATCCGATGTCATGGGAATATATGATCAAGCCCACAGGCACGACAGCAAAACCTATCATTGAGTGGTGGACCCTGGGACTTACACCTACCCCCACCGTAGGTGCTCAAGGATGGTTACTCGGATCGGGCGCAGACATATTCACTGATCTCAAGCCCCCCTCAGGCAGTCAGTACACATCCGCCTCGCAGATAACTGCTGCAAAATACAACCATGTGGTGATGACGTATGATGGGTCACTGATCAAGCACTATCTCAACGGCGCGCTCGTGGGCACGTCGAGCTCAGTGTCTACGCCACCCTCGACAGCATATCCTCTCAGCATAGGATATCGGTATCCAAACTCATATTTTATAGGAGAGATAGACGATGTTGCCATATACAGCGCGGCTCTTTCTGCACAAGAGGTTCATGACAGTATTTATTCGAGTTTTACATCAACAGTTCGGGACTTTGGTCATGGACAATCTCCCCAAATGCTGAGTTTGTATGCTGAGGTGAACGAGCCGACAGATACAGATATACAAGTACGCGTGGCGACGAGGAATGAAGCAACTGACGGAAGTGATATCTGTCCTACAAGTGAGAGTGAGTATACATTTGTTGGTCCGGCAGGCACTACCGACGCGTCTGATTATTTCAATGCAACCAACTCAACAATATCTGGAATCATCTACGCAGGAACAACTGGAAACTATGTTAATCCTGCGCGATGTTTGAGATATAAGGTCTACATGAAAAGTTTGAATGCATTCCCGTCAGGGTCTCAGCCCACGCTGAGTTCTATTCGTTTCACATACGCATTATGATTATCAAAAAAAATTCAGGCACCACTCTCGTCGAGGTTTTGGTAGCCTCCGGCATACTTATCTCCATCATCACTCTTTTGACCGTTGCACTTACCAGCACATTTGAAGGCTATGGAAGGGTTTTGTCATCTGCGCAGGTAGAGCAGGATGCCCAATACATCATCGCACGCATTCAATATGCAACAACTCGTGCCGACCGCAACACTCTCGGCGTCCATACAACCTCAGCTGATTTTAGCACGGGAGCACTGAACAATACCCAAGTCAATACCTCGTCCAATGGTGAGGTGGGTTTGGTTGCTGGACAAATAACGGGGACATTCACAAGCGCACCCATAGCACTCACGAGCAGCGAGACAATCAGATCGTTCACATCAAACGCAACACTGCCGGCAAATACTTCAATTGGTTACCAGGTTGGTATCAGAGGTATGGTCGCGTCCGCCTGTTTGGTAGACAGCGCACAATATGGATATGCCTGGGACACGACGGGGGCAGCCCCAATTGCGTGGTATAAGATGGATGAAGCGACATGGAATGGGACAGCTGACGAAGTGAAAAACACAATGACAAATACCTATAACGGCACCTCATCAGGAGGTGTCTATACGACATCCTCGGGTCAGTATGGCAGAGCTGGAAAATTTGATGGAGTGAACGATTATGTCGGAGCATCAGTGCCAATGACGCAAACCGACAACTGGACACTATCAGCATGGGTATACCCATCAGCTCTTCCACAACTTGGTACGATCATTTCGAATGGCAATGGCACCGGTGTTGCTGGTGATGGATATGCATTTGGAATAGGGAACGGGTCTGGCGCTTCGGGAAGCAAGCTTCAAGGGACAATATCCGGGACGACCTACATCGATAGTGGGTATACTTTCGCTACGACCAATACCTGGTATCACGTGACGATGGAGCGAGCATCCGGAACGATCAAATTCTATGTAAATGGCGTGCAGACTGCAAATACCTCAGCGAGTGTGCCGACCACTCCAACTGTTTTCCGTATTGGCTCGCAAACTGCAGTGCGCTATTTCAATGGTCTTATTGACGACATTCGAATATACAACTATGTTCGATCTCAGGCACAGATCGTGACAGATATGGGCGGATATGTGCCAAGGCCACTACCACCAGTCGCATGGTATAAAATGGATGAATCCTCATGGGGGAGCGTCATCAACTCGTCGGGTTTACCTAGTACAAGTGGGACATCCTACAACGGTGCCACTGTTACATCTTCTGGTAAGTATAACGGTGCAGGCAGCTTTGATGGATCCAACGATTATGTCGAGGTTCCTCATAACACCTCCCTCGCAATTACAGGCAATCTTACAATTTCCGCTTGGGTCAAGCCAACAGACAGAGTCAATGCGAATGGTATTGTGGGCAAAACGAGCACAAACACACCCGCGCCATACGACTTCTATTTAGCACAGACTTCGGGCTTGCCGAGATTGCTGCGTGGCAACGGGACACTCTATGCTTTCCTCGATGCAGCAACCGCGCCCGCAAATGGCCAATGGAGTCACGTTGCAGTCGTTATGTCAGGGACAACGGCTACCCATTACCTCAACGGCGTGGCGAATGGTTCTGGAACAATCTCAACTACAATTGCTGATTCTGGTGGCGCCATGAGGATAGCAAGTCGAGCAGACCTAGGCACAATCTTCAAAGGAAGTTTGGACGATGTGCGCATTTATAACTATGCACGGACACAGGAGCAGATCGCTGATGATATGAACGGAGCCGACCCGATCAATGTGGTTGATTATTTCACCTTGCCAACGGGTACGCCAATCACCAACTATGCCAACCCTGGTCAGTGCATCATATACAAAACGACATATACCCGATCGGCGACGACGGACTCTACGCCGCAAACACTCGACGTAACAATCAAAAAATAACCCACCCAAATGCGTCATCACGTCATCAGATCGTAAAGTTATATTGTCAAATTGTTGCATTGCTAAATGGTTACATTGTTGGGAAGCATTAGTGTCACTTCGAGCCCCGAAGGGGCCACTTTGTGGCCTGCCTGCCCCGCTCTGCGGGGTCGAGAAGTGAACCACGCACTCTCCTCTAGAGAGGAGTCCCATTTTGGACAGCCTGCTGGCTAGTCCCATCTTGGACAGCCTGCTGGCTAGTCCCCAAAGGAAGGGAGCTTGCCAGCCTGCCATAGCGAAGCTTGGCGGCTGGGTGTGTCACTGCGAAGATCCTGAAATAAGTTCTCGACAGGCTCGAACTGACAATATTCAGGACGACACCGTTGTGTGACTTTGCAGACTATCGCTTACTGTTTTACCTTTTCGTTATACCTTCTACACTCTACGTTCTACACTTTATAGACTTTACGACTTTATGGACTTTATAGACTAAGTCGTTGACCTTAGACCTTCGACCTGACCTGTCGCGCTCTGCGCGATGACCTTCGACCATATAGACTATTGTGTATGCGAATCAGTATACTGTTTGCATGATTCGCGATCGTTCCCCCCGTGCTGGCTTCACGCTCATCGAGCTCTTGGTAGCTACCGGAATCATAGGAATACTCATGACAGTAGTACTGGTAGCGGTGAATCCCTTCAGAATGTTTGCTGCTGCTCAACAGACAAAGCGGTCATCTGATGTATCTACCATAGGGAAGTCACTCGATATGTATCTCATATCAGCAAAAGGAGTGTTTCCTACTCAGATGTATCCCTTGAATACTCCCAAGCGTATAGCAAAGAACTCAGGAGGTCCTGAGGCAGATCTGTGTGCATTACTCTCAGGACAAGTAGCTGGATTACCCATCGATCCTACTACTCCGGGTACTGTAGTGAAAGATTGTACTGGTTCATACAATACGGGATACAATGCTGTAGCGAATGCATCAGGCAAGATAGGAGTGTATTCACCGACCGGTATATCTCTAGCAAATGCAACAGGAATGAATGTGATTACGTATGGATATGTACCTGATGACTTCATTACTCCTCCCTCTCCTATTACTGCATACAAAGGACAATGGGGATTAGATGAGACTACCAGTACAGATACCAATCAATTCAAGGCCAGTGGGTATCTGGATACAGGGAAACTAGGACAGGCAGTATCTGTGTATGGGAATGCGGCAGGGACAGCAGGATCAACCCTCACTTTCAATCGTGGGGCGCAGATCAGCGGCAACAACTACGAGCATATTAATACGAATCAAGGCACAATCAGCTTTTGGGTGAAACCAAGTTGGAATGGGAATGATAACAAGGGTCATACCCTCTTTTCTGATGTCGGTGGTTCTTTTTGGGTTGTCAAGGATTCCAGTAACAACTTAAAATTCGTGATGTACGACAATACCGGCGTGTATAGAATTGCCACATTATCAGCCTCCGGTTGGACTTCAGGAACTTGGTACCAAGTTACAGTTAGGTGGAATGCCAACAATCCAGTAACCGGATCAAACTATATGGAGGTTTATATTAATGGCAGTAATTCTGGTGGCACAAATTTAACAACCTCATATGCAGTGAGAGTACCTGCCAATCCTTTATACATAGGTTCTCAAGCAGACACAACTATTTCATCTCAATCTCTCATCGACGACTTCGCCATCTTCGACCGTGTTCTTTCCACCACTGAAATCACCTCTTTATACAACTCCGGCACTGGCAACGAAGCGGGGTATGTAGCAGACTCTTCCCTCAAGTTCTATGCCAAGATGGATGGCAGCGGCACTCTTTCACCCGTAACCTACAACGGTGGCGCCAGTGCGAGTAAGATGACAGCTAAGTCGACCGAACTTGCTGGAGGAACGAACTTATTAGCGGATGGAAACATGGAAGCGGCTGGAGTCACTAATTGGACAGCGACAAATCCTAATTTAGCTGCAGGAGCGGCCATAACTAAAGATACAAGTACGGTTTTCGCGGATATGCAGTCGCTCAAGATTGATACCACCGGTTTAACTAATGGTGGGGCATCTCAAACCGTATCAGTAGGCAGCAGCTCTAATTATACCGTTTCGTTTTGGTACAAAGGAAATACTTATTTTCGTGTTAGAGATACCGCTGGCGGACTTTTAAATAAAGGTGGCAATATAAATAGCGGAGGTATCTGGTTAAGATACGAAGAAGCTTTTAAGACCGGGGCTAGTACAAGCGGAGCGTATCTTGAGTTCGCAAATTCTGGTGCTACCGTCTACTATTTGGACAACATCACCCTAACCCCCAACCTCGTCGACAACGGTGGGATGGAAGGACAATACACAGCAACAGGTACTGCACTGTACTCAGCTACCATAGCCCAAGCACGATCAGGAGTTGGTCCATATGTATATAC
>Ga0194063_10000256_pt1 | contig 40114 bp, 47 predicted proteins | sample SepL3720m_MetaG_FD_155459 | JGI IMG/M metagenome (GOLD analysis project Ga0194063, IMG submission 155459) | Anoxic zone freshwater microbial communities from boreal shield lake in IISD Experimental Lakes Area, Ontario, Canada - Sep2016-L373-20m | ecosystem: Environmental > Aquatic > Freshwater...
TTCCGTCTTACCAGCTGTGTTAACAGAACATTCGTTGAATTGGATTCCTCCACAGGATCATCCATGGAGACAATATCGATGAGAACTGTTACAAATTAGGGGGTGACATTTTCATTTTGGTTTGACATTATAAAAAGAGAAATTATTAAATATCACTCATCCTAGTATGGTTGTGTTTTATTTCATTTAGCCATCGTTGATCTGTATAAAATACACCTTGTGGAGATTGTTTTACTAACCAATCTTTTTCTAATTCATACACACTTTTATGATTGAGAAGATTACCACTATAGTAAATCGCTCCAGCAACATCAACAACCACATCTGCAACTCCCTTTAACCTCTCCCTATACTGAAGGTATGCTTCTTGTATCGATAGAGGAATGAGGTCTATTGCGTTAGGATCAAGATACATTGCGACACGGTCCAAAAGAATGTCAATTAATTTTATATTGTCATCACATATATTCTTTTTTCTCGCACGTTCAAGGAGTGTTTGGATGGATTTGTAGTCTAACGGATCAATGACTATAGGCTTTGTAATGGCTCCCTTAGCAACAGAAGGTGCAAGCTCAGCAAGTCCTCCTCCAACCTCAATGAGTTGATAATTGTTTGTTTGAATGATCTCAACGATATTTTTTGGCATCTTAGTATGTCCAATATATTCGCTTATAGAACGATAATATACAGGCATCCATTGACTATTTTTATCATAATATCCAAGACTCAACTTTCTAGTATATGGATGTATGTCGAGCGTGTGTTTATTAAGTGTCAGTGATGGAGCGTGGCCAAGGAATCGTTCGAGCATATGTAATTATACTATAAGTCTATGTTTAATTCAAATTATAGAAATAAACATGGTTAACTCACTATAATATGAATGATGCAAAATGACTACAAAAAAACTATTGATATAATTGGAAGATGGACAAGAATCATTTTATCTACTTTGATGTCGGCAATACGTTAGTTGATTGTTCGAACTACTTTAAAACAGCAACGACAAAATTTCATCTCAAAGAAGATGATCTTAAAAAGGTCTTCGATGAGAATCTCGACTCTATCACCAAAGGGTCTCTTGATCCCAAACAATTCTGGGAAAAATGTATTGAAAGATATGGGATTCAAAATGCTCATAACTATAACTTTCTGGAGTCTTGGGTATCTGATTATGAACCGATTACTGAAATGCATGAATTTATCGGTAAGTTGAAGTCGCAATATCATATTGGCCTTCTATCAAATATTTACAAAGGAATGCTCCCATTACTTTTAGAAAAAGGACTTATTCCAAAAATTAATTATGACCAAGTCATTTTTTCCTGTGATGTTGGTATGATGAAACCAAATCCTGATATTTATGCACTTGCTCAAAACAAGGCCAATGTTGATTCGAAAAACATTCTCTTTATAGATGACAGGCAAGACTTCTTAGACGGAGCAAAAGGGGTACAATGGAATACATTTTTATTTAACGATAAACAACGAATCAATTCAATTAAAGAATTGGAAGAATTTTTACTGCATTTTTGAAACTAACCACATGGTTGAGCATATCGGCCTAGACCCTGTATGTCCGATAGTTTATTAATAAACTCTTTCAATGGGTTGCTTAGAAACACACAGAGGACATTCTTGAGGAATCCACATATTATTTTTGAGCTTCGTAATTTCTTCTATGGGCAGATTATGTCCAGTGGCAAAAGGATAAATCAAATTTCCTTTAACTAGTAAACAACCCATCACAACAGGAATCGCTTCTAATCGTATTAATTCTTCAAAAGTTTGTTTGATAGCTGCACCGGCATTAATTATATCGTCAACTAGCGCTATTCGTTTTCCTTCAATTCGATCTCGCATAAATTTAGGGATAGAGTAACTAACTAAAGGTTTCACATCATTCTTATCAAAGGTGACACGTCTTTCCGAATATACATATTCAACGCCAAATTCCTTAGATATCATTTCTGCAATTCTTGCGCCGCCTTCCATTGGCCCACAGATAATATCAAATCTATGAGTCATCAATTTTTCTCCTAAAACATTCACAATTGGTTTAATCAAATCAACATTGATAAATAATTTATCAATCTCAAACCATAAGTTTGTATGTCGACCGGATTCAGTTAAAAAATGACCTTTCCTCGGGTGAAGTAGTTGGAGCAAATCGTTCTGTATATCTTGCCGTTTTAAAACCATATAAGTAATTCTATCATCGGGCATATTTTTTTGAATTAAGAAGTGAAATAGGAAAGAAGTCGAAGATTGTTGGGGAGCTAGGATTCCCCACTTCGCTCATTCTGAGCTTCGAGGGGTAAACTTCTCATCCTATTCCCCACAAAAAAAGGCGGACTTTCGTCCACCTTTTTTTCTGAGTTGGCCTTGCTGGAGGATATTCGAACCTTCTACGCACAAATTTAGTATGGTAAATTAAACTGACCTCAATAGGCGCTATTTTGCTTACTTTGGCTGAATATCTGAAAACTTAATAGATACAATTTAATGTGATATTCTTTCGAGTTTTTCATAAAAATCATCAGGGATATCAATTTCATCCTTTTTTATGTTTTCATGATATTGTTTTTGAGATTGTTCTCCTGGCAGTGATACTTCCTTTACCCCTGTCCTTTTTGGAGCATTTTTTATTTCCTCCGTTAATAGATGAATTCTACTATTAAATGTCTCTCTCTCACAGAATAGCGTTGGATCTAATAATATAAAGGAGGTTCCCCAATGCGGGTTTTTATTGGACCCTGTTTTTGATCCAGTTAATGCTCCAGCAAGGATTTCAACCATAAGTGAAATACCCGATCCTTTATACCCTCCAAAAGGGATAAGCATGCCACCGGACAATATTTCGCTTGGATTATTAGTTAAGTTCCCGTCAGCATTAAGACCAACATTTTCAATAAATGTCTTTTGAATATTTTTTGCTTGTAGCAAACTTGCATATGTCGTTGCAGCAGTAGCCATATCTAACATAATTGATGTTTCTCCGGTTGGAATTCCAAAAGTAATCGGATTAGTCCCTACAATCTTGCTCATTGTTCCAAAAAGAGCCGTGCTACTTCCGGCGTTAGAAAAGCAGATAAAAATATGTCCGGCTTTTGCAGCTTGTTTTGCATAGCTTCCAATAAATCCGATGGTTGGAGCTGTGTTTGTTAAAGTGACAAACAACAAACCATTTTCTTTCATTTTTTCTAATGCCTTATCCATTGCAAATTTCATGACAATATAGCCTGTTTTATCTTTTCCATCAATAGTTAAAGAAGATACAGTTTCTTTTTTTATGCAAGGGTCAGCTCCATTTTTATTTAATGGGCCATATTTGCCGTCAACTACATCTTTATACCAAAATAAATTTCCAAAACCATGAGATTTCTTTCCAGAAAGCTCAGCTTCAATAAAGTTTGCAAGTATTATTTCAATATCCTCATCAGGAAATCCCCATTTTTTGAATACCTGTTTAACATCTTCTTTTATTTTTTGTAGTGATATTTTCATAGTTAGATTATATCAAGAATGTTCGAACCCTTGATTTATATCGATAAAACAAGCTAATTAACTAATTTTGAAGGATTTGTTCAGCCTACCTATATAAAAATATTGTGAAATTAGAACCCTATATAGATTGACATGAAGCTTTGAATAGTAAGAGTTTCGTGGTTTTTTTGATTTGTTGACCCTACTGGACGAAGTTCAAACCTTCTATGTACAAATTTAGAATGGTAGCTTAAACTCTACTATTCAATTTTATAGAACTTAAAAAAGTAGGGGAGTGCTAAAAATGATATTTTTGCAGGGAGCGGAAAATACTTATTTATATGATCATAATTTTCCTTTTGCACAGTTTGTAGAAAACGATCAGCACTTTCTTTTTTAAGATTTCCTTCTTTGGTTAAAAATTGACCCCAATGAGTATAATTTTGAGTTAATGGAGTATCTAAAAAGATTGATTGTTCAGTAAACTCGATAGGAAAGAATTTCTTAAAAACATTGATATTAAGCATCCATGTTCCAATTTTTACCAGTGCATCATTGTGATTTTTAGATTTTATCTCAGTAAAAAGGTTTTTTAATTCTTCAAATCTAATTTGAGTTCTGTCTTTTGAAAAATTTCCCTTAGAATCAGCATTCACAAAATGAAGTTCATATAGATTTTGATCCTCATGATAATTATATGAAAAACATGCAGTTGGAGGAGGAGAGGGCTTTTTATTTCTTTCAAACTTACTATATATTTGATAAAAATAATTACATTGTTCCTCTGCATTAGAGGGTTGATTCTTTAGAATATATTTCCAGTCAAGATTATCCATTGAAGGTCGATTTATATCGTTATATCCAAGCAGTCTTACATAAAGGCAAGTGTTCTTAAAAAGAACCTCATCATAGTTAAGGTTTAATTTTTTTGACCAAATTCGAGCAAAATCTATCTGGAACTGAAAAAAATCTTCAGATATCAAATTCATGAATAAATTATAGCAGGAGGTTCTAACGTCCTCTATTAGACCTGATTTTGGTTGGGGAGCTAGGATTCGAACCTAGAGTCGCGCTGATCCAAAGTCAGGCGTGTTACCGTTACACTACTCCCCATGTTTTCAAAAAATCTCTTCCTTTGCCACTCTTTAAGAACAACTCATATTGTATCGCATCTTTTTTTATTTCAAATTCTTTTGTATAGGCTATTTTCCAATTCTTGCCTTTTCTCGTGGACTTAGTAATTCTATTATTATGCTCCCACATTCTTGCTTCAATATTGGAAGTATAACCGGAATATATATTTTTTGATTCGTCCTTAATCACATATACCGTATAAACCATATTTTGCATCAAGCATTTATAAAGTGCTGATCCAAAGTCAGGCGCCCGCCGCGGCGGGCTACTCCCCATATATTCAGCTGAATGTGTGTCTATTTTACCAAAAAAAAGCTTAGATTGCTTATGGTTATCCCTTTTTTACCTTCTGTAGATAGTCTTTGAGGAAGTTTTTTTCATCCGGTTCTCTCAAGATTTCATATATTAAGTAACAATCTTCACCGTGCCATGCTTTGGGAAATATTCCCCCGCATGAAAACCCTCTTTTTTTATAGAACTCAACATTGTTTTCAGAAGTCCAAAGTTGTAGGGCGTGAGCTCCCTCTTCAAGAGCTTCTTGCTTCCACAACGATAAGAGTTGAGAGGCGACGCCTTTTTTTTGATTCTTCTTATCAACTCCCAACCAGTCTGCAAAAGAAACTCCTGCAATCGATTTAGTTATCAGCAAGTATCCAATAACTTCTTCATTCATAAATGCAAGAAATAACTTCTTCCCGCCTTTTTGCAACCGTTCCGTGAGCCATTGGGGATTGTAATCGGCTTCAATTGTAAATGCGATGGAGGTAGGGGAGTATTGAGGAAAAAGAGCGGGAATAGTCGTTTTAAAAAAAGAAAGAAAGGTTGAAATATCTTTATCTGTTCCTCTGCGGAATACTAAATCGCTGTTCATACGAATATTATACCTTGCGGAGTTTGTTTTTCCCTGAAAAATGAAATATTTTTTTCGAAAAACCATATGTTTTTTGAACGATAGAAGCTACTGTTTTATATTCCAAAATTATCCAGAAAGAAGATAGAATAATAAGTAGTGCATTATCGGAAGAAAGTATCTTGCCTTTAGCAAGAACAATATAAACAACCCCACCTGAGATAAAGAGTAAAAAGAGGAAGAGAATTTTTTCAATGATGTGGCCATTCTTCATGCCGCCATTATAGCGAAAACGAAGCAATATTCAATACTATATTACATTTCATATTAATCTTTGGAATAATTTCCAGTATAATAGGAAGCTCTAGATGAAAAATAACATACTTATAATAAAATATCTTCTTCTGTTTTTCGTTGCTATTTTCATGCAGCAAACAGCTCATGCGAGGGAGAGTGAATGGCGATTTTCCCAGATACCTAATCGCATCGTAGTACAAAAAACAGGAATAGATCTTCCCATAAAGTCTGCTCCCATTCAAGAAGATACATGGGATGTTTATTTGGATGCAGCCTCGTTTGGAGAGGGTTCTTCCATTCCTGGAGTTGGCGGCAATACCATCATCTTCTCACATGACATTCCACGGCTCTTTTATTCGCTCCATAGCCTTGTAGTGGGGGATAGCATTCACATAACTACCGATATCGACATTCTTGAGTACTCAGTTAAAGAAATCCATGTCGTTTCCCCAGAAGATATTCATTATCTTGACCAAAAATACACAAATCAACTCACGCTCTTCACCTGCACCGGGCAAGCTTATTCAAAACGATTAGTAATCGTCGCACAACTTATTCCTACACTTCTGGCCGATTGAGAGGCTCCACAAATTGAAAAGAGACTTGTAGTATGGTATAATTCTCTCCTGAAATGGCCTCCAAACACTCTAGAACAAAAAAACGTCAGCAGAATGCCATAGTATCATTTATATTAACTATAGGTCGTATTGAACTTCTTATTATTGGTTTTATTGCTCAATGGATAGTGAGTATTATTTGCATTGTGCTTGGAATAGGTATTTCGTACGCTACGTTCTACTGCTTTCTTATTCTCCCTCCTCCCGCAAACCTTTCGCAATATCAAAAACTTCCTAGTATATCTATTTATGACACTCACAAGAACCTTTTATATAAAGAATGGAATACTCAACGAAACATGATCTCTATGCAGAAGACGCTACTACTCAAAGAAGTGCTTCCTTCAAAAGAGCAAATGACCAACTATCTAACAAATCAAAATACAAAATTAAGAAATGAGGAAGATAAAAAATGGTTCCAAAAAAAAATGATGTACTTATACCCATATACTTCTATTGCAGCAACCTATATTAATGCAAAAATATTTCAGGATGGCGTTGTGGGAGGGGCTGATGCTGCCGAGGTATATTTTCAAAAAAACCTTCTTTCTTTAGAAAAATTCCAAGTAAAACAGCTCATGAGTATAAATGGATTTACGATGAATAAAAATATCTATGCCCGTATGCCAACGGAAGTCTCCGCTGTTCGCTCCTATATAAAGAATATAATCACCAAAAAAACGGGATGGATTCGCATAGATACATCACTTGATGCGCACATAGGAACAGCAATAGTATTTCAATCACTCATCGATCCAAGCAATGAAACTATAGCTATAGAAGGAAATAGAGTACGCGCTTGGACACAGAATAACAATCAATTACTCGCAGCACAAGCAATACAAAGAATAACGGAAGGAGGTGAAAATAAATAAATATGCAAGATACAGTAACAATGAAGGAATTAATCAAGAAGCCAGAATTATATTTAGGAATAGTAACTCTAGTTGTTGTTGGAATCTTTACTGTAAAAGCAATATACACCCCAACAATGATAGATCAAGTAACAAAATCTATCTCTGTGAAATTGTCACCTACTAACATCCCCACAAAAGCTGTTATGGTAAAAAAAGAGACAGCGCCAACGGGTGAGGTTAAAAAAAGTATGAAGCAAGTGACAAAATTTGCAGATACAGGAAGAGTTTTAATAACAGCAAAAGAAGGAGATAGCTTTTGGAAGATAGCGGAAAAAGTGTGCGGAGATGGACTGATGGGAGAATCTCTGAGACAAGAGAATGAATACAGAGAAGAGTCATTACAACCAGGAGACAGAATAAGCGTTTCTTGTAACTAAGTAAATTATCATAATGCACAGTCCCCCACATTGGGGGACTGTGGCTGTGGTAAGTGATACAATGGAAGTACTATGCTTGAAGGTGCAATTGTATTTACAGGAAATCATAATGAGGTAGAAATCAATATTCGTCATGTACAACGGGATGATGTGGAACGACTTCTCGCTCTTATCAATACTATTTCGAAAGAACAATCATTCATTCTATTTCAAGGGGAGCAAATGACGCTTGAAGAGGAGAGTCGTTATGTTGAAGGATTTATCAAAAAAGCTGCAGACCATAAAGCAGTAAAACTACTTGTTTTTCATGAGGATATACTTATTGGGCTGGCAGATGTTACTATGAAGGACAGAGCAGAGAGCCATATAGGAGTATTTGGGATTTTTCTTGCAAAAGAATGGCGGAATAAGGGTATTGGAAATTTTCTTATGCAAAAAACACTGGAAGAGGCAGAAAAAAACATTACAAACCTTAAGATGATCACTCTTGGTGTTTTCGCAAACAATCCGATTGCAAAAAGAATGTATGAAAAAATGGGATTTAATGAGTATGGAATACTCCCTCAGGGACTTCAGCATAGGGGAGAATTAGTCGATCATATATATATGTATAGGATGGTTCATAAAGTTGAAAGTTCTTAAAGTTTTTAAAGTAAAATCCAATGATGACTTTATAAACTTTATAAACTTTATAACTTTAAAACTAACGTTATGGCACAAGATAAATATTCAGCACTATGGATTTCTCATTCAAGGATCCACGACTTTAAAACGTGCCCGCGGGCATACTATTTGAAGTATATTCATCGAGATCAAAAAACAGGACATAAAATAAAACTCATGAGCCCTCCACTTGCTTTGGGGCAGATTGTGCATGAGGTGCTTGATTCACTCACTCAGCTCCCTTTGAAAGTGCGATTTAACACGTCTCTTGTGGGGAAGCTGCATGAACACTGGAAAAAAATAGAAGGGAAAAAAGGAGGGTTTAGAGATGAATCAATTGAACAGCAATATAAAGCCCGTGGAGAAGAGATGCTCCTTCGCGTTATGAAAAATCCAGGCCCACTTGCACATTTAGCAGTAAAGCTTAAGATGGATTTGCCCTATTTTTGGCTCTCTGAAGAAAAAAATATTATTTTATGTGGAAAAATAGATTGGATGGAATACCTCTCCGAAACTGATTCAGTTCACATTATTGATTTTAAAACAAGCAAAAAAGATGAAAATGAAGATTCCCTTCAGCTTCCTATCTACTACCTCTTAGCAAAAAACTGTCAGCGAAGACACGTTTCAAAAATGAGTTATTGGTATTTAGAAAGAGAGGATGGCATCGTAAAAAAAGAGCTCCCTGCTGAAAATGAGGTAATGAAGATTATCATGGACAGTGCTCTTGAAATACAACTTTCCACAAAGCTAAACAGGTTTAAATGCAAAGAGCCAGATGGTTGCTACTCATGTAAGCCTTATGAAAAGCTCATTAAAGGAGAAGGAGAATTTATTGGGGTGGGGCAGTACAAGGAAGATATTTACATCTTAAGTAATAGCTCAACAAGTTACAGCGATGATAGCGAAATCCTATAATGAAAAACAATAATCAAGTTGACATCCCCCTCTTCTTTTTCTTCTTTATATTTAGCATTGTTATGTTTAGCTTATTTTCGAAGTTGACTTCTCAAAACAGTGTAGACCACGAACCAAAAAAAATAGAAACAAGTCAGCCGAAGACTGATAATAAAAAAAATATTACTCTATTAATAGACTACAATAAACCAATTATCTGCAGCTATCAAACAAAGGAAGCAAGTATTTCTGCCTCACTTGAGGGAAGCTCTCTAGCAGGAACATTTATTAGTGAAAAAACAGAAAGAAAATATATTGTTCAAGGCGATTGTTTATTTTCATGGACTAATAATGAGTTAAAAGGAATGAAAAAATGTGGAATAGGAAGTTATATTCCTTTAGGAAAGCAATTACTCAGTTCAAGCCTCGGATCAATAGAGTCATTAATAGCTATGATTCCAAAAACAGAAAATACTGCAGGCATTGATTTTAAAGCATTATTTGCTTCATGTAAAAATGTAAATAAAATGAATAAGGGGCTATTTGCAATACCGATGAATATTAAGTTCAAGTAGTTTTTTGCCAAAAAAAAATGTCCGGGCTACGACCTACTTTCCCTTTCGATTGGATCAAAAAGTATCATAGGCGCTGATCTGTTTCACGACCTTGTTCGGGATGGGAAAGGGTGGTACCAAATCGCTTCAATAACCAGGACAAGAGATATTATAGCGAAGTATCTCTTAATTATCAAGTGATCTTACTTCTCCATCTTTTTTCCCTAGATTTCTGATATATAATAGACGTATGTTACAGCTTCAAGAGAGCCATTCCCTGTTTCATGCTTTGTGCGTGAAGCCAGGAATAAAATTTGAGAATCAGAAGACAGATGAGACGGTGCTTTTAAGCATTAGAGCACATCCTATAACTCTAATACCCGCGCTAATCAATAGTCTTGTATTTTTCATCCTTATTTTTTCATTCGGTTACATCCTTAATCAATTCCTTAATTGGGTACAACTTATATATCTATTGACCTTCTTTTTCTTTGTAAATTTTATTTATCTGTGGCTCCAAATAATGAATTGGTATTTTAATATTGGCATTGTCACAGACAAACAAATAATTGATGTTGATTTTAGCGCTCTTTCATACCGTAATGTGTCACGAACAGAGCTTGATCATATAGAAGATATAACAGTGAAGGTGAGTGGCTTTGCATCCAGTATTTTCGATTTAGGAAATATTTTTGTTCAAACTGCGGGATCTGAGATTAACACAGAATTTATGAATGTTCCACATCCAGCTCGAGCAGCACATATTATTCAAGATATTTTAAAACAAAATGGAACTACTCAGTAATTTTTTTACGTTTCAAAAAATATTTCAAATAGGAGCTATTGTCTTTTCTTTTTTGTTTATGGTGCTCACTATTCAAATGTATGCCAATATTACGCAGGAAGTGAAAACAGTTGTGACAAAAAGGAACACTCTTTTTATAATCATCTCCACTTTTTTGGTAATAATTAGCATTTTGTTATTTATTCTTGGTTTTGTTATCCTGTAACTATATCTATGGATGCAGAATACTCAATATATTTAGGCCAAGAGCAAAAGAATGGCTTTACTGGGTTTCTTGCAGAAAAAAACTTCTTCTGCGTAGTGGAAATATTTGATGGGTATACGAATGAGCAGGGAGAGCAACTTATGAGCGCTCTAGCTGAGGTGGGGACAACAAGCTTTGAAAGTCTGACAGAATTTGATTCATCTATCTCAGCACTCTGTACACGACTCAATATTCCGCTCGATACATCTATTGCGGTTGGTTATAAAAAAAATCAAATTCTCTATCTTAAAACTATTGGATCGGGTGAGATATATATAGGGCGTGGAAGATCATTTGAGCGGATCATACACGGGACAATAAATGCAGCAGGAAAATATAACCGAAATGATTTATATGTATTTACCACTTCATTTTTTACTCAATCACTAAAAGGAATAATTCATACAAAATCTCTTCTTCATAAAAATACATCTATTCGAGATTTTCCTGAAAATTTAAAACAAACAATAGGAGCGGAGGACGACACGGGAGCAGTGGCACTTTTTGTAAAGTTTATGGAGCATTCAGATATACAAAGAAGCAGTAACACTTCACTTTCCATTGGAGCGAATATAGTAGAGTTTATACGAAATAATATTCAATCTATAAACTCGCTTGAGAAGAGAAATAAAACCATTATTGGAGTAGTTTTGCTCATCTGTATTGGATTATTTGGGTGGAGTATGACAAAAGGGATTCAAAATAGAGGAGGAATTCGGATAGGGCAGGGCGAGTCGATTGAAGAAAAAAAAATAAAGATAGAAAAATTAGTAGAACAAGCAGCGACAAAGGTAGATTTAGTAAATGAAGGATTGTATTCTTTAAAAGAAGCTCAAGGAATATTAAACGATATTAAGAAAACAATTCAGAAAGACAAGTTGCAAGAGTTAGATATTACACAGCAGAAAATAACCGATGCGGAATCAACCCTTATAAAAAGAACTTTTAAAGAGCCAAGAGAATATTATACTTTTGCTTTTGAGGAAAAAGACGCTCGCGGATCAAGGCTTTCTATTTTTGAAGATAAAGCATATGTCTTAAATCCAGAAGGAAAAGTGTACATTCTTACACTAGAAAAAAAGTCACTTCTCAAAGTGACATTACCAAAAAAAATAAACGCCAATTCACTTGTGGCCGGATATGAAAAAAATACTTATGTATACAACCCTGATGAAGGAATTATTAGAGTTGATGAACTGGGAAAAAGTAAGAATGTTATTCCAAAAGAGACACAGTGGAGTGAGATAACTTCAATGCAGGTCTATAATGGAAATATCTATCTATTAGATGGAGGGAATAATACCCTATACAAATACCCAGTCACAGTTGATGGATATGGAGATAGATCCTCATATTTTAAGGGATCTTATAACGATCTAAATACACAATCTACTTTTGCGATAGATATGTCAATATATACTGCAACTAAAGACGCAGTTGCCAAATATACAGCGGGATTGAGGGATGATTTTAAACTTACTATTCCAGGAGATAATGTAACTATTACAAAAATTATCACTCATACGGACCAAACAGATCTTTATTTATGGGATAGGGAAAATGGAACTCTCTATATCAGCACGCGAGAAGGAGAATATAAAAGTCAAATCACCTCTCCTCAACTTTCTCAGGCAACAGATGTAGAAGTATATAATAATAAGGCGTTTCTCCTAAAAGGCGCACAATTATTTAGTATAGATTTATGAAAGAAACAGAGGTAACGCCTATACTGCTTGAAAAGGTAAGAAGGGGCAATGAAAGAGCCCTTCTCTTTATTTATAAAAAATATCATCTCTCCCTCTTCCAATTTATAAATAGACAAATACGAGATGTAGGAGTTTCAGAGGAACTCGTCCAAGATGTTTTCTTTGGGTGCATTGAGGGTATTAGAGAGAGGCGGGAGATTCAATCTTTTTCAGCATATATTTTTACCATTGCCCGCTACAAGACAATCGATTTTATACGTCGAAAAAAAATAAAAAAAATATTTCTTTCCGCCCTTCCAGAAAATATAGTAAATGGAACAGCCACCCTTCTTTTTAATGAAAAAGTACAAAAAGAAGAGATTAGAGATATAGTAGAAAGAGTTTTCAGCTACCTTCCGCATGAATACGCTCTCATTATACGACTCAAGTATATAGACGGATTTACTGTAAAAAAAATAGCATCCAAACTTGCAGTTAACTTTAAAGCTGCAGAAAGTATGTTATTTCGCGCCAGACGCGAATTTTCAAAACGGTATTCCGATTTGAATTCATGAAGCAAAATACGATAACATTCTTAAAAAACAGTTTGAAAGAGGTAACTGTGGTTGAGCCAAACGATTTAGGCATTCCACTTCTTACGAAGATATATAGAAAAATAAACATTTTTTTTAAGACTGCACCATTTGTTTTTGTTGTCCCCATTTCACTGATAGGATCTGTCGGATTAGTCTATCTTTTTGGATTATTAGCGGTTCGTCTCGTTTCATCACTCCAATATGGCTTCTGATGCAGCATCACTCATAGTATTTCTTCGGAGATTTATAGGGCTTATTTTTACACCTTATGCAACAATGAGGAGGATAAGCGAAGAAAAAAAAGGGCTTGATTGTTTTTGGATAGGGGCTTTAACCATTTTTTACTTTCTTATAACTAGCTCAGTTCGCTATTGGCTGAATGGACTTTTGGGGGCGATTGGATTATATATAGGGAGTATTATTTTCTTTTCTCTGTTCCCTTCATCAGGAACTACAAAAGAAAAACTTATCAGAGTTGCGCGGACATGGACATACACACTCCTTCCCACATTGATTTGGTTTTATTCAACACTTCTCTTTTATTTTCTTGTTCCTCCTCCGCGTACTACCTCTCTTCTTGGGCAAGCGTTTAGTGTTTTTTATATTGCATTTTCAGGGAGTTTGTTAGTATGGAAATTAATATTGGTTTATTTGAGCATTCGCTTCTCTTTAAGAGCTCATTTGTATAGAGTTATTTATTACATACTAATTTACGTCGCTCTCTCAATACCGATATGGATATTCCTCTATAATTTCGGGATTTCTCGAGTTCCCTTTGTGTGAATGATTCAGCCTCTTTTCACCGACTCAATAGAGTATGAAACTCAGTGAGTGCAAAACGATACAAGAACGAGCTCAATTTCTGGAAGAAAAACTCTCAATTTCACTAAAAAATATTCAAAAGGTAACTATTGATTCTGATGAGATGGTACATTGTGAAAATAGAATTGGCTCAGTTTCACTTCCTTTGGGTGTTGCAGGTCCCTTTAATATTGTGGGAGAGTATACAAAAGGAGAATTTTATATTCCTCTCGCTACTACGGAAGGGGCCCTTATCGCATCTGTCAGTAGGGGAGCAAAAGCCACAATCGAAAAGGGAATTATCTCTACAGTTCAAAAGGTGGGGGTTACTCGTGGTCCTGTACTAAAAGCTAAAACGATAGGGGGAGCTCAAAAAGTAGAGAAATGGATATGGGAGCATATGGATGAATTGGTAAAAAAAACTGAAGAAACATCAAGTCACATAAAACTCATGGATTTAACGGTAAGAAAAGCGGGACTCTATATATTTATTCGATTTTCATTTGATACCGATAAAGCGATGGGAATGAATATGGCAACGATTGCCACTCAACACATTATTGAATACATCTCAGAAAAAACACACTCAGTAATTATTTCAGTTGCTGGAAACTTTGATATAGATAAAAAACCTGCATGGATAAACAGTATTTATGGAAGAGGATACATCGTACAAGCAGAAGCAATTATTTCTAAAGAAATAGTTCAAAGCATATTAAAAACATCCCCACAAAAACTATTTGAAGTATGGAAGACAAAGTGTTTACTTGGATCAGCGCTTGCTGGATCGATAGGATTCAATGCCCATCATGCAAATATTGTTGCGGCTTTTTATGCAGCAACCGGCCAGGATTTGGCGCATGTGGTGGAAGGGAGTTTAGGTATGACTATAGCAGATATACTTGAGGATGGTTCTCTGTATATTAGCGTAAATCTGCCGAGTATTATGGTGGGAACTATTGGGGGTGGAACTAAATTCATTACTCAATCGGAAGCCAGAAATATTGTTAAAACAGATTCACCATTTGTTCTTTCGGAAGTTTTGGGGGCAGCAGTTCTTGCAGGAGAATTATCGTTATTATCCTCGTTAAGTGAAGGAACCCTTGCTTCCTCGCACAAAAAATTAGGTCGGTAAAATATATGAAAACAGGAATCACATCATATGGTTTTTATGTTCCCCAATATCGAATCCGAGTTGCGGATATTGCGAATGTATGGGGAAAGAATGCTTCCGAAATTGAAAGGGGACTGGGCGTTATAGAAAAGGCAGTTTCCACAGCAGCAGAGGATTCACTTACCATGGCATATGAATCAAGTAGCATAGCCATGAGCGGACATATACTCCCAATAGGCGCTCTCTTTTTTGGAACAGAATCTCCTGTATATGCCGTGAATCCTTCTTCAACTATATTGGGGGAGTTATTGGATATAGGAAATAATTATCTTGCTTATGATACGCAATTTGCTTGTAAGGCAGCCACTGGTGCACTGATTTCCGCAATTGCTCTTGTTGAAGGTAATCAAATTCAGTCAGCTTTAGTTGTCGCTTCAGATAAAGCGACCGGAAGACCCCACGATGCTCTTGAATATACTGCCGCATCAGGTTCTGTAAGTATTATCGTGGGAGAAAAAAAACCCATTCTATCTATAGAGGCATGGGAGTCGTTTTCTTCAGATACTCCTGATTTTTGGCGAAGAGAAGGAATAAAATACCCCTCTCATGGAGGGAGATTTACTGGAAAGCCCTCCTATTTTAAGCATATTATTGGCGCCGTAAAAGCAATACTTTCAAAAACAAAAAGTAAACCAGAAGATTTTTCATATGCAGTTTTTCATATGCCCAATGGGAAGTTCCCCATTCAAGTAGCTGCTCAACTTGGATTTTCATCAGAACAAATACAAAGATCATTAATTGTTTCAGAATTGGGTAATTCATATACCGCCTCAGCCTTAATGGGACTTGTCGCAACTCTTGAATATGTAAAACCTGGAGAAAAAATTCTTTTTGCTTCCTATGGATCTGGAGCTGGATCTGATGCGTTTATATTTACCGCCACTCCTGAACTAGAAAAAAAGCGACTTTTATTTTCTAAAAAAATACAGGATAAAAAATATATCGATTATCCCACCTATTTAAAATATATGAGAATAATATGAAGTCTCAAATTATTGGATATCATACGACACAATTCGGTGAGCTGTGGGAGAAATCCCTCTTTGATTTAGTTGAAGAAACAATTGTAGGGGTATTAAAAAATACTAATCTTGAAATAGGGCAAGTGGACGCACTATTTTTTGGTAATATGTTGGGTGGAATTCTTGAAAATAATCTCCATGCAGGCGCAAAAATTGCTGACATTTTTGGAATTAATACCCCTATCTATCGAGTAGAGGGAGCATGTGCATCGGGTGGACTTGCAATAAATCTTGTGCATGAATATGTGCAATCGGGTAAAGGAAAAACAGTGCTCGTTGTTGGAGCAGAAAAAATGACCGATGTACAGCCGGAGTTTATTACGCAAGGATTAATGTCCGCAGCATCTGGAGAGGAGCAGGAATCTGGAATCACATTTCCTGGCCTCTACGCATTAATGGCGCGCGTGTATCTAGATAAATTCAAGTATGATAGGAAAAATCTGGCCGCTGTTGCAGTTAAGAACCATGCGCATGGTTTATTAAATCCAACCGCCCATTTCAGAAAGGTGATAACAATAGAACAAGCACTAAAAAGTTCAACAATTGCCGCCCCCCTTGGACTCCTTGACTGTTCTCCTGTATCTGATGGAGCAGCATCTCTCATTATCACATCAGATCCAGCACTTATTAAAAAGAAAGGAGGAGTACAGATACTTTCATCTCACGTTGCAACGGACAGCATCTCCCTTCTTCAAAGAGACTCTCTTATAGAAATAAAAGCAACACAGATAGCAGCTGAAAAAGCATTTTCAGAAGCTCAGATAAAAAGAAGTGATATCTCTCTCGCGGAAGTGCATGACTGTTTTACGATTGCGGAATTGTTTGCTATGGAAGATATTGGATTTTGGAAAAAAGGGGAAGCAGGAAAAAGAGCTCTTAACTATGAAACGCTTAAAGATAATAATGGACCTCTTATCGTAAATACTTCAGGAGGCTTAAAAGCCTCAGGACATCCAGTAGGGGCAACAGGAATAAAGCAAGTGGGAGAGCTTTACTTACAATTGATAGGGAAGGCGGAAAAAAGACAAATAAAAAATATCAAATATGGACTTGCTCATAATGTTGGTGGATCAGGTGGAACTGCAGTTGTTACTATTGTTGGAATATAACATATGATAAGCCCAGTAAAAGTGTGGAGAAGACAGAAAACCATTCGAGATCTTCTAGGTAAAGAAGGTTCTATTGTAACGTGGACAAAAATATTCACGCCCCCACCCCAGTTCAAGCATATTGCACCCTACACCATAGTGTTTGTAAAGTTAGAAAATGGTCAAAATATATGTGCACAGTTGGTAGATTGTATGGACGACTCTTTATTAGAAGTTGGCAAAAAAGTAGTGGTAACTCTCAGGAAGCTGAGAGAAAGCGTCTCAGAGGATGTTATTCCCTACACCATTGCCTGTAAATGCATATGAAAACCATTAAATATTCAGCACCAGGAAAAGTAATTATTTCCGGTGAACATGCTGTTGTCTATGGAAAGCCTGCTCTTGTATGTGCCATAGATAAGCGACTTTCCATTATATTTTCTTCCGCAAAGAAAAAAGAATACAAAGATAACATTTTTCCCATATTAGAAAAGTCAGTTATTGACTTTTTACAATCAAAAAAAGTATCTTTTGAAAAAAAAGAATATACCTATTTAGTTGAATCAACAATTCCCATTGGACGCGGTCTTGGCTCTTCAGCTGCATATTGTGCATGCGTTTCTGCAGGATTATTGGAGCTTTTTACAGGAAAAGAATGGAGTAAAGAAGAAGTAAATGTATGTGCCTATCAAATGGAAAAATACTTTCACAAAAATTCTTCAGGAGTTGACACTTCTACATCAGTAATGGGAGGGCTTATCTACTATCGCAAAGAATTTGAATTTTTAAAAACCATTAGTAGCCTCGAAATAAAAATTCCAGAAAAAATACTTAATTCACTTCTCCTAATAGATACAGGGAAGCCGATTGAAACAACAGGAGAAATGGTGCAAATGGTGGGAACTCTATTTAATAAACAAAATGAGAAAACTGAAAAAATATTGAATGAAATGGAAAAAACAACTAAACGAATTATTGTCTCGCTTATGAAAGAAGATATAGATTTTTTTAAGTTAAATATTCAGAATAATCAAGACTTGTTGGAAAAGTTAGGAGTGGTCTCTCTAAAAACAAAAGCCACCCTTTCTCAGCTCAAGAAATTTGGAGTGGGAAAAATAACAGGAGGTGGAGGAAAAAATAAAGGATCTGGATATGTGCTTTTTAGCACTCAGGAAAAATTAAGATGTGAAAATATACTTATGAAGAATTCAATTGCATTCTTTCCCTTTGAGCCAAGTTATTTAGGATTACAGAAAGAGCAATGATTCACGTTTCGGCCCCTGGAAAGCTGCTTTTACTAGGTGATTATGCCGTAGTCTACAATAACCCATGTCTAATGACAGCTGCAGACAAACGGATTTATGTTGAATTAGATATAATAAATAGTGCGAACGATGAAATAATAACTCCACAAGTAAAAGACAATAAATTTGTCTTAGAGGCCATCTCCTATTTTAAAAATAAATTTTCAATTAAAGAAAATATTTATATAAAAACATATGGAGATTTTTCCCATAAGGTTGGGTTAGGTTCTTCATCAGCAGTAACTGTAGCAACCCTAGAGGGATTAAATCAACTTTTCAATAAAAACTTAACTAAAAAACAGCTTTTTGACATGAGTTATTTGGTAGTTCGTTCAATACAAGGAGTAGGATCGGGATTTGATATTGCAGCTGCCGTTTATGGAGGTACTCAATATTTTGTAACAGGAGGAGCGATGATAGAAAAAATCTCAATACAGAAATTACCCCTCGTTGTTGGTTATTCAGGAATAAAAGCAGATACTCCTTCATATGTTCGAAAAGTAGCAGAAGAATTTAAACATAAACAAGAGGAATTAAAAAATATATTTTTGTCCATCGTATCTCTTGTTGAGGAGGCGCGAGAAGGGTTGGAAAACTCAGATTTTAATAAGGTTGGAATATGTATGTCTCAAAACCATAAGCTACTACAAAAATTAGGAGTAAGTATTCCAAAGCTGGATGCTATGGTTGAAGTAGCTCTCAGCGCAGGGGCGTGGGGAGCGAAATTATCGGGGGCAGGGGGTGGAGATTGTATGATAGCTCTCGTTTCTGAGGAAAAGAGAGATGAGGTTAAACAAGCAATAGAAAGTGTGGGGGGTGAGATTATAAATGTAGAACTTAATGCAAAGGGAGTATCATAAATACTATGAAATCTACTGCAGTAGCACCATCAAATATAGCCTTTATTAAGTATTGGGGAAAAAAAGATGAGGTATTAAGACTTCCTGAAAATGGAAGTATCTCAATGAATCTCAGTGGACTTCAGACAATCACAACAGTTGAGTTTTCTCCAGAGTATAAAAATGACAGTATTGAAATAAATAGTACGCAAGAAATAAGCGAAGGGAATCGTGTGGTTACACATTTAAATCGTGTGCGGACATTAGCTCGTATATCTGAATTCGCAAAAGTAGTATCAAAAAATAATTTCCCCATTGGAACTGGGCTTTCATCATCCGCTTCAGGATTTGCGGCACTTACCGTTGCAGCAGCATCTGCAGCGGGACTACATTTAAACGAAAAAGAGTTGTCAATTCTTGCCCGACAAGGATCTGGTTCAGCATGTCGCTCGATTCCTAATGGATTTGTAGAGTGGTTGGATGGGGACACATCTGAATCTTCTTATGCGCATTCGATATCTGCAGCAGAGCACTGGGATTTGGTTGATGTGATTGCGGTAGTGAGTGAAAAGAGAAAGGATGTTCCAACTTCGGAAGGTCAAAAATTAATAGGAACTAGTCCATTCTTTTCTATAAGAAAGACTCATATACAAGAAAAGATAGATAAAATAAAAAAATTACTAGCTAAAAAAAACTTCCCTGAATTCGGAGAATTAATAGAAGCTGAAGCTTTAGAGTTGCATGCAATCATGATCACCTCAAATCCATCATTGATTTATTGGACTCCCGGGACCCTCCTTATTATGAAATTAATTAAAACATGGAGAAAAGAAGGAATTCCAGTATATTTTACTATCAATACTGGTCAAGATATTCATCTTATATGTCAAAAAGACTCAATGGATAAAGTGAAGGAAAGGCTGGAGAAACTTGGGGAAGTAAAAGATATTATCATCAACCACCCTACCCAAGGAACAAGAATAGTTGCTACACCTCTCTTTTAATAAGGATAAATTATGGACTTATAGAGGGGAGATTAAAGGTAAACCCTTCTCCAATTCCAAATTTTCCTCCAAGGACTGTACCCATAATCACATTAAATACCACAAGAACAAAAACAATTAATAAGAGTCCAATAACTGCACTTTGAATTTTGTTTTGAGCTTTAAGTAATTTCTCTTTTTCACCATTTGAAGAAATCCAATCAAAAGCTCCCAACAGCATATAAATAAGAGCCGCAATCGCTGCGACAAAAAAGAAAATTTGAATACCTGTTGAAATCAATTTTCCCAAGCTTGCATTAACCTCTCCTTTATACAGATCATTATTTACCGGTGCATCAATTTTTCCGATAACATCGTTAAGTCCCGTAGCTAATAGGTTTCTCATAGTGGCATGTCAACTTTAAATATATAACCAATAATTTTAGTAAATATAAAACTCGCAACAACAAGAAATAATCCAATAACCGCATACACCATCGTGCTCTGCGCTTTCGATATCTTTTCTGGATTTCCTTCACTAGTAAGATACTTATATGCTCCCATAAGTAGCATTGAAAGAGTAAAAAAACCAGCTACCACCATCATGAGGGGAATAGCAATATTTGTAAATGAAGCTATTGTTCCAAACTTTGCTGCAGGGTTAACTCCAGGATCAGCTATATTCACCTGAGCGTATACATTTTTTATTAATTGCATATCTATACTATAACGAAATAGCATACAATCGTCAAGTTGCGGAAAATATACGGTATAATAAATTTGTATGGAACAAAATATTATTCCAAAACATGTGGCGATTATAGCTGATGGCAATAGGCGCTGGGCAAAAGAGAGAAATCTACCATCATTTGAAGGACACAGAAAAGGTTTTGAAAATATTAAAGAATTAAGCAAAGAGGCAAAAAAATTAGGTATTAATATAATTACCTTTTGGGTTTTTTCAACAGAAAATTGGAAACGTACAGCTGAGGAGGTAGGGTATTTGATGAGGCTTGCGGAAAAAGTCATTGATGGACAAATAAAAGATGCAATAGCAGAGGAAACGAGAATAGTCCATATAGGAAGAAAGGATAAACTTCCGATCCCATTAATAAAGAAGATAGAAAAGGCAGAGGAAATGACAAAACAATTTGACAAATATTACTTTGTAATTGCTTTGGACTATGGGGGTCATGATGAAATACTCAGAGCCGTGCAAAAGATGAAGGATGTAAAAACGGAAAAAATAGATGATTACTTAGACACTCATGTTTTACCCTATCCTAATCCTGATTTAATAATACGAACGAGTGGCGAAGAAAGACTATCTGGTTTTATGACATGGCAATCCGCATATAGTGAATATTATTTCTCTGATTTGTACTTTCCTGATTTTGGTCCAGCAGAATTGGAAAAAGCAGTTATTGAGTATGGAAATAGAAAACGACGGTTTGGAAAATAAATACTATGTTTAATCCCACATTTACCATAACAAACAAAATTCTTTCAAATATTTCAAAAGTAGAGGCAGCTGAGGAAGTAATTCGACACGCACCTCTTCTTCCTCTTTGGGAGAGGCAATTTAAAGAAGATGCACTTGTTCGAGCGGCATACCATGGTACCCACATCGAAGGGAATATGCTTCATCTAGAAGAGGCAAAGGAAGTTTTATTAGGGAAACCAGTTGCAGCACGCCCTCGCGATATTCAAGAAGTTATTAACTATCGTAAAGTAGTAGAACTTATTGATGAAGAGGCAAAAAAAAAGATAGACAAAATAACAGAACAGCTTATTCTTAAGATTCATCGTATTATTACAGAAAAAACATTACCTCCAGAGCAATCTGGAGAATATAGACTTAAGCAAGTAGTTATTCGTAACTCCGCAACTGGAGAAATTACGTTTAAACCTCCAACCCCTCTTGAAGTACCATTCCTTATGAAAGAGTTTATCTACTGGATAAACAAAGATGAGTCAAAAGACATTCATTCCATCCTTAAAGCAGGAATTGTGCATCATGAATTTGTTCGTATTCACCCATTTATTGATGGGAATGGAAGAGTGGGAAGAGGACTAGCAACACTGGTTCTTCTATTGGGCGGATACGACATTAGAAGGTTTTTTTCTCTCGAGGAATATTTTGATAGAGATGCGATTTCGTACTATGAACATTTGCAAAAAGCGACCGCAGGAGATTTAACCTCGTGGCTTGAATATTTTAGTTTTGGTGCCGCAGTCGAGTTTACCCGAATTAAGGAAAAAATACTCAAACTTTCACAAGACGTTAAATTGAAAGACAAAATGGGAGGCCAACAGATTTTTCTTACTGAACGACAGATCAAACTTATAGAATATATGCAGGAAATTGGATATTTACAAAATAAAGCATTTAAAACTATTTTTCCTGATATATCAGAAGACTCAGTTCTAAGAGATGTGCAAGATTTGGTCAAAAAAAATCTCATCAAGAAGATAGGAAGTACGAAATCTGCGCGCTATGTGAGTGTTTGATAGCAATGTCATTGCGAGCCAAACATATTATTGCGAAGCAATCTTTTACAATATTGAGATTGCCGCGTCGCCCAGTTTATACTAAGTTTATCGAAGGGCTCCTCGCAATGACATGAAGTTAAATATTGGAATAGCCTCTCATTCATTTTCTTCTCATGAGTCGTATCGCTCCATATACGCCCCAGAGTAATGGGAATAAAAGAATAGCTGTATATTTGTATATATCTTTTTGGGTATCGGGCATATCTGGCAATGGATAAAATGAGACGATACGAGATCTTATACCACTTAATGCTCCACTGGAGCTCAGAGTATCGATAGAATTGAGAATAAAATCTATATTACCTCCTCCGCGACTCATATATCTCTCAAAAGGAAATCGAGAGGAAGCAATAACGATCATTTCTCCTCCTTTTACATTTTTTATTAACGCGCCCAATACATACTCTTTTAAATCTTTAATCGTTGGCTGAGGGATAGAGTTAGGGTTCATTTGAAATACTTCCTTTTGAGCCCATGATCTATTAGAGGATACGATGAGGGGAGTAATAAGTGAATCTTTTGTATTTTTTATCGTTAGGGACGAAGTCCATGGAAATGTCACAAATTGAACATTGGTAAAGAGGCCAGATTTTGTATTGAAGATGTTAGATCTAATCCAGAATGGATATGGTGCAAGAAACTGAGACATTTCATTACCAAAATTTACATATTCAGAGGATGTAGAGAGAACAAGATTATGCTCAATTTGAGCGCCATAGGTAGCTGTTAATTCATTTATGTTGTGTTCTGCCTGAACCACGCTGAGACTTTGCTCATCAATCTTTGTTCCGCCTGCAAATACTAGTATATTTTTGCCTGCCTCATAAAATTTTTTCAGTAGCTGAATTTGTTCTGTTGAGTATTTTGTTAATCCATTATCAAGGAGAATAATGGTTGCGTAATCTGTCAAAAATAGTTTTTCATCCTCAGGCTTTATAGTACTCAGGTCAAGACTAACAATAGAGTATTGCTGAGAAAGAACTTTTTTAAGAGAGGTGAGGGGATCTTGTTGCCCATAGTTAGGGACATCTTCTCCAATAAAGGCGACTTTTGGCATATCAGTTCTAGTTAGGCGATACATTGCAGAGGTAATATTGTATTCAAGATTTTGATAATCACTTACCTGGGGGATTAGTTCATTTTTATCATTTGCCGAAAGCACTATCCCAAAATAAAATGAGGTCGTTTGATATTTATTTTGTTCCAACTGAGAGAATTGGAGCTCTGGTATACCTAATTGCTTTAATTTTTCAATAACTTTAGAATCTTTTTTTGGATCAATAATACTTACCTTAATATTTTTTCCTCCTCTTCTATATTCTTGGAGTAGTTCTATCACATCCGTTCGCAGGGGAATGATGCGTGTGGGAATGTCAGACGATACGTATAAACTAACATCAATATTTTTTTTATTTTGTTGGATTATTTTTTTTGTTGCGGACGATAGTGTGTATGCACTTCCTTTTGATAAATCAAGACGCACTGGAAAGAATGAGAAAAGAACGAAACCTGTCGTAAATAGAAAAAAGAATATTATTGATAAAGGCGCTTTACGAATATAATTCATATTAAGTTCTTTTTTGTAATTCTGTAACGGTTAATTTAAAAAATAATGCAATTAGTAAAATGAAATAACTCAGCGATCGAAAATCAACAACTCCTTTTACAAAATTATCCAAGTGAAGAATAGGACTCCCAAACAAAAGAATATCTTGTACCTCTTTTGGAAATAGGTTTGCGAGAAAGTCCGATGAAAGAGTAGTCATGAGAAAAAGAATAATAGTAGAGATTGAAAATGAGGCTATTTGATTTGAAACACGGCTTGATATATAGAGAGAAAAGCTTAAATAGAGCAAACTCAAAAGCAACAATCCTATATATCCAATAATTATTTCAGGAATATAAAGAGAAGAAATAAACCCGAGTACTAAAGGAACGGAAAGCGTGAGTGCTAAAGTGATTGCAGTGAGAGTGAATATACTTAATAATTTTGAAAGCACAATGGTACTTTCAGATAAGGGAAGAGTCATAAGAACCTCAATCGTATTCGATCTTTTTTCCTCACTAATACTCCTCATGGAAAGAGCGGGAATAAGAATAAACAGAAGCCATGGAGCTACGCTGAAAAAAGGCTTTAAAGAAGCCGAGCCGATCACGAACACATCTTTCATAAATAAATACCCCAAAAATAATGCAAAGACGATAGGTACAGAATAGCCAACTGGAGAGTTTAAAAGCTGCATTAATTCTTTTTTATAAAGGGCTTTCATGATTTTTTAATTAATTTTTTAAATAACGTTTCTACACTACCTTTTCCTTTTGGTTTTACTCCATCAAAAAGGAGAGTCCCTCTATTAATGATAAGTACACGAGTAGCAACATCTTCGATTTCTGAGAGAATATGGGTAGAGAAAATCACAATTCTCTTTTTTGCGAGCTTTTTTATTAAGTCTTTAATAACATCTTGTTCAATAGGATCAAGACCCGATGTGGGCTCATCAAGAAGAAGAATATCAGGTTTTCCGCATAATGCTGAGGTCAAGCCCACTCGTTGTTTATACCCACGAGAAAGCTGTTCTATTTTTTTTTCATAAACATCATCAACATGAAGTTCTTCCATTATTTTTTCCAAGTTAGTTTCTTTTTTTATCTCTGCAATAAAGGAAAGATATTCTTTAACTGTCATATCTCCAGGAAGGGGATTATTTTCTGGAAGATATCCGATTCGAGGAAGGAGGGATAGTCTATTAATAATAGGATTTTCATTAAATATTTTTATCTTTCCCTCAGTGGGCTTTAAATATCCTGTGATGAGACGCATGGTAGTTGTTTTGCCCGCCCCATTTGGGCCTACAAAACCAAGAATATCACCCTGTTGTACTTTAAACGAAAGATCTGAAACTGCTATCTTAAGTCCAAACCGTTTATATACATGGGAAATATCTATCATAGAGATAGTTTATACCAAATTATGAAGAAGAGTTCAATATCTCTTTACTATTTTATTTCATCAAATGTTTTTTCTACTATCTTCCAATCAAGATTTTCAAAAAATACATCAATATATTGCCCTCTATTTATCCCATATTCACCAAAATAGGCATGTTCGTAGGTGTCAAGAGCGAGAAGGGGAACTGTTTCCCAGAGTGAATAGGTGTTCTGAGAGTCGCCAATGTGGTTCATAAGTTTTTTCTCTCTTTTATTCCATACTGTCCACGCCCATCCGCGAGCACTTATTCCGGAGGATTTTAAATCCTTTTTATATGATTCAAACGAACCAAAATCCTTTTCAATTTGTCTTAATAAATCACCACTCGCCACTTTACCATCACCCCCTAAATGATTGAAATATAGTTCATGATTCACAACCCCTCCCCAAGCAAAACTAAGTTCTGTCTTAAGAGAGCGAATGGTTGAGAAAACTTGATTGGCTTTGGAGTAGTCTTCATCAGTGAGAGATTTTAGCTTTTCAGAAATTTCATTATATTTATTTACATATCCAACATATAATTTAAGATGATCTTCTACGGTTTTTTTTGAAATTCCGTTCATTGAGTAAATCGTTTCACTGAATTTTTTTGCTTCTATCATAATTATCTATCACTAATTAAGTAACAGTTTAATTATTACATTTTATGCGTCACTTGTCAAGAAGGTCAGGTCGACGAAGGAGGGTAAGTTCAAAAGCTCTTTGTAGTTGCCAGTTTTTTATTTTTTTTGGATCACCAGAAAGCAGGATTTCCGGTACTTTTTTACCCTCAAAATCTTCAGGCCTTGTATATTGAGGATATTCTAGAAGCTGTACTTCTATTACTCCTTTTTGTTTTAGCTCAACCAACTTAGGGTGTTCTCCCAATAGTTCAATTAAATAAATAATTGAACTAGTAAAAAAACTTTCTTCAGTAGTGGCATTTTCTTTTTTTAACACTCCAGGAAGGAGACGAACTACAGCATCACACATCATAGAGGCAGTAAGTTCTCCTCCAGTGAGAATAAAATCACCAATAGATAGTTCTTCGTTCACATATTCTGAAAATCGTTCATCAAAACCTTCATAGTGACCCGCATAAATAATAAGTTCATCTAATTTTGCAAGTTCCTGTGCTTTTTTTTGGTTAAAAACAGTTCCTCGTGCAGAAGTGAGTATGATACGACGTGAGGGATTAGGGGTTAGGGAATAGGGAATAGAGAGGGAGTCTAATGATTTTTTGAGGACATCAATACAGAGTACCATGCCGGCTCCTCCGCCATAAGGTCGTTCATCAACTGTTCCATAAGAATCACGCGCAAAATCTCTTAGATTTATAATCTGTATTTCAACAGCTCCTTTTATTTGAGCCCGTTTTAAGATGGATTCTTCTATAAAACCCTCAATCATTTTGGGAAATAGAGTAACAATGGTTATTTTCATAAACTTAATTATACTTAATGTATATGTGGAAAGCGGTTTTATTTGTTATAAAAAAAACGAAAGAGTCAAACCCCTCTCTTTTTCTTCTCGTGTTTATAGTGAAGACACTGTTTGCATTTTTGTTTATCGTTGATTTATTTGCGTACAAAGTAATCATCGATGCAGCAGGAAAGAAAGACTCATTTTTTGGACTGCCATTTTCGCAAGTAATAATCCTTCTTTTTGGCTATTTTGTTTTTTCAAAACTTCTCTATGCATTTATTCTCTATCTTCAAAATAGTCTTGATGTACAGAGTCTTTTATATCTAAACAAAGAATTTATCAATAAGGTAAGCTCTCTCGACCTCACCACATTTGAGAATCCAAACACCGTTGGTTTGGTAAATAGAGCATTTAATAGGTTTCAGTTTCAGATTAAACTCTATTTCTCTTCTATTTCTTTAACCTATGCTTCCTGTATAGAAGCCTGCGTTTCTCTTTTAGTATTTATCTTTGTTTCGCCTCTCATGGGTGTTGCGATTCTCATCTCAAATCTTGTTCCTCTCTATGTTCGTACACGTTTCTCGTATGGAGTATTTAATATTTATAAGGCTGATGATGAAACAAAAAGAAAGTTTGGCTACTTAACAAACACACTCTTAGATAGAGTTACGTTACCCGAAATAAAGCTCAACAGTGCGTTTACCTATTTTAAACACCAAATACTTACCCTCTATAAACGATTTACGTTTAACCAATTGAAAGAAGAGCAAAAAGCACTTCAGTTTGTTGCGCTTGCAGAGCTTCTTCCATTAATTGTCACTTTTATATTTTTTTATTACGCCGGTGTTCAATATCAAAATGGACTCATGACAAGCGGCGTATTTGTGGTTCTCTTTATCAATGGAATGGCATTTTTCTCTCGCTTGAAGGTGATGAGTCAGAATATGGGAGAGCTTCATAGCTCAAGTCTCCTCATAAAAGACGCAATAGATTTTTTTGATATTACCCCAACCACTCAATTTGTTCGATTAGGAAAAGATAATTTATCTCTTCTTATTCCCAAGCTCGTTTCTCCAGTGCTTCGAATAGAAGGGGTGAGCTTTACCTATCCCAACACTTCCAACAAGGCACTTAACAACATCAGCTTCTCAGTTCCTTTCGGACAGAATGTTGCACTTATTGGAGAAAATGGGGCGGGGAAGTCAACATTGGTAAAACTTCTTCTTCGTATGTATGATCCAACCGAAGGGGCACTATTTATTAACGACATTAATATAAAAGAAATCCCCGAAAAGATACTATTCGCCATTTATTCAACACTCTTTCAATCTTTTGGGAAATTTTATATTTCTGTGAGAGATAATTTAGAGATTGCTGCAGGAAGGAAGTTATCAGAGGAGGAGATGAAAAAATATTTACAGTTTGCAAATTCATGGGAATTTATCAAAGACACAAAACACGTATATGAGCAGCAGTTGGGTCCCGAGTATACAGACGGAATAGACTTATCAGGGGGGCAGTGGCAACGTCTTGCTATTGCCAGAGCCTATGCCAAACAATCACCCATCCTTATTCTTGATGAACCTACATCCGCTGTTGATGCAAAAAGCGAAATGGAAATATTTGACAGACTTATTAAGGAGATGAAGAAAAATACGCTCATCTTTATTTCTCATAGATTTTCAACAATAAAAGATGCAGAGCGAATTATTGTTCTTGATAAGGGGAAGATTATAGAAGATGGAAATCATCAGTCGCTTATTCAGAATAAAGGAAAGTATGCTGAGCTATATACGATTCAAGCGGAGCGATATACTAGGGAAGCGAAACAATAATAAATCCAACTGCAACAAATACACTTCCTACTACCAGTTTTAATGTGACCACTTCTTTAAGTATAAAAATACTGAATAGGGAAGTGAAAATGGGAATAGTGAGGCTGGCCAAAGAGATAGCTATAGCGCTTTTTGTTTCTTGAATCCCTTTAACGTAAAATATTTGAGGAATAACATAGACAAAAATACCCATAATGATGAAAAGGACTATGTCTCGAGGAGTAATTTTCTCTTTCACCATCACAAGAGTAGGAAGATAAAAGAGGGTAGCAAAAAAAGATGCAAAGGCCGCCACCAACACAGGACTTCTTCCAGCAAAAAATTTTTTTGTGAAGATTATTTCTCCGGCCCAAAGAATATCTGCAATTATTACATAGAGTATTGACATAAGCTATAATTATATCAAGCAATATGAAAAAAATTGTTCTTTGGTGTTTAAAAAAATATCAGTCCTTTTCTTTTTTTCAAAAATATCTTGGTGTGTCATGTCGGTTTTATCCAACGTGTTCCGACTATTCTATTGAAGCAGTTGAAAAATATGGAGCAGGAAAGGGCCTTCTCCTTGGACTATCTCGTATTCTTCGCTGTAATCCATGGAATAAGGGAGGAATAGATAAGCCGTAAAGCTAAGAAGACAGAAGTTAGAAGACAGAAATATGCAATTCTTACTTCTATCTTCTGTATTTTATCTTCTATTTTTTTGCTATAGTAATAATTGTGGATGATAATCAAAAAGCATGCCTTGGCTTTTCTTCTTGTGTTGGCGTGGGCCCTGTGACATTTGCAAAATTAATAGCTCATTTCGGTTCTCCTCATAAGGCTTTTTTTGCTCCTGCCAATGAGATTCACTCTGCTTTTTTTAGAGAAGCGCACTTTAAGGCATTTATTGAATTCCGCGCGCACTATTCCTATGAAGAGGAAATAAAAAAGATGGAGTCTCAAGGTGTATGGGTTATTACCCAGTATCATGCCAACTATCCAAAACTATTAAAGAATATCAGCGATCCGCCTATAACTATCTTTGGGAAAGGAGATAAAAACAGCATTAATTTTGTAAGCGATGTATGTATCGGTGTTGTGGGGACTCGTAAGCCAACTCCCTATGGACAATATGTTGCAGAGGAGCTGGGCAAAGCATTTGCATCCGCTGGGCTTATTATTGTTTCTGGTATGGCAACGGGAATTGACACTATCTCTCATAAAGCGGCAATTGAAAAACAAGGGAGAACTATTGCTGTGTTGGGAACAGGGATCGATTTAATATATCCACCTGAAAATAAAGAGCTACACGATAAAATCCTAAAAGAGTATGGCATCGTTATCTCTGAATATCCACCTGGGTTTGGTATACAAAGAGGGATGTTTGTGATGCGCAATCGTATCATTGTGGGCCTTTCAAAAGCTGTTGTCGTTGTTGAAGGGGGAGAACATTCAGGTTCCCTCATTACAGCGCGATATGCGGCTGAAAATGGCAGGGATGTCTATGCAGTACCCGGCCCCATAACATCTGATATGTCAGTTGGTCCCCATATTCTCCTTCGAGAAGGTGCACACCTCCTTACAAGTGCAAAAGAAGTACTGAAAGATTTTGGCTTAAACCAAGAGTCAGAAATGATTGTAAAAAAACCTATAGATCTTGAGGGAGATGAAAAAAGAATTTATGATTTATTATCAGTAAAAAAATATCATGCAGATGAATTGGCTAAAAAATTGATGCTGAGCGTTTCAGATACACTTCCCATTCTTTCTTTACTTGAAGTGCGAGGAGTAGTAGGAAAAGATCTTGATGGAAGGTTTATTGCGCGGGTATAGTGTCAAGCTTTCTCCCTCTTCGAATATATTTTTCTTCCATTTTTGGATGCGTTGAAAGAAATATATCAATATATTTCTTTGCAGTTTCAAAATCAGTATAGTCTGAAGGAATTGCAAGAATATTAGTGTGATCATTTTCTCTCCCATGTTGAACTTGTTCAGCGTTAAGAGCTACTCCGCAGCGAATTTGCTTGAAACGGTTCACCGCAATACTCACTCCAATAGCAGATCCGCAGATAACAATACCAATATTTTCCTTTGGATTTTGTTGAACTGCCTGAGCTACTTTTTGAGCGAAGTCTGGATAATCATCAAGGGGATCAAAACGGTAGTTGCCAAAATCCTCAATACGAATATTCTTTTCTTGCAAATACTCTACAAGTTTGTTTTTTAGCTCAAAACCTCGGTGGTCTGTTGCAATAAAAACTGGCATGAGATAAGTATAGCATAAGATGAAAGCTGAAAGTCAAAAGCTAAAAAATACCGTTCCTCTCGGAACGGTATTTCTTTGTAATCTTTTTAGGGAATTACTTTACGATTCTCTTCAGGCTTTTACCAGCTGTAAAACCTGGAGTTTTTGTTGCTGGAATTTGAATTTCAGCACCTGTCTGTGGATTGCGGCCTTTTCGGGCTGCTCTCTTTCGGACCATAAATGTGCCAAATCCTGTTACAACGACTTTTTCACCGCGCTTCATAGCGTCTGTGATAGAGCCGAAGACTGCATTCACAGCATCTTTCGATGCTTTTGCAGTAAGACCTGCCTTTTTTGTTACTTGTGCGATAAGATCTGCTTTTGTCATATAGATTCACCTTCCTTTTATGCGACTTAACTAATGATTAAGTAGAGAAAGCTTACTCATTATTGCGCGTCCTGTCAATCTACACTTAAAATATCTTATTGTAACAATCTATATCAAATTTAGGGCTTTGGGACGGGATGAAAAATAGTCTATAAAGTCTGAAGGTCTGAAAGTCTTAAAGTATAAGAGTAAAAAAAAAGCCCTAGATTTTTTATATCTAGGGCTTAGTTTTATTGACCTTGAGACTTTTGACTTATGACTTTTAGACTATATCTTTGTCGTGCTTTCAGTTCGGTACTCTCGAATGATTGTTGTTTTAATCTGCCCCGGGAATACATCAAACTTTTCTTCCAATTCTTGTTTAATTTTTGCAGCCAATATCACTGTGTCGTCATCTGTCATCTCATCTGGTCGAACGATAACACGGAGTTCACGACCAGCCTGAAGTGCAAATGCTTCTTTTACACCTTTTTTTGTTTTTGCTACATCTTCGATTGTCTTAATTCTCTTTAAATATTCTTCAAAATCTTCGTGACGCGCTCCTGGTCTTCCTCCTGATACAGCATCTGAGATGTAAACGATAACCGCCTCTAGACTATTGAGAGGAACATCTTCATGATGGGATGCAACAGTATCAATAACCTTCTGTGGAAAGCGATGTTTTTTTAATAGTTCTACACCCAAATCAATATGTGAACCTTCTTTATCATTGATAACTTTTCCAATGTCATGAAATAAACATCCAAGCTTCACGATATTCACATCTGCTTTTAATTCATGGGCAAGCGCGATGCCAATTCGTGTTTCTTCAAGTGTATGAATAATCATGTTCTGTCCATAAGAAAAGCGATATTTAAATCGTCCCAAGAGCTTTATAAGCTCAACGGGAAGATTAAACACGCCCACTTTATGAGCAAGCTCTTCTCCTGCCTTATAAATCGTTTTTTCAACCTCTTCTTTTGTTTTTGCAACAATTTCTTCAATTCTTGGAGGCTGGATTCGGCCATCTTTGATAAGTTTTTCAAGAGCATTCCGGGCAATCTCACGGCGAATAGCATCAAATGATGAAATCTTAATCACTCCTTCTTCTTCAAGGTCGACGTCCACTCCAGTAGCCACCTCAAATGCACGTATATTTCGGCCCTCTTTTCCAATAATTCTCCCTTTAAATTCATCACTCGGGAGATGAACAACAGATAGGGTATATTCTGCGGTGACATCAGTTGCGCCGTAACGCATAGCATCAACCAGAAGGTGCTTTGCCTTTTCATCAACCGTTCGTTTTATATCTTCTTCTGCTTGTGTGATGCGTCGAGCTATGTCTGCCTTTAGCTTTTCTTCCCATCCTTGAAGGAGGAGTTGTTTAGCTTGGTCTTTTGTCATTTGAGCAATGGTTTCAAGCTTTTGAAGAATCTGATCTCTTTTTTCCTCTACACCCTTCTTTATATCAGTTAAGGACTGTTTTTCCTTCTCAAGGAGTTGTTTCTCTGAAGCAAGGGTCTTTTCTTTTTCATCAATCTGCTGTTTCTCGGTCGCAATACGCTTTTCAATATCAAGTGCCTCTGCAAGATTTTTTTGAGCCTGTCGCTCAGCCTCAGTTTTAATATGGAGTGCTTCCTCATTAGCCTTGAGGATAATTTCTTTTGCTTCTTGACGAAGCTTTATTTTTTGATCTTCGACTTGCTTACCGAAGAACAGTTGTTTAAAAAATGAACCAAACATAGTCTTTTTTTAGATCCGTTGGATGAGAGTAGGTATCTTATGCATCATTTGTGTTGCCAAATTGCGAAAAAAAATGAATCATAGTGATGTGAACAATAATTGGTACCTCTCCGCCAACCAATTAATAATAATAGCGATATTGTACTCTATTCCGGTAAGAGTTGCAAATAAGTTTGCTTTGCCACATCATAGGAGAAACCACGTCTCTGAAGAAAGGAAATAGCCTTCATAAATCGTATTTTTTTGTCTGGAATGAGAGAAAGAGATTTTATTTTTTTATGGAGTGCTTTTTGAGCTAACTGTGCTTCATCAGTGGGGGTTTCTGAAAAAAATATATCGATGTCTGTCTGTTCTACTCCCAGCTTTCGCAGCTCCATCTCAAGCACTCGTTGACTTTTTGGCTTGAGAAGATTGCGTGAATTGACAAATGACTTAATGAACTCCAGGTCATTCAAATATCCTTGGTCTTTAAGGAGTTCAATAGTCGCTTCAATATCTGCAGCAGAAAACATATATTTTTCTGCTATTTTTTCAAGATGTTTTTTTACTTCAATAATAGTGCGTGGTCGGAAAGATAGGTATCGATAGGCGAGTGATAATGCTTTTTCCATACAATAGTATAATATTCTTAGTTACTAATTCGCACATATATGAATTTAGCAAATAAAGTAATCGTTATAACTGGTGCAGGGTCGGGTTTGGGGAAGTCGATCGCCATAAAAGTTGCAGCGCTTGGGGCACAAGTGGCCCTTATCGCTCGTACTGAGGGCGAACTTCTCAGCGTGCAGAAAGAAATAAGAAATAAAGATGGAGTTGCAGAATACTTTGTGTGCGATGTAAGTAATAGAACTGAAGTTGAAAAGACAATTAAGAAAGTAATATCAGCTTTCAAAACAATTGACATCTTAGTGAATAATGCGGGTATTTGGACGATGAACGTAATGGAAGAGAAAGATCCCGATTTACGAAGAAGAGCATTAGAAATAAATACCTTAGGACCAATTCAGGTTACAGAAGAGATACTTCCTCTCTTTAGAAAAAATAATCAGGGATGGATATTTAACGTAATTTCAAGTGCCGCCCATATTGAATCTGACGTGGCATTTTCAAAAGTATATGCAGCAAGCAAGTGGGGGCTGGAGGGATATGCGAAAGCCCTACGAGATGATTTAAAAAATACAAAAATAGTAGTTTCAGATTTTTTTCCAGGAGGATTTGACAGTATGCTCTATGAAAAAGCAAAAAGAAGCAATCCACATAATCAGCCATGGATGATGAAGACAGATGATGTGGCAGATATTGTGCTTTTCATGCTTACGCGACCTGAGAACATGTTAATAAAGCAGATAGTGGTAGGGACTATTTAAGTAAAAAGAGTTTAATTCTTTCTATGAGCGCAGAGCGGTCCTCTCTTTTTTTGAACGAGTGGTCTCCGTCTATCCATTCAATAGAAATGTGTGGAATAGAATCGTATTCTTTTTGAAACTCTAATCCGACCACATCGTCTTGTTTGGGATGAATAATAAGTAATTTTGTATTTTTTGCAAACGCGGAAACTGATGGGACGGGTTTAAATTCTCTTAATGTTTTCCAAAATTGCGAACCCCATTTTTGCGTAACTCCAGAAGAACGAAGGATTAAACTTATGCCATTCTGATTTATAGAACACCCAGGTTTAGTTGCGAATCGCTTCATCAGTCTATCGATAATGTATTCAGAGTTTGAATTTGGAATACCCGTAAATATTGTTTTTGTTATTCCTTTTGGGTTCAGGAGAGATGTGACGAACGTTCCCATCGATTGAGCAATGATATAAATAGTTCCGCCATACGATTTTTTTACAAACTCTAAAACAACCTTTAAGTCATCTGCGTGTTTGTAGTAATCGAAGTCCTCTGTTTTTCCTTCGCTTTTTCCAAATCCGGAAAAATCAAAACGCACAACACGGTAAATGTCTGTTAATCCCACAGAAATATCATCAAACATTCCGGTGGTCTCATGTTTATCTGTCCCTAATCCATGGACCATCACAATAGTAACGGAGCTTTTCTCATTTCCTTCAATAAGAACATCCAGTCGCTCATGATGAGGATTGAGAATGGTCGGAGTACTTGTCATACTAAAATAGTATCACTTCTTAAACACCTTGAGCTCAACTGCTTTTATAAGTGCATGCTTAAGCTTTTCATCTTGATTGAGTAAATCTTTTACCTGCTCTTTTCCTTGCCCAAGCATTTTATCTTGATATTTGATAAAAGTACCGCTCTTGGTGAGAATACCACATTCAAGACCTGTGTCGATTACGCTTTCTAGTTTATCAATACCTTGAGCATTGATGGTAAATTCAGCCAACTTAAATGGAGGAGCCATTTTATTTTTTACAATTTTTACCCGTACTCGAGTACCAATTACTTCAGTTCCTTTTTTTAATGTTTCAATCTTGCGCACATCCATTCTGATTGATGCATAGAATTTGAGAGCCATTCCTCCAGGAGTTGTTTCTGGATTGCCAAACATAATACCAATCTTCATACGAAGTTGATTGGTAAAGACGATAGTAGTTTTTGATTTTGAAAGAACACCCGCAAGTTTTCGAAGTGCTTGGGACATCAGACGCGCTTGAAGCCCCATTTGAGCATCTCCCATATCTCCTTCAATTTCTGCTTTTGGAACGAGCGCTGCGACCGAATCCACAACAACGAGATCGACTCCTCCTGAACGAATTAATGACTCAGTGATTTCCAAAGCCTGTTCTCCTGTGTCTGGTTGGGAAACAAGTAAATCATCAAGTTGTACGCCCAATGTTTTTGCCCAAGCCGGATCAATAGCATGCTCTGCATCGATAAACGCCGCTGTTCCTCCTATTTTTTGGCATTCAGCGATAAGGGAGAGACAAACAGTAGTTTTTCCTGAAGATTCTGGTCCAAAGATTTCAATAATTCTTCCTTTAGGAATTCCCCCAATACCAAGGGCAAAATCAAGAGGAATAACACCCGTTTTAAGTGCATCAACAGATGAAGAAGGGGCTTCTCCAAGTCGCATAATAGATCCTTTTCCGAACTCTCTTTGAATTTGTTCAATAGCAAGGTCAACCGCCTGCATTTTTTGCGACTTCTTTTCCTCTAGTTTTTTATCCTCAGCTTTTGGAGTTTGCATATATAGTAAATAGTATAAGTACTAATAAGTGATAACAATGCTCATTATAGAGAGCCGTTTAAAAAATGCAAATTAGATTTATTAAAACTTATAACTTTTAATTTGCCGTGCTTTGTCATCCCGAACTCGTTTCGGGATCTCGACCGCTCCGCGGGCACATATACGGGCGGACACGGGGGTCCGCCACTACAACCAATTCAACTTATTCCTCTTTAGGACGGTATTGTAATGCTTCCGCAACATGCTTTCCCTCAATTTTATCTGTATTTTCCAAGTCTGAAATAGTCTGGGATATTTTTATGATTTTAAAATAGGAACGAGCAGAAAGAGACAATCTTGTAATCGCCGTTTTAAGAAGAGAGCTTGCTGCATCGCTCATTTTACATAAAGTGCGAATTTGGTTTGAGCTCATTTCAGCATTTGTTGTAGGATGTCCAAATCTCTTAATTTGTTTTTGACGGGCGATACATACTCGCTCCCGAACAACAGAGCTTGACTCCGCTTTTTCATTTGAGATAAGCTTTTCTTGTTCCACTGGGGGAATATCAACATGGATATCTATACGATCTAATATAGGCCCGGACAATCTTTTTCTATAAAGTTGGATTGTGTGAAATGAACAACTACATTTTTTTGTGGGGTGGCCTAAGTATCCACAAGGACAGGGGTTTGAAGCTGCAATAAGAAGAAATCGACAGGGAAAGGTTATGCTGCCAGCAGCTCTAGAAATACAAATTTTTCCATCTTCAATGGGTTGTCTCAACGACTCAAGCGTGGAACGAGGAAATTCGGGAAATTCATCTAAAAACAATACTCCTCTATGGGCAAGTGATATCTCGCCTGGGGTGGGATGGGTTCCCCCTCCAATGAGACCAATGCGTGAGGTGGTGTGATGAGGGGTACGAAAAGGGCGTGTTGTGATAAAGCCCTTGTTTTGGAGAAGTCCTACAATAGAATATATTTTTGACACTTCCAATATCTCTTCTCGTTCGAGCTGCGGCATGAGAGAGGGAAATGCGCGCGAAAGAAGCGTTTTCCCAGCGCCCGGAACTCCTTTGAGATGAATATTATGAAAACCGCTCGCGGCTATTTCCAAGGCTCGTTTTGCTGTTTCTTGTCCTCGGATTCCTTCAAAGTCAATTTCAATGGGATTATACGATTTAAAATGTTCAAGTGATAAAGAAGGAGCAGGCTCAAGCTTTTTTTGTTCGTTCAGATGAAGAATAAGATCTTGTAAATTATAAACAGGAATGATAATTATTCCCTCAACAGCTGAGGCTTCTAAGCTATTTTGAGTAGGAACGTACATTGTTTTTATTTTTTTATCTCGGGCAAGAAGAGCAAGAGGAAGCACTCCAGGCACTCCACGAATTGTGCCATCAAGTGAAAGTTCTCCAATAAAAAAACTATTCTCAATATTTTTTTTATCTATCATTCCTGCCGCGGTAAGAATACCTAGCGCAATCGGAAGATCAAAACTTGAGCCTTCTTTGGGGATATCAGCGGGAGCGAGGTTTACCGTGAGGCGGGAGTCTGGCATGTCAAAACCAGCATTTGAAATAGCAGTGCGCACTCTATCTTTTGATTCATCTATTGCTTTATTTGGAAGACCAACTAAATTGAAGGTTGGGAAGCCTTTGTTTGCTATATCCACCTCAATTTCAATAATCACGCCATCCAGACCAATTGTTGCACCCGAAAAGATTCGAGCAAGCATGAGAGCTTTTGTAACTTATAACTTGAAACTTTAATCCCTGATAACGTTACAAGCTACAAGTTACAAGTTTTAACATACGAGTGCAACGGCTTATAAGCCGCAAAAAGCATATTTTAGGCCGATAGGAAAGGAAGAAAATCGCCTTATCACCTCTTCTTAATACAAAGATAAACAAGAAGCTAAAATACAATCACTATAGGGAAAAATGATGAATATACACTTGACAAGTAAATAGACCTATAGTATAATATATAACTTGAATATATATAAAATGAGCAACCTATACAAAGATATATATTTACACATAATAGTTATAGAGATGGCCCGTAAATAGGAGAAATTACAAAGAGAAAGAGTCAAAAGCCTATTTGAAGAATACGCGTGTATTCACGGGGACTCGGTCGAAGGCTTGAACAAAACATGTTCTACTCATCTCCATAATATATTATGACAATACAGACGTCATCTTATGGTTTAAATAGTATCCTGTTCCAATATATTTTCATAAATGCGTCTTGCAAATAGTACAATATAATGCAATCATAAATACCAATGGATGAAATAGTAATAGCTGTATTGTGCATTATTGCCATATTAAGTATTATTCAGTGGCTTATGTAGTGGGGATTTGTTTGTACTCTACTTTGGTTATAAGAGACGCCTCTTTTTGTTCTTTTGAATTGCGAATATCTTTTTTGTAAAAATTCCAAGATATTATCTTTCTATTGTCTGTTACCCTCTCAAGAAACTCAATTCCCTGTAAATGGTCGTATTCATGTTGAATCACCCGCGCCAATAACCCATCACAGCGCAGGCGGAATTTATTTCCCCCTGCATCATACGCTTCTACTTCAATTTCTTTCGGTCGAACCACTGGTCCGAATATGGTACTTTTTGGTACACAACCGCACCCTTCATAAATTAAACTTGTCTCTTTTGAGGTATATATTATTTTTGGATTTATATAGAAGCGGAGAATATCTGATTTTGCAAGCTTGCGCGCATTTGTTTTTCTTGGATGAGTCAGAAATACCTGAGAATTATTACCAATCTGTGGGGCGGCTATGCCAATCAAATCAACTGACTCCATTGTGTCATTCAAATCGCGAAGAAGTCTGCGAAGAGAGGGAGATTTGAAATCGGTTATTGGTTTATTCTCCAATTTTAAAACCCGATGTCCTATTTCAACTATTTTTTTTACTGCCATATCGTGGATTTATTATATCAGAATCACTCTTTAATAATTTATATAATAAGCAACTTAGACCTTTACAACAATCTAATATGATGATATACTATTTTAGTTTTATTTAAGATATTGAGATATATAATATATATGGAGCATCTATCGTCATTTGAAGCACAACAGGCAGTATCGCTTTGTTTAAGACCATTAGCTATCTCTCTTATCGGCTACATTTCATTGATTACAGGAATAGAAGTAGGCGGTAGGATGGCTGGTTACCCTGGGAAAGGTATGGAGATACACGAGAAACTAGTAAAAACAATACTAAACAGCATTACTAGAAACGGTAAAGGAAAAAAGTAAAAATATTATTTGATTACACATCTCCTTTCTTGACGGTTGGTTGTTCGGGAAATGAAATAACTTTTATTATCTGCAATATATTTACAAGAAGTATTTTAATTACTCTCGGAGATTTTAATTTAATGACAGGCAGAATTCCCCATGCCTTTCAAGGCTGGGGATGAATGCCGCCTGAAGCGATACCGATACGGCAGTTTCGGTAGAGCGGAAGAACTTTTTGTGGCATACTGTCCAATAATGAAAG
>Ga0194063_10000258_pt1 | contig 40016 bp, 49 predicted proteins | sample SepL3720m_MetaG_FD_155459 | JGI IMG/M metagenome (GOLD analysis project Ga0194063, IMG submission 155459) | Anoxic zone freshwater microbial communities from boreal shield lake in IISD Experimental Lakes Area, Ontario, Canada - Sep2016-L373-20m | ecosystem: Environmental > Aquatic > Freshwater...
ATCTATAACTGGTCAATGTATCCCATCATTTTATTATAATTTTTCTTAATTATTTCCGGGCGACGAAAATTGGCAGAAAAATTTGCCAGCCAATTAGTAACAGCCAAAATAGAATCTTTCGTAGGCTTATCAAAATTCCCGCCAGTTTCTTCAAAGGCTTTTTTAATCACACTAATGCAATAATCATTCGAGGTTTCCAAATCATTGGTTTCAAATTGCAAAGCAGTACAATGTGCTTCGACAAAACAGGCAATTAACTTTTCTAAAACATCCTGCGGCTGTAGTTTTGACATAGTTGGTGATAAAACTGAAAATTATATCTAATTACCCTTTATCCTACAAAGAATATCCTTGCCAGCCGGTATCTTCACAAACCCAACGCGTGGTATTGACTACCTGAGTTTTACCATAACTAAATTCATCGCAGCCAAAATTAGGCTCTGGATCCTTAATGCCTGTAACAGGTAATTCATTTTGCAGATTTGCCTGTCCCTGATCAATTTTAACTTTATAAAAAGCCACTGCCCCACCAAGAGTAACAATGGATAATGCTATTACACCAGCAGCTAATAAATACTTAGGATTGGTTTTTTGTAAAGATTTATTTTCCATGAAATTTTTTTAAGAATAATTAAGTATAAACTTTTTTTTACTGAAGAACAACTAACCACCCAACTTGCCTTTTTCTTTTTGATACTCCTCATGCAACCCGGCATATTTTTTAATTCCAAAAAAACTTAATGTCAATATTGCAATTAACAGCACTGACATTTTTACCAATTTCAAACGGGAACGCTTGATAAAACGCCGTGGTGAAATCAGAACAGTAACCTTCACAAAAAAGTACTTGCCACCTGCTGCTACCGCTCTCCGAAAAAAATCTGTATCTTCAATCGTATAAAGCTTTTCATCGAAACCAGCAATCTTTTCCCAAAGCGCTTTGGTACAAATCATAACTGCTCCCATATCGGAAAATAATTTTCCAGTCAGTGCAATAGTCGCTTGATTTAAAAGCGGACGAACATCAGTGATAAGTTCTCCTAATCGCATCGAACGATTTCCCGCAATTGTAGAATTTTTAATCCGACAGCTGCCAATCGATCCCGATTCTTTATTCATTTCAGCTAAGGCTCGAGCAAAAAAATCCGGACTTGCCAACTCTACATCAGCATCCAAAAAAAAGATAATTTTTTGCGTTACCGCTCTGGCGCCATGATTACGACCGACAGCAGGACTGCCACCGCTGACTATTTTACAACCAAACTGTTTGGCAATCATTCTTGTTTGATCACTGGAATGATTATCCGCCACAATAATTTCCACCGGCTGAATCGTCTGAGCCTTAATTGCCAGCAATAAATCACCTAAAAACTTGGCTTCATTAAAAGTAGGAATAACGACACTGAACATTATGGCAACGGTCTTGTCGAAATAAGATTATCTAGTTTCCAGTAGCTACCACCATCGCCACACCAGTATTGATCTGAGTGACAATAAGTCGCAAAACTACTGCTATCATTAATGTCAAAATATGCATGATCAATATACTGCTTGAATGTATATTGGCCACTACCGAGAATAATATTAGTAGCACGTTCTGCCAGCGATTCTTTTTTGGTAGCAATATTCAAAATAATTACATCATCTGGTGTTTCCGGACCACAACTCCAGCAAGATAATACATTCATCACCACATATTTATTTGTCGTCACTGGCAGGAACTGAATTGGCCCTTTGCTGGCATATTTGGCATCACCAATTTCTCGGGTCCACAATAATTGCTTTTGCAAAGTAGTTAAATCTACTTGATAAACCTCATTAAAAGTATGATCTTCCAAACTAGCCAGATTGACTGATTTAAGCACAGAAACATACAAGAAATTATCTACCTGATAATAATCATAAAAATCATACTGCTCTGTCCCGCTAAATTCCAGAATTCTTTGTGCCTGACTCAAACTAGCAAACTCAGTACAGCTGGGATCACCAGCAAACTGAAAGCCATTTTTTGCGGAAAGACTATTGTAAATTGCCGGCTTGGCAGCATCGCCGCAGGAAATCCAGTTACCTTGCACCCGGGTATAAATTACTTTTTGCCCATTCAATTCTGCGAGATACAAAGTATTTTTCTGTTCTGTCTGGTCATAAGTGACAGTTGGCTGATTACTAAGCATTTTTGTCACTGCCGGTGTCTCAGTTGGATTGAAACAAGCCATTTCTGTACATACTACTTGACCGGCAGCACAGGAACAGCTATTACAACCATCACTAGACGGAAAACCAATGCCATTATCATAATTAATCCCCTGGTAATTACAGGATTGTGTGGCAGTGTTATTTTGTCTTGCACGCACCAGCGCCCAAACAAAACCGCAAATTAATAAAAATATCAACAGCATCAAACTTGTCACAGCCAATATTAATAAAGGTTTTTGATTACTTTTACCTTTTTGCTGAGATAATTCTGTAACTCCTGCTGAATTAGCTGAAACTTGATTAAGAGGCTGTACCGCTTCTAAACTTGGTTTTTCAGAGATTTGTTCAATCATTTTAGCAATTTATTAAATTTAACTTTGCGCATAATAATATAGCATAAAAAATTACTTGATAGTACCTTAACATTAGTAATAGTTCACTAACGTTTTTCTTACTACTACTTGATACTTGCTACTTGATACTCATCCTTCTTCCGCTCACCGATCACCGGTTACCGTCTCTCAATCCCCATACTCCGTCGTAAATTCTCCCAAACCAGAGAGGATTTTCTTAAAATTATCCAAATTACTGTAAACATGGATCCGGGAAAGGACATAACGCTGCGAATATTTATGATCAATCACTTTTCCACAGGAAAAACCCACCTGATAACCGGCTTTGGTCACATAACTGATGTTCAGAGAATTTGCAGTACAACCGGGATAGGCAATACTATAAATATCCTGTCCGGTCCAGCTCTGCAGCATCCCCCGACTATTAATAATTTCATCGGTTAATTTCGCGTCATCCGAAATTTTACTGAGATCCGGATGAGTTTTGGAATGTGAGCCAATTTCCATACCAGCATCAGCCATTTCCTTGAGCTGTGTCTGGGTTATACCTGTTTTATTCGTCGGGATGTAAAACACACCGACAAAACCATATTTTTTCAACAAGGGAAAAGCATTATCATAATTATTTTTCGCACCATCATCAAAAGTGAGCACTATCGACTTCTGACTGGGATTTTGACCGCTTTTCACTTGCTCGAGAAACTCTCTGGTGGTCAAAGTACGATAATTTTTTTCTTTCAGGTACTGCAACTGCTTTTCAAACATCACTGGCGTGACGTAATAAGCCTGCATATTTTGCTGATCCGGGATCGGAGCGACATGATGATAGGTCAAAACCGGGATACGCACAGTCCCTTTATTTTGCTCTTTCGGCGGATAATCATAATCTTTCGCAAAATTATTCAAATCCGGTGTCGGCGTAGGCGTCAAAGTCGGTGTCGGCGTAGGCGTCGGAATCGGAGTTATAGTAGGCAGCGGTGTCGCTGTCGGAGGAAAAATAATTAACTGCACCTCATGCGTCACCCCGCTGACAAACAATAAAAAAACAGTAAGCAACATCACTGCTACTGCGACAAGGACGATAATAATAATTTTCAGAGCTTTCGACAAAACCATTGGCAATCAGGTATGAAAGTATTGTAGTGGTTTGGGGGAGGGATGGCAATAGGTCGTGATTGCTGAGTTGGCATCGATCCTCCGTATGGACAGGTTTCAAACCTGTCCGTACGGAGGGATGTTAGAATAATTTTTGAAAAGGTTGAAAATATATCTTCAATATGTTAAAATATTAGCTTGGTTTTATATATTAGATATATATTCATGTCGAAATTTTTAGGTATCCCTAATTTTGATCAACTTCCAATAGAAGTTAAAATTTATCACATAGTATCAAGAGGAGTACTAGCTTTTACCTTATTTACTGGCGTAGCTGGCACAATATTAAATGGCTGCGATGGTGGTGGTGGTAGTGGAAGTAATGGTAATCTAAACAGTACTCCAACTCCAATCGGAATCCCATTACCAGCAAATTGTCAACCAGGTAGTCCATGCTTTGAAACAACTAGACAGTATGGGGGAGAAATGTTTAGACCAGCAGTAGAAACAAGACAAGCAAATACAGCAGCAACAGAACGTGCAAAACCAAAACCTACTCAAGATAATTTATCTGCGCCTTAATAATATCCAAAAGAGCTGCTCCGGCAGCTCTTTTTTTCCCAGAAAACAATCCCCTCACGGTAAGCTCTGCTCCTTGACCTCGCCTCCGACTTTCCAGACGATTTCTTGCATGAAGGTACAGAAGATATCTGGCTGGGCACAGAAAGTATTATTACATTCATCAGTATTGCAGCTGGGACGTTCGTTGGTTTCGACACCATGATCCGTACGGACAGGTTTGAAACCTGTCCGTACGGATCATGCCGAGAATTCCTGTTTTGTTTATATTTAAATGATTATCAAAAAAAGAGCTGCTCCGGCAGCTCTTTTTTTTACCAGAAAACAATCCCCTCACGGTAAGCTCTGCTCCTTGACCTCGCCTCCGACTTTCCAGACGATTTCTTGCATGAAGGTACAGAAGATATCTGGCTGGGCACAGAAAGTATTATTACATTCATCGGTATTACAACTTGGGCGTTCAGTGGTTTCTAGATAAAGTTGATATTTCACTTTAGTTTGGTCCAACACTATATTGGCAGCCATGCTGAGATTGATTTCTTTTTGGGTTTGGATATTATAAACCAAGATGTCAGTCGGTTGCTCCGGACCACAATACCAGCAAGGTAATTGCTCCAGGACTAAATACTGATCAGTTGTCGCTGAATCAAAAGTGACTGGACCGCTAGTCATCAATTTGGAACGAACTAGCGTCGACTTGCCAGTTGTTAAGTCAAAACGGTAAATATCATTATTAATTGGTTTATTTTCATTCAAAAAATCAGCAGTGTTCAAAACTGAAATGAAAAGGTTATGTTGATCAAACATAAAGAAATCGACATAAGAATACTGTTTTTGATCGGTAAATTGCATAAAGGCTTTGGCATCTGTAATTTGTGCAAAATCAATTCTGGCAGCAGCAAATCCCTGATTTTCAGACACAACCCCAAAGCTCAGACCGGGCTGTTCTTCACCTTTTTTGGCATATGGCTCATAAAACAGCACCTGTTTCTCCTGATATTTTCCGAGATAAAGCACATCTTTGGTCACTGCTGTAACTGTTGCTGCTGTAGTCGGCGCTGCGAGAGTCGCCTCTGCCACCTTGACTGTAGGCTGTAAATTTCCAGCCACTAATGCAGGAGTTGGGCTAGTTAACACAATAATTTCCGGTTTACTGACTGGCTGATTTTTATTACGAAAATGTAAGGCTACTGCTGCTCCGACAATTCCTACGGAAACCAATAATGTCACCAACAAAAGTGTAGCCTTCACAACATTTTGCCCCAACTTTTGTTCCACTTGTTTACTACTTGCCATAATCGGCTGATCAACTTGCATCATTATAATATATGATAAATTAATATCTCCTCAAACTAGAATTGCCAGTTAATAGTCACAAAAAAAGAGCTGCTCCCGCAGCTCATTTTTTTATCGTAATTTCTCTTTTCTACTTGCTACATGCTACATGATACTTGCTACTTCCTATTTGCTCGCTACCCTTACGCTTGTTTCGCTTCGCAAGATAAAAACAGTTTGTATCCTACTAATCTTTCACAGTCAGCAACAAATTATCAAATTGAAATAATGCTGTGTCAGTGGCATCATACAATTCGCCGGCAACACCTACTGCTCCACCCTCGAGAATGGAAGAATCACTAATAGTACTTACCTGCTGATTATTGATATATAAAGTCAATTGACTTTCCACTGCTGATACTTTGATTACATTGACAGCATTTTGATTGATAACTGATGATTTTTTCCATTCGATCAGATCTACCCACTCACCATCTTTTTTAACTGCCAAAGTATATTCCTGATAAGCCTCATTGACTCCAAAAAGATAGTAATTATCGCCATTTAATCTGCGGAAGATCACGGCATAATCACCACCTTGAGCACCAGAAAGCTGTTTGCCCTCAATCGATAAATCGAAATTTTTAATTGCCTGAGAAGGTAATTCATCACTTACTACGACAGCCTGTTTAGCAGTAACGTCAATCAACATTTTGCCATCTTTGAGATATTCATCAGAAACAGCAAATTCGCTATCATCTTTACCAAGATTCCATTTAGAAGTATTACTATCAAATGTATCAAAAAGTGAAGTAACTGTATTCATCTCTACAGTAGGAAAAACTGTATCGGTTACACTGCCACCGCTAGTACTAGTGTCGGAATTACTTGCTACAATAGCAAATCCGATAATTCCCAATGTCGAAACACAGCAGCAAACTGCCAACAGTACGACAATAATTATAATGACTTTCTTATCCATCAGGAAAAAATAAAAGATAATGTATTAATGATAACATCTATATCAAAAAATTTATATCATGTTTCTTAATTTCTCAAAAATCCCCCCTCCCACTACAACTCACTCATCACTCCTAATTACTAATTACTCAATACTCCCTACTCATTACTCAGTATGCATGCCCGCCATAAACCTTTTTGCTCCTTTTTCGCCTGCATTTCCAGCTGTTGAAAATTTTTTAATTCACGGGATTTTACTTTGTCATAAATCCTGGCAAATCCTTCAGCAACCAAATATTGATTGATAAATAATGTGGTCCCGTCACTTTTCGGTAAATAAACATATAACAATAAACGCTGATAACGATCCCGCTGGGGCTGCACTGTGTCATACGCAAGATAAACTTTTTGTTGCAACAAGATTCGTTCTAAGCTGCTGAGTAACTTCTGGAATTATTGCCACTTTGCTTTCAGGCGCCTGAACCAGAATAGTGACGCCAAATACCACGGATATTATCCAAGAAATACAGATTGCAACTGCCGTGACAGCTGCTATTATCAGTTTTTGTTGCTTCCGGGTAAGCTTAAACATTACTCAAAAAAATATTGACCTGCGATAACGAATGATCTAAAACAAACGTGACCGATTATTCAGATTTTTTACTATGCCCTGCTTTTCTTCTTACTATTAATGTCAACAAATCCACAATTGTCACGATTGTAAAAAAACCAAGTGCACCTAGGATAATTGTAGTTGTCTCAAGATTAAATTTCTCATGTAAAAGATGATATGACTCAGAATATGATTTATAAGCTAAATAAAGAAACGCAAAAGCAGCTAATAATGATAGTAATGCACTCTGCACTACCTTCTTAGTAAACTTTGGAGAAATAAAAATCAAGAGATCAATCACAATATCGGCTAAATAAATCCCAAATAGTAAAGAAAAAACATTATAAATCGTCATCGCCCCCATATAACCGACAAAATCATCAAGACCAATAATAAATGGTAATAAAAATGCCCATTTTGCCAAGTTACGGATCCGCATTTTCTGGACATTAGGACTGCCTAATTCTGGAATCCAGAAAGTCAAGGGTTTACTGAAGTAAAAAAATATTTTTAATAAGCGGGCAAGTGGAATTCTAATAAAAAACGGAACACTTTTTGATTTTTCAAAATATCCTCTTCCTTCATATGCCAATTTTATCATTACACTCCCAGCAAAGATTAGGAGTGGCAAAATTAACCAGGAAACTTCTTTGGCAAAACCCCAGAGAAACAAAACTACTGTAACTCCTATAAAACAACCAATACAGGTAAAAACATTCATTGCGAAACGCGCTTTGATTCCGGGATTGGCAGCCTGCATCCGTCCTACAATCAAAGCATAATCAACTGCAGTGACAAAATATAGAAAAAATCCTACCGCCATGCTGGAAAAATGCAATTTCAGTTCAATCGGATCAGAGGCAAAAGGATTCATTAAAAACTTAATGAAGATAATCGAAAAAAACATGAATACAATAAAGAGAATCAAACAGGTTATTACCGGAAAAATTTGATTGATAAGGCGAACGGAGCGATGGTCTTCATTCTCATCGAGCCATGTCAAATAAGCATTAAATCTTTTTAGCATCACATTTATAATAATTTAGATAAAAAATTATTATAAACTGGTCAGACAGAAACAACAATGTATTGTGATACAAATTTGTCAGCTTCAAAATTAAAATCCAAAACAAAAGAATTCTCTAGACAATTCAAAGAGATTTTTAATTTACAGTTGCTAAGAAAACTTGTACTATTTATTTATCAGCTATTACAAAAAATATTATGAATCCTACCCCAAATTCTAATGTCCCAGCCTCACCTGCGCTAAAAAGCAAATCAGTCACAAAAAAAAGTCTCCTGATCATTCTCACAATCGTTATTATCCTTTTTTGTTGCTGTAGCGGAGTAATTGGCATTGGATTAATTCTCAAGAATTATCAGAAAAACCATGATCCTTTAAATAACCTTGGCCCTGATTATCTTTTTAATTTTGGCACTATCACACCCACAGAGATTGTGACACCTACAATCAACAACAGTAATATTACTCCAACCACTCTACCTACTGCACAATTTTCTGATAAATTATTAAACTGGAGCAAAGTCGACCAAGCTCCTATCTCCAGCTTACACCAACAAACAGTATATTTCGGTAAATATCAGGGACAATATGTATTATTTTTTAAAAATAGTGATGCTTCCAGAAATTTCATTGAGGAAGTTGCCTATATGCATGAACCCAATCAAACGATTCCGGATGATGCTAATTACACTGCTGATTTCAATTTATTGAGTGAAAAACATGTGCTTTATCAAGCTGCTACCAAACAGGAAATCTATTTCACCGGCTTTTATTATGATGCAACTAGCCAACGTGCCTATTTCGGTCTGGCACTTGGCAAAGCAGGTACTTATGATTATCCGGATACAACGACAATATTTGAATTTAACCTAGCGACTGATGCTAGTGCCCCACTTTATTCCCGACCACTCGATGGCACGACTGCAGTTACCGGTATTAATAATAAACAAATTCCGCTTGGCAAATACAAAGGCGGTCTCTTTGTCGACACACTCTACGCAGGCAATTACCTTGATATCAGACTAACTAGCTGCTATGGCTGTGATGAAATCGGACCAGGGAAAACTATTCTCCTCAATACCTTTACCAACCAGGATATCAGCCTACCCGAAGCTGGTGATTTTCAATTTAATGCCAAGCAAAACACAATTACTTACCGCGAACTACAATCAGTAGCCATTACCTGTACACCAGATCAAGGGATGTGTCCTCATGAGTATAAAGCAATTGGGCCAAGCGGAACCGTGGCATTACCATAAAAGAACAGATTGAAAAATTTGTTAGAGAGGAATACACATTTCCGAAAGCTCATCCTTGAAGCCAAGACGTTTATATAGTTCATGCGCCTGATCATTAGCATGTAAGACATAAATCTCTGCCTGATGACAGCCATTTGCTTTAAAATATGCCATAAATTGCTTCACTAATTCCCGGCCAATCCCCTGACCACGGTAATTACAGTCTACATAAAGATCAGTAATTAAGCCTGATTTAAGATCTTTGAATTCCTGAAGTGCTTCAATATTGTGCTCTTTGATCACACCGAAACCAAAGCCGACAACTACTCCTTCTTGTTCAGCTACCAGAATATTCGCTTTTTTTTGCTGCACCAATTTGATCACTCTATCATGATAAATATCAGTAAAGCCATCCTCTGGCTTATCTTTTCGTGTCGGGCTAATCTTAGCAAGATGAACTAATAATTTCTCCATTAAATAGTTAATCTGCTCACGATCAGCAGCAATACTTTGACGATAAATTGTAACTGGTAAAATTGTACTCATCTGCCTATTATATCACAAATTAAAGAAAAAAAGGATAATTATAGGATAAAAATAGTTAGTAAGAAAAAGGATATTACAAGTCACAAATATTTATCAAATTAAAATGAATAAAGATACGAATTATTGTTATAAAATCCAGATTTACAATATCAGCTGAATATATGAGGCAGTAAGTTCAAAATCGTTAAAGCATTTTTACATAATTAATATTTTTTGATATCATTTTGCTTTAACAATTATAGGATATTATTTAATTTGGATCTCTGCTGGCGATCTTCTTAAATTTAAAAGATTTATTTTCAACTCAGAGTTGTAAGACTACTATTTATTACTTGCTCTTTAATGCTAAAATTATTTCTATCATGAACATTACAAAACAAATTAGTTATTTTAAACAGCTGATTTTCAAAATGCCTCTTTCCTGCTGTATTTTCCTTGGTATTATGATTATCAATGCCTATTCTGGTACTTTATATAACTTTAATCATAGTGAAACAGTTATCACCAAATTTGGAATAATTTTTAATCAAATTGATCTCAGTCTACTTTATCGGCATTTTACAATGCTTCTAGCTGTGAGAGACCCAGCAATGTTACCAGGGATTTTACTCATGGTGCCCTTCTTTTTCTGGTATGAATATTGTTTGGGCAGCAAAAAGCTGCTCTTTACAATCATGATCTACAATATCATTACAATCTTAGTAGAATATTTAGTTTTATATCAACTTTTTCAATTGAGAAATTATCAGGATATTGGACTTTCCAATGTAGGATTTGGCTTAATGGGTATTTATTTATTGATTCCCCAGATATTAAGAACCTATCGGCAACGCGTATTGGGAATTGGTATTATCATTAGTTTTCTTATTTCCATGTTAGTAACACATAATTATCCATACCTAGTAGCCCACGGTACTGGCTTGATTTGTGGCCTACTACTGTCACACTTTATCCAAAAGCAAAATCGAAATTAATGAGTGCTAAACTCCTAATCTATTGTGCTATTCTATCTTCCGTTCACCGATCACCGATTACCGAATGTAGAACACCGATCTTAATTTAATTTTCTTCGACAAACTTTTAGAATTTATGTAATATATAAATATATTCACTTCTTGTTGATTTTTCTTACTTTAATTATGAAGCAAAAACTTCCAATTATATTACTTGCTTCTTTCCTGATTGGGATTTTCGCTGGACTTATTTTCGTGATAATTGTAATGAGATTCAAAACTAACCCGGATTCCGAGAATAATAACTCTACTAGCTTAATTAATGTTACGCCAGCTCCAACAATTGCTATTCCCGTTATTGAACAAGTGGTATTAGATAATTATGGCTGTCAGCCAAGTAACCCATTGTCTGATCAATGTACCAATCTCTATCTGGATAAATCACAAATCGATAAAACTCAATTTGATAAATGTCTACAAACGCAGGATTTTACCAGCCAAATCGCCGCTGCCGAAAAAAGCTACCAGGACAATAAGGTCGGATTTTCTCCTTCTGTCTTTATCGCCAAAAAAAATGGCGACAAACTAGAAGGCTTTGAAGTACCTGAGTCGACACAAGCAAAAGAATTGAAAACAATCCTGAATTATCTCACCCAAAACAACATCACCAAAACCCACGACCTTTGGATTGCCTCTCAGCTGAAAGGAATTGAGAATGAAATTAATAAAGATATCATTTCCCGCCAAAGTGAATTCTCTAATGAAGCAACTCAGCAACAACAATTGACAACTCAAATGGCTGAAATCGAGGCGAAATTTCAACAAGGTTATCCAATAAAACCAATTACTATTACCGGTGGTATTACTCAAGGTAATAGTAATACTAATTATATTATAGTTTTTATAGATTTTTCTTGTTCTTATTGCAAATTACTTTTTCAAAATATCGTGGCCATGCTTCAAACTACATATCTCGATAATAATCAAGTCACTTTAGTCACTTTTAGTATTTTTAATGAATATAATAAAACTGAAATGGTTCAATTGGATAAAAAATTACGCTGTGCTGACGAACAGAACCAGCTATTTAATTTTCAAAACTATTATTTTTCGATTTTAGAATAAGAATACATGCAACAATTGTTGGTAAAAAACAAATTAAAAACAAAACTTTTTATTTTTGCATTTATAATACTAATGGGCTTATTCACTATGCAAACCCAAATAGTACATGGTTGGGACCCTTTGGCAGGTTATCGAACTAATCATGATGATTGGTTCGGTGGTGGCTACTGTGATCCATGGAATTATTCATACTGTTCAGTCACACATAGTTGGAATCATGTTAGTTGCCCCCTAGACTCTCTAGGATATTGTGGGGATACTTTTCAGCATGATCCATCCCCCTATTGCCAAATGTTCATTGCCGGAAATGTTCCTGAAGTAAATGCAATTTTTACTGCACGATGTTGTTCGTTACCTACAAAACGCGTATGTAATCCAGTGATGAATTATGGCTATTGCATGTGGCCTAGTCCTAGCCCTACGCCTACTATTCCAGGGCCGACCAGTCCTCCTGGACCTACTTATACTCCGGTGCCTATCGATAATGTACCCGATTCTACTTCAGAAATAACCAATACTTCGACTTGTAGTTCCGGTTTTCCTAACTGGTCAGGTAAACTGGCAACGAATAGCGGAAGTAACGCTAATATACTGAGTACAAGTCAAACCAATCCTGCCAATAATCCACTCACTGTCATCACATATCATAATGATGCTGATGGCAATACTGACTTAGACCGCATGGGCTTCTGGATATCACCAGAGCCTGCACTGGGCTGGAATACCAGAGCAGAAGGTGGTGCCTATATCCGTGTCAAAAAAAACGGACCGGGCAGTTACCAATATTTATATTATACCGCTCCAGAAACTTTTACTTCTAGTCTTGCAGATATCATTCCAAATAGAGCTATCTGCACCGATAAAAATAATGGTGCCCAATCAATCTGCACGATTGACCCAACAAATGGAAACGTAGTGGAAGGTAATAGTAACTTTACATCTTGGGTAATGCTCATGGCCAACCAGGATGTCTCCGGAACCCAAGTGAAATTAACCTGGAAAGTAGGATTCCTCGATAATGGAACTAATATCTTTGATCAAGATCCACTCACAGTATATACAGTTGCTGCAGATAAAAAGGGGGCATATTCCTGGGATCAAAGTAATCCCACTCTCTGGCGAGTAGATCTCACAGATCCAGCAATTAATCTCGGGATTACTAATGCCTCAACTTCAGGTTTCACAGTGAATTTCACAATTTCGGATGAAGTAAATAGCATTATTTCCGGAACTACTACCGGAACCGCTAATGGAGTTACAGCTAATTCCACCATCTCCAGCGATGGTCAATCTCATACCTTCACTTTAGATAATCAGACCACACCTAAATCAGACTTCTTTTCCCAGATCACCAGTACCACTTCAAAAAATTATTCGATTTCTGAAGGGAGTAGCTATAGCTCACTCCGGATCGACTGGAGTGTCAAAGACCAGGCCTGTAATATTCATGCTACCTCAGTTTCTCTCAATCAAATGAGCGACCCTTGGCTGATGACCATGAATGGTGAGGCATTTAGTAATAGTTTTGACTTTTTACTAGGAGTGAAGGCGCCAAGTAAAATCACAACAAATACAAATATTCCTTCACTTGCTGATCAACCAGCTTTCTTATCTACTTATACAGGATTGTCTACTATCACTTCCAAAAGTTTACCCATGTCTGTCAATAGTTATACCAATCAGTCTTATACAGATTTGAACTACAAAACCCGCAATAGTAATACCAATTCCTGGATTGAATATTTTAATACTACAGTCAAAGCCAAAGCCACCTCTCAAAATACTTTTTGTTCTACTCTGGATAATCAGACCTTAAATGTCAATTCGGCTGACTTACTAAGTTCAATTTGTAGTGGTTACAATAATGCTAATCCCTTTGTCGTATCAATTCCAGAGCTTACGCTTGAATCCAATTCAAGTTGCAACTCTAAAACAATTTTTCTTGTTAATCAACTTATCATCAACCCGGATTTTACTGACAACTCTTCTAGTGCCTGTTTGTTTGTAGTAAGCGACACCACGACAATTAACGAAGGCACAAATAAAACAAACGGTACTTCTAATGCAAACTATGACCAGGTTCAGGCTTTTATAATTACAGCTAATATTAATATTCCTAACGATACACAAAATGATGGCTTATTCTTAAAAGGTGGCTTAATCGTCAATGCCAACATAACTACCCTCACTAATCCAGCACCAATTATCTCAGGATTTGGACGTAATCTAACCGGAGAAAAAAATGCCCTAGCTCCAGCAGAAGCATTTTATTATGATGGTACGAAATACATGTATCTCTTCGGGGACTTACTCAGCTATTCCAATATTCAGAATATCAGAGAAACACAGTTTACTGAGGGAAATGAAAACTAATACAATACGATATTAAGACGACCGATGATCCCAACAAAATTACTTCAGAAGTTTAATGATAAACGAACGGCATTATTTGTAAAAAGAATTCTCCCTTATCTTCCCCAATCTGGTAAAATTCTCGATATTGGCTCTGGACCTGGAGCTATTACTCTCGCACTAAGAAATCAGGGCTTTGCTGTGACTCCAGTAGATGTAGCCAGCTTTCATGGACCACGACTCAGCGAACCAATAATTTATGACGGAAGCCACCTGCCCTTTGCTGATCAACAATTTGAAACCGCGATGCTCCTTATGGTCATGCATCATACACCAGATCCGGAAATTGTATTTCACGAAGCAGCCAGAGTGGCTAAGAACTTACTGATCATTGAAACTTCATTTTTAAATCCCTTTCACAAATTTATAACTGTACTGGCTGATACCTTAGCTAATCTTCAGTTTCGAGCAAACTGGCAATCTTATCGCTCAGATTGCGAGTGGCGAAAACTCTTTCAAAGCAAAAATTTCGCTGTTAAACAAAGTGAACAATATTTTGACCAGAATCTTGGAGTAAAATTCTTACATATTTTGTATTATTTAGAGAAAAATTAACATTCTCCTCAAATAAATATTTTCTTTAATTAAATTTATCAATCCGTCATCCTTTTAAAATAATTCACTTTAAACTTATGGTAAAATCAGCGCATCCAAATTAAAATTTCATTTCATGCCAAAAGCCAGATTTAAATACCCAGTCATCTTCATCATTATTGCTGCCATTTTATGGAGTCTGGATGCGATTGTACGTCGTAGTTTATATGTTCTACCAGCACCACTTATTGTTTTCTGGGAGCACAGTTTAGGCTTGATTTTCATGCTGCCACTTGTACCAGCAGTAAAACGTAGCTTAAAAAAGTTTACCAAAGCTGAATGGCTGGCCTTAGTTGTCACTGGAGTACTTTCCGGTGCTGTAGCAACTATTCTCTATACGGCAGCACTTGCCAAAGTTAATTTTATTCCCTTTTCAGCAGTCGTCTTGATGCAGCAATTGCAACCAATCTGGGCAATCACTGCTGCTTATTTTCTCTTACAGGAAAAAATCTCCAAACGCTTTCTCCCTTGGGCTATTCTCGCGATGATCGGAGCATTTCTCGTTAGTTTCAAAGACCTCAGCATCAACTGGCAAAATAATTCCCAGACGATCATTGCAGCAATTTATGCACTCCTCGCTGGTGTGATCTGGGGTGCCTCCACTTCTACTTCCAAAATTCTACTCAAAGAAGCTGGCTTTCTGGAAGTACTTTTTCTCCGCTTCGTTATTGCAGCAATCACCAGTTTAATTATTTATTTTTTCCAGGGCGGACAAGTCGCAGGTATGGCGATCACTCCAACTCAAATTATTTCTCTTCTCATAGTCACGCTTTCGGCTGGAGCTGTAGGAACCGGAATCTACTATTACGGACTGCGTCACACGCCAGCCCGGATCAGCACCATTGCCGAGCTTGCCTGGCCAGCGTCAGCATTTCTCATTGGAATTTTTTATTTTCACGAATCCTACTCACTCACGCAAATCATTGGCATGATAATTTTAATTTTTGGCATTTTTCAGGTAGTAAAAATCGGAAGACGGTGAATAAAATGGAATCTGGAATCAGAATGAGAGTGAAATTTGAAATTTGGAATTTGCAAATTGCAATTTGGGTAAGAAAAAGAGGGAAAAGTTAGAAGCTACTAGTTAAAAGTTAAAAGATAAGAATCTAGGAAAAATGAAAGCTGGGATCCGGAATCTGAAATCTGATTTTCTCAGCTACGAGCTACAAGCTACCAGCTACTATTTTTACTACTTGATACATGATACCTGATACTATTTTTCACAGCAAAATTATTCATGGCAATAAACTCGGCCGGACAATTGGCTTTCCGACACTGAATCTTACCAAAGTTGATTTTGACTTTAAACCAGGTGTTTATGCTGTGAGAGTTACTCTCTCCGGACAAATTTATCCTGGAGTATTATACCTTGGTCCCCGATATATCCTCGGTGAAACAAAAACGATTTGTGAAATTCATTTACTCGCCCAAATCTCTGAAGTTTACGGCGAAAATATCGCATTCAGACTTGTAGGATTCATTAGAGCACCAAAAGATTTTGCCAACTTTCAGGAACTGCAACAACAAATTTCCACAGATATTATTCAGGCTAAGAAGCTCCTTGCTTAAAGTTAATATTAATAAAATCAAAAAAGAGCGAATCATGCGATCCGCTCTTTAAATTTATGATTTAGACAGATTAAGCTGCTACAGGTGTAGGTGGCATAATTCCCATAATCGCAATTTTCTGCTTGTCAGTGGGAGACACTTTAAGCATCAATGTATCACCAATTCTTGGGATCATAATTTTCGATACCATTTTTTCCACATCCAATTCATAAGCTTCTGGAGTACCTGGATTAACTTCCAGTTTCATTTGAAGTACTGGATTAAAATTAATCAACTTTCCAGTATCAGCAAGTGTTTTAACCAATGCTTTCGCATCAACTCCTGAAACCATCAATTCCTGCATTTCTTTGGCATCATCCATCGCACTTTGGGCTGTAGCCAAACCATCATTTGCCTTATTGACAAAATCCTTACCCATAAACATTTTGGTAAGTCCACCTGTAATCCCGCTATTCATTGTCTTGTTTGCCTGATCAATGGCAGCTTGAGGATCATCAGTATTTGGTCTTTTAAATCCAAACATTTTGAAATTTTAAAAAATAAAATATGGTAATAATTGTTTAACAGATATTAGGAATTATGTCAAAAACTAGAACTTATAACTAATAATTGTGGCTATAATAGCCTGAAATTTTAAATCTGGTGTGCATATTCGAAATTAACTTCAGCAGATTTAAAATGAAAGGTCTATAGATTTTTTAAATTTATCAGATTGACAAATCAATTATTCAATTGTACAGTAATTCTGTACTTAATAAATTTTAATCCATGGATAACAAAATTTCTTATACTCAAGCAAGACAAAATCTCAAAGCGACTTTAGATGATGTTGCCAATAATAAAACAGTTACTACTATCTCCAGACGACATGGTGATGATGTAGTGGTACTTGCTGCTGACCAATATTCGGCAATGGCAGAAACCCTTTATCTGCTTTCCAATCCAAATAATGCCAAACATCTCAAAGATTCCATTAAAGATGTAAAATTAGGAAATGTTGTAGCTATTGATCTGGATAATTTATGATAATCACTTTTACTAAACTAGCTGCAAAAGATCTATTTTACTGGAAGAAAAAGGACAATAGAATTTTTTTACGGATAAAGTTTCTTCTCAGAGAAATTGAACAAAGTCCCCTTACCGGTATTGGTAAACCAGAAAAATTGGTTGGCAATCTTGCTGGCTACTATTCACGAAGAATCACCCACGAACATAGACTGATTTACAGTAATCGGACTGATCAGATAACTGTCATTTCCTGTCGCTTTCATTATTAGAAAATACTCTATTCCTGATACTGCCAATTATAAGTTTTGACAATCGTCCCTTGCTTTTCTGCTTTGGCGGTATCGGTAGTGTATGTTGAAGCATTTCCGATTTTTTCTTCAATAATATATGGCTTACTGTCAATTAATTCAAAAACTGTATCTGATAACATATCAGCATAACCTTTATCAGACAGTTCAAACCAGCGTTCAGGTATGGCATAAAAAGTCTCTGTAGCACCAAGCTGATTGGCTTCTGCACCTTCAGCATAAAATCCATTTAGCATTGATGCAAATGAGTCAATTGGCAAAAGTGCTTTGTTTCGATAGGCAGCAAAAATCACCCCAATTCCATAACTATTCTGACGTTCCCTTTCTGAAGTTTTGTGAATTAAGGCAATGTAATTATATTGATTAAAATAACTATTATAAGGATTTTGGGGTAAGCCTGCTGGAAAAAGTAAATGATATTGTGCTTCAATTCGGCACTCTGAGACATTGGCAGTAAGTGCGACAGTTCCCTGAATGCCATTACCACTAATTTTTAGCACTTTTTTATCAAACTTAGCAGCATTACTTTGACATTCTGAAATGCTGAGTTTCTTTTTGCTTGTAGTAGAACCAGTTGATCCATCAGATGAGGAGTTCTTGTTACCAAAAGCGATGATAAAAATTACAATACAGCAAGCACTGACTAAGCAAACTCCAAGTACAGCAACTACTGCAAGGGCTACTTTGTTTTTTAAGATGGATGCAGGTTGTGTCATGGGGGTATGGATAATAATTGATTAAGTATAACCCAGATTAAAATGAAAATGAAGTTAGATTCATTAGTAGGATTATAATAAATTGTTGATCGACCAAAATTTGATCTTTAATTTAACCTAATATTCATTTCCTCGATTTTCTTGCAACAATTTCCTGATATTTCTGGTTTATATATATAGAGCCTGAGAAAGCTCTACTATTTTACTTTTTATTTAAATCTCCATGTATAAAAAACTTCTCGTCGTGAGTGCAACAGCAGTTATCTTAGTTATCAGCGCAGTATATTTGAGACCCAGCAAGGCAGCTACTCAAATGCCACTACCATCTATCCCAGTTACAAGCAATTATGAAACAATTTGCTCCAATCCTACTTATGTGCATCCCAATAGCTGGAATACCATCGCTTCATATTGTTCCACAGGTAAAAAAGTAATTTCAGTCTATAGCTACCACACTGGTGGCATCGATAATATTTTTCAACTTGGTTGTTCTCCACAAAATCTTACTTATGAACAGCCTGGTATGAAGTGTGTTTGGAATAATAAATCTGCCAGCTCAATTCAGGTAACTACCTGCGTCGTTTGTGCCAAATTTTAAAAACCAAAATATATGAATCACAATGAGGTGGATAAATTTCCACCTCATTCATTTAAAAGACAGTAATCACTTAAATTAAGTTGTACTCGTATATAAAATATCGGATTATATAACTAGTTATTTACCAATCATGCAACTCGAACAAGAACAAAAGTTAATTGCAGAATGTCGCACTAATAAGACTGCGTTTAGTGAGCTTTATCAGAATTTTACCAAAGACATCTATCGCTACACATATTCAGTCAGTGGTAACAAAGAACAAGCAGAAGATCTGACTTCCAAGACTTTTCTAGTTGCCCTCGAAAAAATCTCTACTTTCGAATGGCGTGGTATTTCCATTAAATATTGGTTTTTACAAATTGCCCGTAATCTTATTTATCAAAATATTGTCACAAAAAATGACTTAAGTGTCGAAACCGATCTTCAGGAAGAATATCTGGTAGACCTTGACGAAAAACCACTCGAAGAACAAGCAGTTGATACAGAACAACAAAAGTTACTGAAAGAACTGATATTTCAACTGGATCCAGAATCTCGAGAAATTATTACTTTGAAAATCTGGGAAGATATGAAATTTAAAGAAATTGCGGAATTTTTAAATGTAAATCAGTCAACAGCTATCAGCAAGTTCCATCGTGGGGTGAAAAGTTTACAAAATATGCTTGCGAAAAAAGACTACAAGAAATTTTACAGTATCAATCCTCTCTTAATCTTAATCGGGATCAAACAATTAAAATCAGCTTTAACTTTAGCTCCCGATCCAACTTTTTTAACAACTTTATCAGATTTGGTAATTACCAAACTTAATAATTTTCAATTTAGCACATTAACAAAAATGAATCCGAAAACTATTTCTGCAAATCATCTAAGTACTGCAGTTACCACTGCCAAAGCTACTGCAATTGCTGTTAAATTGGCAGTGATCATTCTTCCAGTTATCGCTGTTGCCACTGCCTCTATCGCCTTTATTACAGTTAAAAATGAAAAATCTACACCCAAAGCCATAATTTCACCTACAATTACTCTTACTCCTTCTTCAATAATACCAACTGACTTGACAGCTACTCCGACTAATACAGTTGTCAGTCCGACAGCAGGAATAGATACCTCTAATTGGCAATCATACACCAATAATGCTTTTCCATTTAGTCTGAAATATCCACCAACTTGGGTTCTAGATACAAGTATCGATCCGAAAACTATTGTTTTCAGATCACCAGTTGGGGAAAACTGTACACAAGGTAAAGTACTTGGCTCTTACGAAATTTTCTTCGATATGAGAGATACTGATTTTACCCAATTAAAAAAAGGTTACTGGCCTGGAACTATTGCCGACCCCAAATTGGATAAAACATTTGCAATTAATAATTCTCAGCAAAAATTTCAATATTTCCAGTCAGGAGAAGGCGAACCAGATAATTATGATAAGCCAACATATTATATTTCAACTTTATTTGAGTCCTATGTCTATTTAGTCAACAATAAATACACTATTGATTTTGAATCTTCCGGTTTTGGTAAAACTGATCTAAACTTCAAGCCCATTTCTCAGGATTGCACTCCAGATACCATAGTTGCTCAGGAAGCTGCGGAGGTTTTGAAGAGTGTGAGGTACTAATAAAAATAAAGATCTTATCAGTCCAATAAAATTGGTGTTTGTGCAAATATCAATTAGCTTCTCGTATTTGACAGCCATTAAATTTAGCTGAAAGTATTAGAATCCCAATCTCAAATCGATTATTCCTTCGGTTCTTCTTTTTTATAATCTGCACTTTCTTCTCTTAACAATTGGGAAATATGTAAATTTCATTAATATCGTCTCAAAAAACTTGCCGAATCGTCTCAAAATGATTTGATTACTGTAAATCTAAGAGAGACATTGGTTGGGATGATTGCCCAAGATCAAACTTAGCTCGTTTCGTGATTAATAAGTCGTAATTCATGATAAATTTGACTGCGTTGCTGTATTAATCAACTTTGTTTTGAACTGATCATACTCTTTTTTTACCATTTCCCACGAGGCTGAATCCAGGTATAAAACTCTACCATTATATGTAATGCTTGTTTTGGGATGAAAAAAATTCAGGAAACTACTATCTGGAGCATCAAAAATCATCTTCTTATAACTTAAGAATATACCTTTATTCAATACAGTAAAAATCAAATATGGTTTGAGAAATATGCCCTGAGGATAAAATTTCACCACAATACACCCTCGATAACCTATCCAATTAATCCAAATACTACTAAAGTGTTTGATATAAATTGGAGTCAGTTGTTTTAATATATTGATATCTTCATTTGATATTTGTTTCCAGCCAGCTATCATTTCAAATACAAAACCAAACACCACCCAAACAAGAAGAAAATATAAAATATCCATAATTAATAAATGGCGCGGAGCACTAGTGAATTAAAGACTTAAAAGCATCATATCAACAATATGGAATAAAGACAATTACACGTAATCGTTGCCCACAACCCTGTTTTTTCATTCTTCGCCTCTTCCTCAGCTTTCTGAAAAGACTCTTGATATTTATAAGGCTTATTATAAGTGTATTCAAAGGCATAACCAGTTTGAATCATTTGAAAATTTATTGATTCTTCTACCCCTGCTACAAATACATACGCCAAAGTACGATCATACTTATCTTTTTCTCCTTGTGTTGGATCAAGTTCAATAAAAACATTCTGGCCATTTATTAATTCAGTAATTTTAATCTTAGCTTCATTTCCAAAACATTCCTGGGCATTCGTAGACTCTGGTGAATCAATGCCGATTAATCTAATCTTTCCAAGAGTTTCCACTGTTATTGTATCTCCATCAATAATCTTAGTCACTTTATAAAATAACTTTGGAACTTCAGTATCTGTTGGAATAAAATTAGCAGTAGGTGTTGTTGTCAAAATCGATCTTTCAGGATTTACAGCCGCATCTGGTAAGACAATACTGATTAAAACACAGCTCAAACAACACCCTAAACAAATAAATAGCAATCCTACTCCAATTAGCAAAAGAAGAGGAAATGATTTGAATGCTGCTAGATTTTTACTGTACTTTTGTTGGTTTTTTTTCATTTTTCAGGATAAACGACTGTAAAAAGAAGGTAAAATAAGAATTATCAAGTCTTGATTAATATTTTTTCCATATGAACTTTCTCATCTCTGCTCATCACGATAAAACCATTTTTCTGATAAAATTTTTGCGCTTGTTTCATCACTGGTAATGTAGAAAGCACAATTTTTTCATAATGATTTTGTCTAGCAAAGAATAATACTTTATCGAAAAGAGTTTGTGCTAAACCTTGACCTCTGTATTGCTTAGCCACAAATAGTCTCTTCAAACGTGCTATTTTTGGTTGATCATATTTTAAAGCAATCGTGCCAATTATCTTACCATCCTGCTCGGCAATATAAAAAACGCCATTCTTAGCAAAATATTCTTTTTGTACTTCATATAAATCTGATAAAAAAGCTATTTTAAGGTTAAAAGACTTTACAAAAAAATCTTTAAAACTATTAATCTGCTTTTTAATTCCAACTTCAGGAAATTCATTACGAATAACACCATGAATAAAATCTAATACTGCTTCTTTATCTCTGTCTTGATATATTCTAATTCTTTCCATAAATATTTAAATATCCAAGATTATTATACTGCAAAACCCTTACATTCATCATTATATAGAGTATAATAACCATCAATTATAATGAATATATGCAACAACTGACGACCATTATTCAGAGATTCTTTCCTGAAGAATCCATCATCAACAAATCAAATATCAAACTAATAGATACTTGGAAATCAGGTTTAAGTTTTGGAAAATATTTTCATTTAAAACCACTTCCAATGGTAGAAACGGATAAAAAGCTATATTTTGATAAACGAGTACCTGTGATATTACAATCATTTATCTCCATGTTAGTCGGCCCAATATGGTTGACTGCCTTTCTTTTTATAATACAACTAGTTTTCAAGTTCAATTATCCCATTATCTTCTATGGGATTGCTATAATGGGTGGCATTTTCGTCGGTATTATCAATCTATTCATCAACATCTTTACCATCCAAAATATCTTCGCTGTTGATAAATCTTGGATTACTAAACGACAGAAAGAAGCAGATACTGAAATTATTACTGGGCATATACCAAGTGGGAGCAACACTTATTTTCTAATTTCTTTTTTAAGCAAAGAGCAAAAAGCAACTTTATCATTGCTTGACAGATTCCCAGGCAGGCTACTTTTGGATACCAATTTCACTTTAAAAATTCAATCCAAATAGTCCATTCTGCTTTACAGAAGGCATTTGTGGAAATGGAAAAGTTAGGATGAGATTTTAAATCTTTGCAATAATCTTTCGAAAAAATTTATCTTTCTGAAACGAATATTCTCTTTTGGGATTACAAGTTAAATTACATTATTAAAAGATCTTTGATTAACTTTATTACTGATATCCAAGACATCTTGTATCATACTTGTATTGCCCCCTAAAATACTACCAGGTAGATCTGCTACATAAAATCTATCTACTCCTCGAAGAAAACTTTTTGGATTATTAGCAACCGTTGTGGGTCCTAATTGCAAACCTTGCAATAATTCTCCAGCAATATGCATAGCTAATGGATGTAAAGAAGGCCTTTCGCCATCAAATTTATCCTTAATAATTGTCCGCATCCCATCAACACAAGCGTTATCTGCTTCAGGAGTACTTGCATGCGCTCCAGTTAATGTCCTCCACTGGTTTTAGTGTTACAGATCCTACTCTATCAATCTGAACTACAAGTCTATTAAAAATAGCTGTGGTCATTAATAATATCAATTAAGTATTTGATGCCAATTATATCCAAGAAAGAAGAAAATCCAAAGTAATTCTTTAATTGCTTAGTTTCAGATTTTGCAAATATCGTCTCAAAATAATTTGATTTAGGATCAAAATACAGTAGATGATAAACCAATTGTGAGAATGAAAGACTATCAATTGAATTAAACCAGAAGTCATCAAACATAAAAGGAAATACCTATACGTTATTTAGGACAGAGATACTTTTAAAAGATGTATTCCAGCTAAAGATAAGACTAGATGGTAATCAAACATAAAGAAGCATTAAGTTGAGTTAAATATCACAATCACGATATTGAATAATCTAGAAAAAATATAATATACTAAAACGTATCAAATTGTTATGTTCCAGACATGCCATTAAAAGAACTAACCCGAGAAATTGTTTCTGCTGTGATATTTTCTAGTGATAATAAAATATTATTTTAGCCCGAGTATTAAAATATCCCTATGGGAATTATCTTTTCAGTTCTATCAGCATTATTTTTTGGATTATATACATTACCCAAAAAAGGTAGTCATCTGCCTCCCTTTATGTATACCATCTTAATGGCGCTTGGCTTTACAAGTACAGCTACAATTGCTTATTTAATCTATTAAATCATAATCTCCTCTATTCTGTACTTGCAGGTATTTTGTGGGGAATTGCCTTTACATTACTAATCAAGGCGATTGATGAGATTGGAGTTGTCAGATCAAATCAGTGGAAAAATTTGCAAGGACCGGTTGGCGTGATCTTGAATCTTATTATCTTAGGTGAAGCATCATTAGTTAACCCGTTTTTGGCTATTCTTTCAAGTTGCTTAATCTTCGTCTCCGCATCTGTCTTCAACCTTAAATCAAGCTTTATTACCAGAACAAAAAATAACGGAGTAATATTTGCAATTGCTTCCGGCATCCTTTTTGGTATCGTTTCATTAATTAATAATTATGTGATTAAAACCGCCGGAATTTACAATCAGGAATTAGTATGGGCACTTTCTATTCTTGGAACATTAATTGTAATTGCTTTAGCTCAAAAAAAATTTACCACAAAAAATCTAGGAACTAATAAAGAAATATTCTCAGCAATTGCATCAGGATTTCTATATTTTGGAGCATCAGTATTTATGCTTTTAGCATTCCAAAATCTGGAATCATCAATTGCGTTCAATATCATCCAACTCAATTTCCTTGTCGTTATAGCTTTCGGAGTCTTTTGGTTCAAAGAATATCATCTCCGTCTCCATTGGAAAATACTCACACTTGGAACAATTTTAGCTACTGCCGGAATATTTATTCTGAGCTTTGCCAGAAGGTAGATTTTAGAATGTGCCCAAATTAACTCCCGCGTATCAAACGCCTAGCTCCAACGTATCGTTATAATACGCTAGATATATAATTTTGATACGCAAGAATTATGCAACAAAACCAATTCTATCCCGAAAAACAAAATAAAATCATTGTTTTGCAATACAAATTTGAGAGGAAAGTAGATTTTTAACTTTTACTCGCAGTTTTGATATACTTACATATCTTTGTAATAAGAATTCATGTCGGATAGGATGTTAAAATTAATAACCAATTCTCCCATAGAATCATATACGAATTCAGAAAATCCAGAACTATTAATAATTTCTGGCATGCATGGTGATGAGTTTAGTATTATTAACGATTTAAGAGACTTTTTGAAAGAAAATATCGATAAATTACCACCTTGTTTATTTATACCAGAAGCTAGTCCTACAGCCGTAAAAGCACAAACCAGAAAGAACTCTAATGAAAATGATTTAAACAGGTCATTTTCTGAAAATACAGATGATTTAGAAGCAAGTCGTATCATCAAACAGCTCAATAATTATCATTTCAACAATGTATTTTCTTTTCATGAGGACTTAGAATCAGATGCTTTTTATTTCTATACTAGTCAGAGAATATCTAGCAAAATTTTAGATGAATTCCGCAATGATCTAATAAATCATGATATTTCACTCTTTTCTGGAATTGATGATCAGAATGATCCAACCCTTTCTAACGTAGTAAAAGATGGTTATATTTATGAGCCTTTTTCTCAGAATCTTGCAACCTCAGCAACTTAAAAGAATTGGGGTTATCGACATAGTATTTTTAAAAATTTTACAACGTTTGAAATACCCAAATCATTATCAGAAGAAAAAAAATTCTGGCTAATAAATAAAGTCTTTGAAATAAATATATAACATTTTTGGTAAGAGTTTACGTAATTCGTAGTTCGGGATAAATTTTATTTGTTTCTTCTTTTTTCCGAATTACTAATTACGAAATACAAATTTCGCAAATTTTGGATTATTGTGTTGAGTCGAGCTTGGCTCGTTTCGTAGTTAGTAATTCGTAGTTCGGGATAAATTTTGCAGGCAAAATTTATGGAGATGGCGGGGATCGAACCCGCGTCCAGAAAACTTACCGATTCTCAGTGTACAAGCGTAGCTTACTTGGATTTTTAGACGAGAAGTTGATAGAAGTAAGCTAAAACCAATTCCCGCCAGCAGACATTTTGCGTGGGACTTAGCAGAATGCTATTGCTAAGTCTTGTATCCTGACTATGTTTCTCCTAGTGCCTCCCATCAGGAGAGAAGAACACTAGAAGGTTACCGCGCTTTCGCGCTTATCCCTGGAGAAACTCCAGTTTAGGCAACAACTCCGTTGAAAGCTAATGCAGGAGCAAAGGAAGCAGCGATAGCTGCAACTGTGCCCTGTACGCCAGCAACGAAATCTTGAAATTTGGTTTTGACGCTTATTATGCGGCCCGGTCAAAATAACCGGAGGACCAGTTTGTTTTACGAGGACTCCGTATCCAAAAACCTCGGCTTGCCAAAAACCAGTAATATTCCCTGTCGAAGCCATACATCCCCCACCAAAAAATCGGTATCCGGTGACCGGTTATCGGTTTCAAAATTTATTTTCTGGTGGGGAACGTCGAAAGGATTGTCAAAGAACAAAATAATTATAACACGAAAGTCAAAATTCGTTACTTACCTTTTTAATCTTAAATTGTTTTTTTATTTGATTACTCCAATCTTCAAAGTCGCCAAAGTCGTTTCAGCTTTTCCTGGATGCGGGCCTAAACCATTACGATTGTTAAACAGATTGGTGCCATCAATACCACAAGCCTGCAATATTACGTCACCACCAGGATGGCGTCCGACAAATGAAGTCAAATCATAAACGTTACCACCAACAATTGTCCAACAATCGTTAGCTGTACTATGCTTCGCAACATCAGTAATAGTATACGTTTGCGACTGTACTATCGTAACAATATTTTTAATAGTAGAATTGGTAGAACTGGATGTCTTACTACTGCCGCAGCCTACCAAAAGTAATGAAATTCCCACAGTAACAAAAATAATTAATTTTTTCATCAGTTTAAAATTTAAAAGATAAGATGCTAAAACGTAAGAGCAACCACCTTGATCACAAAAAAACCGTAACATCAGCAAAATTCGTTATTATGAAATCCGAAATCTGAAAGAATTATGCAATTTGAAATTTGCAAATAGCAATTTGGAGAAGAGCTCGCCGCACGGTTTGCAGATCTGCAAACCCTCCTGTTAAACCTAATATTAATTTACTGATTTCAGATTCCGGATTCCAGTTTTCATTTTAATCCTTTTTCCTGAACATATTTCAGGATTAATCCGTTAACTCGTTAATATTTTAATCTTTTATTTCAACTACTCATCCACCTTTTCTTTTGTATCACCAATTTGCTACACTAATACTTATTACTTTTTTAAAATATTATTATGATTCAACCTAATCGTCGTGCTGTAATTATCGGAGCTGGCATGGTTGGCTCTACAGCAGCCTATGCCTTGATGCTTCGCCAAATTGTTAGTGAAGTTATTTTAATTGATATCGCCAAGGAATTGGTGGAAGCTCAAGTAATGGATTTGCAACAAAGTAGCTCGTATGCACCAGGCGTCAAGGTTTTTACCGGTACTTATCAAGATGTGAGACCTAATGATATTGTAATAATAACCTGTGGCGCCGCTCAAAAACCGGGCCAGTCGAGACTTGATCTTGCCAAAATCAATGTTAAAATTGTCAATCAGGTAATTGACCAACTTACCGCCGTGGCCAAACCATTATATATTTTAATTGTCACTAATCCTGTTGATGTAGTTACTTATTTTGCAATTAAACAGGCTAAAATGCCCCAAGGAATGGTTTTTGGTAGTGGTACTTCCTTGGATACAGCCCGGATTCGCTATTTCATCAGTGATAAACTCAATCTTAATCCCATTAATATTCATGCCTATCAACTAGGCGAACATGGCGACAGCTCATTTTTCGCAGAAAGTATTGCCAGTTATGGTGGTCTACCTATCACAGAAAAACTAAAAATGGAAAAAATTCAAACCAAACAATTAGAAAAAGACGTTCGCGAATCCGCATATAAAATTATCGCCGGTAAAAAATCCACTTATTATGGGATTGGTGCAGTAATTGCCAGCATCGTCGAGGCGTTAGTGACAAATTCTGGAAGGATTTTTCCACTCTCCACACTACTTGAAGGTGAATTTGGACTAAATAATGTTTGCTTAAGTTTGCCCGTCCAACTTAATTTTCAAGGCGCCCAGCAAAGAATTATTCCTAAACTCAATGCTTCAGAATTAACTAAATTGAAAAAATCTGCTAAAGTAATAAAAGCAGCCATCACGGCAATTTAATACCAGGCAAAAATAATTAATGAATTTTCTTCAACAAAATCTAACCAATTGGAACTCTAAGCTAAAAAATTTAATTTTTAATAATTTTTTTATTAATTGTAATTATTTTATCTCTTCCTCAACGATTAGTTTTAGCCAGTGAACTCACTGCCAAACTTGAACTTACACCACAAAACTTACTGGCACAAGCTGGTGAGACAATTGTAGTAGATCTGAATCTGGATACAGCTTCAGAATCAGTAAATGTAGTAAATGCAGTTATTATTTTTCCACAAAATCAACTGGAATATTTAAAGATAGACTATAACCAAAGTGTGTTTGATGAAATAGTAAAAGCCCAAGAACTTCAACCTGGAATAATTGAAATCTCTCAATTTGTAAGTCCTGGAAATGCTTTCACAGGGCAGGGCAAACTAGCTAGAATATATTTTAAATTAAAACAAAACAGTTTTTCCGAAATAAAAATTGATAATACTTCCTCACTCTTAAATACTAGAGCAGAAAATATTCTTGTAGACCGGAGCTCTGCATTTGTCAGTTCCAGCTTTCTTGCTCAAGCACCTTTACCTGCTACTGGAGATATTCCTTTTATCAGTAAGTTAGGAAATAATACACTTCTCATCTCGATCTGGGGAGTAATATTGATATCCATTCTATTAATAATTATTGCCGGTTTAAAGCACCGACATCGTAAATTAGAAGAATTTCATCCCATCTAATTCATAATTTAACTTCAGTTGAAGATCAAACTAAAAAAGAAAAATTTATACTTTCTGGTTTCCACTATTGCTATAAGTTTAGTAACTATTGGTTCTAGTTGGATGCTTCTCAAAATTGGAAGTCTTGACCCCCGTTTACTTGCGAAATTAATTCAAACCCAGGATACTGCCTGCTCTCAAGCTGATATTACCGGAGCCAACAACATCAAAGATAATAAGGTCGACAGTTATGATTTAAATCTAGTACTGACAAATTGGAACTGGCAAGTAACTCCACGCGACACCCGTGCAGATCTCTGGGGATCTGCTACCACCATTGACCAAAAAGTTGATATCTATGACATCTCTAGAGTTTTATATTGCTGGCGTTTAGAAACTGAAAAAAAATCCGGTACCACCACTTGTGGTGATGGCGTATTAAATTCAGGAGAAATGTGTGATCCACCCTATTCCAATCAAGGCTGTAATGCTAATAAAATTTGTAATAATAGTTGCCAATGTGTTGTGACCACTAGTAATCCACCTCCAGCTAATTCGCCAACTCCTGGAACAATTTTACCATCCAGTAATACTCCAACCTTGACTATTGCACCTAGTATTGTGGTCCGACCTAGTCCTACTACAATGGTGGCTAATACACCAACCCCTACTCCGATAAATACAACTGCTCCGACAAATACACCAGCTGCTGCTACTGGTACTTGCACCTGTTCAGCCACAGGATGTGCTGATGTCTGTCTGGGTATTGCCTGTAGCAATCAGTGCACTAGTGACCGTCAGTCAGTGCAACGTCAAACTACCCAGGCACAATGTACAGTGAGCTACTGTACTCCAGTAGTTTGGACTGCAGCCAGTGATGCTTGTGCCAAAGATTCCCGCTGTAAAAAAATAACTGCAGTTAATGATGTGAAAGCTGACTGGAGTCCGTGACTGTAGAAAAATTATAGCTAGCTTATAATATGTGTCAAATTGGAATTTATGGTTCAGCTGTTTGACTTTTTTTCTGTATAAACTCCTCGAATGTCATTGCTCTATTTCCTTGAGATCTTTTGAGATAATATTGTAAAAGCTGCGTTGCTCCTGGAATTGCTAGTGCATACTGATTTGCCTGAACTATTAATTCAAATATTTTTTGTAAATCTGTTATCCGAATATCTGGTGTATCTGCTGCAATTTTTTTAGTAAAGATCACTGTACTAATATTACCCAATAAATCCCCAGGAATCACTTCGTCTGTTAAATTTTGCTCCTCATTAACACATAAACTTGCTGGTTGAAGTAAAGCAGACACAGGACAATCTCGCAAAATGTAATTTTCAACATCATCTCGTAATCTAACTGTCAAATGATCACCTACTACTCCAGTAACAGAAAGAATTAACTTACTTAAACTATCATGTAAAGTAATGAAAATAGCATTACCATATTCTTCACAATAAGAATTGTATTGTATTTCTTTAATTATTACCTGACCAGTTATAATTTGATGGCCAGGTTTATTATCTGGAGAAAATTTATTTTGTGGAGTAGCAAGCAAAACAATAGGGGGTTCATATACTATTACTCTTGAAGGGACTTCAATCATTTTTTATCAAACTTTTCTGATTATCCCACAAAGATTCCACTTTTTTCTACTGAAAACTGAATATTTAATAATTCTATATCCAATTTTATAAAGGTAGTACTACCAAAATTCGCCCTGCGCTATTCGATCTTCCTCCTACAGCTCAGCCAGCTCATTCAAATCTGCATCCATCTGGTCGAATACAGCTGCATCGCTTTTTAAGCCCTGGCTTTGTTCATCAATATTTTTTATAGTATTATTTATTCTAAAATTATTCAGACCCGTTGGACTAAAATTAAAAATCACAATAAGTCCAACTACCATCGCCAACACTAAATAACCATAACTAAATATTACCAGCCATTTCGACTGCTGAGTTTTTGCCTTTATTTTTTGTAAAACCCGTACCTGACTTAATTGGATATCAAAATTTTCTTCAGAATTACTGAGTGAATCACCCAGATATTTTTCAAAATTGTGGTTTAAATCATTTGTTGCCATGATTGTTTAAGTTTTTAATTAAACGATTATGAATCACTTTGGCATTATTGATAGTAATCTTGAGTTCGGCTGCCAATTCCCGAAAAGTCTTGTGCTTCATATATTTAGCTTTGATCAAAAACTGTTCCCGTTCTGATAACTGATTAACTAATTCACTTAAAATATTTTTCAAATTAGCATTTCCCGGATTAATTCTTTGCTCAGAAACTATTTCTAGATCAGTATTCTCATCAAATTCTCGGGTTCTTATCTCAAGTTGATATTTTTTTCTCAAATATGTATTTAACTTATTTCGGGCAATGCCAAAAAGAAAATTCTGCCTGGTTTCTTTTTCAATCTTCTCCCAATTTTCCCAGATTACAATAAATGTTTCAGCTGTCAAATCTTCAGCATCAACCAACTTCGGTACTCGTCTTAAAAAATACTTGATTAAAACTAAAAAACTTTTCTGATAAAATGTATTAAATTCCGCTTCGTATTTTCGGGACATAGGTTAAAACGGTAATTGGTATCCAGTGAGCGGACAGTTAATTAAAAAGCTAAAAGTTAAAAGCTAAGAGCTAATAGCTCAAAAAAATTAGAGAATTTTCTCCTCTTCTAACTTTTATCTCTTAACTTCTAACTATTTCATTTTCCTCTAAATTGCAAATTCCAATTTTCATTCTGCTTCCAGTCTATTCCACCGTGCCAAAATCTTTAAAATCACTACTGGCATCAAGTTGCTTTACATCACTTTCCAGATATTTTAACACTTGATCAATATCACTATCAGCATTAGCATTAGTACTAGTGGTACTTACTGCAGGTGTACCTGTCAGCTCATTATCAATATTTAAATCCGGGATTTCATCTTTTTCATTCAAAACTTGATCAATTGCCTGATTCACTGCAGCTGTATCTTGATTTCTTTTGCTGATTCGTCTTTGTAAAGCTAAGCCCAGACTCAATATTACAAGCAAAGATGCAACAGCAATTATGATTAAATTCTTTTTATTCATCTTTTTAAATTAAAAGTTTCAAAATAGCAAAAAGCTCCGGTTAAAATTCCGGAGCTCTTATTATTTATACCTTTTTCGAGGCCTGTAAATCAGGTTTGATGGTTTCAATTATGTATAATCTGATTTGCAGTGATAATTCTCGTACTTTTTGTAAATCAGTCCTTGCCGCTTCAATTTCTGCTTTGAAAGCACCTTCGCTATTCCCACAAGCCAATGTCTTAGACTGATTCAGGTGGTTAATATAATCCTGATAGGATGTTTTAAATTGCTCACGGTATTGATTCAATTGAGTTAAATCAGCTTCCAACTTGGTAGTATCGTAACCTTTAGTTTTCAAAACTGGAATTAACGCTGTTAATTTTTCACTAACCTTTTGGAATCTCTCATCATAACGTACTTTATGGGCAGCATAACGCGACAAAATTAAATCTACTCGTGCTGTGATAATCTCACAGCGATTTTCGATTTTAGTTGGAGAAACTGTATCCCGAACAGCTGCCTCAGCTGTCAAAGCCATCGGCACTCCTGAAAAAATAACTACTGCCATAACTGAAAATACCTTGAAGAGAAGTTTATTTGGCATTTTTTGTTTTTCTAATAAATTAAATACTGCTCTTACTTATTAATTCGCCGGGGGTTACAAAAAATAAATTTCCCGGCCAGCTGCTTGATCTCCTTCCGTAACCAAAGTTTTTCAGTTACTCCGATATCGCCATTCCAGCTAACTGGAAACAATTTGCTGAGAAAATCACGCTCTTTTTGTCTGAAGGTAAGTAGGTAATTACAATTTTCACCAATGCTGGGAATGGAATAAAAAAGGTAATCACTTTGGACATTTTTCAATTCAGTCAACAATTTTTCCCGATATTTATAGATAAATGTCTTACCATCCCAGAGCTCCAATTGCCCCATGGTCATTCTAAAGCTAGGATAATCTTTGTAATTGATTGCTAACTGGATTAAATTTGTTCCAGATTCTAAAATAATTTGCTCAACTTCCTGATAATAAACCTCAAGCCAATTTTTTGGCAAATCTGTATATTGCAATAATTCTTCTGCAGCTTGCCTGTCCGATTCTTTGGTAATCTGCGCCTGTAAATTCAAAGAATTGGAAATAATTGCCGTATAAAGTAAATTAGCACTGAGCTTCGAAATTCGATCCTGAACTTGTTTCAGGACGCAATTCGCTTTCCTCCATTCTTCCCAAATCAAAGTCGCACATGATCCTACTGGTTCGATAATACTGTTATTGCCTAATTTCTGCTGCCAGTAATCTTCATGCCCAAAATGATGATCAATCAGAACTGCTATTTGTTCTTCCTGTATAAACTTCGCAAAATACTTCGCTTCTGAAACATCAACAACTGCAAATTGATCGCCGCCTTCAGCTACATATTTCCGAACAATTGGCATTTCCCAACTCCGAATTGTCCTCGGAACTGATTCATTGAAGGGAGCCTCGAGTAATGTCACAGCATTTTTACCCAGTAACCTTTGCAATTCCGTATATGCCACAACACAGGCTAACACATCAATATCAGCATAATTACACCCGGAGGTGACAACTAGTCTACTCATGATTTATCAATAATTGGTAATTAATAAAAATTGGCTAAATATAATAATATCACCCAATATCCTAAAACAGGAATAAACACAATCAATGAAATTAAAAAGATTACCGAAATTTTTACAATTTTCTTTTGTCTCCTTTCACAACGTTTCAATTCTAATTTATCTAACCAATAAATTTGTGGACTAATCTCTCTAAAACAAGAAAAATCTCCTGGGGCAAATTTAATTCCAATTTTTTTTAGCTCAACTTGGCTAATTTGAATTGCTCTTTCAGCACTAAGAGCTTGTTTATCAAAAAAATACTGAAATAATTCCTGATAAGCCTTATCATATCTGGAATAGATACTCTGTTTAATTTTCCAGTTAGTAATTATATTCATAACTTCTTTTATTTCCTTTACAGATTTTAATTTTGAATTTTAACTTTTAACTATCCTTTATTCCTAGATTCCTAGATTCCTAGATTCCTAGATTCCTAGATTCCTAGATTCCAATCAATTATAAACCATTCTCTCCTATTGCGCTAAATAATGCATAATTCTTTCTTTCTCAAGATAATTTGACTATAATAAAATTAATTAACTTCACCAAAATGCGCAAGCAATCTTATTTAGCAATAATTCCTGTCATTACTTACCAATACCAAAATAAATCTCATAAGCTTGAACTACAGAATTTTCCTCTTTGGTGCAGGATATCTTACATTTCACCATAAAAAATTATCCAGAAAATAGTTTCTGGATTTCTGGTTCAGAATTTCAAGTCATAATCTTGCTAACACTTTTTATAACATATATGATTATTATATTAGAAATCTTGAAAAAGTAATGTTTTCAGTTATCAAATTGAAATACGGATTAGCCATAATTAGTGCTTTTCTTTTATTATGCCTTTTTGTAGTTCCGGTCTTTGCCAGTTCTACTTATTACGTTGCACCTGACGGAGATGATTCCAATTCAGGCTTATCAATTTCGACTCCATTCAAGACAATACAGAAAGGCATAGATATGACAAGCGCTCCGGGCGATACAATTCTTGTAATACCCGGGAATTATACTCAGTCTGACAATAATATCTATGGCGAAGTCGCTTCTTTTGTCAATAAACATGGTGCACTCGGAAATAATATTATTCTCAAGGCTTATGATCCTGATCAAAGACCAGTTCTCAAAGGCTATTCAGGCATTAGGCTGGTAAATTCATCATATATTACTATAGATGGCTTTGAGATTGTTGATATTTCCCGTTCGGGATTTCCAATTTATATCTCTTCAGATCTAACTATAAAAAATAACTACATTCATTTAGGATTTGACGGTAATTGTAGCCCGAGTGAAATAGGCGAATATGCCGGTTGCACATACTATTCCAGCCTCGGTATTGGTGAGGTTAAAGGAAGACACGATAAAAATGGAGTTACCATAGTAGAACATGATGGTAGTCAAAATACAGGTTTTTCAATATGCAAAACTATAAATAGTACATTTAGTAATAATACAATTGAAAATTTAGATGAAAGCTTCTATGTCGGTAGTGCCGGCAATGTGGTGTCGGGAAACTGTTGGTCTCCGGAACAAGGCTTTAGCCGGACCTGGGTCGAAGGCAATGTAATTGAAAATAATAATATTATTAACTCCTGGAATGAGGCAGTTGAGCTCAAGCCTGATACAAGAAATAATATTGTTCGTGGTAATACTATATCAGCAACTAGGCAGTTTGTTGAGGGAAGCGAGATAGATGTCCGCGGACATAATAACGAAATCACTGATAATGTAATAGTTGGTTCTCCCAACAATGGAATTCGGGTAATGAGTGAATCCCCTTCTGACCCCGGTAGCGATAGAGTCGAAGCCTACAAATACTTAAATTCCGAAAGTGTTCCAACATATATGGCATCTTATGAAAACAATATTCACCATAATTATCTTTATTCCTGGGCGCAGTTTACTTACAATGCCAATGGAATTAGTATAACTGAAAGATCTGCAGCAAATATCATAAAGAATAATACTATTGTTGGTATCAGTGAGACTTCAGGAAATGTTAGTGAATACACCAGTATAAAATCACTTTCTTATCCTGGGATCGAAAATGTAATAATGAATAACTTGATGATAGGCGCTAGGAGAGTCTCTGGCTCAGGCATTACAAGAGGTGAATATCATGTTTATTCATATGCTGGTTATTTACCTGCTGAGAGCGATTTTAATGCATACTATCCGAAAACGAAAACTGATAGTACTACCTGTGTAGTGCGGTTGGGTTCTCTTGCTATCAAATGCCTAAACAATGACCCGTATAACGAACAGCAGGCATATGAGTTTCATTCTAAATTTATGGATACCAATCCTACAATTTCTGATGAAAGCCAGTGTAGCAGAGCGCAATTATTGGCTCTGCCGATTGAGCAACTGAGAGATAGAGTTATTTTATGCAGTACACCGAACATTGGCTCTCCAATCATTTCTAGTGCTAATGACGGGACAAATATCGGTGCTTACCAGGAAAATCCCAGCCCAACGCCAACACCCACTCTGACTGACACACCTACTCCTACTCCATTTGCTACAGCTGTCCCAACTTCAACCAACTCTCCAACCAATACACCAGTTTCAACTCTCATACCTACAAGCACACCTGCTAGTACAATCATTCCAATTACCACTGCTACAATCTTACCTACTAGTACAACTACTCCAATTACCACTGCTACAATCTTACCTACTAATACAACTATTCTAGTTACTACAAATGTACCTACAAACACTCCATTACAGGTCCATACGCTACGCCTATTGTTGTTAATACCAAAATTCCAACATCACGTTTAACATTTACTTTGAAACCTTCATCAATTCCAACCATTGTCTTAACCATACCACCCACAATAACTCCTACGACCGAATATATTCTTATCCCTACAATGATTTTTTCAAATGAACAAGCAACAGCAGAAATGTTCAAGATACAAGTGATTAGCCCCAATGGAAAACCTGCTACAAATGTAAAAGTCAATTTGAATGATAGAGATTACATAACCGACGATAAGGGCTTTATTCAAATTGAAAATATTCCAAATGGAACCTATAAAGTAGTCATCACAATCAATAATAAAGAATACATTCAATCTATTGTGCTAGGTGCTGCAGTTTCCCAAAAAACATTAACTATCAAATTATCAAATAGCTCAATTTCACCTATTATTTATATGATTGGAGCTTTTGGAACATTATGTATTGGCGGTATTATTATTTATCTCATCTTAAAAAAATTTAAGTGAGGAAATTATGATAATGATAATTTTCGGTAATTAACCGATAATCTTCTGTCCTTCACCACTATCCTCAACCAACATCCCGAATTCCTTTTTAATCTGTTCACGAATTTGATCTGATTTTGCCCAGTCTTTATTTACCCTGGCAAGTTGTCTTTCCTCAAGTAATTTTTTCACAGCTTCTGGTATCTCTACCTGATTTTCCTTCACTTCACTTAATTTCAAACCTAATACTTTATCAAAGTCCAAAACCAAATTTAATTTTTCCTGATCAGACAGGGCTTTAAAATTATTGGTTTTCCAAACCACTGCAAGTGCTTGAGGAATATTAAAATCATCTTCCAGAGCCCTTAGAAACTCATTTTTTAGGGTTTCCACCTCATTTTCGGCTGTATTTGAGCTACTTTCAGCTTTTTTCCAGTTTAGAACCTCTTTTTTCAGTTTGGAAAAGGCTTGCTTGGCTGCATCCAGTGCTTCCCAGGTGAAGTTTTGCTTAGAACGGTAATGCGCTTGCAAGAAAAAATAACGTAAGGCAAGTGGATCATAACCCTTAGCTTCAATATCGGAAACTGCATATACATTACCAAGTGACTTTGACATCTTCTGATCATCTACAGTTAAATGCTCGTTGTGCAGCCAGTAATGGACAAATTCCTTGCCACTGGCAGATTCGCTTTGAGCAATTTCATTGGTGTGATGAATCGCAATATGCTCAATACCACCCATATGTAAATCAATCGTATCGGCTAAGAGAGAGCTGGACATTGCACTACACTCGATATGCCAGCCAGGAAACCCTCGTCCCTTTTCAACTTCAGTTGAACTAAACGGTGACTCCCAGGTTTGCAAAGCATTACTATGCACTCCAGTTTTGAAAAACCATAAAGCAAAATCAAAGGGATGCTTTTTAGCTGGATCACTTACATCTCCGGTGCCAGAACCTTGACGATTTTCCTCAAGATTTTGCCGATTTAATTTATTGTAGTCTGCTTTTTTAGTAACATCGAAATAAATTGCCTTAGGTGTGGCGTAGGCAAAACCTTTATCCAGTAAAACCTGCACTAAATCTATCATTTGCTGGATAAATTCTGTCGCCCTTGGTGTATAAGTTGGCTGCAGAATATTCAACTTCTCCAAGTCAATATTAAAAAGTTCAATATATTTATTGGCAATTTTGTCTGGATCCAATCCTTCTCGTTTCGCAGCTTTTTCCATGCGATCTTCACCAGTATCTGCATCTCCGATGTTATCACCAGTCAGATGCCCAACGTCGGTATAATTACGAACAAATTTAACTTCATAACCCATGTAAATCAAAGAGCGACGAATTAAATCAGCACAGATCATACCGCGAAGATTCCCGATATGTTGTACCCAGTAAACTGTCGGACCACAATGATAAAACATTACCTTTTTAGGTTCGATGGGAATAAACTCCTGTTTTTGCTTGGTAAGTGTGTTGTAAACCTTCAGCATGATGATTTAATTAATGTATAAATATAGCTGGAATTAATAGATAATAGCTAAAAGTTAAAAGATATTAGTTAAAAAAATATATAAATCAACTATCTTCCTAATAACTAATGTCTGTCTATTGAATACAATCTATAGTACTATTCAAAATTTGCACTACGTCTTCACTAATTCTTAGATTCTTAGATTCTCAAATTCCTAAATTTTCTTTCTCCTTTCCGATATGCGAAATGCGATATACGATTCTCCAACTTCCATTTTATATCATACTCAGATACTTTTCACCTTTATCTGGAAAAATCATTACTGCCGTGGCTGAATCAACATTTTTTAAATAAGTTAATGCACCATGATAAATTGCTGCGGAACTAAATCCAACAAATAATCCAGACTTTCTAGCTAATTCTTCCAAACGTGGTTTAGCAAATTGAGCATCAACGTTGATTATCTCATCTAAAAAATTCTTATCAAATAGTTGCGGAGGATTTATTTCAGACATATTGCGTAATCCCTGAATTGGTATACCTGCAAAAGGTTCAATTCCGATAATTTTGATAGCTCGTTTCTCTTCTCTAAAACGTTTAGATATACCTCGTACAGTTCCAAAAGTACCGATACCGGCGAAAATGTGTGTGACATCAGGAAGTTGTTCTAGAATTTCCATAGCAGTGGTATTGTAATGAATCAAAGCATTATCCGGATTATCATGTTGATTAGCATGCCAGTATTTACCTGGTTGAGCTGCCATCATTTCATGAACTTTTGTTATCGCTCCACCAGTACCTAATGCTGCCGGAGTTAAAATTAAATTGGCTCCATATAATTGAATCATTTTGCGTCGCTCGACACTCATCGCTTCTGACATCACAATAGTGATTTTATAGCCTTTGACAGCTGCTATCATCGCTAAAGCAATACCAGTATTACCACTGGTCGCTTCAATAATTTCCATTTCTTTTGTTAATTCACCTCTTTTTTCAGCTTCCACAATCATCGAATATGCAGCACGGTCTTTTACCGAACCACCGATATTCTGCCCTTCCAGCTTGGCATAAAGCTTTATTTCTGATTGTTCTAGAGGAATCCTAAGCAACGGGGTATTCCCAATTAACTCAAAAATATTTTCAGCAACAACTAATTTAGAATTCTGCATAATTTTTAAAATTTAATAGATAAAAAAAAGCTAGTCTTATTTAAAGGACTAGCTATAAAT
>Ga0194063_10000259_pt1 | contig 39936 bp, 39 predicted proteins | sample SepL3720m_MetaG_FD_155459 | JGI IMG/M metagenome (GOLD analysis project Ga0194063, IMG submission 155459) | Anoxic zone freshwater microbial communities from boreal shield lake in IISD Experimental Lakes Area, Ontario, Canada - Sep2016-L373-20m | ecosystem: Environmental > Aquatic > Freshwater...
ACATCAAACCTTGTATTATTACAATAATAAACGCATCCACACCAGCTTGAAAATGTCACCCGTTCAATTTCGTCGTTTGTATGAAGAGAGATTTAGACAGATCGTTTAATAGAATGGGTACTTGACATAACGCTTAACACGTATATAAAAAATGGGACGAACAGGGAGAAAAAGAACGCTTGCCACTAGTCGAAATTACATGTTACACTATAGGTAGCTATGATTGATTCTGAAAGATCACTTCAACCAGATGATTTGGCTACACTCCCAAAAGCAGAAGCTCCTCCTGAGCAAGGGAAGCATGCGAAAGATGCAACCGGGGCTATTAAACCAGAAGAACTTGAGCTGCTACTAGCTACTAATCCTTCGTCTGTGTCTGAAGAAGAAGAAAAAATGACAAAAACAATAGAATTGAGAAAAAAAGATATAACAACAGGCCCTTCTCCTGTCGTCCTGACTGAAGATGATCAAACTACTATAGATAAACTCCTTATAAACTCCTATTGACTTTCTCTTCTTATAGGTTTATAATACGCTCTAAATCTATGACAAATTATTTTTCTTCAAACCTTTCCAAATTGTTAGTAGTCGTTGCGGTAGTCGCAGGGGTTGTAACAATTCAATCAAACTCTGGAATCGTCTTCGGATACGGATCTTCAAACAACAATAACAACAATTCCACCAGCATGCCTTCTGCTCCCCAGTGTAACGATAGCAAGCCAGGCAGTGCTCCTAGCCTCATTTCTGCCTATTCTGCCGGCCCAAATAGCATCACCCTTCATTGGACTAAAGCCAACGGACCTGTGTCGTATTACCTTCTTACCTTTGGAACAAAGCCTGGTGAACAGCAATATGGAAGTCCAAATATCGGCAATGCAGATACCACATCCTTTACCATAACTTCTCTTTCTGGAGGAAAAAGATATTACTTTAAAGTACGAGCAGGCAATGGATGTAAACCAGGAGACTTTTCAAATGAGGCAAGTGCAGCGGTGACAGGTGGATTTATTGCATCTGATGTTATTCCAGAAGGTTTTGCCGCTGGAGTACTTGGAGTAAAAACAAAAATCACCCCCACAATGGCAGCTCTTGTTAATCCATCAGTGTTTCAGCCTGAGCCAACAGCAAAAGTGCTTACCATGATCCCCTTAGATCAGCCAGTACATGACTCTCTATGGACCAAGATCGTGAAGTTTGTAAAAGGCGCTCTCGGGCTCTAATCCAAGAACCGCCCAAAAAGGGCCCCTCCTTACCTGTCCTTACCTGTAGAGCTGTAATAATTCTTTTTGCTTCTCAGGAGACGTAAGCTCTTTGAGCATTTGCACATCTCCTCCAGGAATTACCGATGCCACTTGATTAAGAATCACTGCAAAAAGGATAAATGAAAGGAGAATTGAGGCTAAAGTAAGTACAAGTGAGATGACCCCCGCGCGCACTCCTTCCTTCTCTCCCCCATTGAAAAACACGTATTTTATGAAGTAATATACTCCGAGAGGAGGCAAAACAAGGCTCCAAAAGTATGCTTTGCCGTAGCCACTACTTTTTTTTATTTCCTTTTCTTTTATACTCAAGTCTGCCATTGCATTGGCTAATTCCAGCTTCTTTTTGTACTCCTGCGAAGACACGTCAATCGTGGGTATAGATATATTTGGTTGAGATGAGGGTGTTGGATTGTCAATCATCATGTATAAGTATATACCTTTCTTCCTGAGCCCGTGAGCAGTTCGACAGGGCTCACTGTAAACTTGTCGAAGGGTCATCCTGAGCGGATTTCATGAATACTGTGGAGTCGAAGGATCTTAACGCATAATAGATTCTTCATATGTAACCCTCGTCATTCAGAATGACATGTTTACCCTGAGCTAAGCCGAAGGGTTCAGAATGACATAAAGATAAAAACAAACAGATATATTATAAATAAAAGAGTAGAATGACGGTATGTCGAAACAAGTAACTGCAGAAGATGTCCACAAGACGCTCGGAGACAGCACAATAACGCTTATTGATGTGCGTACTCCGGGAGAATTTAGTAAGGGCTCTATTCAAGGAAGCATGAATGTACCTCTTAATGAGATAGGAGAAAAGATAAGCACGCTCATTCCCGATAAAGAAAGGGTAATTTATTTATATTGCTTGAGCGGATCACGAAGTGAGACAGCTGCTAATATCCTCACCGGCCAAGGCTACACAAATGCATACAGCATGTCCAACGGACTCCTTATGTGGAGAAGTAAAAAGTATGAAGTGAAATAAGCTCGGAGCAGGTTACTTTCCTTTTGCCTTTGCCTTTTTATTCTTTTTGGAACTGTCTTTTCTGCTTTGGAGGCGTTTTTCGCTCTCTCTCTTGAGAGATGCGCTTCTTTCTTGTTGTTTTCTATTTATTTTCTCCACCTCTGCCTGGCATTCTTTGTCTGGGCAGGCTGTTTCTGTATTAATAATCACAGAACTATCTACTTTTTCTTTCCAAGTGCGAATAATTATTCGTTCCTTACCGCAGCGTGAGCAGGGATTACCAAATGTTTTTTTCATATTTTTTGAGACTTTAATTGTACCAGAAAAGTTGACAAACTTCAACCAATGTTAATCGCCGTTTAAATCTACAAACCCAACAAAAATAGCTCCCGTGTGCCATGGAATAGTAGTAGACTATTTTGCCTCAGCCAAGGAGCGGTAAAGGGTGATTTTTTTTGAGATACTCTTTGTAAAGTTGAATATTTTCTCCAAAATCAAAGGCAATCTCTTCTGGCGCGGGGAGTACATCAAGGGGGAACCAAGCCAGCTCGCTCACCTCTTCATCCACTTTGGGCGTTTGCTTCACTAAATTTGCGATAAAAACGAAGTCTACGTTTTGTCTATCTTCTTTTAGTCTATTGGGATTATCGTTTATGCGAAATAAAACAAGATTGTCTATCTCACATCCGCTTTCTTCTCGCACTTCTCGTTTTATAGCTTGATTTAGCGTCTCATCTCGATCAAAATAACCTCCCAATAGCCCCCATTTTCCATGTTCCATCAATTTTTTCCCATGAGCGGATCCCCGTTTTCCTAAAAGAATCTTCCCTTCGTGAATAACGAGAGCATTCATCGTAACATGGCGTAAGCCCCCTCGTGCGAGATTGTTGTTTTCAAAATAGCAGGTAATCATAATGATGATTATACTCCTCATCCATTCCTTCTTGAAGTATGAGCCTTCTTCCTATAAAATCATGTGAACATCGTCGACCCTACTTTCAACATTGATAATAACAAACCGCTTATATGAACCTCTTCTAATAGAAGTTGAAGTGATATAATTTAATCTATATGTTTGATATTTCTTCGATTGTGGCGTATGTTAAGAAGAGATTTACGATAAAAGATGTCCTTCTTCTTGGGGTCGCAAAGATTTTATACCTTGTTACGCGGATGTATAATCTTAAACTCCTCCCTATTTTTACAGATGAGGGAATATATATTCGCTGGGCGAAAGTCGCATGGCATGATGCAAGTTGGCGCTTTATATCTCTTACTGATGGCAAGCAGCCGTTGCAGACATGGGGTACGATTCCCTTTTTAAAGCTGTTTCCCACTGACTCTCTCCTTGCAGGACGTTTATTTGCGGTATTCACCGGCATGTTTGCACTGTTGGGTATTTTTTTTCTGCTGTATTATCTCTTTGGGAAAAAAACTGCATTTATTGGGGTATTTCTCTACGTATTTTCTCCCTACTTCCTTTTTTATGACCGCATGGCCCTTGTTGATTCTGGCGTCAATGCGGCATTTATTTGGATAGTTCTTTTCACTCTTCTTCTGGTTAACACAATGCGGCTTGATGTGGCGCTTATCTATGGTATTGTGGCAGGAGCAGCCCTTCTTACCAAGTCTTCTGCTCAGATGTTTTTGAGCGTGGCATTTGGCGCATCATTTTTTGTATTTGATTATAAAAAGAAAAAAGTACAGGGATTGATAAGCTACTTATTATTATGGGGAGTGGCGTTCGTACTTGCGCAAGTGATTTATAACGTGCAGCGACTCTCCCCCTACATGCATTATGTTGCGCAAAAAAATACCACATTCGTCATGTCATTCAGCGACTTTTTTGCTCACCCGTTTGAGGTGTTGTTTTCCAATTTGCAGACTATTCCCTATTACGTGTTTAGCGAATCGGGATGGATTATTATTCCTTTTGCATTCGGGGGATTGTTTTTACTATTTAGAAAAAACATTCGTTTATTTTTCTTTTTTTCTCTTCTTCTTTTCGTCCCCTACTTGGGTATTGCCGCAATGACGCGCGTGCTGTTTCCTCGCTATATCATTTTCTTCTGCTCAATCTTTACCATTCTAACAGCCTATGTATTGGGAAGAATAAAAAATATCCGCCTATTTATAGCTTTAATTAGTCTTATTATTGGTGTTCTTATTGTTTTCCAGTATCCCATGTGGACTGATTATTCAAAAATCATGTTTCCCGATACAGATAAGGGTCAATATGTTATTGGCCCCAATGTGGGCCTCGGGATGGATGAGATTATTGCTTTTGCGAGAGAAAAATCAAAAGAAAAACCAGTTCGCATCATTGCAGAGGGAGACTTTGGACTCACGGGAGATATGCTCAGCGTATTTGTGAACGAAGGAGAGAGGATTTATATTCAAGGATACTGGCCGCTGAACTTGGCAGCTCTTCAAAAACATCAGCCAGACTTGAACAAAGAGTATATTTATATTGTCACTGCGCATGAGCTCAACTATCCGGCAGAATGGCCAATGAAGAAGCTGAGAGAATATTTTAAGCCCGGAAATACATCTGCTATCCAGTTATTTGAACTAACAAAGTGAAAAAAATAATTATTTTTTTTATCGCCCTTTCGGCTGTTTTTTTCTTTTTGGGAAAAGAGCTTAATCCCCTTGATCCGCATTTTTTTTCTTTTCATGATAATACGCAGGCAGCGCGGATGCAGGAGTTTGCGCTCAACTTAAAAAGCGGCATTATTCCGCCCCGGCTTGCCCCCAATTTTTCATTTCAACATGGTTTTCCCGTATTCAATTTTTATGCCCCCTTTGTCTATTGGATGGGTGGGCTTTTTCAGCTTTTCGGTCTGTCTGCGGTTCTTTCATTAAAACTTGTTTTATTCTTTGGCCTATTTGCCTCTTTTATTTCTTTCTTTTTATTTAGCTCTGTATTCTTCGGTTTTTGGGGAGGGATTCTCGGAGCAAGTGTTTATTCATCTTCTCTTTGGATGGCTGTTGAGATATTCGTACGAGGCAATGTGGGTGAAGTGTGGTTTATGGCGCTCCTTCCTTTGGCTTTATATTTGTTAATAAAAAATGACAGTGCAAATAAAAGACCGCTTTTTCTTTTCTCCTGTATTACTCTCTCCTTTTTATTCACTGTTCATAATGTACTTTCTCTTGTTTCTATCATTTTTATTGCTGCTTACTCACTCGGACTTAAACATAAGAAGAGAGCTCTCATTTCTCTCGTTCTTGGACTTCTCCTTTCGTCATATTTTCTCATCCCAGCAATTATAGAAAACAGATTAACCTATGCAAGTGAAATCGCATCCCGCACAAAATATGCCGATCACTTTTTATGCGTTTGGCAACTTTGGAAGGCAAATAGCTGGAGCTTTGGAGGAAGCGGAGTGGGGTGTATGAATGATGATATGTCTTTTCAGATTGGGAAAATACATATTCTTCTTGCGGCAATAGGAATAGGTCTGTTCTTTCTTGCATTAAGAAAGAGGGGGAAGAAAAAGGAGCTCTTTATCCCTTTTTTCATTCTCGGAACTACTTTATTTACTGCTTTTCTTACTATTTCTGCATCCAAGCCTGTGTGGGATCTATTTTCTCCCCTCATGTCAGTGTTTCAATTTCCTTGGCGATTCCTTCCCTTTGTTGTCTTTGGCGTCGCATATTTTGTTTCTCGTATCCCATCTGAGTTGGCAAATAAAAGGATTGAGATTATCTCTTCTATTATTTTATCTCTTATCTTACTTTTCTCTTCCTCCAAATTTTTTTCCCGTCCTTGGAAGTATACACTTGATGAATACAAATCGATGTTTCTCACAGACAAATATGTACAACAAAAAGCCGCATATGAAATTCCTGAATATTTTCCTCAGTATGGAGATTATGCAAAGTGGAGAACCTACGATACGTCCTCAAATGGATTTGGGAAGAATTATTTAAATTATAAAATTAATAAGCCATTCATTAAAGAAATTATTACTGAAGAAAAAACTATTACCCTTCCCATTCATTACTTTCCCTTTTGGGAAATTTATGTAAATGGGAAAAAAACTGTTCCTGAGAATTTTGATACATTGGGGCGCCCCTTTCTCTCGGACCTTCCTCCCCATTCAGATATAGTCGTGCGGTATAATGAAACACCTGATGAAAAAACAAGCAATGTTATAACTCTTATAACCCTTATAACACTTATGACTGTTATAACGAATAAAAAACTATGGAAAAAAGTGAACACTATTCTGCAATAAAACGAAGTAGTATTATCAGTACGATCAGTCTCTTTTTTCAAAGCGGCTACTCTGCCGTGCTTGGGCTTGTAGCAAATCTTGTCGTCACTATTCTTCTCTCTCCTGCGATATTTGGCATGTATATTACGGTGATGTCTCTTATTTCTGTTCTGAATTATTTCTCTGATATTGGGCTCGCCGCCTCTTTAGTACAAAAAAAAGAGACATCCCGTGAAGATTGTGTTACTACCTTTACTATCCAACAACTCCTTGTGATAACTCTTATTTGTATTGGGTTTTTGGGGACTAATTTTGTCAAGGCGTTTTATAAACTTCCCCCAGATGCGATATATTTATACTGGGCTCTTCTTATTAGTTTTTTTTCTTCATCTCTTAAGACGATCCCCTCTATTCTTCTTGAGCGCAAAATTGCATTTCAAAAAATAGTCCTTGTTCAGATTACAGAGAGCACTGTTTTTTACCTTACCGTTATTATTCTCGCCATTCTTAAATTTGGATTAATAAGTTTTACGGTTGCGGTTCTTCTTCGCTCAATTGTTGGATTAATTCTTATCTACTTTGTCTCCCCATGGAAGCCATCTCTTGGAATCTCAAAGTCGAGTTTAAAGGAATTACTATCATTTGGGTTGCCGTTTCAAGCAAGCTCATTTCTTGCTTTATTTAAGGATGATTTGATTACACTTTTTTTAGGAAAGGTTATTGGATTTGAAGGAGTGGGATATATAGGCTGGGCAAAAAAATGGGCTGAGGCCCCTATTCGTATCATTATGGATAATATCACGCGGGTACTCTTTCCCGTACTGTCCAGACTTCAAAATGATAGGGAAAAAGTTAAGCAACTCATTGAAAAAATCATGTTTTATCAGACGGCACTTCTCACACCTGCAATTTTAGGCCTTGCGCTTTCCATGGATGATATTGTGCATATTATTCCCAAATACGCCAAGTGGACTCCTGCCCTCCCGCTTCTGTATATTTTCTGCGTCTCTGCATTTCTGGCAACATTCTCCTCTCCTCTTATCAATCTCATTAATTCGTTAGGAAAAGCGAAGATTCCGTTTATATTTATGCTTGTCTGGACTATTGTGACATGGATTCTCACTCCTCTTCTCACTCATTTCTATGGATATTATGGATTCCCTATCACTGTCATGATTATCTCTCTTTCCTCAATAGCAGTAATAAAAAAGGCACAAGAGTTTGTCCCCTTCCAAATCTTTTCCTCTATCTATAAACCATTTTTTTCCTCTCTTGCGATGGCTGTCGTGATGCTGCTCGTAAAACAACTCTTTCCTCACACGGTTCAAGGAATAATTCTTACCACGCTTTCCGGAGCCGCTACATATCTTACAGTTCTTTTATTTGTCTTTAAAATAAATATAATAAATGAAGCAATGCTGTTAATAAAAAAATAATATTCTATGAAAATCACCGGAATCACTGTAATAAAAAGCCGCCCAAATCACGTATACGCCTGTCTCTCGTCCCTTGAGAAAATGTGCGATGAAATACTAGTGGCTGATATCGGTATGGAAGTGTCTCTTGCAGAAGAGGTAGCGAAGATGAAGAAAGTGACAGTTATCCCTATGGGGGACGTGGCCTACGTGGAGCTTATTCGAGAAACATTAAAGAATAAAGCAAAGCATGAATATGTGTTATTTCTTGATGCAGATGAAGAACTGCCCGCAAGTCTTATTGAAGAGCTTAAAAAAATCTATGAGAAACATGATGTGATTAAGATTCCTCGAAAAAATATGGTTTTTGGATCATGGGTGCAGCATAGCCGCTGGTGGCCAGATTACCAGGCAAGATTATTTAAGAAATCTGCCCTTACCTGGCCTACAAAAATCCATCAACAACCAGAAATTACAGGAGAAGTATTTCAGCTCCCCGCTGATGAAAAATATGCCATTATTCATCACAACTACGACTCAATTGATGATTATATTGTGCGCATGATGCGCTATGCCAAAATAGAGGCGACAGAAAAGATTGATCAAAAAAAAGAATTTCACCTCAAGGAAGCTACACAAAATGCAATATCAGAATTTATTAGTCGCTATTTTGCTGGAGAAGGATACAAAGATGGCATGCTGGGATTTACTTTGGCAGTGTTGCAATTGTTCTATTCGTTTCTCGTCTACTTCTATTATTGGGAAAAGAGAAAATATAGCGCGGATATCGAAGAGCCAGCGATAAATATGAAGCGCTTCTTCGCCCAAGGCTTGGCCGAAACTATATTCTGGGGACCAAAACGACTTGTGGACAAAATATTAGGAGCGATGCTCCGCAGAATGGCGAAATAAGAAGCTGCAATGAAAAAACTATTGATTTTGATTTTTGTCCTTTCGCTGGTGACGCGATTGTTTTATTTATTTGTCTCAATTCCTTCTCTATCAAATGACGAGACCGATCTGTATCTGTCTTCCTATTTACTTGCAAAATCAGGTACTGACTATCATAACAATGCATTATTTCTTACTACAGGTATTCTTACTGCAAAACCAAGTATTCCAGTCTATATTGGAGCCCTTACGTGGATGACGAATATGGAAAAAAATGTGATAAATGCCCGACTTCTATTCTCAATTCTCAACAGCTTCACCCCATTCTTCTTTTTTTTGACAATTTATCTGTTAACAAAAAATAAGTTATACTCGCTTATCGCTTTCCTTATATTTAATTTTTCTCCTTGGTTTAGCTACATTTCTGCTACAGGTTACGAGGCGTTGATAAGCTTTTTGTTTATTAATATAGCCTTGTGTCTTGCTGCTTCAAATATAAATAAGATGGTAAAACTTTGGATTTTGCTATTTATTTTCTTCTTGATATTTAGTTCATATATGGCGATTAGAACATATATTCCATTCCTCATACTTATTACCCTTTTCCTTGGAGGATATTATGATAAAAAAGCCTCATTAAAATCAATTCTTTTAATTGTGTCAATTACCCTACTAACCTCTGGAGTATTCTTTACACTTAATTACTATGCTCCAAATGCATCCCTTGTCAGAAATGAATTCACCTTTATGATTTCGGATGAGAAGTCTGATATTGATGGACGCGTATGGTATCAAAGACTTACCACAAATGCCCCCGAACCGCTCAAAAAAATACTTGTCAATAAGGTGACGGTAAAACTACAAGACTACACACAAAAATATCTTAGTGCCTTTGACACAAATATATTCTTTTTTAGAGGGGATCCATCTTCCCTCTATGGCACAGCAGGACTAATTGGGCTCTTTTATCTTACCGATTTTGCATTCTTTTTATTCGGCCTTTTCAACATTCGATTAATGGACAAGAAGTTAAGATATCTATTATTGTTTTTAGCGATTGGATCTATTCCTATTGCCCTTACAAGAACTGTTATAACTGTAATTATGAGGGGAATAATCTTACTTATACCTTACACAATCATTATTGCTCACGGCGCAACTATATTGATAAAGAAAAACAAAAAACCAATTGTAATATTTGCAGTAATTTTGAGTATTAACTGGCTTTCCTATATGACGCTATATATATCGAGAATAGTACCACTCAACTCTGATGCATGGCAGATGAACTACAAGTTAATTGCGAATAAAGTGGCACATCTTGATAAGCAGAAGCAAATATATATTCTTGAGGGTGAGGCAAAACAAGCCTATATGCAATTTCTTTTTTATAATATAGATAATCCTTTTGAAATAAAATCCATTTTAAAAAAGAATATTTTTGCATATAGAAATATTCTTTATACTGATAAATGTCCAAAAGAAATTGAAGTAAAAAATACAATTTATATTATGAAAAAGAATTATTGTGGAGATTTGTATAGAAAGTACATCTTCATGAATCCTGAAGAACTTAAAAAACAACGTATAACTATCAATACATCTTTTCTCCTTAATTCGAGCATGTCTGGAGACGACTATATACTAATAGGAAAAAATTAATCTACGATAAAAAAGGAACTCCTAAAGTAATAATTCGTATAATTAATTCTTTTTACATTTGAGTCAAACAACTTCTTGTATGCTGCATCGGTCAAGCACATATCTGATAATATGACGTGTGTTTTTGGGTATGATTTACTACATTTCTTAAATATAAGATTATTGTAAATGTATGGTTCTCCTTTTTTGGTTGTTTGTTGTACTAATTGTGGATCCACAGCATTGTTAAAAAATGCATATCCAAAGAACATATCCCTTGGGCTTGAGACAAAAATAGTATATGGTTTTTCACTTGAGCTCAAATATAGCGGTACGTTTCGCTCCGTCTCAAAATACATCTGTGACATCGTGGTATATCTTCTGAAGTAGAAGTTGTAACCAAGATAGGAAATCTCAATAAGTAGGGCTATACCTAAAAGAGAGAATATTCCCCTCCTCAGTAACTTATTATTATTTGCAACATGATCTTTGAGAAAGAGAAGTCCTAAACCAAACAGATATGCATATCCCACAGATGATAGCATAGCTCGTATCGAGTAGCTTGGATAACTGATATTGGCAAGTGAGGGCACTAAACCAACAAGGACTAACCCAAGAATATATATATCAACCTTTGTTCCTTTTTTTCCTAGATAAGCAAATCCCAATATAAATAAAGCAAGATAGGTAAGAAAGAATTGTCCCGAAAATGTCGTTGCGTAAAGTGAAGAAGGATCTCCGTTTCTAAACAAATATTCAAAGCTTATCCCACCAAAAAAATTATCCTTGAGAAACATGCCAAGTTCAGTGAGCTTATTGTCGAAGAGCCCGGAAATCAGTCGAGGAGCGCTTGAAGTGTTTCTTCTATAGTCTATTTGATTGGCCAGTTGAGTGAAGTTAAAAAATATCAAATCGTTCGACCTACTTTTCATTAAATTTCCATCTATTTTGATACTAAGGACCAACATAACCACACTAAAAACAATACCAAGTAAAGCGTGTTTAATAACGCCCTTTCTTTTTCCTTGAAGAAAGTAAAAGAACTCAAGATAGATAAGAAGAATTGGGATTAAAGGTCTAAATCCATGGTAGGAATAAAATGCGAGGAAGAATGGTAAAAGACTAAAAATTCTTTTTTGCTTAATATACAGAAGGGTACCTACAAGAAGTAGTGGGAAAGCGATTCCTATCTCAAGAGTGAGCCGCGTAAGATAAAATACTCCCGGACTGAAACAAAATAGAAGTGCTGTAATAAATGCAATTTTTTCCTCTTTTTTAATATGATTGACTATTTCAAATACCAAGAAAGGTATGGTGGTAGAAATAAGAACAAAGAAGAGGCGAGCTGTAAACACAGACTTGATGGGCATGACAAGCCACCACAATGCAGTGACATACATGGGGACGAAGGGTACATTTGGGTCAATACCGGTAAACTCCAAAGGCAGAAATCGCCCGTATAAATCATGCCCTGTTCGAGCTAATGACCATCCAGTAAGCATGATATCACGCTCTCCTCTAAGAAAAGAGAGTTGATCCAAAAAAGGAAGCTGAATTAATAAAAAAAGAAGAGAAACTATCACTAATTTTTTCCTTTTCCAAAAGTAATTTGCTACATTATTCATACAAATTATGTTAATATCTTAATTCTCAATCTCTTTCCTCTATTCGGACTTCAGCATTCTCAAAGATAGGATGAAATCCCCTTGTCTCTGTGTAGGTTGTATAGTTTTTTTTATTAATATAGATATATTTTATCCGTGGAGAAATATCAATCGGTTTCATATTTTTCAAAGAGCTAATTCGTTCTCTTGGATCAATCCCAATAATAGTTAAAACGCCCTCATCTGCAACATATTGCTGTTTACCAGAAAATGCTGAAATATAGGCTGTATCTTGTAACGGCAATGACAATACTACTCCTGTTGGCACGGATCGTAATTTTTCTAAACCATTTAATTCCATTCGAGTAATTGATATATTTCTTTCATAAGCAAATCGTATCTGTTCTATGTTTGTTGGTAATGTAAGTATTATTATGATGATACCAAAAATTATTGTAGGTATTTTTTTTGAAGAAAATATTTTCGTAACAAAAGCAGCGGCAAAATAGTTCATGAGAAAGAGTGTATATCCATAAAATTGGACTACATTCCACCACGTTCCTTTTTGGACTAATGATACCGTTAATACGGTAGAAAAAATGATAGCTGCAATAAGTACCACTTCATCTTTGTTGAGTTTATTTCTGAATAATGCTTGGACAACGTAGAAAAGTCCAACTAAGCGAGTGCCGCAATTTAAGAAAATGAAAAGCCCCACGCTCAACAACTCTATGGCAAATAATCGGGGAGAATGAGGTGCAATAGCTTGTAAATAATACCTCGCTTGTACTAACTGAGGCATGTAAAAGTGGTCTGCTGCCTCTATCATGGGTCGAGTGAGGGCAAATGGCGAAAATACAAATGCAGCTCCAGACTTTGTCGCTAAGAAGGGATCATAGAACACAAGTATCGAAAGAGCGAATGCAAAAGCTATAAGTATCCCGTTGAGAATCCATAAAATACATTTTTTTTCCAATACTAAACGTATTAAGAAATCTACAGCAATGAGAAATAGTAAAATTATTCCTCCATATAATTTAAATCCTGTTGTCAAAAACAGTAATAAACATAAAATAAAGATTTGAAATAGGGGTAATTTTTTATTCTTAAGAAGAATCAGAACTCCAAGAAACGGTATAAGCGAAACAGCATATTGAAGATTTAAAAGCATCCTCCCCGACTGCATTGCTTGTGCATAAAAATAGCTCCAAATCGTTTTGGAATGATAGAGGGAAAGGATATAGGAAAATGAACTTCCAAAATATATAAAAAACAGAAAACAGAGAATGAAAATAGGAGATTTATTAGTCTTCTTCGCATATATATAGGAAAGATAGCTAAATAGAATAAAGAACAGTACGGGAATAAGTTTAAAGTAACTAACAATGGCAGAAATTCCAATTTTCGTAAGGAGAAATATGATGAAGTCTAGAAAATAATTATATCCTTGAAGAGGAACACCAGCAAAAATAGGCAACTGAAAAGGAAAAGATTGAAATGCACTATTTGCGAGGGCAAGATGCCATAATGAGTCATGAAAATGCAAACCGCCGATATACATACCGCAGACTTGTTTTACACAATACTCAGAACCATTAAAAAAAATCACTCCTAGGTTTGTTATTCCTCCGAGAATGATAATAAGGGTTATTCTTTTGTTATTTGCCATCCATAAGAGGAGTCTATTGAGGATAGAATTCTTTTTCGATAAAGTCTTTGACATATTATTTGATCGAATACGAGACATATCCCTTCTCTATTAGTCTGTTGAGGAGAATGTCTTTTTCCGACTTCAATAAATAGACATCAGACCGCATGGTAAAGGTCTCAGGACTCTTGAGTACTGTGACCCCTTTGATATTTTCAATCGAAATATATTTCCCCTCCATCCAATCAGTAAAAAACTTTCCAAACTCCATTGCAGGCGTTCCAAAAATAGAGGCTTCATGCTTATAAATAATTATTTTAGGATTATGCGCTTCAAATTGTTTAATGAACTCGCTGCTGAAATACTCGCTTTCTCTAAATTGAGGAAGAAGTGTGGGGAATTTGCCGGGCAGTTTTGCTTTGATAAAAAACTCTTCGTTCGGCTCATAAGGGCCTATCCAATAATATTCATCCTTTTGTACAATCTCGTTAAAGAAGAGCGCTGAAGGAGGATTGTCATTGATGCTCGGCATCTTTTGAGTATCTCGCATATAGAATTTGTTGTAGGTGTTCTGAACAAGAAAGAGTGCGGCAAAAACGCCGTAGAGAACCACCATGGCAACGAGAAATTTGCGGACTATTTCCAGTGGCTCAAATGAAAATTTGATGTATTTATATCTCCAGAGCAAAAGAAAAAACGATATAGTGCCAATTGCGATAAAGAGTCCTGACTGATAATCAGTTTCCCCTATTTTCATAAGATTGCTGCGAGGTGCAGAAAATGATAGAACAAAGAAATAAACTATGCCGATTATAGGTAGCTCTTTTAATAAAATAACCAATAGAAGAAATGTGGAAAGAGCAAGAACGAGATCTACAGGGAAATAGAGATTGAACTCCTTGATACGTACAAGGAGCTGAATATAGGTATCATAAAAATTATAAATAACGGTAAGGGCAAACTTAAGAGGATTGAAAAATCTCCCAGGAGTGTAATTGGGAACGCGCATGTAGAGCGTGGTGTTGTACACGACATTTGAAATATAAAATTCTTTCCAAGAGTTGGTGATAAAAAGATAGATGATATAAAGAATATAGGGAATTGCGCTTATTCCAAACGCAGTTAAGTAATCTTTCAGTTTCGGTTTAAGACGAAGGAAAAGAATAAATATCCATGCATAAAATATCAAGGCAATATAGATATAGCTAAGTGATGTAAAGACAAAAAGGGCGTTGCATAATGAGAGGAAAATAAGAGTGTTAAATGTATGTTTTGTCTCATAGCTCTCTGCAAAAAGCATCCAAAAGAGTGCACTAAAAAAAAGAAATGCTATGCCGTCAGCGATAAACAGATGTGTCCAATAATATACTGAAATAAAAGGATAGATAAGAAAAAATCCCATGAAAAAGGTGAAAAGTTCTCTATTCCTTTTCGAAATAAACCGACCCACGAAAAACAAAATAAGATATTGAACAATAGCCCAGAAAAAACGAAATTTCACGAAAGAACCAAAAGAGAATAAAAGGAGGAGTGCTGAAATCCACCATGCTCCAGGAAGATGATGGTCAAAGAAGTCTCGATACGGCACTTTCCCTTCCAGAATAAACTTTCCTCCAAGAATATTTACAAACTCATCAGGATACGCAACATACTGAGAATTAATAAGAAATATGAGAGCGATGAATGCAAGGAGATAATGAAGAGGTGTAATTTTTTTGAGGAGCTTATTGATATAATGAAACATATGGGAAAACTTGCAATTATAACCGTTATCTTCAAGAATTATACCATTTTGGATGACTATTTTGCCACACTCGCCAAACAAACTGATCCTGCGTTTCATGTATATGTACTTGACCTAACTCCTGAACCAGAAGAATACTCTTATCCATCGTTCGTTACCCATATTCATGACAAAAATGGGGGGTATGCGTACGGAATTAATCTGGGGATAAAAAAGGCTCTATCAGAAGGTTATGAGTTGTTTTGCCCCATGAACTGCGATGTGACGGTAAAAGAAAACTTTGTAGAACAGGTAAAAAAAGGTGTTTCAGAAAACCCTCATTCAATATTGGGGGGGAAAATTTATTATTATCCAGGATTTGAATATCACAAAGAAAGATATGGTGAAAAAGAACGAGGAACTGTGTTTTGGTATGCGGGAGGAATTATCGATTGGAAAAATGCATATACAACCCACCGAGGAGTCGATGAGGTTGACAAAGGACAATTTGATAAACAGGAAGAGACTTCATTCATTACTGGATGTTTTATGACATATGATAAGTCTGTCATTGATACAATCGGCTATTGGGATGAAAAATATTTTCTTTTTTATGAAGATGCAGATTATTGTGCCCGTGCTATGAATGCAAACATTCCCCTCATCTATGAGCCCTCGATCGTTATTTGGCATAAAAGTGGACAGTCAACAAGTGGGGCTGCATCTGATTTCCAACAGAAGTATCTTGAGAAAAACAGAATGAAGTTTGGACTGAAGTATGCTCCGCTAAAAACAAAGTTTCACCTGATAAAAAATCAAATATTGAAAATATTTCATAGAGGGGTATGAATAAAATCTCCAACTGCATTTTGAAATATTTACAATCAAGAAAATACATCCTTCTCTTCTCCCTTGTGTACTTCCTTATTCGACTTATCAAGATTGATTTATATTTCTTATTAAAGGATGAGCGAGATCTTATTCTTACTGCCCTCTCTCTTGCACAAACAGGTAAGGATTTATTTGGTAATTCATTTCCCCTCGTATTTTCTCGAATATCGCCACAGGCGCCAGTATTAGGTATGTATTGGACCGTCCCAATAATTTCTCTTTTTAATATCCCCTCTCCCTTTGTGATAAAAATCCTTTATTTACTTCCCACATTATTCTTTCCCCTCCTCGTCTTTGAATTGATATATTCAATTACAAAAGAAAAAAAAGTAAGCCTCTTAACCGCCTTCGTGGTCTCTTTTTCTCCCTGGTATTTTCATATAAGCAGACTCGCTCTTGAAGCTCATATTTCATATTTTTTTTGTTTGATAGGGCTTACATTTTATATTAAGAAAAAGAAGATATTGGGTCTTATTTTGCTATTATTGAGTTACTTTTCATACTTTGGCATTCGTCCCTTTCTCCTCGTTGTAATTCCCTATTATGAACTTTCTTCATATTTTTTGACTATAAAAAAAGATTGGAAAAAAATGGTACTTTCGATTGGTGTATTCATATTCCTTTTTGCTGGAATATTTGCGTTAAGTTCCAAGATAGAGAAAACAACTGCTCGATCAAATAATGAGATATTCATTCTTAATAGCGAAAAACTCACTCTTGAAGCAAATTTTTTACGAGAAATTTCAGATGCTCCTTTCTCCCTGAGGGGTTTTTTTGACAATAAACCAACGATAATTATTAACACACTTTTTTCTAACTTTTATAAAGGATTAGACTTTTCCTATCTTTTCTCCACTGGAGATTATGTAGGAATCTATACAAATCAAATAATGGGACAATTTTTCCCTTTTTTATCTCTCTTCTTGGTTCTTGGCGTTTGCGCTCTCGCTAAGAAAAAACGAAGTGATTATTATTTCATAGCGGCATTATCTTTTGTGGGACTTACCTCTTCGCTTATCAACTCCTATTCTCTTACTTTTTCAATACGGTCACTCACTTCTCTTATTGGGATTGGATTTATCTGTACTTTAGGAATCAAATATATGTATGAGTTGTGTAAGAATAAATGGAAGTACATTTTCATAACAAGTATCATATTTTTATACTTATTCTCTTCTCTTATTTTTATATATAAATATTTATTCCAAAATTACAAAACAATTAATACTTCCTTTAATGAGCAAGAAAGGTATATAGCTAACTTTAGCAAAGATAATAAGGTAAAAACAATATTGGTTCCCAATATTCATTCATATTTTTTGAGTAATTTAGTATTACACTCCTCATTAAACCCCCCACTCATAAAAAAGATCCCGTCTGAATTATATAAAGCGGATGACTATATTCTTGACAATCATCACTTTCTTTTGTGCACCGCACAGCAATTTAACTTTGAGTCAATTGAGGCTACTCCATCTTCTGCCATAATCGAAGCATCTTGTCTATCTACAAGTTCAAGGCTCCTTTTAGATCTCAATAAATCGGAAAATATAGTTACATTATTTAATACTGAATATACGAGCAATACTATTGATAGAGAAATAAAATATTACTATTTTAGATAGAAATACGCGTAATTTATCGGAAGAGAAACTTTCTCTTGCGAAGGTAGTAAAATAGTAAATAACCCGCCTGAATGGCAGCTGCAAGATATACCATCTCCCTTTTCTGTAATACTTTCTCCGCAGTCCAATCCCCAAGGCGGATAAATGGATAATACGAAAGAAGCAGACCAAAAAAAAGGATATTCAACTTCTCTATAAATTGAGGAAAATAAGGAAGAAAAACAAAAAGAGAAAGAAAGTACCAGGGTTGAATCTCCATTTTGAAACAGAGATATAAAATCAAGAATATTTGAAAAATAAAAGCAATTAAAACTGGATTGTCATACCCGCGGAGGCGGGTATCCAGACGAGAATTACCTTTAAAAAATTGAAATTTATAGACTGGATTCCCGTCTTCCTGCCTGCCGGCAGGCATGGCACGGGAATGACGAACGGCGACAAACAACAAAAGTAATGGAATCGTCACATATTTTATTCCCGCTGAAAAAAGAAGAATAACTCGACTCCATACATTGTATTTTTTTCCCAATAGATATATTCCTATAAGACCAAGTGAGACCGCAATCATATCGTTATGCGCGTTAATCAGTCCTTCGATGATAACTAATGGATGAGTCGCAAAAAAGAGCGCTTCTCTTTTATTTTTTTTATTCAATAAATATACCGCTAAAAAATAGAGGGCTCCATTCATTAATTTGTAAAGAAAGAATGTAAGAGAGAATTTTCCCAGTCCTAAAAACGAAGGAATTAAAGATAAAGGTAAAAAAGTAGGACCATACGGATAGGTGCGATGCGTCCAATGCATGAAACGTGTCCACAAATCCTTCTGAAAGTCTAAGGCAGTGTGAGTATAGGGATTCAAGCCATAATGAGTGAGGATGCGTGCGTCAAATAAATAATTAAAAAGGTCATGAGAAAGAAAAGGGTAAGAAATACATCCGAGAATAGCGATAAATCCCGCAATACGAACAGATGAATACTGCTTAAACTTCTTAAGAAGGAAATATTGAAAGACAAAAAGAGCAATCAGTAATACGAGATATACAGTAAATGAAATATCTCTTCGATAATATCCTATATACACTGCCCAATCCCGAAATGCCACCCAATAGGGGGTTTGAAAAAAAGTGATATTAGGATCAATAAGCCAATACGAATATATCCCAAAAAAGATAAGAATTAGTCCGTATAGTGCCACTACCATATATATAATTGTATATTATAGCCTCTCTTTATGCTAAAATGTATCTATGAAAAAGTGGATGTACCCAGTGGTATTCTGTGTTATTTGCGCCTTATACATTTCATATCGGATACCTTCACTTCTTGCTCATTATGTAGCCTACACCTATGACCAAGGACGAGACTTTTTAGCTGGAGCAAATATTATTCTCCTTCATAAAATCCCTTTTATCGGCCCCACAACTGGCATCAATGGATTGTTTCATGGTTCGTGGTGGTATTATCTTCTCACAATTCCTTATCTTCTATTTAAAGGTGCGCCTATTGGCTATTATTGGTTCAATTTCTTAATTCAGTTTTCGCTTCTTATTGTACTGATGATATTTCTAAAGAAAGAATATGGTGTGGTAGTTTCTTTTATTTTTGGATTGTTGGTTACTGTCGCTCCTTATTTTATCTTTTTGTCTTTATTTGTGGGAAATAATAGTATGGTGCTTCCCTCGCTCTTGATATTTTTGATATGTAATTTTTATTTGTTTAAAAATAAGAATATATCAATTCCTCTTCTTTTTTTTACAGGCCTTTCACTCGCACTAGTTGGAGAATTTGAACTTTCTTTTGGGATATTCCTTATTCCTCTGTATATTTTGGCGATACTATTATTTACAACGCTGAGAAAAACTATCTTTCAGAAAAAAGGATTGTTCTTTCTTATGGGAATCTTAGTAGGATTTGCACCTCGTATCCTTTTTGAGTTAAAAAACTCATTTATGCAGACAAGGGTGCTCCTTTCATTCCTCTTGCATCCCAAGCTTTACAACAATCCAGCTCCCTACTTAAACCGAGTCAGTGAACGATGGATCTTGTTTCAAGGATATTTTTTTGAGATGTTTAGTGAAAAATATTTTGGATATATATTTTTATTGAGTATGATCGTTATCGCTGTAATAACGATTGTTAGTGTTATAAAAAATAAAACAAAAATTCAACCAATTTTATTTTTTTATCTCTATCTCTTGGGGGGGTTATTTCTCCTTGCGACTTTATATAAAGACTTCTTCTGGAAAAATTATTATGAAGGGATTCATTATATTTTTCTCTTTGTGTTTATCGCACTCATTGGCCAATTTATACATAAAAAATATCTATCGGCAAAACGGGTTGTGCTTTTGAGTCTTCTTTTTGGGTTTTGGATAATGAATATAATGAATGTCCGTGGCACATTTACAAACAGGGTTCCTTTTGATGGATTACAAGTACAAGAGTCGATAGTAAATCATATCCTCAATAACCTGGATCAAAGCAAAGAGTACTGTCTACGAATTTATACACCTTCTGTCATTCCGTACACATATAATTATCTCTTTTTGGTCAATAAAATGAAGCCATCAAGTGAGTGGGTAAACGGAACCTGTTGGTTTATCGTAGAGGCAGACAACTTCAAAGAAAGACGCGATGCTTGGCTTAAAGTACACGAGCCAAAAGATAAAAATGAAGTAATGATTACAAAAATTAAAGATGTAGAAGTGCGTTATTATAAAGTACTGCCAAAATAATATGAATACTATCTCCGTTCTTATCCAAACCCACAATGAAGAAAAAAATATTGAAGCGTGTATTGCATCAGCGTGCCTTCTTTCAGATACTGTTGTTGTAGTAGATATGGAGAGTACTGATAAAACGAGTGAGCTTGCAGAAAGAAATGGAGCTGCCGTTGCCTCATTCCCTTTTTCGCGATATGTAGAGCCTGGACGAGCATTTGGACTGCAAAAAATTCAGACAGATTGGGTGTTTATCTTGGATGCTGATGAGCGTATGACAGAAAGTCTAGCTGAAGAGATTCAAACTGCGATTATGAGTGGAGAATTCACTTATTACAAAGTTCCACGAAAAAATATGTTTGCGGGAGTAAAATGGCTCCAACACGGTGGCTGGTGGCCTGATGAACAGATGCGCCTCATCAAGATTTCTGCTTTTGAATCATGGTCAACGCAAATTCACTCAACTCCCCATATCAAAGGAAAAATGGGACATCTTTCTAATTCTTTTAAACATCATTTCCACGGAAATATAGAGTCTATGGTACAAAAAACGCTCGTATTTGAGGCTATTGAATCTGATTTGCTTTATGAGGCGCATAAATCCGTGAAAACTGCTACTTTTTTTAGAAAGTTTATTATGGAACTCTGGCGAAGGTTGTTTCAGAAGATGGGTTTTTTGGACGGCACAATTGGTATAATAGAAAGCGTATACCAAGCGTATTCAAAAACCATTACGTACCTATTACTCTATGAGAAGAAAAACCGTCGGACTGTACACCCCCTATCTTGATATCATGGGCGGCGGAGAAAAGCATATTCTCTCTATTCTTAAAGTGTTTGATGAAGCGGGATACAATACTATTCTTTTTTGGGATAATGATTTATCAGCAGAAATAAAAGAAAAACTAAAACTCACCTTCAACAATCTTCGATTTGAAACAGATTTAAGAAGAATGACCTTTATGGAAAAAGCAAAGAAGCTTTCTCCTCTCGATTGGCTCCTCTATGTGACCGATGGTAGTTATTTTTTCTCTCCTGCAAAAAAAACGGCAATATTCTGTATGGTCCCAGATAAAAAACTTTATAACATGTCTCCTTTCAATGCGCTTAAAACAACCAATGCATCCTTTATCGCAAACTCGCATTTCACCGCAAGTTGGCTTCATACATGGGGCATATCCTCACAAGTAGTCTATCCTTTTGTAACTCAAGAACTATTTCTAGAAACTCAATCAAAGAAAAAACCCATCGTGCTAACTGTTGGACGATTTTTTCAACACCTCCACACAAAAAAACATAAAGATCTCATCAAGACATTTCTCAGATTCCATAAAAATCATAGAGAATATTCCCTTGTGCTAGCTGGCGGCGTACAAAAGGAAGATATGAAATATTTAGAAGAACTTAAACGAGAGTTCTCTTCCCCCTTTGTTCAATTTAAAACGAATATTTCTTTTACGGCGCTGAAAGAACTTTATAAAAGTGCATCTTTGTATTGGCATTTTACGGGATTTGATGTGGATGTACAGAAAAACCCTGAACAAGTGGAGCATTTAGGAATGACGCCTCTTGAGGCGATGGCTTCGCGCGTAATACCTTTCTGTTTTAATGCGGGAGGACCGAGAGAGCTTATTGAAACTGGGAAAAATGGATTCTTATTTGGCTCAAAAGATGAATTGTTACAGCAAACATCATATTTTTTGAATACACCAACTAAACAATTGGAAATGCGAGAATCCGCATATCAATTTGCACTCAAATCATTCAGTTATAATCAATTTACAAAGAATGTTAAAAAAATATTTCATATTTCATAAATGATTTCTGTTGTCATTCCCCATTATAAAGACAGGGAAAAACTTTATACAAATTTGAAACACAATCTTCCCTTTTTGAAGGGTTGTGAAATTATTGTAATAAATGATTTCCCAGATGTTCCCTTAAAAGAGGAGATAGGAAAGATGCTTCCGGAAGTGAAAGTGATTGAAAATGAAAAAAATATGGGATTTGCAGGCGCTGTAGTTGTAGGAATCTCAACAGTCAAAAACCGATTTGTATTACTCCTTAATAATGATGTTCTTTTGAATAATGACTCATTTCAAAAAGCACTTAATCATTTTGAAGAGGACAAAAATCTATTTGCAGTAAGCTTTCGACAGACAGAAAAGAATGGGGAGTTTGTAGGGCGAAATACCATTGTGTGGAATAAGGGATTTCTCCAGCATGCAAAGGCAGATGCGACAAAAAGTGGTATAAATGGATGGGCGGAGGGCGGAAGTATGCTATTTGATAAAAAAAAGTATGATAAAATAAATGGCTTTGATGCTCTTTTTTCTCCTTTCTACTGGGAAGATATCGATCTTTCCTACCGTGCCTGGAAAGCAGGCTATACTATCCTTTTTGATGCGAACATCACCGTTCAGCATCATCATGAGTCAACTATTGCAGCACACTTTCGTTCATCTCAAATAAAAACGATTGCCTATCGAAATCAATTCATTACTATTTGGAAGAATATATCTGACGGAAAAATGGTGGGAGAACATTTACTCTACCTAATAAAAAATCTCGCAATCTATTCTTGTAAAGGAGAGGGGGAATTTGCTCGTGGATTCTGGATGGCAGCCCAACTCTCCAGAGAGATTATGGAAAAGAGAGATGTTCAGAAGACTACGTGGAAAAAAAGTGATAGAGAAATATTTGAAATGTTTAAATAATATTGTCATCCTGAACGTAGTGAAGGATCTTAAAAAATGCAATAAGATTCTTCGTATGAATACTGAGTAACTCAGAATGACAAAAATAAATATGAATAAAAAAATAATATATATATTATTGGCTTTCATTACCTTCATCTCCTTTTTCCTAACAATCATCAACTTCCGCATCCCCTCTCCTCCGTCTTTCAACGCGGATGAGGCGGCCTTTGGATATAACGCCTATTCACTTCTTAAAACAGGGAAAGATGAATATGGCACACTTCTTCCGCTTAGACTCAAGTCATTTGGAGATTATAAAATGCCGTTGTATAGCTACCTTTCCGTTCCTTTTATGGCTGTGATGGGGTTAAGCGAGACGAGTGCGCGAGCATTAAACATATTTCTTTCTCTTCTCTTCCCTCTCATTGTCTATTTACTGACGAAGGAACTATTTAAAAAAGATTCCTATGCTCTTGTTGCAGCTTTTATCAGCTCAACGTCGCTTGGACTCCACATCGTTGCCCGCCACGCCCATGAAGCTTACTTGGCTGCATTTCTGACTACCTTAACATTTTATTTTCTTATCCGATTTCTTAAAAACCAAGCCGTGGGAAAAGGAGCTCTTCTTGCAGCATCGCTTCTATTGATGCTTTTTTCCTATCATCCAGGTCGCCTCTTCGCAGGATTATTTTTAGTCGCCTCAGGAATATATGCATTACAACAAAAGAAAGTTAAGGAATGTGTTCCTGTATTCCTTTTAGTAGCGATCGTCATTGGGGTATTTACGATTAGTGATTTTATTTATAAGCCAGAACGATTAAAGAGTCTTCTTTTTTTCTCAAGTGCTGGTATTCAACTCAAAGTGCAGGAATTAAAAACAGAGGGGGGGATTCGCTACCTTTACTACCCCCTTCTTGTGGGTCTTCGCGATATGACATTTGAACACTTAAGCTATTTCTCTCCCCAATTCCTCTTACAAAATGGGGACACAAATGATAGATTTGGGTATAAGGGGATGGGACTTATCACTCCGATAGAATATATCTTGTTTTTCGCCGGGCTGTATTTTATTATCCGAAAAAAAGAAGAGTGGCGTTCTGTTTTCTTATTCATTCTATTTCTCTCTCCCCTGTCTGCATCCCTGTCATGGTCCACATCTTCTCTAACAAGATCTCTTTTTCTTCTTGTTCCTATCTCAATTCTGGCAGCATATGGATTAGTAAATGTATTTCATAATTTGAAAAAATATGTGCCTTCCTATTTGTTTATTGGTTTTATTATTTGCTCATTTATTTTTTTCATACTCTCCCAGTGGGACTTCTACCTCTTTCATTATCCTAAGAGACTTATTACCATTCATGCATGGCAAAGCGGATATGCCGAGGTAAATATATATATTAAGGATAATTACGTTTCAACATCACGCTTTTATATAACGCGAGATATCGGTATGCCCTATATTTTTACACTTTTTTATCAAAAATATCCTCCCGAGAAATACCAAAAAGAGGCGCATCTCTCTGCTTCTGATGAATATGGATTTGGACAGGTAGAAAAATTTGATAAATTTGTTTTTGAGTTTAAGAATCCAGAACTGTTACAGAAGGGTGAGGTACTCATTGGCTCTCGAGATAACTTTAAGGGATTAAATACAGAATACAACCCGATAATGATCTCTCCCCAAGGCGAACCGATGTTTGGAATATATAAGAAGTAAATTCTTAGAGTAGTATTGGTAGGCTTAATAGGTATAGCGCGTAAACGATAATCGGCGCTACAGTATTCTTCCTCATTAAAAATATCGCTGAAGTCGTAATGCTTAATACGGTGTTCAATACCATCATCTGAATTAAGGTAGACCCGGAAATTTTATCTGCCCCAAAGAGCACGGGGATATGAAGAAAGAAAAATAGAAGAGCAGATATCACAAGTGGTCGCATAATACTTTTTGAGTCCTCAGAAAGCCGCTTGAAAACAAATCCAGTAGATAAAATCTGCTCTACGGTCGCTGCCATAATGGTGGAAAGCACCCAAATTATAGCCTCAGGTGAAACGCTTAAATGAGGAAAAGGGAGTCCTTTGAATACTCGAGTCAGAGCTGCAACAACGATAAATAAACCACCAAAACTCAACCCAAATAATACATCGCTGCCAATATTTTTTTTAGAAAATCCAATGCCTTGTAGGAAGGATTTCTTTTCTGAGTGTGTAATAAACCAATAGACGGGAATAAGATATACAGCGGGCTTTGCAATAAACTCATCAAACCAAATAGGAAGGTCTGATTTAAATGTGGCACGATAAAAACTCCAAATAATAAGAATGATTGCCCATATGTTGAGCATCTTCTGAGTGGGGCCTGTTTCACTTTTTGCCATACCTAACTGTAGTATATTTTTGTTTAACGTGCAACGTTGAAACGGTTCTATGATAATAAGTATGTCATTTGTTAACTCATTAGTCATTCTGAATCCTTCGACGAGCTCAGGATGACGCAACTTTATCAGTCATTCTGAATGACGAGGTTTACATATGAAGAATCTATTATGCGTTAAGATCCTTCGCATGTACTGAAGTCACTCAGGATGACAAATGTATTACATTAAAACATAAATACCTGTGCCACGTGTTTTACAAGGCATTTATATTATTGGAGAAAGCTAAAGTATCCGTTTTATACCATACTTAATGTTAGAGAACCCGTTGAAACGTTTAAACGTTTAAACGTTTAAACGGCAGTTATACTTTCTTTTTTAAAAAGTTTTCAATCATGAGATCTAAATCCCCGTCTAGTATTTTTTCAGTATTGTGCTCTTCATAGCCAGTTCTCAAGTCTTTTACTAGTTTATAGGGGTGAAGAACATATGAGCGAATCTGCCTCCCCCATGAAGCCATTTTGTCTGTTTTGAATCCCTCAATTGCCTTATCTTTTCTTTCCTGCTCAATCTGCCAGAGTTTTGAACGTAATATCTTCATGGCTGTATCTCTGTTTTTCAGCTGCTCTCGTTCTGTTTGACACGAGACAATGATATTGGTTGGCTTATGAATAAGACGTACCGCCGTTGATACTTTATTTACATTTTGACCTCCATGTCCTCCTGCACGATAAAACTGCCACTCTATATCTTCTGTGCGTACTTCGATTTCCTTATCTTCAATGACAGGAAGTACTTCCACAAGAGAAAAAGATGTTTGACGCAGCTTATCTGCGTTAAAGGGGGATTGACGAACAAGTCTATGTACACCAGCTTCTGCCTTAAGGAGTCCGTAGGCAAATCGTCCATGAACAGCTATCGTAACACTTTTTATTCCCGCTTCTTCTCCATCCACTTTATCAACCATTTCATAAGACCATCCCTTCCTTTCTACGAATCGAGTATACATACGAAAAAGCATGGAAGACCAATCCATAGCTTCAGTACCTCCTTGACCCGCATGTATGGAAAAAACGGCATCTCCTTTATCGTAGGGACCAGAAAGAAAAAGGAGAATTTCGTATTGGGATATCAGTTTTTCTGCACTTGTGAGATCACCTTCTTCAACAAGAAGCTGCATCATTTCGATATCATCAATCTCTTTCTTCAGAAGAGAAATACGTTTCAAAATATCAGCGGCATTTTTTGGATCTCCCCAAAAATTCCCATCATAAGTTAACTTTTCCAAATCAGCTACTTCAGCTTTCTTTGCAGGTAAATTAACTTTTGAGAGAATATTATCGAGTTTGCGTTGCAAATCTTCTTTTTCGTTATCCATAGAAGGTTATATTATACCATCACTTGAAGTCAGTTCCGACTGTCACAACAATATCTGCCTTCTCTTTTTCTGCAAGAATTGTGATTTTTACATCTTTTGCATAATCAGCAAGCTCAGCTTTGACAAGAGCCCCAAGGTGTTCGCTTCCCTTCTTAACCGCAATCTCTGTAATTTTGTAGTCAAACGTTTCTGCATTATCCGTGACAATATCTTGATATCCCTTTTCCTTCATAACGGTCTTTACTACTCCAGCCTTACCGGGCACCCCTGATCCGTTCAATATCTTTACCTTGATTGCTTCTTTTTTCACTTCTGGGGTTGGAATTGCTGTTGGCGAAGGGACAGCTGTGGGAACAGGAGTTGGCTTTGCTTTTGCCATAAAATTTGGCAGTCTCATATTAAATCCTGCTGGCGATTGAGTAAGAAGGGTAAAGATAAGAAATGAACCTCCAAAAGAAATGATAAAAAGCACTATCTCTTTGGAAAAACGAAATGATGGCATCGTAAAACCTTTTTTTTGAACAGATTTCCCCATCACTGCAAGAGAGGGGCTAAATGTGTTCTTGAGAAGCGAAAAGCCTTTATTTTCTACTGTGAAAATGAGGGCGCCAAAACAAACATCAAATTGAAGTATGGGAAATGGATTAGTGTCAATTGGTACCAACATCTTTAAATAGTCCGCGTAAAAATGAGGAAGAATTCGTTTAAGCGGATTAGTCCAAATACCCACATCTTTTGTAAAGGTATCTTGACGCACTGAGTCGGAAAGTGTACCGGACAGAATAAGTCTATTTATTTTCAGATGTTTTTCTTCATATTCTGCCCCTATTTTTTTTAGAGGTCTTTCCACTCCTTTTCCCTGTTCCAACTTTGCAGTAAATGTTTCTTTTTCAAGAAGCCCAAATGAATCAAAAAGATAAGCACTTATGGAATCTTCTTCATATAATCCGTAAAGAATATGCTCAATCTTCCCTTTGCGAAGTGTCTTTTCAAAAAGCTTATAGTAGGAAAGAGTATCGGGAAGCAATGCTACAAGCTGCATATCGATAAGTTGCAACGTATCTTTATATCCTTGTACAGTTGATTCTTCGATTGCATAGAGGCTCACTATTCGCTTTGTCTCGTTTTCCGCTCCGACAAAATCAAAATAGACATTGTCTAAGTGGGCCGGTAGAACAGAGCGCGCCTTTTCTTTCATGAACGAAGTAACAGCCGATGGAGCCATATCATTAGGCACCTCTGAACGAAAAAAATAAAATGCTTCTTGAGGAAGGATAAGAGATACCTGTTTTTCTTTTGCTGCTCCTCCGGTAAGATGAGAAACAACCTCTTTTATAGCTGAAGCAACTATATCTGTATGTGCTACTTTTCCAGCCTTAAGAAGTTGAACGCTAAATTTTTTTTCTGACTGTTGAACGCTGTATTGCCCTAATAAGGATTTATTGACGTGAAGGGCTTTTATGACATGTTGTCCAACATAAATATAGAGCATACGTAAAATATAGTTCTATTATAGTGTTCTGTAAGGAAAAAATGCAAGTAGGAATTGAGTTTATCTCTTTCTATCAACTAACCCACCATTATATGTTGCTCTATATATTTCTTTCCCATTTTTTAAAATAATTTCGTTTCCAGAGAAACTCTGTATCGTTCCCTTCCAATTATTACGATATATATACTCCCCCTCAATCATTTCTTTAGGTCCCCGAAAGGGGGCATCTTCCGGCATCTGTCTCAATGCTTTTTGAAGAATGGGATAGATTAAATCAGGACTCACATCCTCATCGATAGAGCCGTAATATACCATTATCCAAACTGGATTATTTTGATAAAAAACCACCTCTCGCCCTCCATAGGGTTCTCCCCCGAAAAAATTATCATGAAAACTCCATTCATCTTTTTTATAGGTAATAGTTGTTGATTTGTCTTCTTCTTTCTTATTTAGAGAGGTATTTTTAGAGAGGTATTCCCTGTTGAGTAGGTATTTTTATTTGCATCAACGAGAAAAAGGCGAAGATTTTCTAGATTCATATCTGAATTGTAGCAAATAATACGTGTTACAATATGGCTGATATGGAAGACACCGTGGATAAGCTCAAAGAGAAAATTGATATTGTAGAACTCATCGGTTCTTATATTCAACTAAAAAAAGCAGGGCGCAATTTTAAGGGTAACTGTCCCTTTCATCAAGAAAAAACCCCATCTTTCGTTGTATCCCCAGACCGCCAACTCTGGCGATGCTTCGGCTCCTGTGGAGTTGGGGGAGATGCGATTGCATTCTTTATGAAGTACGAAAATCTTTCATTCCTTGAAGCTCTCACCGATTTGGCTCAACGATATGGAATCATTCTTGAAAAAAGACCTGTGGAGGATAAAATACTTCATTACAGAGAAAGGCTCATCCACGCAAATCAAGCCGCAACAGATTATTACCATTACCTTCTTACCAAATCAGCGGTCGGACAACCCGCTCTTGAATATCTCAAAAAAAGATCTATATCAGATAAAATAATTGACACGTTTCAGCTTGGCTATTCCCCTTCTTCGTGGGATTCGCTTACTCGATTTCTTCAAACAAAAAAATTTACCAATCAAGAAATGGTAGATGCGGGGCTGTGTATTCAAAAACAACAAGGGGGCTCGGTGTATGATCGATTTCGAGGAAGAGTTATGTTTCCTCTTAAGGATCATCGCGGGAATACTGTAGGATTTTCCGGACGTATTTTAGTTGGTGAAAGCGAAGCAAAATATGTAAATACCCCGGAAACCGCCCTCTATCATAAACGCTCCATGCTTTTTGGTCTTCATATCACGAAGGATGCAGTGAAAAAAGAAGACAAGATAATTCTCGTTGAGGGAGAGTTCGATATGATTATGCCCTTTCAACAAGGAGTAAATGCGATTGCCGCAATCAAAGGATCTGCTCTGACAACGGAACAACTCCAACTCATAAAAAGATATACCAATCGCTTATACCTTGCCCTTGATGCCGACAAAGCGGGAGAGGAGGCCATTCGGCGAGCTATTGAAGTGGCTGAGCCAATGGGGTTTGAACTGGGAGTAATCACCATTCCTGGGGGGAAAGATCCAGATGAGGCAGTACGGACTAACGAAGTCGAGTTTAAAAAATCACTGGAGCATCCCATTCCTGTATATGACTTCCTTCTCCAATTATTTATAAAAAAATATCCCCCTGAAGATCCGTTTAATAAAAAACAAATTGGGGAAGAAATGGCTCCCTTTTTATCTGCAATTTCTAACCCCATTATTCAGTCTTACTACATAAAACAGCTTGCAAAATTACTCGATGTGGGAGAAAACGCAGCGGGCCAAGTGGTACGAGGATATAGAAAGAAACGCCTAGTGAGGCCTGAGAAAAAAGAAATACTTGTGCAAAAACCGCAACGAGAGCTCGTGATTCAACAATTTTTACTTGAGCAGTTGCTTCATGCTTCATCGCTTACTCCCTATATGATGGAAATACAAGATATTATTTCGGAAAGTGTATTCACTTCCCCCTCGTACGGAAAATTGTATATTTTATTGAAAGAAAAATCAGCTGGAGGAGGAAGTTTTGATATAAATGCGTTTATTAAATCGCTCCCAGCTGAATTAGCCTCAGTTGCGGATGAACTGTATTTGAAAGCATCCTCAGAAGAGCAAAGTGCAACAACATCTCTCAAACACATTGCATACGAGGTAAAACGCAACCATCTGCGGATATTGCTCAAAAACATACTTAATTCTAGCTCTGAGGCTCAGGAGGAAGAACTGAGGGATTTACAGGCACAATTAAAAGAAGTGGAAAAAATGAGCTCAACAGTATAAAATAGGAGCTATGATTAAGATAAAAAATCCTAAGACGTTCAAAGAACTCCTTCAGCAAGGAGAGGACGATGGATTTATCCTTCAGGACGATATATTCCTTATTTGTAGCGAACCGGAAAAACATATTCAAGAAATAGATGATTTTTTTAATGATGCACTTTGCAAGGGGATTGATATTTTCGAAACAATTTCTACTCGTGAGGAAGAAGAAGTGCATAAATCTGCAGAAGAGGTAGAAAAAGAACTAGAACAGCTTATCACCGCAAAGCATGGAGAAAGCCTCGATCCTATCAAAAAATATCTAAAAGAAATTGGTAAAACTCCCCTTCTTAAATTTGAAGAAGAAATCATTCTTGCAAAGTCGTATGAGAAAGGAAGTGAGAAAGCAAAAGAAAAACTTATCAAAGCAAATCTTCGTCTGGTAGTATCGATTGCCAAAAAATATCTCGGAAGAAGGCTTTCATTCTTAGATTTAATTCAAGAAGGAAATAAGGGGCTTATCCGAGGGGTGGAAAAATACAACTGGAGACGAGGATTCAAATTTTCAACCTATGCTACGTGGTGGATTCGTCAAGCGATTACTCGTGCTATTGCAGATCAATCCCGTACCATTCGTATTCCTGTGCACATGGTGGACCAGATCAATCGCTTCTACAAAACACAAAGAAAACTGACACAAAAACTTGGAAAAGAGCCTACAGTAAAAGAAATTGCAAAAGAAATGTTAGTGACAACAGATGAAATTGAAAATTTAATGAAGATTTCTCAGCAACCAAAGTCGCTCTCCACTCCTGTTGGAGATGATAAAGAAGCAACGCTTGAACAGTTTGTCAGTGATCAGTCCCAGCCAACCCTCTATGATAAAGTTTCAAAGGAATTATTAAAGGAGGCGATGAATAAAGTGTTGGAAACGCTTTCTCCTCGAGAAAAGAAGGTTCTTATTATGCGTTTTGGACTGGATGATGGAAAACCAAAAACACTCGAAGAAGTGGGGAAAGAATTTAAAGTAACAAGAGAAAGAATTCGCCAAATTGAAGCAAAAGCTATTCGAAAACTAAAACATCCTACCCGTGCACGTAAACTAAAGGACTTTCTTGATTGATGTGGCTTATAAACCACACCGCTAAGGCATTTTTTATGGCTTTGTAACGCTCTAAAAGTATGTTTTTGCGGCTTATAAGCCGCTGCACTTTATCTCATACCAGTGTATTCTTTACTGTATAGGAAACTTTTTATATACAAAAATCGGGAATAGAATTGCCATAATACGCAAAAAAAGGAGTCTCTCTCAGGACCATCTTGCATTTATAGCAGATATGGACCGCACCTATCTTATGCGTCTGGAAAAAGGACGAGCAAACCCTTCCATACGCACTCTCCATAAAATTGCACGAAAATTAAAAGTCAAAATAACAACCCTCCTTCGAGATATCTGACTAGATTTTTATTTTGATAAATGATATGCTAATACCATATGAAAACATCTGGATTTATGCATTCAATAAACACATCTAATACTCCCAAGCTCATTCCTCTCTCTTTAGTGGGGGGAATTTGCCTTATTGCTATTATTGTTGGGGGAGTGAGCGGGCTTATGTTGGTAAAAAAATCTCCTTCAGCGATAAACTCCACAAAAGGGGCGGCTGTTCAGACCACTACTTCAGCTGGTGTCGTAGACAAAAAAACTTTTAAGGATAGTGCTGAGGGAATAATGAAAGAAGGGGGTATGGAGGGAGAAGGCAACTTTCATCTTGAGCGTCCCGGAGGAATTTCTCAAAATGCATACCTCACCTCAAGTACTGTCGATCTTTCAAAATATATTGGAAAAAAGGTAAAAGTATGGGGCCAAACATTCACGGGACAAAAGGCAGGGTGGTTAATGGATGTGGGATTAATTGAGATTCAATAATTATTCATGATTCAATTTGATAGTGTTACTAAATTATACCCATTGGGAGTCGCGGCTCTTGATAATGTATCTTTTAGTATTGAAAGAAATGAATTTACTTTTTTAGTGGGAACATCGGGAGCTGGAAAAACCACCATCCTCAATCTTATTTTAGGAGACCTCTATCCTAATTCTGGATCTGTAATTGTAGATGATATTGATATATCAAATAAAAAATGTAAAAGAATTGAAGAATTACGAAAACACATTGGTGTGGTATTTCAAGATTTTAAAATCCTTCAAGATAAAGATGTATTTGAAAATATTGCCCTTGGTCTCTATATCCAGAACCTTCCCTTAAAAAAAATAAAAGAACAGGTGCAAGATGTATTAGTATTGGTTGGCCTGGAAGAGAGGGGTCGATTCTTCCCTGTTCAGCTTTCTGCAGGAGAGTTGCAACGTGTAGCGATAGCTCGCGCTCTTTGTGGAGATAGGCACATTATCCTTGCCGACGAACCAACGGGCAACTTAGATCCAAAGACAACATGGGATATTATGAAAATATTCAAAAAGGTAGAAACCCATAAAACAATTATTATCGCTACTCATAACACCGATATTGTGAATAGCATGAAAAAAAGAGTGCTTGTATTAAAAAAAGGGAAATTGATTAAAGACATGCAAAAGGGAGGATATGAACTATGAGGCACTTATTAACTTCAATTCGGAGAACGCCTTATCAATCGCTTGCGGTATTTTCTTCCCTATTTCTTACCCTTTTTCTTTCGCTTCTTTTGATATTTTGCCTCAACTTTCTCTATGGCCTCTTGGGTTATGTAGAATCTCGTCCACAAGTGACTATCTATTTTCAAAATGAGGCTTCTGAGACAAGTATCAATAAAGTAAAGGCAGAGCTTGAAAAGTCAGGAAAAGTAGAATCCGTAAAATATATGTCAAAGAACGATGCATACTCCCTCTACAAACAGCTTAATAAGGATAATCCCCTTCTCCTTGAAATGGTAACGCCAGACGTGCTTCCCGCATCCCTTGAGATATTTGCCAAAAAGCCTTCCTATCTGCCTGAAATCGCAAACTATTTAAATACGATACCTAATAAAGATGAAGTAAATTTCCAAAAAAATGTGGTGAATAAATTATTATCTCTCACTTCTATCGTACGCACCATGTCACTTGCCTTCTTTATATTTTTAATGGCAACAACAATCATTATCCTGATGACGATTACACACTTTAAAGTCGCATTAAAAAAAGACGAGTTGTCACTTTTGCGACTTATGGGAGCATCTGTAGGCTATGTGCGGAAACCATTTATGGATGAAGCGATATTCTTAGGGTTTGTTTCTTCGACGGTGGTCTATTTTCTTTTTGCAGCAATCCTGTTTCTTCTTTATCCTTCTCTACAGGGGTATTTAAGCGGTGTTTCATCTCTTTTTATCGATCTTGGGTCGTTTCAACTCACTGTATGGCCAATATCGTTTATGTATGCGGGAGGACTCTATATCTTACTCACAGCTTTTGGCATAGGAATTGCAGCTCTCGCTACTCACTTTGCTACAGATAAATACCTTGCAATCCACCGGAGTTAAGGAGGGAAAAAAATATATAATAAGATATGTCTTTTTATAAAAAAAATCTACTGCTATTTACAATAGCGTTCTGTAATATTTCTATTATTGGATCTATTTATGCACAAATTCCAACTCTGAGTATTGACCAATTGAAGCAAAAAATTGCAGAGCTGGGACAACAAAAAAATACTCTTAGCAGTCAAATCGCCCAAATAGATACACAAATATCTCTAACAGGACTTCAAGTACAACGTTCGGAGCAGAAGATTATAGCAACTCAAAATGAAATAGAAAAATTAGGATCTCGAATAGATAATTTAGACTCTTCCCTCAACACATTATCAAAACTTCTTCTTCGCCAAATCACTAAAAGCTATAAGACAAGATCTGTGTCCCTTGTGGATATTTTATTCGAAACAAATGATGTGAACGATCTTGCAAACAAAATAAAATATCTTCGGACATCCCAAAACAATAACCAAAAACTTCTTATCCAGGTGCAAGAGGCAAAAGCAAGCTATGAAGAGCAAAAAGTAGTACGAGAACAAAAAAAGAAAGAGCTGGACCAACTTATTTTGAGCTTAAATTCACAAAAGGATACCCTAAAAAGTCAACAGATACAAAAACAAAAACTACTTGCCGATACTAATAATGATGAGACAACGTACCAGGCTCTTCTCACCCAAGCACAATCTCAGCTTAAGGGTTTTAAATCATTCGTTCAAAGCTCAGGAGCAAGTTCGGTGATAGGGGCAAATGCATTTGGAAATGGGTCGGATGGAGCCTACTTCTCTCAACGTGATGCGCGCTGGGCACATCAGGCAATTGGGTATTCATCTGAAAGTATTCTTGATGTGGGGTGCTTATTGAGCTCTATTGCGATGATTGGGAAAAAGAACGGATCTGATGTTTCTCCCGCGACCCTTGCTTCCGATACCTCTCGATTTTGGGCATATACCGCATGGATGAACTATCCATGGCCGAGCATCGCTGGAAAATCGTATAGAGGACTCTCTACTTCAGATATCGATGGTGAGCTTTCTGGGGGTAATTATGTGATTGTGGGAATTAGCTATTCCGGAAGTTGTTGGGGTAAGTCTGGAGGAGATCATTATGTGGTCTTGACAAAAAAAGATGGCGATACCTATACAATGCATGATCCGATACAGGGACCAGACAAAAAATTCAGCTCCTATTATTCCACCATTTGCTCCGCTGCTACGTTTAAATAAAAAGACCGCTAATACAGTTTTTTTCCTTTCTTAACAATCTAAAGTGATATAAATGCGGCTTATAAGCCGTTGTGTTTATCTATTTGTATTTGTAACTTGAAACTTATAGCTTGAAACTTACCATACAAAAGTTACAAGCTTCAAGTTACAAGTTTCAAAAGCATAATGAAGCCTTTTCTTATTTTTTATTTTATCTATCTATTTATTTCTTCATTTAATGTGAGTGCTTCTGTAGTTCTTAACGAAGTTGCTATTCAACCTAGTCAAGTGGTTGAACTATACAACAATGCATCGGAAAGCGCTGATATTTCTTCTTGGTATATTGATGATGCAGGGGGCACGACATATTTTACTATTCCCCCCCAAACAATTCTTCCACCACAATCTTGTATTCTTTTTAGTGCGGATTTTAACTTTAATAAATCTTCGGCAGATGTTGTTCGTCTTTTTAATAATGCGAGTCCTCCTACCACTTCTTCAGCAAAACTCATGGAAAGCTATTCCTATTCAAAAGCGCCCGACACTAATTATTCGTTTAGTAAAACGTTAGATGGAGGGTTTGAATGGCAAACTTCATCTTCTTCCCTTGGATTATCAAATACATCTCTTACTTCATGTATTCCCACCCCTTCTCCCACTTTTATCCCTACACCCACACCAACTGAAACTCCATTACCAACTCCGACAAACTCTCCATCACCTACAAACATTCCAACCCCTACTCCCTCTTTAGACTATCAAAACATCTACATTTCCGAAGTATTCCCCTATCCAGATTCGGGCGAACAGGAATGGGTAGAGTTCTACAATAATAATTCATTCCAAGTACAGTTGATGGATTGGTATATTGATGATAGTGAAAATGGAGGGTCGACCCCAAAGAAATTTTCTCTCACGATAGAGTCTTATGCTTATGGCAGTATTGCCTTTTCTTCATCCCTCTTTAATAATGATGGTGATTCTGTAAGACTTTTGAACAATAATACGGTGGAAATAGACAGTATGGAATATGGAAAAATAGCCAAGGGAATAAGTATTGCGCGAATCTCTTTTACGGAAGACTCGTACTGCGAGCAAGAACCATCAAGAAACTCAGCAAATACATCTTGTTTGCGGGAACCTACGCTATCAATCCCCACACAAATACCACAAACTAGTACAAAAGTATCTCAAAAGATTCCCGCTCAAACTAAAACATCAACTGTCAAAACGCCCTTCAAAACAAACACATTCATCACCTCTCCACTTATATCAATGAGCCCTCAAGAGGGAGAGGTATTGGGCATCAATATACAGCATGAACAGCCTCCCTCTCCCTCCCGCTATCTTTCCTTCGTTTCTAGCTCATATAGTCTTTTGACTATTGTTTCCATCTTCATTAAAATGAGGAATGCGTAAGATAATACATCTTTTATATTATTGGCTTCCTCCTTTTATTTGGATGGGGAGTATTTTTTTTATGTCTTCTCAGGAAAGTATTAAAATAACAACAAATGCTGTGGCAGATTTTGTGACTTTTAAAACTCTCCATATTATTGAATATGCATTTTTATTTTTTCTGTTCTATCGTGCATTTCAATCGATCAAAGATTTACAAGGAATTATTTGTGGGGTTATAGCTTTTTTTATTACTATTGGCTATTCTATTTCAGACGAACTTCATCAACTCTCTATCCCCACGAGACAGGGACGATTACGAGACGTATTTATTGACATAGTTGGTATGTTTATTATGTATGTTATTATTAAGAAAGTACGACTAATACGCAAACTGTTATGAAATTACTATTTAACAAAATCCGCTCTTTCTTTATTCCTCATGAAGAAAATAACTTTCATGCGCGCTCCCTCCATACAAATATGCTATCTCTCTATCTTCTTGTTGCAATTATGCTTGTATTTGTTAGCAAAAATGCCTCTGTTTTTTCAAACGTTCTCGGAGTGGCGACTGATATCTCTATCTCAAAACTATTTACTCTTACCAATGAAGAGCGCATAAAGATAGGGCTCCTTCCCTTACAGGAAAATCAGCAACTTGCAATTGCAGCGGAAAAAAAGGCTGAGGATATGTTCAGGAAAGATTATTGGGCCCATTTTGCACCAGATGGAGGAAGTCCATGGGATTTTATCAAGCAGTCAGGATATCAATATGAGTATGCAGGAGAAAATTTAGCAAAGAATTTTCTTTTTTCAAAAAATGTAGTTGAGGCATGGATGAACTCTCCCACTCACAAAGAGAATATTGTAAAAAAAGAGTATTCAGAGGTAGGATACGCGGTGGTAAATGGAATGCTCAGCGGAGAGCAAACAACACTTGTAGTACAGATGTTTGGAACCCCTATGGGAAAAGGAACTACTCAAGTTCCTTCTTTTGAATCGCCAATCCAAACACAACCCGTTGTTCAAGTCATTCAAAAACCAGCAATACTCGGACAGACAGAAAAACAGGGCCTTGCAGTAAATGGGAAGGCTTTTACGTATGATATCAACTTACTATTCTTTGCCTTCATCATTGGAGCTCTTCTTCTTGATTTTATATTTGCAGCAAAGTTGGATATTCTTCATTTGCGAGGAAAACATATTGCGCATTTGTTGTTTTTAGGATTTATTAGTTTAGGAATAGTGTTTATTCTTAAGCAAGGAGCAATCCTGTAATAATTATGAACCATATTATTCAAGCAGCTAAAAAAGAGATAAAAAAACATGCGTTCGATTATTTACTCTTATGTACTGGTGGTGTTGTTTTCCTCTTATTTTTGCGTTTATTTCAAGGATATCGTATTTACAGCTTTATCATTATTTGTTTATTTGTAGGGTTTTATATCTTCTGGGGACAGTATCACCATGCAAAAATAAAAGAGGTTCGACTCGCTCATATAGTAGAATATATCCTTATTGGATTTACAGTTATATTTCTATTGTTGTTATTTATTTAACCGTAACCAATATAATACTATGAAGGGAATAATACTAGCTGGAGGCTTGGGAAGCAGACTCTACCCACTCACCTACGCCACTAACAAACATCTTCTTCCTGTATATGATAAACCAATGATTTATTATCCTATTCAAACTCTGGTGAAAGCGGGCATTAAGGAAATACTTATTATTGTGTCTGGGCCGCACTGCGGTCATTTTATTCCCGTCCTTAAAAACGGAAAGGAATTTGGTATTGATCATATTGAGTTCGCCTACCAAGAAAAACCTAATGGAGGTATCGCAGATGCTCTGGCGATTGCACAAAAATTCGCAGAGGAAGATTCTATTGCTGTGATTTTGGGGGATAATACCACCGACGCGGATATCTCAGAACCAGTTCGCACCTTTAAGGAGGGAGCTACTATATTTTTGAAAAAGGTTCAGGACTTAAGTAAATATGGTGTGCCCCGTTTTGATGAAAAAGACCCATCGAAAATAATTGAAATTATAGAGAAACCAAAAGATCCTCCCTCAAACTACGCTGTGACCGGCGTATACATTTACGACAAGAGTGTGTTTGAGATTATTAAGACATGTAAGCCGTCCGAAAGAGGCGAGATGGAGATTACCGATGTAAATAATGCCTACTTAAAGCTTGGAAAGTTGAGCTGGACTGAGCTTAATGGATATTGGCTTGACGCCGGTAGCTTTAACACGCTATACTTAGCCAATAAATATTGGACAGAAAGAAAAAATCCGTCCATTAATAATAGTTCTATTTAATTCCTATGGACACCATGCAGATTTTACTAATCATAACTCTCGGCACGACAGTTGTCTTCTCCGTCATTATCGGCATTCAACTTATTCTTGTTTTGAAAGAGCTAAAACAAACCCTTACAACAATAAATAAAGTTACGGCTGGATTTGAATCAATTGGCGTAGGCATCGAGAAAGGATTTGAAGAAGTATCGGGGTTTATGAATGGCTTTAAAGCGCTTTTTAAGTTGTTTGAACTGATATCTCCTAAAAAAAATGATAAAAAATGAACCTGGGGTCAAGAATTTTTGGACTGGGTTCTTTGCTGGAAGTACTGTAGCCAGTCTTATTTTGTATGCATTTGGCACAAAGAATGGAAGAAGCGGTCTAAGAACCCTTCTTAATTTTTCAGAAGATTTAGACAATAATATTCATAAGGTGTTGGCGCATACTCAACCTGTAATTTCAAAGAAAACAATAAAAAATCAAGGGTCTATACTTGAGACTGTGACGACTGTCCTTGATAAAATACAATATGCATCAAAACACACTTGACTTTTCATTATTTATAATGTATAAATAGGAGTTTTTCACACCCCCCCGTATTTGAGGGGATTGTTTTTGTTATCATAAAATTTTGCTCTACCAAAGAA
>Ga0194063_10000260_pt1 | contig 39935 bp, 38 predicted proteins | sample SepL3720m_MetaG_FD_155459 | JGI IMG/M metagenome (GOLD analysis project Ga0194063, IMG submission 155459) | Anoxic zone freshwater microbial communities from boreal shield lake in IISD Experimental Lakes Area, Ontario, Canada - Sep2016-L373-20m | ecosystem: Environmental > Aquatic > Freshwater...
TTTCGTGATATTCGAGAAAATGTGTCCTGCAGACACACCGTTTATACCGGACAAATCGACGAATATTATAGATACCAATTCGGACCTCTCCCCTATCGCTCACTAAGATTTGAGAGAGAAACGCACGAAGTCGAGTTTTTCCAGCCGACCATGCAAGTCAATTATCCGAATGATAAAGATTTTACTCGCATCGTCGAAATCAAACACGCAACAGGACAGCAATCTCCGATCACAACTATTGTAAAAGAATATCCCGATGATTTCGCGGTTGGCAAAGAGCCTTACTATCCCATTCCTTCGCCTGACACAAAGGCCCTCTACTCCCGTTACGCCGAATTGGCAGCAGAAGAGAAAAATGTCACGTTCCTCGGAAGACTTGCCACCTATAGATATTACAACATGGACCAAGTTGTCGCCGCTGCACTCGAGGCCACCGACAAGATCATCGGCACCCTCAATCACGCCGCTTAAGCACCACGCCAGCTTTTCAAGCTTTTCTCCGCCTCTCCCCTCCGCGGCTAAGATCCTTCCCATCGCTTTCCTCCAGAATCTGCGAAAATCCGCGTAAATCTGCGGTTAAAACTCTCTTCTCCCTTCTGTGCCCTCCGTGGTTAAGCATTTCCCATTTCCATATTTCCTATGTTTCCTTCACTGTTTCCTCGGCGGCTAAATCTTTTCCCTGCGAATAAACAATGCCAGAAATAAGTCGTTTCTTGGGGGTTGTTATCAGTATGTATTTTGATGAACACAATCCGCCGCACTTTCATGTAAAATACAATGAGTTCCGAGCCGTTCTATCGATAAGGGAATGTAATATTCTTGAAGGCTACCTGCCCGGAAGAGTTCGTGGGTTTGTCGCCGAATGGGCTGAGCTTCACCAACAAGAATTGCTGGAAATGTGGGAAAGCAAAGACTTTCACAAAGTCGAACCTCTAATATAAGACTTATGAGATTTGTCAAGAATGCCAAATACCTCAAAGACTACCTCATCTTCGTGGAGTTTTCTTCGGGTGAAAGCGGCACGGTTGATCTCAAAGAGATTGTCTACAAATACGCAGCGGCCAATGAAATTCGCGATCCGAAGAACTTCTGTGACTTTTTCTTGGATGAATGGCCAACGCTTGCTTGGAAATGTGGATTTGATCTTTCCCCTGAAACCCTCTATAAATTATTAACGAATCACGGGCCAGATTGGGAAACGTGTTCTGCGGCTAGAATGGTTGCCGCCTGATGGGAACGTAACGCAGCATCCATTAGTGACTCAACATTCTTCCGCTCTTTCCTCTAGAATCTGCGAGAATCCGCGTAAATCTGCGGTAAAAAACCGTCTTCTTCTTTCTGCTCTCTGTGGTTAAGCGTTTCCGATTTCCCATTTTTCCATATTTCCATTTTTCCCTTCATCCCCCACCAGTAGAACATTTATTTTATAGGCCCGGTTGCCTTTTCCGCTACGCCAAATTAACAGAGGAAGAAAAGAATGTCACCTTCATCGGAAGGCTCGCCACTTATAAATACTGCAATATGGATCAAGCCGTCGCCGCCGCACTTGACGCCGCCGACCGTATCATCGGCAACCTAAATCCCCTCTCCGTGAATCTGCGAAAAAAACTTTGACTGAGAGATTTTATTCCCCCACCTGTTGAGCTTTCAATCCGAAAACGGAAGAAGAGGCCCGCGAATCACGCAAATCTCCGCGAATACCAAAGAGTTACAACAAGAGAATCAACGACTGGTTTTGTGCATGCCATCTCCTTCTTCCGCGCATCCATAATCAAAATCCAAAATCTCGCCTCTGACTGGACCACTGAAAACCTCTTCGCCGTCTTCCATTCATCATTCATCATTCAGAATTAAAAATTGCTTCCCCTCTTCTCGCTCTTCCCATTCAGAATTCAGAATTGCTTCACCTCCTCCGTGGTCAAATCTTCTCTTCTCTGATTTCCTCTTCAACTTCGCGTTATAGCTTCAAGTCTACACTTTCAAGCTTTCTCATCTCTTTCCGGATTCTAGTTTTCGGACAATCCGAATCTCTGTTAGATATCTTTAACTGTGCAGATTTCTATATTTCAACACGCTTCTCGTGTAGCAGAAAATGACGATTCACAGTATTTACACACAGCTATTTAAGATCTGGCGCGTTAAAAGATTTAATAAGTTCATCGAACTTCTTCAGCCCAATCGAAAAATGAGTTTGCTAGATGTCGGCGGATACCCATGGACGTGGACCGTCCATCCGCCTGTGGTAGGTTCCATCACATGCATAAATATCCATCCGGTAGACTGGGATCCCGCCTCAGCGCTCGATCACAATATTCGCACAGTTGTGGGAGATGGTTGCGAACTGAAATTCGAAGACAATAGTTTTGATATCGTCTTCTCAAACAGCGTGATCGAGCACGTTGGTTCATTGGAAAAACAACAGGCGTTCGCAAAAGAATGCCAGCGCGTTGGAAAAAATCTATGGATCCAAACGCCAGCCCGCGAATGCCCAATTGAGCCCCACTACCTCGCCCCGTTTGTACACTGGATGACACCCGATACACAACGGAAGCTTCTGCGTCACTTCACTCCGTGGGGACTATTCGAGAAGCCAAGCGCCTCAGCCATAGAAGAAATCATCGCAAAGACCCATCTTCTCTCTATCGAAGAATGGTCGATGCTGTTTTACGACTGCTCCATATATAAAGAGAATCTTATTGGACTTTTCCCAAAATCCTACTCGGCTTATCGCATTACGAGTTAAAAGGGAGCAAAGCTGCTCTTATTCGAGGACAGTCGGATGCGATTCAAAATAATCGCTAATAGCATTCGCAACATGTTTTTGTTGTGCTGCAGTTATCTCTGGGAAGATGGGAAGACTAAGAATCTCCTTCGAATGGCGGACGGCAACAGGGAAGTCGATGGGAGAGAATCCAAAGCGCGCATAAGCCTTCAGGAATGGAAGAGGGGTCGGATAATGGCAGGCGGAGTCAACGCCCACGGATTTCAGATGCCCCTTCAATGCGTCTCGATGCGGCACTCGAATGCAATACACATGGTAAACATGCTCTGCATCCATCCGGACTTTCGGCAGACGAACTTGGGGGATGTTGGCCAGGAGCGCATCATAACGACCGGCAGCTTCTCGACGTGACTGGGTCCAAGACATGAGGTGAGGCAGCTTGGCGGAAAGAATTCCGGCTTGGAGGCCGTCCATTCTGCTACAAATTCCCTCCATTAAGTGATCGTGTTTGTTTGCGCGATCAGCCCCGTGGTTTGCAAACATGCGGCATTTGGAAGCGAGATCTTCGCTGTCGGTGATGATGCACCCCGCATCTCCGTAGGCACCCAAATTCTTCCCGGGATAAAAGCTAAATGTGCCAGCCAAGCCAAACTTGCCAACGGGGGTTCCAGCGAATCGTGCCCCGTGGGCTTGCGCGCAATCTTCGATAACCGTAAGCCCGTGGCGATTTCCTATGCGCATAATCTCGTCCATCTGAGTGGGCTGCCCCAGGAGATGGACCGGAAGGATCGCTTTTGTTCGTGGCGAGATTTTTTCCTCGATGCGAGAGGGATCGAGGCAATAAAATTCGTCCTCCACATCAATAAAAACGGGCGTCGCTCCTGCGAGTGAAATTGTTTCGCTCGTGGCAATCCAACTGTTAGCCGTCGTGATCACTTCGTCACCCTGACCAATGCCGAGCATTTTGAGAGTAATAAAAAGTGCATCGGTGCCATTTGCGCAGCTAATGCAAAACTTCGATCCAGAGAATGCGGCGAATTTCTCTTCGAACGCAGAAACATATTTTCCACGAACAAAAGCTGCTTCCGAGATTACCGAAGCAATGGCATTGTCAATTTCTATCCGGTGATTATTGTATTGAGCTTTAAGATCAACGAAGGGTACGTGCATAGAACTGGCAGAATGGAATAAAAAATGAAAATGAAAAGTTTAAAATGGAATCACGAATCTCCGCTGCGGACAGGCAGAATTCATCGCACGACCTTAGTATTTAGGACTCAAAAGTGATTTGCAACTCAGACCACGCATTAACATGAAAGCACTTATCACAACTATCCCTTTTGCAACTCACAACCGGCTACCAATTGAGCTCTTGCAGGGAGCAGGCATAGACTATGTGATCAATCCCTTCAATACTAAGATCTCTGAAGAACAATTAGCGGAGCTTATTCCAGATTTTGAGATTCTCATCGCTGGAACCGAGCCAATCACTGAAAAGGTTCTCTCCAAAGCTTCCCGTCTAAAGTTAATTTCACGGGTTGGAATCGGATTGGATAACGTCGACTTGGCTGCCGCGGAAAGGCGAGGCATCAAGGTCAGCTATACTCCGGATGCCCCGGCTCCAGCCGTGGCCGAGCTTGCGGTGGGCCTCATGATTTGCCTCCTTCGGAATATTCACGTTGCCAATACGGAATTACACCGCGGCGATTGGCACCGCCACATGGGTCGCCGGATTCCCGAAGTGACTGTCGGAGTGATCGGAGTGGGACGAATCGGCGGGCGCGTTCTAAGAAGGCTTAGCATTTTTGGAACCCCAAGGGTTCTTGTTAATGATTTGAATCCAAACACAAAGCTGATCCCCGAGTTGAAGCTTGAATGGGTGGGAAAAGAGGTGATCTACAAAGAGGCAGATGTGATCAGCCTTCACCTGCCAATTTCCGCCCTTACCAAGAACATGATCCGCGCCGAACACCTCCGTGCCATGAAACCCGACGCGCTTATTATCAATACGTCCAGGGGAGGTATTATCAACGAGAACGATTTGGCAGATGTCCTCACTACTGGGCACCTTGGGGGTGCAGCCATTGATGTTTTTGAGCAGGAGCCCTATCGTGGCCCTCTCGCGAATGTCGAACGCTGCCTTCTAACGGCGCACATGGGATCCATGTCCGTGGATTGCCGTTCAAGAATGGAAATTGAAGCCACGACCGAGGCTGTTCGCTACGCCAGCGGCCAAAAGCTTACGAGCGGAGTGCCCGAAATGGAATACGCTAACCAGAAAGGGAGAGCATGACCCCAGAACTCGCGCGCAGAAACAGCCTGTCGATCTCCCATCTCAGCTCCCCAGATCAAGCCTTCTCAAGAATTTCGCAGGGTTTCCCGCGTAGATCCCCGGGCGACTAATATTTCGGGTGACGACGCTCCCGGCACCGACCACCACATGGTCACAGATCGTTACGGGCAGAATAGTGGAATTGGTTCCGATCGACACATGGCTCCCGATCTTCGTAGCTTTCCAAAGTGCACGATTTCCTCTGGCCGGTCCACCGGTCTGGAAGAGATCATTCACAAACATGGTACCGTGAGAAATAAAGCACTCATCCCCGATCTCGACCAGTTCGCAGATGAAGGCATGCGATTGCACCTTGCAACGGGCACCAATCCGCACGCCTTTTTGAATTTCCACAAACGGTCCAATAAAAGTGCCGGCTCCAATGGTACATCCGTAGATATTCACTGGTTCGACCACTGTACAGCCGTTACCAAATTTGGTGTTTATCACGCCGGATTTCAGCTGGATTGAGGGAGAGGAGAACATAACTGGAGCGAAGAAGAAGTGGGTTGCGTTTTGTTTTTTGGTCAGTTTTTTTGCCTTTTGCAAAGTCATTATCTCTTTGCCTGTTCAAGAATTCTGACAACCTCGCGAGCATGTGCGGGACCAGTCAGGCACTCCTCTTTTCCTTCTATACAGTCGAGGAAGTGATCGACTTCAACTTTCAAAGGCTCGCGGAAGTTTATTTTTGGAATCCGGATGTCCCCTGTTCGATGGACAAACTGCAAAGGCACCGGATCGTCGTAGTCCATCCGCTCGCCGAGGACTGCTTTGGGATCGATCCCCATGTCGTATATCGATATTTTGTTTTCGGCAACATCGTCATAAATAGCCATTTTCTTGGAGCCCACAACAGTCATTTCGCGAACTTTATGGGGGTCGAGCCAGCTCACGTGGACTTGGGCCATGATTTTTCCTGGATAAGTGATGTGGACAAAGGTGACGTCTTCTATGCCCGGCTGGATAAAATCCATCCCAGTACGCGTGACGGATATTGGCACAGGATTGCCGAGCAGATACTGGATAATGCTCACATCGTGAGGTGCCAGATTCCAGAGAGCATCGACATCGCTGCGGATTCGCCCGAGGTTAAGTCGCTTGCTGTAAATGTAACGGATGTCACCAAGCTCCCCTGAGTTGACAAGTGTTTTTAAATAGCGAACTGCATCGTTAAAAAGAAATGTATGTGCGGCCATGGCAACAAGTCCTCTGCAATTCGCAAGTTCCTCGATTTCGTCTACTTCTGCAACTGATGTTGCCAATGGCTTCTCAACAAGCGCATGCTTTCCCGCGCGAAGGCAGCTCATGGCAAGGTCAAAATGCGTTCCAGCGGGTGTGGATATGACAACAGCATCGATTTCCGACTCTCTAAAGATCTCCTCGGGGTCGGCGACGACGCCAACCCCTGGGTAAGCGCCATTGACAAAGGCACGCCTCTCGGCGCTGGGATCGCATACGCGAACCAATTCGCATCGAGGGTTTGCTGCCAGATTTCTCAGAAGATTTGGCCCCCAGTAGCCAACGCCAAGCTGGGCAATGCGAGTTTTCTTGTTGATCATTCGTTCATACTGAAGCAATTTTCCTGCTCGTGAACAGCTCAAATCCGAAAGTATATTCCCTCAAGCTTTGAATACACCGCCTCACACTGTCGAGATCCTGTCTGAAGGCATCACCGGAATTTTGGATTATAGAGACGAAGCCGGTCGCTCTCAAACGTACATTCCATTTTATGACTTAGACGCCGCGCGAGAACTTCTTCTCGAGTTTCAAGAACTGAAAGACGTTTCCGGAGTCGCACTCAAAGACAATTATATTGTAAACGGCCGCGACTGGTTTCCTTCCGTCGTTTCATGGCTTTATTGGCATTTTTTCTTCAATTATGTAAAATATCAATCGTTGATCGATCCTTTCTTTGGAAATAAGACTCGTCTCCACGTGGAATGCGATGGGGAGTTTTCTAGATTTTTGAGAATCCTTCGCGGACCTGAAATGCCGAACAGGTGGAAACAGAAGGCTCTTCACAGTTTAATTGGACTTCAGAACCGTCTGGCATTAAGAAACCACCGCTATCAGGTTATGTTTTATCGATTCTCACGTGAAGATTTTCGTTCCATTGAGATATGCAGCGCTTTGAAGAAGGTCGTTAACAATTATATCGAGGCTCTTCCCTGCCCAAATTTCAAGCAGGCCATTATTTCTTTGAAAAACAAAGAAGCTGTCTATTACTATGGTAGTGTGCCGTGCAAAAATCAGTTTTCGTTTGAATACGCACTTAACAATCTATCTGATGTCAAGCGAAATTTATTCTCAGCTGCAGCAAACAGTATTGGGGCGGCTATTAGTGGATACATCAGAGAATGTAGAATCCACAAACAATGCCTCTCGAATTCATCAGTTAAAACATTTTATGGTTTTGACGATGTAAACGGCTATTGCATGCCTCTGCTTCTTGCCTGTAAAGATCATGGAATTAAAACTGTCGCTCACCAACATGGGGCTTACGTCAAGCGCCATGCCGGCTACATCATGGAAGGAATTGATCCAGACCGGTTTGAGTGGTTCGACAACCTGATTGTATGGGGGCAATACTGGAAAGATAAACTGCAGAGAGATTCAAAAGCTCACGCAAAGCGACATATCACAGTCGGCGCAAACAAGTTCCATTGGGATTACTCTACATCAAAAGGAGTAGTAAAAGGACGGAAAAACGTTTTAATCCCATATGAGTTTCTTACAAATACACATTTGGTTGGGAAGTATATTTCCGCTTTGATTGCTGGCGGGTATCACATTTTCTTTAAGCCCCGAGCGGATGACAACCCTGTAAATCAACTCCGCACTTACTGCCTTTCTAACGAGGACATTCGGAGTATTACAGTAATTGAGACGCTAAATACTCAGGCCATTTCCAACATTGACATTATTGCCGCGACAATGACCACGCTCGTTTATGAGTTGCTCCCTTATAACAAAATAGTTTGGATATTGGATTCCGAGTATAAACATCTTTATGACCTCGTCGAGGAAGGTTACGCCCACAAAATCACATTGAGCGAATTGCCCATGCCTTCATACGAAAAATGGGAGCCCAGCCGAATGAATGAAGAAGAACTGTTTTCCAAAGAAGAATTATTTACAACATTGACACGATGCGTCAGCTTATAGCTTTCTCGGTTTTTATATGAAACGTCTGCTTCACAGAGTTGTTCAGACCATCCAAAGCGTTCTTTTGTGGGACAATCCCTTCGAGTTGTTTTTAGACTACCATTTACTTCGTCGAAAAGACCCTATTCGTATTCTCAAGCATGGGGCGAGCCTGGTTGTCAATTACCGAAGCTCTGACATGCAGGCGGCAAAAGACGTTCTTTTAGATGGCATGTATGACAATTCACTGAAATCTGCATTTGAAAATATAAAAGCCCCACGAGCATTAAAATATTTGAATTTAGGAGCAAACATAGGAACTTTCGACATTCAGGCTGGGCTTTTCGCTAGCAATTACAACCTCCCTGCTATCGGCCATGCAGTAGAAATGAATACCGCAACATTTGCTCGGCTTGTTATTAATCTAGAAATCAACGCATTACTTAGTATCTGTCCAATAAATATTGCACTCACAGGAAATGATGGTGAACTGACCTGCGACTTTGCCATGCGTGACACAGGGCAGAGCTCGAGTTTTCCAAACAGTTCCTCAATATCTCCGACTGAGCATCTTATTTGCTCAACTAGCTGGACATCTTTATGGAAACAAATCAAACCTCCATTCGACATTGTTAAAGTCGATATTGAAGGGGCCGAAGTATTTTTTTTAACAGAACTAACTAAGGAGCAGGCGGATATGATATCATTCATTGTCATCGAGACACATTCGTCGGCATTGCACTCGCTGTGTGATACGAGGCTCAGTGAATTGGGCTTTCTGTTAGTTGAGAAAGGTAAAGACAATCCAGGAACACGATTGTCTCTATGGCAATCCCGATATAGGGCACAGTTGTAGAAATCCCATTGCGTCTTAGTTATTCACGATGCCTTCTGCCTTTGAGATTTTCCATATGAAACATGATTACTCAATCAAATCCGACAATTACTGTAGTTGACATTGGGGCAAGCGGTGGGCTGCCCAGCATGTTTTGTAATCGCGAGAATATTCGTGCGGTCTTATTTGAACCGGATGCACGAGCTGTTAATACATGTCACAAAACATGCGCGGAAACGATATATATAGACACACTTCTTTCTGATAGATTCGGCCAGACACTGTTCAACCTTACTACTGATCAGGAGTGCTCATCCTGCCTTTATCCTAACGAGCATATCACAAACAGATTTCCAAATCCTGCGCGATTTCATGTCAACAAATCGATTCTCGTCCCATGCGACACATTGGATTCGCAACTGGCGACTCACAGCATCATTCCAGACTTTATCAAGATTGATGTTCAGGGATACGAGTGGCAAGTCCTTCAAGGAGCGAATGTTAGTTTAAAACGTTCATTAGGCGTTATTCTTGAAGTGGAGTTTTTGCCGCTTTACGAGAAGCAAGTTCTTTTTCCTGAGATTCACACATTAATGAGATCATACGGTTATGAGCTTTATGACTTACAGCGAAGCCATTGGAAGCGTCAAACCCTTGGATCAGGTTTCGGCTTCAATGGGCAACTGGCTTTTGCAAATGCACTATATCTAAAAACACCAGAACAGGTTCTTATGGGGTTTGGTGACGATATTAGGATCCAAATGTCAGCTGCAAGACTATATAGTTTTTTCCAATATGCCGATCTAATTAATCACTTCCTTCTAAATAGCAATAACAGACAGTTAATGGACTACTGCCACATCCTGCTTGACGAACTTTCAAAGGATGGCATTAAAAATACTCCTAACTCATTTTTCAGAAGAAAACTGCACGGACTTTTAGTTCGACTCGAAACTGGATGTAAAATACTTCGCAGCAAAATACATTGCCATGAAACATTTGGATGCAGCGATCCACGGCTTGGAAATAACCTTTTCTAGATCACACAGACTAGTACGTTAAGTCTTCGATTTAAACATGTTTTTCCCACTTTCAAATTGTGTTTTAAGGAAAAACAGGAGTGAGCGTGTTTTCTGAATGGTTGGAACGGATATCTGGCGGCCTCCGAACGCTCTAAAAAATCGATCAATCGATTCATTCATCGAACCCTCAAAATCGAATCCCAAGCCGAGCTGGTTAGCTAGGAGAATCCCATTCCAAATAAGCAAAGTTCCTGCTCCAGAGTTTCGTAATTCGGTATCTGCACCGCTCGTATAATAGTAAACTGCGTGACGATCCCACAGGAAATAGGCGACAGCATGGCACCGATTTTGCGTATCAAATGCCCCGAAAATCTTTCTTGATGATGCAGTTTGCGCAGCAGCATCAAGTCTCGACATGAATTCATCAGTGTGCTGCAGGGACTTCCCTTGACGGGCTAGGGTCTTTTTATGCATATTCAGCACAAGTTGAAAGTCGTCGAGCTCTCTAACTTCGACGCTTTTCTTCGCTTTCTTCATATCAGTCCGAATGTTGTCTCGTGTGTTCGATAACATACGATCAGGGTCGGAAGTATCATCGATCCAATAAGTAATATGCGCGCTTTGAGAAAATCCTTTCCAGTGAAAAGGCATCCAATTTGTAATTAGTGGATGGAAGCTCTGATGAAAGTGTGCAAATTCTGGGAGCGAAGCCAGAAGTTCGTTCACGAGGTCTTTTTCCTCGCCCAGACGATTAGCATATTTTGCTGAACATGAGCGGAACCAAGGTCCAAGGTAAGGAGTGACCTCTGGCATTTTAGAAAGTGTATGACCCCACTTGTGTTTAATTCGATAGGGGAGAACGGCAGCCACTTCATCGCCGCGCCATGCAACGGCATAGTCGTAGCTGCCGTTCGTGGCGACTTCCAACCAATTTGGCTGGTGAAATATTGGGGCACCCTTAAGAAACGTGACAAGGCGAGGATCAAAGCGCGTGCTCGCCCTAGAGGGTAATTCCGTCTCCTCCTCGTCCTCAGTATTTATATCTCGATTTGGCTCAGTCATCTTTGGTGTGTTTTCGAATTCTCTTTTCAATTCTTTGTTTTGAACATGCACTTTATTGCTGTTGTCCAAGGCAACGGATGGGCGACGCGTGCTGCGGAAATACACCCGATCGTGGAAGCGGCGACGCCGATGAAATTGGCGACTGCGGCACCAACCGGACCAATAGTAGAGATTAAAAAAGGACAAGAGACAAGAACTACGCAAGCTCCGAGAAAATCCGCTCGCCAAGCCAAGAGCGATGTTCGCTTGGAATACACAACGATATTTCCAAAAATGAAATACACTCCGGAGATCGCTACAGTCAAACTGAGCCAGAATACGTATGGTGCCGCGCCGTAAAATCTAGAGCCGACGACGAAGGGAAGGGAAACTGCGGCAGCAGCGCCAAAGACGAATCCTGCCACCAGAAGTCCAACACTCGAGAGGAGCAGGTTTCGGCACAAAGCCACTGCATCTAGGTCATCAGGCTTGCTAAGCTTTTCAAAAAGCCACGGGTAATAAGTGGTATTGAGTGAACCAATGATCATGTTCAACGGTGCAGCCAGATTAAACGCAAGACTGAACAAGCCCGTGTCCGCCACCGAAGCCAGATTGTTCAAGTATAATCGAGCGCCCATGGTCATCACCCAACCGCCGAGCGTGTGCGGGATGATTGGAATGCCGAAATGGAGGATTTCACGGATCGATTTCATAGAGAAAACGGGACGGAGAAGGCCAAGCCTTCCCGCGAGCCCCCAAACACACATGAGCGAAACTATCCCTCCGCCGACAAGGAGCCCCCAGATCCTCCCACGCCAATCCCAGTGCATGCCTGCAATCAACCAAATGGAAATTCCGAGGTTCAGAATATTTCCGACCGTCTGGTTTGCAACAAATCGCCAGGGTTCTTTTCGTGCTTGGAGCAACGATTGGTAAATATTTTGTAGCACTGCAAAAAATCCCAGAAGAATAACGGCGGGAAGCCAGGATGCAGGAAATCCCGTCCACTTTCCGAAAAATATTCCGAACCTTGTCATGAGGAGAAGCGCTATGCCAATAGTAGCAACCAATGCAAACCATGTTGACGTGCTCACCAGATTCCTCATCCGAGACGAGTCGTCATCAAAGTATGTTCGCGCAACCAGGCCGTAGGCCTGAACACCTTGAAAAATGACGAATGCGTTTATCAAGACTGTGGCTGTGGCTATAATCCCATAGTCCTCGGGCGACAAAAACCGAGTAAATATCGGGACTAGTGCGAGCGGAAGCAAGCCGTTTGCAAGACTCCCAACAAAGTAGACCCCAAAGCAACTGAGGAAAGCAGGAATCCGAGCAGCAGGAATATGTCGTATGCGGATTTTTATTTGATGTCCTTTTAGGATTGCTTGGAGTAAATATGGAATGCTAGCAGGGTGCGACTATCTATAAACTTTGTATGAAGGCAACTCGCTCGAATTTCATATTTCTAACTCCGACCCGTGCGAACATTTACTATCTCGAAGCCCGCACCTGCAAGTTGACCATCTGTCTCAAACTGCATGCATTTTGGATTGCTTTTTGCAAGAAACTGACGTGCCAAAGCAAAGAGCATGCCATAAATCCACCAACGAGAAAACGCATCATTAGCGGAATGTCCGCTGGTATGGCTCAATGAAACATCTCTAAGAATAAAGATGAAAGCGTAAGCTGCAAGCATATGTGAATAAGTGGATTCTTTAGTTGCATAAAATAACTGATAGGCGGTTACAAGCCCGATAAGAAAAATGCAAGCTTGCATCACGGCGAGAGGAATCCCAAAATCTGCAGAATATCCTAACCAGGTATTGTGCCAAGCATGTCCTAAGGCATAAAGCATCACCTGGTCCTCTATATTTCGGGCTCCAAACATCTCGACTTGGCCCGATTGCGTAGCTGATTCTTGAACATCAACGGCAAAACCGTTTGAAATCCAGGGATTCTGTTGAATCTTCTCCCATGCAATATTCCGTAGGCCAGCACGAAAATCATCATCGCCGCCTCGGTACGCGTTCAATTCCAAGTCCCAGTCCCCAGGCAACCACGAAAGCGCACGCTGGACAGTGGGGGGAAGGGAAATGAGATTCCCTTGAGCCGAAATGATGAAAAAGAGTGCGAGTCCAATAACAATTCCCGACGCCGCCAGATATCGATACTCCTTCCGCAATATTGCCGAGAAGGAAGGAATCGCAAGCAGCTGAAAGATGGCGGCGCGTTTTCCGCTGAACAAAACAAAAGGAATACAAAGAATTATCACACATCCTCGCCAAGGGTGATTAATCGAAAAGATTCTGCTTGGCGCCCAGAAACTAAACATTAGCAATAGAATAAGCAATGGCGGACCCGCAAGCTCTTGATGCCATGTGTAGAATCCATTTACGTCAAGCTGGGAGTATTCGTCTCCCAGCGCATGGCCCAGTATGAAATACTCAAACAACGTTCGTCCGAACGAAAAGAACGCGCCAAATGTTATTAGTCCAAAAACCCATTTGATGTCGAGTTCCGAAATGTTTTGGCTGGAAATAATAATGAGTGAGGCTAAAGCAAGATATAAGGAGATATAGAAACGCCCGCCACCTAAAGCGCTTCCGCCCTGCGCAAATCCGATAGGATTCAAAAAGAACACCATTGTAATCCAAGCCATAAAACAAGCGAACGCTAAGTTTCTTGAAGTTAAAGACACAAGCCTTTCTTTCCTGAATGCGAGCCGAAAAATGTAATTCACCGCACACGCAAAGATTGCTAGCTCCGAAAGACTAACGGCTCTGGCTCCGATTTGAAAAGTGGGAAGTTCCATCGCCAACGTTGCAGGAATGACATACCAATACCTATTTCCTACCATCAAGAACATAATGGCTAATGCAATGGCAAAAATAAAAGCAGCCACTTTTTCAATCTCTTCATGTGCAACCGCTGTTCCAAGAGCTACCGCTACAATCAATCCGATTGCAACCATCAAAACGAGAGCATACCTACTATCCATGCGTGAGTTATTCATTTAAAATAATAGAGTTTCTGAACTGGGTTCGCTCGGCCAGACTGTTTTGGCGCGTACAAAGGTACCAAATGCAAAAATGGGACCGCGCAAATCTTTTCGTAAACTGCAATAGATTGAGCATCGGTGAGATTGATTGTACTTCTCATTAAGTTAACATTTCACCGAACAAATCTGGCATTGAAAACATTTCCCGTGTGGCAGGACAGATGATTGGGGGCGCGCTTAAGCCCTGCCTCCTGACAAAGCCGCTCTACCGAATCTTCGCTTTTGTTTGCCTCCACCTCTATCAATAAACTGCGCATGGCGCGAGATCGAAGGGTCTTTTTAAGGCCTTGGACGGCCTCGCACTCCAAGCCGTCAATATCTAGCTTGATCAATGTCGGAGCAGGAATTCCCAACTTTGAAACAACATCGTCGCCTGAAGACACGAGAAGTCTCTGACTCACTTTTCCCGGCTCGCATCCAATCTGGTGATGCGAGCTGCCTGCACGCAAATCACTGACGGCAAGAAAACCTGGCTCACTTATGTTTGATAGGCCGATATTTATAGCATGTACATTGGAGGTAACTCCGTTTAAAACAATGTTGTCCCAAAGGTGTGAGAAGTTTGCAATAAATGGTTCAAAAGAAACGACCAGAGCTTCGGGGCAAAGCTTGGCAGCTAGAAGTGAATAGGCGCCGACATTTGCGCCAATATCCCAAAGAACATCCCCTGGACGGAGATTGGATCTCAGCCAATCGACCATGTCCGGCTCACCACTATAGCTTGAATGTGCGCGATTGTGATATTCGTACCACGTATGCACCACGAATGAGATGGAGAGATCCGTTCCGACCACCGGTGCATCAATGACCAGCGGAGGCTGCTCGAGCTTTGACTCAAGCCATTTTCGTTTGATGTATCCTTTGAGTGATGGCATTGTTCGAGTTGTAGACGGCGCATTCTATGCGATTCGAGTACGGAAATCCACACAAAGAAGGATTTTTCCTGCGAGCTTTTGAGTTTTTTTATTGTCGGATGAAAAATATTCCGTTTGATTTCTGAACGTTTGAATAATTTCCCTACAGGCTGCTCACCATCCTTCCGGATGATTCAAAGGCTCGAAGAGCGTCGAGGAAATATGGACTGCTACAACAACTTCGAGGCGCAATACTCCAACCGATATTGGAATGGCGATGCAACGTTCCCTGTTTTGGATATCGAACTTTCGAAGTCGGATCCCCAATTTTTACAGTCTATCAAATGGCCTGGAGATGCTGACTTTGCCGCATGTCTTACGCACGACGTCGACTCAACCCAACATTTTGGCCGTCAGGAACTGCGGCGATGGGTCCGCAACCAAATTCAAGAGGAACCCACGCTGGCAAAGAAAATTCGTCACCTCATTTCTCTCGCCGGCCTTCGGCGCCGCCCATCAATGCAAGACCTTTTCACTCCTTGGCTTGCAGCAGAGAAAGTACATGACTTTCGCTCGACATTTTTTGTGTTTCCAAACCGTGTTCGAAAATGCCACCCGTGGGATGTCACCTATAAATGGACTGACCTCATGCCTTTTGAAGGCCGTCTCCGTTCCGTTTCTGAAACTTTTCGAGAAATTGCAGACAGAGGCTGGGAGGTCGGAATTCATGGGAGTATCTATTCCGCGTTTGACTCAGATTTGCTCGCCGAGCAGCGACAGGACATCTCCTCGGTCATGGGCAGAGACATTACTGCTGGCCGGTTTCACAATCTACAGTTTGAAGTTTGCAGCACTCCCGACCACATTGCGGCATCTGGCATCCAAGTGGATTCCACCTTGGGCTCGAACAGAGCCGTCTTCTTTCGCACCGGCAGCTCTTATCCAACTCCCCTTTGGTCTATACAAAAGAATATGTGGCTGCCTGTCGTAGAAGTGCCACTTATCCTCCATGATGGCGCATTAATGCGAAGAGACAACCTCGACCTCGAACCCGCGGCCGCTCTGGAGGTATGCAAGATGATTATTGACCGCGTCGCTGCCGTCCGCGGCGTGGTCACTCTCCTTTGGCATCCGGAGAACATAGTTATGCCTGGCTATTTTGAGACTTACGTAGCTCTTTTGTCCTATATTAAAGAAAAAAACGGATGGGGAGCTGGAGCTACGGCCGTCGCTAACTGGTGGAATTCCAGTGGCAACGCGGGTCGCCATGCAAAGGCATTCGCCGCCGCCGAAAACTAGTATGTGTGGAATTTTTGCCGGATATAGCGCCGAATTGATATACGAAACTGACCTTGTTTCAGTATCTCATCGTGGTCCGGATGCCAGAGGATTTTTGTCCAACTCCCTGGATCTTGGATATCTTACACTTTCGCACTGGCGGTTGAGCATTATTGACCTTTCTCATGGATCCAATCAGCCTTTTGAAGCCGCCGAAGGAACTGCTGTTCTGACTTTTAACGGGGAGATCTATAATTATGTCGAATTACGAAAAGAGCTGCGCAATCGGGGCCACATGTTCCGGACATCAGGCGATACAGAAGTTATCTTAGAGGCTTGGAGGGAATGGGGAGAAGATTGCCTTCATCATTTCCAGGGCATGTTTTCTTTCGTTTTGGCTGACCACAGGAGAAATGTTCTTTTTGCGGCCCGTGATCGGTTTGGCATAAAGCCGCTGTATTTTGTAAAAACCGGATCCGGCACCGCCTTTGCATCAGAAATCAAACAGCTTCTCCCTCTTCTCCCTTCGCGGAAAGTCAATTCCGAGCGCGCCCGCGATTTCCTGTTATACGGAATTCAGGATCACACGGGTGAAACAATGTTTGAGGATGTTTTCCAACTCCGCGGCGGAGAGTACGCTCTCATCAATCTAAAACTCGGCCCATCTGCTCCCTGGTCCCCGAAAATATGGTATTCTTTGAATGGTATCTCCTCTTACGATGGAACTTTCGAAGAGGGTGTAACTGATTACAGAAAGATTTTTTTGGAAGGTCTAACCCTTCACCTTCGCAGCGATGTTCCGCTGGGTTCGTGTCTCTCCGGAGGCATGGACTCAAGCGCCATTGTCTGCGGCGCTGGCGACCTCCTCGCTAGACATTTCCTTCCAACAAAACAGAACGTCTTCCATTGCACCTACCCCTTTCCAAATTGCAACGAGCTATCCTATGCCAGAGCCGCCGCCGCCCAGTCGGATGCAGTTCTCCATCAGATCACGCCGAATCCCGACGAGATGCTCGCTCCATCCGCCGGGCATGAGCACCTTCTGGGAAAAATCATTTGGAACCAAGATGAGCCGCTAAACAATGCCAGCATTTTTTCCCAGTACTGCATCTTTCGCGAAGCGGCACGCGCAAATATCAAGGTCATGCTTGACGGCCAGGGGGGCGACGAACAACTTGCCAGCTACAGTCAGTTTTACGGCCCTATGCTTCTTTCCCTACTGGCACGAGGTCATATCTCTCAGGCTCTTCACGAAGCTAACAGGCTGTATGAAGCGCAGCGTTGGCAATGGAAAAACACTTTATCAAGCCTCATTTTCTGGAACTCTCCGCAAGTTGCATGGAATCTTCTTGGCAGGCTTGCTCTCAGTAGGGACAAATTCCGCTGGGCAACACCGTCATTTCTTTTCGACGGAAGTTCGCTAGTCCCTCCTTGGAATCGAACAACGGGATGTGGCAATGATATTTCGACGAGCAGAATGTCGCGCATGCTACTCACCCGACTATCTATTCCTATGCTTTTGCACTGGGAAGATCGAAACTCCATGGCTCACGGCATCGAAGCACGCGTTCCATTTATCGATCACAAACTTATCGAGCTCACGCTCTCCCTTCCCGACGACTTCAAAATCAGAAATGGAAATACAAAAGCCATTCTGAAGTCAGCAATGCGCGGGATTGTCCCTCAGCAGATACTCAACCGCCAAGACAAAATGGGTTTTGAAACACCCGATTCTATCTGGCTACGGCAAGATCCAGGCAAAAGTTGGACCCGTCTGCTTGAACAATCGGCCATCGAATCTCCATCGATTTTTAATGCAGGCGCCTTAATGGCGCTCTGGAAGTCATTTCTCTCATCCAGCAAGCCGGCTTCTCCTGTTTTCTGGCGCGCCATCACATTTGGCATTTGGCGCAGAATCTTTGATGTGGAAACGTAGTGCTCCCTTCGTGACCAGATGCTAACGAGGCCTGTTTGCCTTTCTATTCATTGAACCAGCATAATTATGCGCGTACTATACATCAACCATACGATTCTGAAAAGCGGTGCCGCAATTAGCCTCGGCACTCTTATTACGAGTCTCAACACCGCAGTCACTCCATGTTTTTTACTCCGAAAAGGCTCGACGGTTGACGAGATCCTTGGTGCGACGGGTAGTAGGCTCAAGTTCCATGCGCGCTGGGTGGCGTTTTACCAAACAACGATATATGGAAAGCCCGCATCGTTGTTTTGCTTTTTCTCGCAAATAGCTAAAACGCCTCTTGCAATAGGACGGGCGGCTTTGATATCTCGCAAGTGGAGATGTGATGTGGTTCATATCAACGAGACCACGCTTCCAGCGGATGCAATCGGAGCGGCCTTGGCTGGCCGTCCGGTCATTATACACGCGCGTACTGCTCTGAACCGGAACCATTTTGAACGTGGCTTGTTGAGCTTCCTGACGACATTTAGCAAGATAGGATTTGTAGCTATTGACGACGAAGTCAAAGCCACTTTGCCATCGCGCTGCCGCGCGAAGTGTACTGTCATCCATAATCCTGTTCAGCTCGGACCTCCCCCCACGTCAGAATCAATAGCCTCAAAACGAAAAAGCTGGGGACTTAATGCCGAACATGTTATTGTCGGGCAGTTGGGTTCGCTTCATAGGGAAAAAGGCGTGTGGGATATTTTGGCCATAGCGAGACTTCTCTGCCCGGTGCATCCGAATCTGAGGTTTGTACTTGTCGGCGACACATCTCCGCAAGCCGGGGAAGGGCCAGCCCTCAAAAAGTTTATCGAATCCCAGCCCCTCTTCGGAAAGGTGATTCTGCCAGGTTATGATACCGATCTCGCTGCCACCTACGGTTCGATTGATGTTGCACTATGTCTCTTCGGCGCAGGCCTCGGCGGAGTCGGGCGAGCAGCCTACGAGGCCGCCATCGCGGGGCGCCCACTTGTCGCAACCCTGCCCGGTGCACGCACTTCAAAGACTCTCATCCACGAAAAGCATGGCCTCCTTTTCGACCCGAGCGATTTGGCGGGTGTCCGCGAAGCGATCGAGCGATTAGTCGTTAGTCCTAGTCTGAGAGATCAGCTCGGACATTCTGCCCAGAGCGAAATTGGGAAACGGCACGATCCGGCAATAGTCGCGGAGAAGATGCTTGCGCTCTACAAAGAAACGCTTGGCCTCAGCTGATACTTCAGCCCTCACCCCCTCCATTTTTTCTTTTTTCTTTCTGTGTATTTCTTTACAGTATTTCCATGCTGCTGAATCGCCCGAAAAAGTCCGATATACTATCTCGTGTCACCTTAGGAACATGGATTACCATTTCGCACCCCTCCATCGCTGAACTGATGGTGCGCGCCGGATTCGATTGGGTTGTTGTGGATCTCGAACACAGTCCAATTGGACTGGAAAGTGCCGCTGAGATTATCCGCACAATCGATCTGGCCGGAGTTTCTCCTTTTGTACGCGTAGGTAACCATGATAAGAACATGATTAAACGCGTCATGGACGCTGGGGCGCATGGCATTATTGCCTCCACGGTGAATACTCCTGAGCAGGCCTCTGCGATTGTTTCAGCGGTTAAGTACCCTCCGCTAGGGTCGCGTGGCGTCGGCCTTACGCGCGCCCAAGGTTACGGCGAGGAATTTGACACTCACTATCGCTGGCTAAACGACGAAAGCATCGTCTTTGCTCAAATCGAACACATAGAGGCAGTCCAAAACCTTGAATCCATTCTTCGAACGCCAGGTCTCGATGGCTTCTTTATAGGACCGTATGACCTCTCGGCCTCATTGGGAGTTCCCGGAGATTTTACTCATCCCAAAATGCTCGCGGCAATGGAAGAAATCCGCAGAGTTCAACATTTAACCTCCGTTGTACCAGGAATTCACGTCGTCCAGCCCATTCCTTCCGAAGTCGATCAGAAAGTCAAAGACGGATACCGATTTATTGCGTTTGGAATCGATTATCTATTCCTGCTAAATAATGCGAAAAAGAAGCTCAGCGCCGCGAGATGCTTCGCATAAGCTATTTAACATCTACGGAGTCATAATCACAGATTTTTCAAAAAATGTAATTTCAATGAAAGTAACAGCTATTATTCCCGCCCGTATGGGCTCATCCCGGTTTCCAGGCAAACCTTTGGCTAAGATTTGTGGCCACACGATGATTGAGCATGTCCTCCGTCGGGTAAGTCTTTCGAAGTCCTTACACTCCGTTGTCGTGGCCACATGCGACCGCGAGATTGCCGAAGAAGTTCAACGATGTGGTGGCAACGCCGTAATGACCTCCGATAGGCATGAGCGGTGCACAGACCGAATAGAAGAAGCGGCAGACAAGGTCGGTGGCGACATCATTGTAAATATCCAGGGCGACGAACCGTTCGTCACACCGGAAATGATTGATTTGGCCATACAACCCATTCTACAGGATGCCACTCTTGTTTGTACGAACCTCATGTCGCAAATCACTGACAGGGAAACGCTGGAGGATCCCAATGAAGTTAAAGTCGTATTCGATCGAAATATGAATGCTCTTTACATGTCGCGCGAACCAATACCAAGTCTCAAAAAAGGAGGCGCCTTTGATCATGCATGGAAACAAGTTTGCGTGATCCCTTTCACCAACAGTTTCTTACACGCATTTTCGCGGCTTGCACCTACCCCTCTCGAAGTTCGAGAATCAGTAGATATGATGCGCGCGATTGAGCATGGATTTGTCGTCCGCATGGTTCCCTGTAACGCAACCGGGCTGAGTGTGGATACCGAAGCGGACCGCGCAGACGCAGAAGAGGAGATGTATAAAGACATTCTTTTCAAACAACTGTTCTAAGCCTTTCTATTTTCGGGGGAATATTAAGATCCCGTATGCATATTCACTGCCGTAATCTTTCTTTCGACAGAATCTATGAGTCCTTGATAATGGTATTGCCAGAGTCCCTTAAAATACGTTTGCAAGCCGCATACACTTCATCAACAGTAATATCACGCATGCATTGGATTCCATTGCGGCAGTCATTCATGGCTTGGTTTTCATCCCGCGCCATTTTAGCCATACAAGGCTGGCATGGAAGATTTTTATGAAGAATATGGCTGCTCGGTGCCTTTGGTTCGGTGAAAACCCAATCTGTAGGGCCATAAAGCGCTAAAAGCGGCGTGCGATGTGCATTTCCAATATGCATGAGACCGCTATCGTGAACAAGCAGAAGTTTTGCATGCTTAATTACTGTTGATATTTCACTCACCGTTGTTTTACCAGCAATATTAATAACTTCATTTGTGTTCATATCACTCACGAACTTTTCGATAAACGGCTTTTCATTCGCGTCTCCTGGCAGAACAATTGTTTCACCATCAGATACGAATCGGTCGATGATATCGTAAAACTTTTTCGGATCCCAGAGTTTAGGAGTATTGGTTCGTGCATTCGCGGCAGAAATCTGCACGACTATATAAGCGCTATCTCGCAAGCCGAGCTTGGCAAGAACTCCAGGACCTTTCTCAGCAACGTGCTGCACATACGAGCGCGGCTGATTTAGTGTTTTTAAAAAGGGACCCTGCACTGGCCAGTGTTGCGCGGAGGTCCATGCATCTAGCAAATCGAGATGAATATCAGATTCATGGGAGCAAATATCTACAGGGGTTTTTATATCTAGAACATGTCTTGTCCATCCCATGACGAGACCTAGCATCTCCATTGTGTGTCCGCAAATAGACGAGCATCCGGAGATGGAAAATCCCCACCACACGAATGCTGGCGAGGCATCAAATGGAATAAATGCAGTTTCAAATTTCCATTTACGAAGATTGAGAAAAAACCTAGCTTTCTTCGAGGTTGGGGCCTCAGGATCGAGCAAGAATTTGCCAGAAACAACGCAAGCCGGTTCCCTCTGAGTTTGCATGTCATGACCTGTAGAATAGTTTAGTAAAGAGGGGTTCAGTTTATCATTTTTAACCCGATTCAATACCTGCCACCCCATTTTTTCATTGAGAACGGGTGCATCGAATACTTGGTCGGTCCCATAGGTAGGCCAAGTGAGGAGGTAAATACGTGCCCGCGGCACCCTCTTTTTCAGTTCCAATATCATTGAGGTCATCATGACAAAGTTCCCTAGGCCAGTATAAGCGGGAATCAGGAATGTGTCTCGCGTCGGATAGCTTATTCTGAATGCACGCAAAAGACGAATGGCTAGGTCCTTCAAAACCATTTTGCTGGGTGGATAGTTGACAAAGTTTGATAAATCACGAATAAATTGCATCTGTTCGTAATTAACATTTTTTAAGAATCACATCAATCCCGTGTATAATATTGCACAAATACGTCGCGGGCACTCTGATTACAGACTTTAGGATTGGGTTTGAAATTCGCCAATTAAAGCGATAACCGCCGGGCCCTCGCCAGATTGGCTTGAAAACATTTATAGCGAATGCAAGTTCAACGATATTAAATTTCGCATTAGAGTAGTAGGAGCGGTCTACTCCTCGCCATGTTGTCGGATCATAGAACTCAAACGACTCTTCTGAAAATCCCTTTTTGTGCGTAGGGTCCCCCCAAGCTTCAAAACTGTTCCAATACGGAACTCCAATAAACAGTCTACCTCCAGATTTCATGATACGAGAAAGTTCCTCCATGGTTCGAGTCGTCTCAGGAAGATGTTCTAAGACGTTATCCATGTGAATTTCCGAAAACTGCTCATTATCCCACGGCCATGGAAATACAGTTAGGTCGTGAACAATATCAACTCCATCGAGTTGAAGCAAGTCGTGGTTAATCCATCCTTTTTTAATATCATGCCCGCATCCGAGATGTAGCTTCATTTCATTTTTCTTTAGTCTCGAACATAGGACTTTACTTTTTACTCTTTGTCAACACTAAATGGCCTGCGCCACCCCCCCAAGTTTCACAATTGAATGAAAAATCGGCGCCCTAGATTTCTGGATTGACCTTGCTGAGATGAGCATTTATCGTTGCTGCATTCAATGCAATGCTGCTCCCGTAAATCACTTCGGTAGATCTAACAAGACATGAGTTTCCTGTCCCTTCCATCTTCATTTTTGCTATTTTTTCAAGAGCCTCCGGTTGCGCGAATTATGGGATTTTCGAAGTTACACAACATTTCGTGTGTTCGAAAGCACGACCGATGTCCGAGTTTAGTTTTATCGAGCACCGGCTTCCTATTCGCCAACGAATGTCGACCGCCACGTCTCCACTCACTTCCATGCCTTCGCACCTTTCTGTTTCTCGTGCGAGGCAAGACGGTATTCGCAACAAGAGCCAAGAGAGACCTACGACTATTTCGTGACGAATGTACTGCCGGTCGATCGACATCATCGAAATGATCGAAATCACCGAGTATCAATCACGCTGAGACCGCTATGAATATCTTATTCATTTATACTACTAGGGATTGCCTCACTGCAACTAGCCCGTTATATAGCCTTGGAGATATTCACATCGGCATTTCGTATCTTTCTGGTTACTGCAAATCATTAGGCCATAAAACAAGACTCGTCGTTGCAGGGAGCGATACGATGGCTGCAAGCGAGCAATTGGTTCTTTCTGCCGTTTCCGAGTTCTCTCCAGATATTGTTGCATTCACCTCTGTTTCAACACAATTCCATTTCGTCTGCGCCCTCGCGGAAAAAATCAAACTCCAGGCACCGGGTGCATTTCTGCTTGTTGGCGGTGCGCATACTTCGCTCAATCCCGAAAGCTCAATAGCCAGCCCTTTCCATGCGATCTGCATTGGAGAAGGCGAGCACCCGCTCGGCGAACTGGCTGCACAGTTGGAAAAGGGACTGGTCCCAAGCGGAATCCCCAATCTCTGGATAAAAGGAAAGCAAGGCACAGTCGAAAAAAACGCCCCTCGTGACTTCACGCAAGATCTCGACGCCTTGCCTTTCCCTGACCGGGCAATGTGGGCTCCATGGATCCACGAATCCCCCGCGCGGTTCCAAGTCGTTTTGCCGAGCCGTGGATGCCCGTTCAGTTGTACTTACTGCTGCAACCATGCGCTCAAGCGGATTGCTGGAGGCAAATATGTCCGGTTTCGATCTCCAGCCAATATTCTCGACGAGATTCGTGCGATTATGTCCGAATATCCCAAGACGACGGATATCTACCTGCAATCCGAAACCATCGCGGTCAAAAAAGTCTGGATGGATGAGCTTTGCGATCTGCTAGCAATTTATAATGAGGCGCTTCCAGTAAAGATCGATTTCACAACAAACTTTCGTGTTGCCCCAAAGGCCGTTGATGCGAGCGTCTTTGCCGCACTGAAAAAAGCAAATATTCGAACAATCGAAATCGGCTTGGAATCTGGCAGCGAGCGTGTCCGTCGAGAGGTACTCAAGCGCAACTATTCCAATGAGGATTTTTACCGGGCCGTTTCTCTAGCTCGTGAGAACGGGATGCGCGTCAATGTCTATAATATGATCGGGTTCCCTGGTGAAACGCTGGAGGAACACATGGAAACGGTGGAAGTTAATCGAACAATTTGTCCAGACAGATCGAACACCAGTATTTTTTTTCCATATCCGGGCACAGAACTTCACGAAGTCTGCAAATCTCAGGGATTAGTGTCCGAAGAAACGGCTTTTACCTCCGAGCGGGTCGTCGCCTTCCTCGATTTGCCAACATTTTCGAAAGCTGATATCCAACATTCGTTTGAGTGGTTTCCCTACAGGATTTATAAAGGACACAAATCGTTGCTCTTTCGTTTGCGGAAAGTGGTTGCAGCGAAAGTCGCCGGACACCCGTGGCTTCGAGTTCGTTTTAGAGCGTTATTGCCAGCGTGGCAAATTGTTAAGAAGGGACTGTTAAGCGACCTTCAATGAGTTTTGTTCGATATGACTGAACAATTACATAAACGCATTCCAGTTTTAGACTCTGTACGCGGCCTAGCGGCTTTTTGGGTTTTTCTCTCTCATTCATTTGGGTGCGCTCAAATCACAACTAAAGTTCCAATACTTGGCGACGGGCGAGCAGGAGTGGACATATTCATGATTCTTTCAGGGTTCTTGATGTTTCATTTATACCGAAACGTTGATTTCGGTGCGAGTCTTGGCCGCTTCTGGACTGCTAGATTTTTTCGCATTTCTCCTGTTTACTATTTTTTGCTCGCACTATCCGCTGCTGCAATTCCAAACATACCAACAGCTAGCACTAGCTACTTTCTTGTGTGTGGGAGTTATCTATTTGGATTTTTACCGCAACCTTCAGGCACCGGAATGCCTGATTGGAGCATTGCATTGGAAATGCAGTTTTATGTTACTTTTCCTATTCTGGCAGTGTTTTTACGAAACAAGGGCTGGTTGCCATTGGTTTCAGTCTCTGCCGGACTTTCTGTGATTTTTCATCTTCTTTGGTCGGTTTATACAATCAATCCTCCCGGAATATTCGGAACATTTTGTTCACCAACACTTCTTCCATTCAAACTTCCAATGTTTCTTCTCGGAGGATTTTTTTCAGATCCCTGCTTTTTCCGGAATATTCGTCATGCCTGTCTTTTTCTCGCTTTGAATTTTATTGGCGTTGCATTTCCAGCATGTCTGTTAACAGGATATAAATCATCAGTCGTCATTTATATCTCTTGCATATCAATCGTATATCTCTGGAAACTCGAATACACAAGCTTTCAGTCAATCATTTCGCCACTAAGAGCATTACTCTCAAGTTCATCGCTTAGATTCTTTGGAGATATTTCTTATAGCGTTTACCTTATTCATGCTTACATTTTTACATATTTTTCAGGCATGCTAGTAAACTGGCTGCATTGGGACAAGAGCTCTTCGTTTATTCGCGTGATCTCTCTATTAATAATCTGCGGTCCCATTATTTATCTACTCTCATGGATTATGTACCGTTGCATCGAATCACCATGCATTTCAATCGGAAGGAAAATCTCTTGGGCGCTTTTTCCAGGAAAGCAAAGTCGCATTTTTTAAATAGGCCACCTTTATGGCTCCTAGAAATATTTTGACAAAACATTCAAATTCTGATGAAAATGCGACAGAGGAGGGATTGACATGAAAGGTTTAGAACAATTTAAAGTCAACGCAAGATTCGTTCACTACCCCTGCTAGGCGCTAAATGTTATGACAAAAAATCAGTTCTTAACAAATGCTGAAGCGATAAGGATCAAAGCTCAAGTGCCAGACGGCAAGCACAGCTATTTTACGCTTTGGGCAAGCAGATTGTACCGTTCCTGTGAGATTTTTAATCTGTTTTCACGCCGTTTAGGAGAGGTGCTTGAGATTGGACCTTATTTCGGATACACTCCATTTGCACTCCGCAAACAGGCTTCGTCATACACAGTAATAGAAGGCGATGACCCCTATTCTTATTCGCTTGTTCCGATTTATAAAGCAGCCGACATTGCGGTTTCCTATGTCGATTTGTTTGAGATATTCGGGCCTATTCATACAGCAATGCATGCGTTGCCAGCGTCGGACTCATCTTATGACACTATCTTGTGCTGGGAGACAATGGAACATTTTTGCTTCAATCCGGTTAAGTTTGTGCGAGAGTTACATCGAGTTCTCAAACCCTCGGGGGAAGTCTGCATTACTGTTCCTAATCGCGCCTCGTTCCAGGCAATTTATTCGTTAGTTTTTGGACGAGGTCAAGAGATCGCCTTGGATGCCTATTTTTCGCACGAGAATTACGAGTCAAATGGAAAAAAAGCCTATTACGGATTTCATTGGCGCGAATATACTCCGCTTGAATTGACTGCGCTTTTTAAGAAAGCTGGTTTTGAAGTGCAGGTCTGCAGGTCATTTACGGTATTTCAAGATCACGTCAATCTGAGTTTCGGCCGAAAGATGGCCAGGCTTCTATCAATGTGCTTTTCAGCACTTCTGAACCGTTTTGGCACGAATGTGTATCTTATCGCAACAAAACGGAAATCGCCCAATGAAAATCGGCAAATTCAAACGATTCCTTGAAATCTTGCCCTGATTGGGCAAGCCCGTCAGAGGCGGGTAAAATGTTCATTGTTATTGAGCTAGGCAGTGCTAACTGTTCCAATAATTCATCAGCCTTTTCAACTACTTCTTAACATCAGAATTCCTGCTTCCTTCTCAGTTATGAGTTTTTCGATTATCACTCCCAGCTACAAACAACTCGATTGGCTCAGACTTTGCGTCGCTTCTGTCCGCGACCAGATTGCAGCCGCAGGCGACGGAATTGAGAATGTGGAATGGGAAATCCGAAATGGGGAATGCCACCCGAGCAGCGCAGACCGCGAACTGCTCGATCGGAATCTAAATTCCAAATTCCAAATTCCAATTCTATTCCCCCTCTCAACTCATTCCGAATTCTCCATTTCAAATTCCACATTGTTCAACAGCGATCTGGCTGTTGAACACATAATCCAAGATGCAGGATCACCTGGGATCGAGGAATTCGCGCGCGAAGTCGGAGCCGACTTCTACCGTGACGGCCTACTCGTTTTTCGCGGGAAAAACGGGAATGTGGAATGCCGAATGAGAAATGCGGAATTACCTGATCCGCCGAACCATCCAGAATCTAAAATCCAAAATCCAAAATTTTCTTCTCAGAATTCTACTCTGGGAGGGGAATTCCATGAAAATCCTGCAGAATCTGGTAATCCTGTCAAAAACGCTTCGCCCCTCATTTCAAAGTCCCAGCTTCAAATTCCTAATTATTCATTGTCAATTTACTCGGAAAGAGACAACGGGATGTACGACGCTATTAACCGTGGATTTGCACGTTCAACTGGAGAAATTCTGGCATATCTAAACTGTGACGAGCAATATCTGCCAGAGACCCTCACCTCCGTTTTGAGATTTTTCGAGCAAGATCCAAAGACTGAGGTTGCATTCGGAGATACAATTATTGTTAGCTCACTCGGAACTCCTATTGCATCCCGTCCAGCTGTGATCCCCACATTGTGCCACTCGATGGTCGGAGGGACTCTGGCCATTTATACAGCCTCCACCTTTTTCAGAAGTTCCATTCTCACAAAGGGACTGGCATTTGATACAAATTGGCGTGACCTAGGAGATGCCGAGTGGCTTTCCCGAATTATTCGTTCTAAATCCGCCATGCGCTTACTCAAGCGCCGCACGACTGCATTTACAGACACAGGCGCAAATATGAATTTTTGCAAGAACGCAAGCATTGAGAAGATTAGATGGTATAAGCAGGCTTCATTGACCGCAAGAATATTTAAGCATTTCATCAGGCTTCGTTATAGAGCACATAAGTTGCTCGCGGGACATTACAATCAGAATTCTTTTGACTACTGCATTTACGCATTGAGCAACCCTCAGGCTCGAGTCAAGTTCCATTTCGACAAGCCACATCCTTTCTGGCACACGTTTCATTATTCCGTATGATCTGCATGTCAATGGCCGATCAACACCCTGTAAAAGGGAAATCTCGAGGAATTTATAACGTTAGCATAGCGTTGGCTAATGAGTTCATGAGGAGGGGCGTTGAGTTGCGTGTCCTAGGCAACAAGGACATAGCGACTGACATATTTAATTCGACATCATCCGATGTCAAGTTTTTCAATTGGGTGAATGGTTCACAATTAGGACGCATAGTTTGGGATCAGTGGAAAGTATACGACGCAGCCGACGCTTGTGGCGCTGATCTTCTTATACTCCCGAAAGGGTATATGTCCTTTCTCCGCCGACCAAAAATAAAAACACTTGCCTACGTGCACGACGTAATTATTGCACACCTGGCTTCAAAGTATCCCCATATGGTCAGCAAGGCCGAAACAGTGTACTTTACCAACTCACTTAGAGCGACGCTTAAACATGCAGACATTATTGTGACAAACAGCGCATTCAGCAGGTCCGAGATTTTGAAATGGCAGAGATTTCAAAGCCTACCTAGTCGTGAGATCCATGTTGTCGGGTATGGAATCCCGCATAATCAATCTCCTGATGAGACCAACCATTCTGGCGTTCTACTCATGTTGCAGTCCCCTCCATATAAACTATGGAATCAGACAATGGCAATGATCCAAAAGATCGCCGCACTTACTGTAAGCGATACTAAATTCACTACTGTTGGCTCTGCACCAATAGGAATGGTTTTACCTCAAGGAATAAATTGGCAGCATTACGGACATGTTACTAGGGCACAATTGACAATACACCTAAAGTCTTCGAAGGTTCTCGTGTACTCATCGGAATACGAGGGTTTCGGAATTCCTCCTATCGAAGCTATTCAGGCAGGCGTTGTTCCTGTTTATTCAAATATCCCGGTACTACGTGAGGTTATGGGAAATGCTGGTTTTCCTTTTGAGAACGGAAATCTTCAATCTTTAACCATCGCCCTGCAGAGCGCCCTCGCCACGCCTCTCGACACTGTCGTTTCGTGGGCCTCGGCACTCTCGGCGAAACACTCTATAAAACAAACGGTTGATCGAATCACAACTTTATTGAAGTAACTTGTACTTTTTCAAAACATTTTGAGTCTTTTAGCAAAAATCGCAGTTGTGCGTTTTTTCCAAACTACCACTTCATGAAAGTTTTTCTTACTGGCGGCAGTGGATTCATTGGAACCAACTTGATTTCGGAACTTCTTCATCGAGGCGATGAAGTTCTGAATTTCGACATTTCCCTGCCACTCTCGTCTGCCCTGTCTGACTCATGGCGCAAAGGGGACCTACTCGATCTCGATGCGATTTGTGCGGCTGTGGCCGATTTTGCCCCTGCCGCTGTTGTTCACCTCGCGGCTCGAACGGACTGCGACGAAGGTACCACAGTCGAAGCGGGATACCGTGCGAATACCGACGGAACAGCGAACGTCCTTGCCGCGATCAAAGCTTGCCCATCCGTTCAACGTGCGCTCATCGTCTCTTCCCAGTACGTTGCTGGCTCGTCTCGCCTGCCTTCAGGAGATGAGGATTACTTCCCTCACACAATTTATGGGCAAAGCAAGGTCATAACCGAGCAACTGACACGAAAAGCCTGCCTTCCTTGTTGCTGGACGATTGTTCGTCCGACAAATGTCTGGGGCCCTTGGCATCCTAGGTATCCACAGGAGTTTTGGCGCATCGCATCTAAGGGCCTCTATTTCCATCCTGGTGGCGCACCAGTTCGCCGCTGCTATGCCTACGTCGGCAATGTCGTCTGGCAGATGCTTCGCATTCTTGATTTGCCCGAACCAGACGTGCGCGGCCACACGTTCTACGTGGGCGATAAGGAGGCTGACATCTATGAATGGGCAAGTGGGTTTTGTCTCGCGCTCTGCGGGAGGCCCGCGCCCAAGATTCCTCGCCCGCTCCTCCGCGCTATCGCCCGCGCAGGTGATGTCATTTCAACATTCTCGGGCAAGCCATTCTACCTCACGTCTTCTCGATACCGTAGCATGACCAGCGACTACCCGACACAAATGGACAACACGTTCCAAGTTATCGGCAAGGGCCCCATTTCTTTGCAACTAGGAATCGATGAAACGGTGGCATGGCTTCGACAGCACGGCAGATCGAATTTTTGAAATCCTGCCAGCAAGCCAGAGGAGCCCATGAAGACCATTCCCATCCTCGGCACACCGCTGGCTGTTACATCCTACACCGATCTTTCGCGCTTCCTCTTTGATCGATCCTGCCAGCCGGGGGCTTTTGCCGTCGATTTCTCCAACACGCATATCGTGACGATGCGTCGGCACGAGCCCGCGTTTCGCAGACTGGCGTCCTGTATGGATCTATTCGTCCCCGATGGGATGCCGCTCGTGTGGGTCTTGAATGCAAAGGGCGCGGCCCTCAAGGATCGCGTGTACGGGCCTACGTTCACCCGAAGGTTCCTTGCGTCTGCCCCTACTGGCGCAACCCACTATCTGGTCGGCGGGTCCGAAGAATGCGGTAAGAAGTTCCGCGAGCGGATGATTGGAAACAATCTCTCGCTGGACTTCGTGGGCGGCTACCATGGCATGTGTTCCAGCGACGGGGTTCTTGATGACGACGCGCGTGTCCTCAACGAAATCCGCTCCCTCAGGCCGGATTACATCTGGGTTGGACTTGGGGCACCCAAACAATATGCTTGGATTTCCCGGATAAAACCGCTTCTCGATCATGGAATCCTACTCGCCGTGGGGTTTGCCTTGGATGTTAATGCCGGCACCAAGAACGATGCTCCCATGTGGATGCAGGCGAGCGGCTTGACATGGCTTTACCGTATGGCTAGCGAACCGAATCGCCTCATCTCCCGATACGCAAAATGGAATACCCTCTTCCTCTGGTATCTCCTCCGCGATTCGTTATCTTAATTCGAATTTCAAATGAAACAGCCGATTCTTGTAGCCGGTGCCGGTGGATTCATCGGCGGCCAACTTGTCAATGAACTCCTTGCCCAAGGTCACGTCGTCCGAGCGGTGGATAAAAAGGCCCAGTGGCAATGGTATCAATGCTTCCCTGAGGCCGAGAATCTCACCCTGAATCTCGAGGACAAGCAGGCGTGCATCGATGCGGTAAACGGATGCGATTGGATCTATAACCTGGCAGCCGACATGGGCGGAATGGGATTTATCGAGCTCAACAAGGGGCTCTGCATGCTCTCGGTCCTCATCAATACACATCTCCTCATGGCCGCCCGCCACTGTGGAGCCTCGCGATTTTTTTACGCCTCATCCGCCTGCGTTTACGCTGGCTACAAACAACGCGAGACGGACAATCCCGGGCTGAAGGAAGCCGATGCCTATCCGGCCGACCCGGAAGATGGCTACGGGTGGGAAAAACTGTTTTCCGAGCGCATGTGCCGGCACTTCCGCGAGGATTTTGGGATCGAGACCCGTATCGCACGCTTCCACAATGTGTACGGCCCGAACGGGACGTTTGATGGGGGCCGCGAAAAAGCGCCGGCTGCAATTTGCCGCAAGGTCATCGCCGCAAAACTTGCTGGCGGAAAAGAAATCGAAATTTGGGGCGACGGACATCAGACACGCAGCTTCCAATATATCGACGACTGCACAAAAGGGACGCAGCTGATCATGAAGAGCGAGATCGTCGATCCGATTAATTTAGGCAGTTCAGAAATGGTCTCAATCAATCAGCTCGTCGATATGGTCGAACAAATTGCCGGCATCACGCTTGAACGGAAATATAAGCTAGATGCACCAAAAGGGGTGAGGGGACGCAGCAGCGATAATACACTCATCAAAAGCCTGCTCGGATGGGAGCCGTCTGTCCCCCTCATGACCGGCCTCGAAAAGACCTACGCATGGATCTTTGATCAGATGACTGGAGGCACGTCAAGGGACAGCGTTGTCAATCGCTATTGAAGGCGCAAAGCGAAGAGGAGACCTGAAAGCTGAGACCTGAAGGCGGAATGAATAGGAAAATTGAAAGCTGAGACTTAAGATGAATACGGAAGAACGGAAGAGAGCCTTGCGAGTGCGAACGAAGGAATTTGCGGGTTCTATTGTACGGTTTTTTACTGGACTCGATAAACACCGAGAGGAGTTGCGCATTTTGGGAAAACAATTGATTCGCTCGGGCACCTCCGCCGCAGCGAACTACCGAGAGGCCAGCCGAGATAGAAGCCCTGGAGAGTTCACAGCAAAGATCGATTTGTGTTCACAAGAGGCCGACGAGACGCAGCTCTGGCTCGAGTTGCTCCGTGATGACTCGGCATTGCCTCAACCCTCACCGATCCCCTCTGGAATGAGGCCGACGAACTGATCTCCATCTTCGTGACCATGTCCAAAAACACCAAAGACAACCGAAAGTAAAACGCCCTCCCTCAGCCCTCATCCCTCATCCCTCACCTTTCAGGTCTCACCTTTCAGTCCTATTGCAGGCTTTCGACACTCATATACTCGGGAAGATGTCCGACCGCTCCTTTTAACTTTTTACTTCCGGAGGCTTCCAGTGCGCGGAGGGCTTCTGGGACATCCTTGGCTTTTACTCGGATCAAAACTGGGGAATTGATAATACCAACAGGCAGGCTCGCGGGCCCAGTATAGTCTCTAGTCTTTGTTTCGAGATCAATATCATCGCTGAAGAGCACAAGCGTATGCCCTTTTCGCGCGAGAGCGAGCACGGGAGCCTCCAGCACCCGATACGAGTTGCCACCAAAGGCACGCGATAAGGCCGCTTGCCTGGCGATATCCGGGTGGAGTTTCCCCGGCGAACTGAGAAGCATCTCGATGCCGTCAAACGAGGGCGAGATCGCTTGAAAACTTCGTCCCGATATCAAGTCGCCTCCATTCAATGACTGCCGTGTGTCCAGTTGAAGTGAGTTTCTGTAAAGAGTTCGGGAGTCCAAATAATAACTATCCCTATCATTCGGAAAAACCGTTTTGGTTGATAGCCCTTGGAGCGTCGCCCCCAGCTCGTAATAGGCTACCATAGGAGTGCTAAGCAATGGAACCTTTCCATCTGCCGCTGGCTCGTAATGGGCGATTTTCGCCGCCAGCCAGAGGGGCTGGTTGTGATCATGGAAAAATCCCATGGCTTTCATTTCTCGAATTCGAAACCAATACCCCCCCATCGTGAGGTCTCCATCTGCTGTCGGGAAAATGGTTCCAGTGCCAAATACCAGCGATGGGCTTCTCGTAAATGGTAATTGCAATCCAATGACGATTGGAACAATCGCTACGACCAGAGCAGCCCAGGCGCCAACTTTCGAGATTCCGGTCGAGAATGCTGTCCGCGCGCGTTTCGACAAGCAGCAAGCCAGTGTCCCGCACAGAAGAGCCGTCCAGTGCCGCGTGGAGAATAACTGTACGCTGTAGAAGAGAAAAAGCGGCAGCGGCGCCACCGCACCCAACAGGAGGTGGAAGCTCGGCCAGACGCCCAGAATAGCGGTGTTTGGCTTTGAGCAATGTAGCACAGACAATCCTGTCTGTATCGTAGAACCTGCAGGGGCGGGACGCCAGTGGCAGTCGGGATAAATAGCATGGGCAAGATGCCCATGCCCCGATTTTTCACCAAGCTGACAGCAGTCAGCGTCTTTGCGGTGTCCAGCCAAAGCGAGCATTCGAGCCACCCATGTGGCAAGGACAAGCCCCCCACCTCCCATTCCAAAAATGATATAGGCCAAATACACGCGCGGAATGAAAAAGGGGGCGTAGCTACTTATCGATGGCTCGCCTGCTACCGCCTTTCCAAAAAGAACAGCCGCCACTCCCGCAAGGACAATCAACCAGAGCTCCCAGGATATCAGCCACTGTGTGAGGCTGTTTCTGCGAGGAAGCAAACTCCACGCCGCAAGCGGCAAAATTAAGAGGACATCAGCCCGACATCCAACGGCTGCCCCCAACAGGAGCGCCGAGAACATTTTCCACAGGAGAGACCGGGGAGTCCAAGCAGCCACGCCAAGAAAAAACAGGCCGCCTGCGTAGAAGTTTGCTGCAAGAAATGCCGAATGCTGCCAGAATGCTGGCGCAAGAATAAGCGTGCTCACCGCAGCAGCCTGGCCCCCCGCACGCGGTGGTCGTGCAACAAGCAGAACCGCCATCCCGCCCCAAAACGTGACGAACGAACCGAGGTTGCTTGCGAAAACGACATCAACGCCGGGTAGGACCGCGAGGATTGCTGCCGTGCTCCAATACGAAAGAAATATCTTGTCGTAGTTATAAAAGAATCCCGTCAGCGGTGAGGCGGTGCCTCTTGCGATCTCTACCGCTCCCCTCAGCAGCGAGGCCTGGTCGGATTCATGCATGACCGGCCCCACCAAGGCGAGCAGCGAGCCAACAGAAAATAGCCAAACCACCCAGGGCAGCAACTTCCAATCTTTCCTTTGATCGTAGCGTACGATACGTTCCTTCATTTGCCTCGATTCTTGGCGTCCAATTCATATCGACGAAGACCTGCGAATTGAAGTGCGATCTGCCAGAGGAAAATCGGTATGTTGGTGAGATACCGTTTCCATAGCCGGCGGGGCTCGCAACAAAGGCGGAACAACCATTCCAACCCGGCATGCTGCATCCAACGCGGAGCCTGAGCAATCAGCCCCGAATGGAAGTCGAAGGCGGCCCCGACTCCCAGGAATAGTTTGGCTTCCTCAAAGACTCGGAAAAATTCCTCAGCACACCGCTCCTGTTTTGGAGTGCTCAGCCCGATCCAAAAAAAATCCGGCTTGAGTGCGGTGATCCGGTCGCGAAGGACTGACATTTCCCTCTCGGTAAGGAGGCGGAATGGCGGACAATACGTCCCCACAACTTGAAGCCCGGGAAACCGGGCTTTCATTTTTTCGGCGAGAAGGTTGGCAACGCCCTCCTTGCCTCCGTAGTAAAAGTGCGTCAAGCCTAAGCTCACGCTCCTTGAGGAGATTTCAAGCATCAGGTCTGGTCCGTAAACCCGGTCCATCTGCTCATATCCTTGTGCCCATCCTACCCAGCTCATGGGCATGCCGTCAGGGGTATTCATTAAGGCTCCATTCAAAATCCGACGAAATTCCCCATCCCGCTGCGCCTCCATAACTCCATGGACGCCGGATACGCAAACGTAACCGCGCCTTCCTTCTTGAACGGCAGAAACCAATTGAGCCGTAGCTCGTTTCATGTTGATTGCAGTCAGCCCAACCCCTAAAATGTTCGCTCGATCGGAAATCTGGTCTAACATCGGTGAAGTCGTGACAGAATGAAACAATGCACCCCAGCAAACAAGCAGGATCCTCCTCTGGTCTTTGACCTGGACGGAACGCTGTTAGCCACAGACGCTTTTGTCGAGCAGTTTTTCGTCAAATGGCATTCGCTGCCATATCGTTTGATCGGGATGTTGCTCCTGTCGACTTGGCGCCCAGCGGCTCTGAAATCCTCTCTGGCTGCGGACGTTTCCCTTTGCTGGTCGGCCATGCCATGGAGACCCGCCGTTGTGCATTTGCTAGAAAATGCCCGGACGAACGCCCGCATGACGGTTCTTGCTACGGCTGCGGATCGCGTGGTGGCCCGACAAGCTGCGGAATATCTTGGCGGATTTGACGAGGTTCTCGCCAGTGACGGGATCAGAAACCTCCAGGGAGCGACCAAATCCGAGGCCCTTGTCGAAAGGTTCGGCGCTCGGGGGTTTGACTACGTCGGGGACTCCATGGCAGATCTCCCGGTTTGGGCTTGCGCCCGTGCCGGCTGGGTTGCCAGGAGCTCGCCCAGACTTCGCCGAAGGCTCTCGGCAGCGGGAATCCCGATCCAAGAGCTCTCGGAAGCTCCAGCCCAACGGGGGGCGCTTTTCGCAGCCCTGCGTCCACTACATTGGCTGAAAAATGCAGCGCTGATCCTCCCCTTGGCGGCGGCCCACCAGCTCGCTCATATTGCAGTCTGGCCCTACTTGCTTTTGGCGATGATCTCCTTCTCGGCAGCGGCTTCGGCAGTGTATCTCTTCAACGATCTTACCGATGTCCAAGATGATCGGAAACACCCGGTCAAGCGGTTCCGCCCGTTGGCCACCGGCGGCCTGTGGATTTGGAATGCTATTTCAGCCTGCGCCCTCCTGTCAGGTCTCGCCCTCCTTGCCTGCATTCCTTGCGGACCGCAAGCGCTCCTCCTGCTGTTGGCTTACGCGCTGTTGGCTGCAGCCTATTGCCTTTTACTAAAAAGCCGGACATGGATTGACATCGCCTGTCTGCTAGGGTTTTACATGATCAGAATCGCAGTCGGAGCCTCGGTCGCGGGAATAAGCATCTCTACATGGTTTCTTGCCGCCTGCGTGACTGGCTTTCTATCTCTATCTCTTGGCAAGAGGCATTCAGAACTCTTGGTCAGATCCGGATCGAATGACCCCCACTCGAAACGCCGCGGCTATGCGGCGGGAGATCTCCCATTACTGCGCTTGCTGGGACAGATCTCTGGCTATCTGTCATGTTGCGTGGTGGCAGCCTACTCGTTTTCTTCAAATTCCTTCATTCTCTATCGGCATCCATGGGCGTTTCTCGTGGCAGCCGTGTTGCTGGCTGTCGCGAATTGGAGATTCTGGGATCGGCAATCCCCTCTCCTCCTGTGTGATGACCCGCTCCGCGGAGTCCTGCGGGATCCGATCCTCCTTATCCTAGCGGTTGCGTCTATCGTGATTGTGGTTCTCGCAACATGAAAAATGGGAGCTACAGATGTTTAGCAAATAGCATTATCGACGTGTGAGATCCAAAATATCAACTGCTGAGAACCGTAAGCCGCCGACACTCCCTCTCCTAGCGATCGCCTTCGCGTTTGCAGTTCCTCTCGCTTTGGCCTTTTTTGTCCCTTACGCAGCAGGTTACCTCGGGCCGCGACTTTCCATAGCGGCGACATTGGAAAACATGTGGTCCGGAGAGCAGTGGCAGCACTGCTGGCTCGTGCTGCCTGCTATTGCCACAATCATCTACATCGACAGAACAGCTCTGGCTGAAATTCCACTCGCAGGGTCTTGGTGGGGGGGGCCGGCACTCGGAGCAGCATGTTTTTTTTGGTGGGCTGGCTACCGTGTAGATAATTACTATGTCGGCTTCGCGGCCCTCCACATGCTCGTTGCCGCCATCATCCTTTTCGTTGGGGGATGGCGCTTGTTTTGGGCGATTATCTTCCCGCTTATGTTCATGGTCTTCCTTTGGCCGCTTTTCTTTTTGGAGCAGTCGATCACCTTCCCGTTGCGGATGGTCATGGCAAAAACCGCCGTCTTCGTTCTGAATATCCTCGGCGAGCATGTCATTCGACAGGGCACGGGAATCCTTTCTGCTCCAGACCCACTGCTCGGCATGGTCGCCGGAAAGAAGTTCTCGATAGACGTCGCGGACCCATGCTCGGGCATCCGCTCGCTCTTCGCGCTTATGATGGTCTCCGCCCTCTACGCGCATTTCACGCTGAGAACTTGGTGGGAAAAATGGATCCTATTTCTTTGTTCCATCCCCCTGGCGATCGCCGGCAACCTCGTCCGCATCCTGGCCCTCACGATGGCGACCGTTGCCTTTGGCTCGGAATTCGCCATCGGAAAAAATCCCCTCACCGAACCGAGCTGGTTTCACATGGGCGCCGGATACGCAGTCTTCGCTGTCGCCCTGGGCGGCATGATCTCCATCGCCTGGCTCCTCACCAATCTTGAAAACCTTACATCCCGTTGTATGAGCCTCATCCAGACACTCAAAAATGAAACTATGAATCCTGCTTCGGTTTCAAGCTCACCATCACAGCACCCCAGCGGTGTGGACCATTTATCCTCGGACACTACTCCGGACACAAAAACCAACCCCGCCGCGAAAACTCCCCATCGTCCCGAATCTCCATACTGAACATTTGAACCACTGATTCTAAATATGGAAGTCTGAACCCAAGCGAAGAGGTTTAACCGCAGATTATCTGGATTTCCGCAGATTTCAGAAATGGGAGGCCTTGAACCCACTCATCGAAAACTAATCTGCCTACGACGGCCGATATTCCGTCCTGCGGCGATATTGCTGGAAAAACAGGAAGGCCCACAAGTGGTCAGGGCGAGATGGAAGGAAATGGCTCTCAAAATTCGCTTGAGCGATCATTTGCAACCACCTCCCAACAACCGGCTTCGCCGGTTTTTTCGTTTCAGTTTCCCGTCAGAAACTCCGTGCTCTCGGTGCCCTCCGTGGATAATCCGCCTTATTTCTATTCCTCCTCTTCTCACCGGGACCATTGTCCCGGATCTGTTAGTGAATATTAGCGGTTAATATCTCCCTTCGAGTTGAAGATTGGCTTTCCACAACCTACGTGTATGCTACTGAAATAATGACTTCGCCCCCTTCCTCACCTTCCGCTATTCCCATCTGGCGCAGCCTGATTGTTGTCGCTGTGGCAGGGGTGGCGGTTTATGCCTGTCTCTTTACAACTCCTCATATCGGCAAATCGGAAGCGGCCATCAAAATGAGTTTGCCAGATTCCTTAGGCTCCTACTGGGGAACCGACCAACCAGTCTCCGAATCTGAACATGTCATTTTACCAAAGGACACCGAGTTCGCCAAGAAGCTCTACACCAACGCGCGCGGCCAGGCCATCAATTGTCAAATCGTTTTGGCCGGCGCTGAGAAGAGGAGCATTCACCGTCCCGAAGTATGTCTGCCCGCCCAAGGTTGGACAATCAAATCGGGAGAGGTCATTCCGGTCAAACTGCCTGACGGACGCACGCTTGATGTGATGAAGCTCCTTGTCTCAAGGCCGATCGCCCTGCCCAACGGCGACCGCCGCGAACTGACAAGCATCTTTTGCTACTGGTTCGTGGGGAAGGGAACGACAACCCCCTACCATATGGTCCGCATACTCAAGACGAGCCTCGACCTACTTCTTCACAACGTCAATCATCGGTGGGCTTATGTCATCGTCAGTTGTCCGGTATTGGCTGGTCTCTCGGCGGGAGGAGAAAATGAAGAGCAAACCCTGGAGGCCATCAAATCCTTCATCTCGGAACTTGCTCCACAAATCATGCTCGCTGAAGGTCCCGTGACACATCCCGAGCGCGAGCCCGAGAACTGAGCGGATAGCATTGATGGGATCTGAGAAATCTTATAGAAGAAGAAAGGTTGCAAAAGCTGGATCCTTCCCCATCAAAACGAAGCCCCTCTTTGTCACAGGGCCCGGAATCTCAATGCCACAGATGCCCTGAGGTTGCTTTTATCCTAATTCCGGCAGATGAACTAGCCACAAAGAGTCACAAAAACATCACTTTGCATGCGATTCATATCGCGATTTCCATTCACAAAGCGGGTGAGTGTTGCAGCATGGAATAATGTGATCATATCTTTCTGCTTTTGTGCGCG
>Ga0194063_10000261_pt1 | contig 39808 bp, 40 predicted proteins | sample SepL3720m_MetaG_FD_155459 | JGI IMG/M metagenome (GOLD analysis project Ga0194063, IMG submission 155459) | Anoxic zone freshwater microbial communities from boreal shield lake in IISD Experimental Lakes Area, Ontario, Canada - Sep2016-L373-20m | ecosystem: Environmental > Aquatic > Freshwater...
ACCGCCTCGTCTGTGGTCGGGAGATTTTTTTCTGCGAGCTGCTTGCGGAGGTTGTCCACGTTCGGCTTGAGCGAATCCGCCGGGCGGGTCGTCATCGGGCTCTTGCCGGAAATCTTCTCTGCGAGCGCGAGAACCTCCTTGTCGACCGGAGCGGGCGTCCTGCCGTAGTTGCCCAGCGCGATGTCCATCGCGGACGGCGAGAAATTTTTCCATCGGCCAAATTTGACATTGAGCATCGCCTGGGTGCCGACGATCTGGGAGATCGGGGTGACGAGCGGCGCCCAGCCGAGGCATTCGCGGACGTGCGGGATCTCGGCCAGCACCTCGTCGATCCGGTCGCTCATGTTCATGTCCTTGAGCTGGACGCGGAAGTTCGAGAGCATGCCGCCCGGAACCTGATAAACGAGGGTATCGCTGTCCACGACCTCGTTGGCATGCGCGGTGAACGCCGCCATTTCCTGATAGACCTTCGTGAAATACTCGCGGAGCTCGGCGAGTTTTTTCCTGTCGAACTTCGGTTGGCGCGGATTGCCGTCGAGCAGGGCGAGCATGCGGAGGGTATCCGGCTGGGACGTTCCGTTTGCGAACGGCGTGATCGAGGTCTCGACCGCGTAGGCCCCGGCATCGGTCGCGGCGACATACGAGGCCGCAGCGAGACCGGCCGTCTCGTGGCTGTGGAGGGTGACCGGGAGCCCGGTTAGCTTTGTGATGCCCGAGACGAGTTCGCCCGCGACATGCGGAGTGATGACGCCCGACATGTCCTTGATCGCGAGCTCGTCGCAGCCCATCTCCTTAAGCTCGCCCGCGAACTTCAGGAACGCCTCGACCGTGTGCGCGGGGCTCGTCGTGTAGCAGAGCTCGCCGCGCGCCACCTTGCCCGCCTTCTTCACCGCCGCAATCGCCGGGGCCAGGTTGCGAAGGTCGTTGAGTCCGTCGAAGATCCGGAAGACCTCGATTCCCGCATCGGCCGTGCATTTCACGAAGAGCTCGACCACGTCGTCCGGAAAGCATTTGTATTGGACGATGTTCTGCCCGCGCAGAAGCATTCCCTGCGGGGTGTTCGGTGCCGCCTTGCGGAGAGCGCGCACGCGGTCGAACGGCTGCTCGCCGAGAAACCTCAGGCTCGTGTCGATCGTCGCCCCGCCCCAGGTCTCGAGCATCGCAAACCCCATCGCATCCAGAAGCGGCGCGGCCGGCAGCATCTGGCTGGTCTTCATTCGGGTGGCCGCCATGGACTGGTGGCCGTCGCGCAAAACGGTGTTGTTGAATCGAACTGGCTTCATGATATGGGAATTTGTGTTATTAGAATGTCTAATAACCCGCGGCGATGGCAAGACTTGATTTTGAAGAAAAGCACCCGGGAAGCATTTTCAGGCGTTGACGGAGGCCTCGCCCTCCAGCCCGGGCGTGCGAGGCGCGCGGTCAGGCGCCGCGGGGCGCCCGTTCACCGAAGATCGCGGATCCGACGCGGACGATCGTGCTACCCTCGGCGACCGCCGCCTCGAAGTCTCCGCTCATGCCCATCGAGAGCTCGGGGAGCGGGGTGCCGGTCTGCAGCTCGAGCTCGTCACGAAGCCTGCGCAGCGCCGCGAAGAACGGGCGCGCCGACTCTGGGTCGTCGGAATACGGGGCCATCGTCATCAGGCCGGCAACCCGGACGCGCGGGAGCTCCAGCAGCGGCCCGATCGCGGATTTCAATGCGTCCGGCGTGAAGCCGAACTTCGTCCCCTCCCCGGAGACGTTGACCTCCAGAAGGACGCGCGGGAAGGCCCCGCACTCGCCCGCGATGCGATCCATCTGCCCGGCGAGGCCGGAGTTGTCCACGCCGTGGAAAAGCTGGAAAAGCGGAAGTGCCCGGCGGATTTTGTTCGTCTGGAGGTGTCCGATAAAATGCCATTCGAGCGCGGTCGGGAGCAGCGCGATCTTGGAGGCCGCCTCCTGCACTTTGCTTTCGCCGAACGCCCGGTGCCCGGCATCGGACGCCTCGCGGACGGACTCCGCCGGGTGGGTCTTCGAGACGGCCACGAGGCGGATCGCCGCAGGGTCGCGGCCCGCGCGCTCCGCGGCCGAGCGGATGCGCCCGAGGATCAATTCCAGGTTGTGTGCGATGGAAGGCATAAGAAAAACTGTTCTGGCATTTCCGGCGGATATTAGAATATCTTATCCATAAGGAGTCGAATGCAAATTCAAACGTTCAAAGTCTTCTGCGATTTGGCGGAAACGGAAAGCTTTTCCAAGTCCGCCGAACGGAACGGGATCACGCAGAGCGCGGTGAGCCAGCAGGTGCGTGCGATCGAGGAACAGTTTCAGGTGCGGCTGATCGACCGCGGGCGGCGGGCGTTTTGCCTGACGCCGGAGGGGCACGCGTTTCTGGCGTCGAGCAACGAGATCATCGGGGCCTACGACGATCTGGGGACTCGGATGAAGAAGCTGCAGGAGGTGGTTTCCGGAGAGCTGCGGATCGCGACGATCTTCAGCATCGGGCTGCACGAGCTGCCGCCGTATCTGAAGCGGTTCCGGCGGGAGTTTCCGCTGGTCGAAGTGAAGATGGACTACCGGCGCTCGGCGCAGGTGTATGCGGCGGTGCAGGAGAACCGCGCGGACGTCGGCCTGGTCGCCTACCCGGCGTCGCGTCGCGGGATCACCGCCTCGGTTTTCTGGCGCGACCGGCTGGCTGTCATCTGTGCGCCCCACCACCCGCTCGCCGCACGCAGGAAAATTTCGCTCGGCGACCTGGGCGGGGAGAAGTTCATCGCCTTCGAGCCGGATCTGCCGACCCGGCGGGAGGTGGACCGCCATCTCCGGCAGGCCGGGTCGCGCGTGAAGGTGGCGTTTGAATTTGACAATATTGAGACCGTGAAGCGGGCGGTTGAGATCGAGAGCGCGATTTCGATTGTTCCCCGGCTGTCGGTGCGTTCCGAGGTCGAGACCGGCCAACTGGCCTGCATCGAGCTTTCCGACCCGGCGATGTGGCGTCCGCTCGGGACGCTGGTGAAGAAATCCTCCGCCGGCACGCCGGCCCTGCGCGAGTTTCTCGCGCTCCTGAAGAAGACCGACCTCGGCGGCGAGGGGGGCGATTTCCATCCCCGCACGATCAAACCACACACCAAGAAAAAATGAACACACCAGCCATTGGCATTATCGGAGGCAGCGGCCTCTACGAAATCGACGGGTTCACCGGGATGTCCGACCACGTCGTCCCCACGCCGTTCGGGGAGCCATCGGATGCCATCGTCGGCGGCACGCTGCACGGGCGCCCGGTTTTTTTCCTTCCGCGTCACGGGCGAGGGCACCGGATCGCCCCGCACGAGATCAACCACCGCGCGAACATCTGGGCGCTCCGCTCGCTCGGCGTGCGCTGGATCATTTGCGTGACCGCCGTCGGAAGCCTCCAGGAACAATACCGCCCGCGCGACGTCGTGCTCCCGGACCAGTTTTTCGACCGCACGAGCCGTCGGGAATTCCATACGTTTTTCGGCGACGGGATCATCGCCCACGCCGGGTTTGCGGAGCCGGTGAGCGGGAATTTGAGGAAAATCCTGGCCGGGGCCTGCGCGGCGGCGGGGAAGACGTTCCACGACGGCGGGACGTATGTGAACATGGACGGCCCGGCATTTTCCACGCGCGCCGAATCGCTGGCGAACCGGCAGCTCGGGTTCGACGTCATCGGCATGACCAACCTCCCGGAGGCGAAGCTCGCCCGCGAGGCGGAAATCGCGCTGGCCACACTCGCGATGATCACGGACTACGACTGTTGGAAAACCGAGGAGGAGCCCGTGTCGGCGGAGGCGATCATCGGCCACCTGCATGCCAACGTCGCCGCAGCGAAAGACATCCTGGCCCGCGCCATCCCGCAGGTGCCCATCGAGCCAGACTGGCCCGAGCACCGCAGCCTGGACTCCGCGCTCATCACCGCCCGCGATCTCTGGCCGGATGCGACCGCGAAAAAACTTGGTAGGATTCTTGAGCGATTCGTGCGATAGGTTGACATCACGCGCCACAAAATGAATCACCGCTCTTGGCATCTCATCCCGCTCATCGCGGGGCTGCTCGGTATCGCCTGCCAATCCGCCCGCACGCAACCTTCCCAGCAGCCGCAGGTGATTGCCGTGCCGCAGGGGGACTTGGCGCCACCGGTCCCCGCGCCCGCGATGCAGGCCCCCGCGCCGGAATCCTCCGCCGGGCCGGTTCGCCTGAGCTACAATTCCTGCAACGTCGAAGGGCCGTATATCGCGCTCACATTTGACGATGGACCCCATGCCACGCTGACCCCGAAGCTTCTGGATCTCCTCAAGGAAAAGGGGGTCAAAGCCACGTTCTTCGTTCTGGGCGAATGCGTGGAAGCCAATCCCGACGTGCTCAAACGAGCCGCCGCCGAGGGGCACGAGATCGGCAACCACAGTTGGGATCACAAGTCATTTACAAAAGCCGGGGGATCCGGCGTGGCCTCGGAGGTCAACCAAACAAATGCCGTCATCGAAACCGCGACCGGAAAGAAGCCCGTGCTCGTGCGCCCGCCCGGCGGAGCGACCAACTCCACCATCACGCGCCGCCTCAACACGGAATTCGGACTCAAAGTCATCATGTGGGACGTGGATCCACTGGATTGGAGATTCCGCACCTCCGCCCGTGTCACGAGCGAGATCCTGAAAAATACGAAGGCTGGCTCGATCATCCTCTCCCACGACATCCATGCGACGACGATCGACGCGATGCCGGCCACGATCGATGGGCTTTTGGAAAAGGGATTCCAGTTTGTGACCGTTTCGGAATTGATCGCGATGGATCGCCCGAACCCCTCCGTCAAGCCCGCCCCCGCTGCCAAGCCACAATAGAAAAAATACGACGGGATCACCCCCGGTGCCACACCATGAGCGACACGCCAACGCCCGAGCCCGGATTCTCCGGAATCGATCTCGCAAAAAGTTTTCTGCCCGACTGGGCGAAGCCGGAAGCCGCGGGGCATCAGCGGATCGCCGAGCGCTTCGGACGGGAAGGAAGGGACGACGAGAAAAGGAGCTGGGGCGACAAGGCTCCGCGGCGAACGGGCGGAGGACATTCCACGGGCCGCGGGCAACAGGATCGCGGGCAGCGCGACGGGCGGAGGGATCGCGACGGGCGCGGGCAGCGCGACAGCCGCCGACCTGACAGCCGGCGCGACAGCCGCGAGGAGCACCGCCCGGAACCCGCTCCCATGCTGGTCGGGTGGGCCGCGAACGTGATCGCCGATCCCCGCGGCGTCGAGGGGCTCGCCAAACAAATCAAGTCCGGCGGGAAGGCGTATCCGATCTTCGACCTGGCCCTTCTCATTCTGGAAAAACCGGAGCGCTACCGCGTGGAGCTCCGGCGCGACTCCGGCCAGACGGCCACGGCGCTTTATCGGCTGAGCATCGACGGCAGCCTCTGGACAACCGAGAAGGAAGCCGTCCGCCACGCGCTCACCAAACACCTCGAAAAATTCTACCGTCGCGAGCGGGTGACCGTGGATCCGCCGAAAGGCTCGTTCGCGTGCGTTGCCGTCTGCGGGGACATCGTCCTCGGCCCTCCGAACCACCACGATTACCAGACGCGTCTGCGCGAAGTCCATGCCTCGCGATTCCGGAACCTCCCGTTCGACGCCTTCAAAAGCCGGGTGCAAATGGTCAAGGATCCGGAATTTATTGAAAAATGGAAGCAGGAGCAGAGCTCGAAAGACGAGTATTATCCGATCGAATCCCCCGAGGGCACTGAGCCGTTGAAATTCGCGGATCTCGCGTCGGTCGAACTCCATTTTCTTGCGCATCATGCCGGCGCGCTGATCGCGGCTGCGGAGGGCCCCGTCGAAATCTCCGGTGCCGCCGCCTCGTCTCAGATCGTGCGCCAGCTTGTGAGCCACGCGGTCAACGACCTCCGCCGCTTCCCGCTCCCGCTCGCACACATCCTCGGGCAAAGCTTCAACGCCTCGGGCCTGCAAATTTTCAAAGCCCACGAAAACATCACCTATGTCGGCGTCGCGCGTCCGCGCCACCTCGACCGCACGGCCGCGCCGGTCGCGGAGGGGCTGGCGGCAATCCTCGACCACCTCGAATCCCATCCGCCCGCCCCGCGTCCGAACCAGTGGAAAGCCCTCCTCGCACTCCGCACGGCCCCTGCCGATGAGGCCGCCCGCGAAGCCTCGCTCGCCTCCGACCTCTCGTGGCTCATCCACCAGGGCCACGTCATGGATTACGCCAAGCGCGGGCTCGAAGCCGTCCGTAAACCCAAGCCCCATCGCGACGGGCCGCCGAAGAAAGAAGCCCGCAGTCCCGCGTGAAATCCCATTCCGTTCTTCTCCGGCTCGCGGCCTATTTTTCCGGGGTTCTCCTGTTAGCCTGCGTGCTGTCCCCTCCCCTGTATTGGGCGGGGAGCGCTCTGGCCGACAACGGGGTGCTGCCGTTTCTGAAGGGTTTTCCATTTCACCGGTATTTCAGCCGGAGCATCCAGATCGCCGCGCTGGTGATGCTCTGGCCGGCGTTCCGGTGGATCGGTATCCGCCGGCTCGACGAGCTCGGGATCGAACGCAATCCGCTCCGCTGGCGGGATCTCACAGCCGGAATCGCGATCGCGCTGGTGCCGGTTCTCGCGCTCGGGGCCGGGTATCTTGCCTGCGAGATTTATCGGCTGAAAACCGATTTTGCTCCCGCCGGGATCATCCGCATCCTGACCACCGCCTCGGCCGTGGCGGTGCTCGAGGAGTTTTTATTCCGCGGGGTTTTTCTCGGGCTTTGCCTGCGGGCGATGAAGCCGGCGATGGCCGCAGGCGTTTCCGCCGCCGTGTTTGCGGTCGTGCATTTTATGCGTGTCGCCAAACCGGCGGTTGCGATTCCGGTTGATTGGCTCAGCGGCTTCGGCCAGCTCCCGCAGGTTTTTTCGAGCGCTCCCGCCTGGCCGATCCTCGGATGGGGGATTCTTTCCTTGCTGCTGGCCGGGCTGCTTCTGGCCTTTGCGACGCTACGGACCCGCTCGCTCTTCCTGGCGATCGGCATCCATGCCGGATGGATCCTCGGCCAGCAGGGGCTCCAGTGGACGGCAAAATTCCGCATCAAGCCCCCGGACGCGCTTCTGCCCTGGGTCGGGCCGAATGTGGTGAGCGGCGCGGTTCCGACCGGACTCGTGCCGGTGTGCATCCTTCTGCTCATCGCCGCGCTCACCGCGCTTTATCTGCGCCATGCCAGACCAACCGCTCCCCCGCGTCAGTAATCAAGATCGCGGAGGCCCTCTCGAAACTCTGCTCGAGCCGCTTGGCTCGCTGTTTTTTCCCGCCCACTGCGGCGGCTGCGGGCACGCGGTGCCGCAGCATGCGATGCTGTGCCGGGCGTGTGAGAGCGGGATCGAGCGGATCCGACCCCCGCGCTGCGAGGTCTGCTCACAGCCGTTTGACGGGCGCACTCCGGTCTTCACCTGCCCGAATTGCCAGGGGGAAGAGTTCGCCTTCGAATGCGCGGTGGCCGTTGTCCGCAGCCGCGGCGTGGTGCGGGAAATGATCCACCGCCTGAAATACCAGCGCGAAATGTGGCTCGCGAGGAACCTGGCCTCCTGGATGCACGAGGGCCTCGCGGATCCGAGACTGGCGGGCTGGCGCGCGGACGCGCTCGTCCCGGTGCCCCTCCACCCGCGCAGGCTCCGCGAACGGGAGTTCAACCAGTCGCAGATCCTCGCCGAGGCGCTCTCCCGGCTTTGCAAAATCCCGGTCGTTTCCCCGCTCGAGCGCCGCCGCTACACCGAGACCCAAACGGAGCTCGACCGAAAACACCGCAGGCAAAACTTGCGGGATGCGTTTGTTCTGGGCAAGAATGCGAACGTGACGGACAGGACCCTTCTTCTGGTGGACGACGTGCTGACCACGGGCTCGACATTGGACGCGTGCGCGCTGGTCCTCAGGGCGTCCGGCGCGCGGTCGGTGCGCGCGCTCACCGCGGCGCGCGGTTAGAAAACTTGCCATGGCCATTTTTAAAAAACCTTTCCTCCGGCCGCGGCCGGCGAAGACCCGCGAAATGCCCGAGGGGCTGTGGACGAAGTGCCCGACGTGCGGAGAGGTGCTCCATAACCTCGCGCTTTCGGAAAACCTGCACGTCTGCCAGAAATGCGGACACCATTTCCCGCTCGGCTCGAGGGAGCGGATCGTCAGCCTGGTCGATCCGGACAGCTTCACGGAAATGGACGCGTCCCTGACGTCGGTGGATGCGCTGGAGTTCAAGGGCGTCGCCACCTACGCCGACCGCCTCAAGAACTACAAGGAAAAGACCGGACTGGTGGACGCGATCATTACCGGCACCGCGACGATCGACGCCCTTCCGCTCGGCCTCGGGGTCATGGATTTTTCCTTCCTGGCCGCCACGATGGGCTCGGTCGTCGGAGAAAAAGTCGCGCGGATCATCGAGCACTCGACGAAGCACAAGATGCCGGTCGTGCTCGTATGCGCCTCGGGCGGCGCCCGCATGTATGAGGGCATGCTCAGCCTCATGCAGATGGCCAAAACCAGCGGAGCGCTCGCCCTCCACGCCCGGGCCGGGCTCCCCTACATCTCGGTGCTCACCGACCCCACGACCGCCGGCGTCATGGCCAGCTACGCCTCGCTCGGAGACATCATCCTCGCCGAACCCGGCAGCATGATCGGCTTCGCCGGCCCGCGCGTCATCCGCGAAACCACCCACCAGACGCTCCCTCCGGATTTCCAGACCGCCGAGTTTCTGGAAAAGCGCGGGCTCATCGATATCATCGTGCCCCGCTCGAAAATGCGCTCCACCCTCGGCGCGCTGCTCGGGTATTTTTCGAAAGCGTGACCCCGCACGAGTCGCTCGCCTGGCTGAATGCCACGCAGTTCTTCGGTGTCAAACTCGGGCTCGACAACACCCGGCGGCTCCTCGACGCGGCCGGATGCCCGGAAGCATCGCTCCGGATTTTTCATGTCGCCGGGACGAACGGGAAGGGCTCGGTCTGCGCGATGTTAGATTCCATCCTCCGCGCGGCGGGCCTCCGCACCGGCCTCTACACGTCCCCTCACCTCACCGACTTCCGCGAACGCATCCGGGTGGATGGCGCAATGATCCCCTCCGCTGCCCTCGCGGATATTCTCACGCGAATCCGGCGGGATGCCGAGGGCTGGAGCCACTCCCCCACATTTTTTGAAATCGCGACCGTCCTTGCCCTCGTGCATTTCGCGCGGGAAAAATGCGAAGCCGTCGTGCTGGAGACCGGGATGGGCGGGCGTCTGGATGCCACGAACGCGGTCACGCCGGTCGTTTCCGTCATCACTCCGATCGCGATCGATCACGCGCAGTGGTTGGGAAATTCGATCGCGGAAATCGCGGCGGAGAAAGCCGGGATCATCAAGCCCGGGATCCCGGTTGTCTCGGCCCCGCAGCTTCCCGAGGCAAGGCGGGTGATCAAGGCCCGCGCCCACGCCTGCGGCAGCCCGCTCACATTTGTCGGCAGCCCCTGCCCTCGGCAGCTCGGCCTCCGCGGAGAACATCAACAATGGAACGCGGCCCTTGCGGTGGCCGCGCTCGATGCCGCATCACTCGAGCCCGGAGAGGAAGCGGTCGCACGCGGGCTGCGCGAGGTGTCGTGGCCGGCGCGCTTCCATCAGATCGGCGGACGATTCATCGTGGACGGCGCGCACAACCCGCACGCCGCTCACGCCCTGGTGGAAACATGGAAAGCGGCCTTCGGCACCGCCCGGGCCACGGTCGTCTTCGGAGCGCTGGACGACAAAGATTACTCCGAAATGATCTCCCTCCTCTCCGGAATCGCCCATGCCTTTTTCTTCGTGCCGGTCGCCAGCCCGAGAAGCGCGGACACGCAGGCTTTTCCCGCGCCTACCGGCTGCCCGTCACAAACCTTTTCCAGCCTGCCAGATGCCCTGGAAGCCGCCAGGGAACTGCCCCCTCCCATCCTCATCACCGGCTCCCTCTTCCTCGCCGGCGAAGCCCTTTCGCTCCTCAGCCAAAACCGCCACGACGACACTTCCCCTCTCTCTGCTTGAGTTCAAAAAGGAAAAGCCCCACACTTTTTACCAAGGTGGATCCCATGAAAACAACGAGCACAGATGGCATCGATCCGTTCTGGAGGACCGACGACGGAAGGACGGCTGCCGAGCGGGCGGCTGATTACGGAATTGACCTTTCGCTCATCACGGAAAACCTGCGGCTCACCCCCGAGCAGAGGATGGACCAAAACCAAACGGCTCTGGATCTCGTAAAGGCACTGCAAGGCGCGAGAGGCTCAGCAGATGACCTCAACAACCTTGTCGTTCATCTCGGCAAAAATGATTGCCGCTTTGTTGTGGGAGAATTTGGTGTCGCTTTATGGGGAAGCTCTCTCCTCACCCGCGATGTGGACGTGGCCTGCGACATGTCGGCGGAAAACCTCTGCCGGGCGTGGCAGGCCCTGGAGGAATTCCACCCTGTCCACCGCATGACTCCCGGTCGCCTGCCCTTCACCCGCGAACAGGCGGAAAGTGGCGCGCTCAAAAACCTCTATCTTTCCACGGGCCTCGGCCAGCTCGATCTGCTCGGAGAGATCAAGGGCATTGGCTCCTTCGAGGAGTGTTGGAAAGCCAGCGAACCGATCCGAATCGGCGGCACGGAAATCCGTGCGCTGACCCTGGACGCTATCATCCTCTCCAAGCGGGCAATGGGTCGCCCGAAGGATCTCCACGCCGTCCTCGAACTCGAGGTCATCCGCGAGCGCAGAGGACGGGGCTGAACACGCATCCACCCTCAGCAATTTTCCGGGTTAGGGCGCGAGGCGCGAGATCGTCCAGGCGTCGCCCTTGCGCTGGTAGAAAAACCGGTCGTGGAGGCGGTCGTGGCCGCCCTGCCAGAACTCGGCGGAATCCGGCACGATCCGGTATCCGCCCCACCCTTCGGGTTTGGGAATTTCTCCGTGTGCGAACTTGCGTTTGAGCTCCTCGAATTTTGCGAGGAGGATCTGGCGGGACGGGATGACGTCGCTCTGGTCGGAGACCCATGCTCCGAGGCGGCTGCCGATCGGACGGCTCAAAAAATACGCGATCGATTCGGCGACGGAGATTTTTTCGGCGCGGCCGGCGATCTCGACCTGACGGGCGAGCGCGACCCATGGGAAGAGGATTGAGGCCTGCGGGTTTTCGGCGATCTGGCGGGCTTTGCGGCTTCCGTAGTTGGTGAAAAAAACGAACCCGCGCACGTCGTAGGCTTTCAGAAGAACCGTCCGGCATGAGACCCGTCCGGAGGCATCCGCCGTGCCGAGCGTCATGGCGTTCGGCTCGGGAATGCCCGACGCGCGGGCGTCCTCGAACCACGCACGGAACTGCTTCACCGGATCCGGATCGAGGTCGGACTCGGTGAGCGGATCCCGGTCGTAATCGCGGCGGAGATGGTGAAGCGCATCGGACATGACTTAAGAGCTACGGGGAAATCCCCCGGCAGGAAACAGGATTTTTTGCAAACTGGCGCGGCGGCGGAATCGCGGTATAGTCCCCGGCACATGGACCTCACACAGATTCGCGAACAGTTTCCCTTCCTGCGGGAAACCGTCAACGGGCACCCGCTGATCTACCTCGACAATGCGGCGAGCTCGCAGAAGCCGGGTCGCGTGATCCGGCGGATGAGCCGGTTTTTGGAGAGCGAGTATGCAAACGTCCACCGCGGGATCCACCTGCTGAGCGAGCGGGCGACGGCGGCATACGAGGAGGCGCGCACAGTGCTGGCGACGCTCCTGAATGCGGAGAGTCCGGAAGAAATTATCTTCACACGCGGGACGACCGAGTCGGTGAATCTTTTAGCCAACACATGGGGCCGAACGAACATCGGCACCGGGGATACGATCCTTCTCACCGAGATGGAGCATCACAGCAACCTCCTGCCCTGGCTGCACCTCGCGGAGGTGACCGGCGCGCGCGTGGAGTTCGTCCCCGTGCTGGAAAATGGCGCGGCCCTGGATTTCGAGGCGGCACGTCGCCTTCTGGAGAAACGCCCGAAGCTCTTTGCATTTGCACATGTGCCCAACACCTTGGGCTTGGAAAACCCGGTCAGAGAGCTCTGCCGACTCGCTCGGGAATCCGGCGTGAGAACGTTTGTGGACGGGGCTCAGAGCGTCGGCCACCAGCCGGTGGATGTGCGGGATATCGGCTGCGACTTTCTGGCCTGCTCGTCGCACAAGATGTGCGGGCCGAGCGGAATCGGGGCCCTGTGGGGACGCCGGGAACTTCTCGCCGCCATGCCGCCCTGGCAGTATGGCGGAGAGATGGTGGACCGCGCCTATTTCGACAAGCCGGCCACATTCCGCGATCCGCCCGCCAGGTTCGAGGCCGGGACGCCGCCGATCCTGGAAGCGGCCGGATGGGCGGAGGCGGCCCGGTTCCTCACTGAGACCGGGCTGGATGCCATCCGGGAACATTCCGTGTCGCTGGCCAATCTCGCGGCTGCTCAGCTTCGCGAGATCGACGGGTTGAGGATCTTCGGGCCCGACGTCCGGCAGTCCGGGATCGTGGCATTCTCGATTCGCGGGGTGCATGCGCACGACGTGGCGTTCTTCGCCAACGAGCGCGGGCTGGCCCTCCGCGCCGGCCACCATTGCGCGCAGCCGCTCATGCGGAAACTCGGCAGCCCGTCGTCGAGCCGCGCCAGCTTCTACCTCTACAATACCCAAGAGGACGTCGAGGCGCTGGTTGGCATCCTGCGCGAAACCGTGGCATTTTTCCGGTGATGGACAACGAACTCTACCAAGCGGTGCTCCTCCAGCACTCGAAGAAGCCGAGAAATTTCGGGCCGCTGGAAAATCCGACGCACGCCGCCGACGGGCACAACGCGCTCTGCGGCGACGAGATCTCGGTCGCGCTGCGCATCGAAAATGGCGCGGTCGCCGAAGCGAAATTCTCGGGCAGCGCGTGCGCGATCTGCACCGCCTCCGCGTCCATGATGACGGGCGAAGTCAAGGGGCTCACGTGCAGTGCCGTGGAGACGCTGGCGGGAAATTTCCGCCAGCTCGCCAAAGACGGAACCGGCCCGGATGTGCCGGCGAAGCTGCAGGTTCTTGGCGGAGTCCATCAGTTTCCCCAGCGCGTGAAGTGCGCCGTCCTCCCGTGGGAGACGCTCGTCAGCGCGCTCAAAAGCCCGCTGGGTTGAATCTGCGCCCCGGCGTCAAAAAGGCCCGCCCCGGTTGAAGTGATCGCCGCAGTCGATCACGTCGGCTGTGCTCGAGCGCAAAAAATTCGGTTTGATGTTTCTCCGGAAATCGCACAGGTTCCTGCTTCCAGCAAACGCACTCGTAGCTCAATTGGATAGAGCGTTGGCCTCCGAAGCCAAAGGTTGTGGGTTCGACCCCCGCCGGGTGCAGGCTGAGAAATACCATAGAAGCCGCTTCTATACAGGCTCTCCGGGCGATTCTCTCTGAATCTCCACTTTGCACGCTGGCGCATATTTCTGCATAAAAAACTTGCCTATCGGGTAAAAACGGGTTAATGGGTAAAGCATGAGAACTGCAAAAACAGCGATCAGCGAAATCAAAATCAATGGAATTCTCCGTTATCGGCTGACATACCCGACTGCTGACGGCAGGAAGCGCGAACACTTCACGAAAGAAAAAGACGCGCAGGATCGGCTGAAGGAGATCCAAGCCGATCAAAAGCAATTCGGGATGTCCGCCTCCGCCATGACCTCGACGGTGCGCGCTGATGCCGTCGCCGCCGAAAAGATTCTGGCGGGCTCCGGTCTGACCCTCGTGGAAGTGGCGCGGGCGATGTTGGCACAAAAGACGGCAACCGATTCCGGCAAGCCGCTCGACGAAGCGGCACAGGCTTTTCTGACCTCCCGCGAAAATACCAGCACGATCCACCAGAAGGTTATCACCGGGCGCATGACGTATCTGGTGCGCTTTCTGGAAGGGAAAAATACCGCATCCGTCACGATTGCCGACATTCAGCGACTTCTCGACGGGCTCGACCGGGCAACCCGGACGAAGGACAATTACAAGCGCACCCTCGTTTCGTTCTTTGCGTTCTGCATGGCGCGCGGCTGGTGCGCGAGCAACCCGGCCTCCGCAACGGCAGCGATCACGTTTGCCGGGAAGGACGTGGATATTCTCTCCCCATCCGAAGCCGCCGCGATCCTCGCCGGGTGCGATCCGGCCATCCTCCCCGGCGTCGTGTTGGGAATGTTCTGCGGCCTGCGGTCTGCCGAACTCTCCCGCCTGCAATGGTCTGCCGTTGACCTCGCACAGGGACACGTCACGGTTGCCGCAGGAATCGCCAAGACAGGCGCACGGCGTGTTTGCCCTATCCCGGAGAATGCGAAGGCGTGGCTGGCTCCCTACGCGCAGCGATCGGGCAACGTGATCGAAGAGAACGAACACAATCGCAACTTGTGGAAGCTGGCGCGGGTGCGGGCGGGATTCGGCCCGTTCTGGAGTCAATACAAAGCCGTGAATGACGCGCAGAATGACCCGGCCACCGAAAAGCCGAGGAAGGATTTGAAGCCGTGGCCGTCCAATGCGCTCCGGCATTCCGCCATCTCCTACAAACTCGCCATCAATCCCGACCTCCCCCGGCTGGCATACGAAAGCGGGAACAGCCCCGCCGCGATCCAGACGCATTACAACGGGCTCGCCTCTCCGAAGTCCGCGAAGCGGTTCTTCGCGATCACCCCGGACGCGGGCGCGGGCAACATCATCACCAGCTTCAGAGCAGCATGAAAAAGAAAACCAATTCCACCGTTGAACTTGAACGCTCACTGGCGCGAGAGGCTGAGATCCTCGGGCTGGTGAAGGTCTGGAACGTCTCCCCCCCCGATGCAGAAAAGGCCGTGGACTCTGCCGCGAAAGCATGGGGCAAACACATGCGAGTAATTTTCGGCGGAGTGGATGTTTCCTCCGGGAGCATGACCCCCGCAGAATTGGAAACGGCTCTCATCGCCGGATTCAGCAAGCTGCCCACTGAGCTTTTGAAAACGCTGGTAGGATGTCCTGACATCGGCGCACGGATGCAGGCCGACCCGACCGCGTTCTTTGAAAAGCTGGCGAACATCTCTTCCTTGAAACGATTCGGTCCGCACGCGCTTTTGTCTCTCCCTGAATGGCAGTTCCTCGCACCCGTCCGCTGGTCAAGATACAACGTGGAAACCGGCATCCCGCCCATGTGTCTTATGACCGATTCAGCTATCAGGTTTTTCTTCGACGTGGGCGACATCTCCGATGAAGTAATCCGGCAGACGATCCGCAGGATGGGATTCTATCGCCCGCAGGCACCCCGCTACGGGCTCGAAAGTCACGGCAAGGGATTTCGTCTTGCCGAGCGGCACGGCGGGCAGTTTGTTGCTTAACGGACGCACCGTGACGGGAAAAGTTTAGTCCTGTCACGGCGGGACTTTTGCATCCGGCGCAATCTCGCGCCGCAATGCAAAACATCGCTTCACTTAGCCAGCCAGCGACCGACGCAAGCAGCACCGCGCGGACGCTGGGAAACATCACTCCAATCCTCTACGGACGCCGCGAGGCCGCGCGTAGAATCCCCGTTAGCGTTCGCACGCTCGACGGGTTCAAGTCCCGACGCAAAATCGGATTCGTGAAGATCGGCGGAAAGGTTCTCTTCAGGGAATCCGACATCACCGCCTTCATCGCCCGCCACGTCATCGCCCCCCGCGCCGGGTCTGGTGCCATCTAAAAACGAGAGAACCCGCGCAACTTTGGAAGGACGCGCGGGCTCTCGATTACGAACATGAGCACACTATCAACACACGGCGCGGAGTCAACGCAAATCTCCGCGAACGCCGGGATTCAGCCCGTCCCACACGATTTCCCAACATGTCGTGAAAACGAAAACCCAGATCGTTACAAGATCGTTTGGGTAGATATGGAAAGCCTCAAGCCGTCGCCAGAGAATGACGAGATTTACGGCGAGATTGACGAGGACAGCGACCCGGCCATGCAGAGCTTAATTGATTCCATCAGAACGATGGGATTAGAGGAGCCAATCATCCTAACGCTTGACGGGTATATTTTAAGCGGACACAGAAGATACTTCGCCGCATTCATGCTGTGCTGGGAACGAATCCCCGTCCGCTTTGCAAATGTCCGGCGTGACCAGACGCAAGACTATCACCGGCTCCTGGCTGCATACAATCCGCAGAGAGTAAAGTCAGTGGCGGCAGTCATGGCGGAAAAGTTCATTCAGTCGGACAACTACACAACCGAAGAGGATCTTCTAAGCAGAGAATATAAACGCACCAGCACTGACAGTTTGGACATAATGACCGTTGAAGGGTGCAAGGACGTTGAAGAGATTGGACGGCGAACTGATTTTCTTGAAGCCGCTGTTCAAGTTGTAAATGAGATGCGGGAGTTTTGGCCGCTGCAAATTAGGCAGATCCATTACAAGCTTTTGAATAATCCCCCGCTCACACAAACAACACGCGAACCCAATGAACGGTGGAGATATAAAAACGACTTAGCTTCATACGGGAAACTGTCAGATCTTCTTGTTTCAGCACGCTACCTGGGAGAAGTGCCGATGCACGCGATTGACGACATTTCCAGAATCAGCAAGGACTTTAGCAATATCGGATTTGCCTCCGTCACTGAGTTTATCAAACTTGAGGTTGATGATTTTCTCGACAGGTATTCGAGAAACCGCATGGAAGGCCAGCCGAGGCATATTGAGATACTGATAGAGAAAAACACGCTTCTAAACATCGTCGAACCAATCTGCGAAAAGTTCATGATCCCATATTCGGTAAACCGTGGATACGGGAACCCTTGTCTATGGAGGAAAATGGAAAACCGCTGGCGAGCCGGGGGGTGCAAGCCTTTTGTTCTTTTATCATTCAGCGACCACGACCCGGAAGGGTTTGATTTGTGCGACGATGCCATTAGATCATTGCGCTTCAGGCATGGCGTTGACGTTGAGTTGATCCGTATTGGAGTAACAAAAGAGCAAATCGACGAGCACGACGTTCCTTCTAACTTCGCAAAAGAAGGAAGCACCAGACTAGCGGACTATATTGATCGCACCGGGTCTAATGACACTTGGGAATGTGAGGCTCTTGATCCTGAATATATTCAGAATGCTATCGAGGATGCGTTGTTAGAAGTCTTAGACATTGACCAGATGAATGCCGTCATCCGGCGAGAAAACGAGGAGAAAATACAGATCAACAAAATCCGGCAGAATCTTGGGATAAAACTTCATACCATGTTGATCGAGGAGGCCGCATGACCTCTCTCATCCTCGCCCGTCTGGCCGCTGACGCCGCCTGTCTGGTTGCCGTCTTCACACTCTGCATCGTCTGGAGGTGGAGGCCATGAGCGACCACCGCAAGCTCGACCACGGCCCGTGGCTTTGGATGTCCAAGGCCGCTATGGAGCGAGCCAGATCGGCGGGAGGCCCGACAGCATTGGCCGTTTATACAGGAATCTGCCTTCTGGAATCCAACGCCCCGTCGCGGGTGAAGGATTGCTTCCACGCCAGCGCAAGGAACCTTGCCGACGCTTCCGGGGTCTCAACGCGCACCGTGGAAGTGTATCTTCCGCTTCTCGCAAAGGCCGGACTGTTTCTTCTGAAGAGCGGAAGGAAAGCAGGCCCGTCTGGAGCCCATGAAGCCAATCAATTCCGCCTCCTCAACATAGGCCACCCATCCGCAGCAGCTTCGGAAGCTTCCGCATTTGAAACACGCGTCAACTGCGGACAGAAAAGAACTTCTCCCAGAATGGGAGAAAGAAGTTCTTCCGAAGAGAAAGATAACGGCAGCTCCGCCGCCGCCTCCCCGGCTAAAGCCGGAGTCGGCGCGGAGCCGCTAAAGAAACAAACTGCCGTAGGTGGATTTAACCGGAAAGGCATCAAATGACCGACCCACTCCCGACTTGGACCAGCGAACTACAGGAAGAGCTTTCAACTCTCGCAAGGAAGAAGTTTCATCAAACCAACGAGCTTGGCCGCATATCCTTCCTCGACGCTCTCCGGCAACATTCACGTTGCGACTTGAACCACGTCATGCCGCAGGAAGTTTATACCGCTATCGCCAAGATCCGACGCATGGATTTTCAGTCGTGGCAATACCAGGCCGCCAGCAAGCACATCATCATGGAGCTTGAATCTGGCGAAACCGACCCAGCAACGGCAATCCGAAAAGGCAGGCTCTACTTCAAGTTTGAATGCCAAGAGGAAGCCACCAACCCCGAGACGTTCCACCTTGTAGCACCATCGTCATATCTGGACCGATCCAAGGCACACAAGCCACCCAGGCCGGTTCAGAACTTCATGGCTGTTTATGCAGCGCGACACGCCACGCTCATCACCCTTCACGGTGGCAGCGGACTTGGAAAAACCACATCCGCACTTCGCGGGATTGTCCTTCGTTCCATTGTCAGCGGCAGACGATACGCCATTGGCACCAGTGGAATGCGTCTATCGCGCATGAAGCCAAGCGAGCGATCAGAGTTTGTCGAACTCGCGATTGACTATAAAGGAACGCTCTTGCTCGACGACATAGACAAAGGCGGAAAGGCAGAAGGCACGTCTTCCGCTTTATTGGAGATCATAGAAGCGCGAGAGAACTCTTCGGATTTTCTCACCATCATCACCACGAATGCCACAGGGCCGAGTCTCAAGGCCAAACTCGAAACCGGCTACGGTGATCCCATCGTCAACCGGCTTTCCCGTGGAGTCTGCATAGACTTCGATCCGGTTGACGTGGACAGGAAAGAAGGGCTTAAGGCCATTCAAGGCATAATCAAAGCCGGATGAAACAAAACGCCACCACGGCCATCGTGGCGCAAGCACGGCGGCAGCGGGAGCACCCGGACACTGGCGCGCCAAAGGAATCTTTTTGAACCGGCCTCTGCCCGCTCTAGTTGCGTCGCTCGTCATTCCTGAGTGAAAGCTGCAAATCGCATGTCCCGATACTTGACAGCACCGCAACCCCTATGAAGACCACCACCAAGAACAAAGGCGGACGGCCCCGCAACCCAAGGCTGGACGAGATCATGGCCGAGCTGGCAGTCACGAGGCGGCACGCGAAAAGGATCTTGAAAGACGAGCAAGAAAAACCGGCAGCGCCGGCCCCGATGTCACCAAACCCGGTTTCGGCCGTCTCCGCTCTCGACGGCATGACCACACTCGCCAAGATCCGAGCCAAAAAGCTCCTGCGAGAAATTGAGTTGCTGGAGGTGAAGGTCAGACAGGCGGCACTGGACGAGCGGCACCAGGCGGGCGAGCTCCTCTATCTCGACGAGGCCCGCGAGCTTGTCCTTGCGAACTCGACAGCCATCGCCAACGTCCTGCGGGGGATGCCCAAGACGTTATCGCCCCGGATGGCGGGTCAACCGCAGAAGGCGATTGAGAATACGCTGGCGGAGTGGTCGGATCGCGTTCTGGCCTTGTGCGCTGCCGCCGTGGGCAAGGTGAAGAGCAACCGGAAAATATGACGCTCCGCATTACCGTCGAGATCGAGGTTGAGGAACCCGCCCCCTCGCCCCGGCCATTGTCGCCGGGAGCGGAGAAGCTGCGGAAATTCATTCGCGAGATCTACAGCGAGCCGTGCCCGCGGCACCTCCCCGCGCGCGCGGAGTGAAAACCAAAACCAGTTTTGGATTTCCCGACACGCATCGCCCGCCCGCCGCCGCTTCACATCCCGCCTGCAAGTGGAAACTGATTTGACACCGTTCACAGAATTATCATGGCCAACATCAAATCACTATCCGCCAGAGCGTTCTCCGTTTCGAGCAACATTCCACTCGGCACAGTCACCCGAGCCGCCGACCGGCTTGGGATCCAGAAAGCAGGCTCCGCCGACAACAGCCCGCTTCTCTTGACCCCGGAGGCGCAATGTCGGATTCTGGAATTCCACACCGCCGAACTCACCGCACGGACGATCCGGGCATCGAACGAAACCATCCGCATTGCTGGGCTGATTGTGGCGTTGGCACCGCTGACCGGCAGCAAGGTATTCACGGACGCCGCCAAGGCGAGCCTGGCCGAGCATGAAGCGAACAAGAGGGCTATCGGCACCAGCACGGAACCGTCCACCGTGGCGCATGCCCGGCTGAACGGCATCATCGCGGGGTTCAAAGGAGTCCGGCTTTTATGAACCTATCCCAAGTCTTCCGCATCACCCGCCGCGCATACGACACGTTGACGCCGCGCGAGCGTGCCGTCTTTACCGGCAAGATCATGGAAAGCATCAAGGCTTTGCACGTCGTTGACCGTGCGAAGTTTGACGCTTTCACCGTCGCCGAGAAAAACGAATTCTTCCGCACCGGAGGCAAAATCTCATTATGAAAAACACACCCATCACCCGCCCGTCCGCCACCGTCCGCGAGGACATCGAAACCGTCATCCGCGAGAATGAACTCGCCTCAAAGCTTTGGTATTCTGCCCGTGCTCTCCGGGAGCAGTCCGACAATCTCCGCGATGGTTTCCTGACTGCATTCCGAACCGTCGGCACCCATGCGAGCGAGATCGGGTTCCTGACTGCCGCAGGCATCGCTACGGCACCGGGATCGGCACTTTATCCCTCGGTGATTCTGGCCTTGGGTGCCATGGAGGCAGCGGAGGACTACGTGGCGATTGACGCCGTGCTGAGCCCGCTACACGCCGAGCTTGGCGGTGCTATTGCCAGCGAGGAAAAGGCCCGTGACGCTGCCGCTGAACGCGCTTGCGCTGCCAATCAGGCGGTGATGGCTCGGAAGCTTCAACTCGAATCCGCCATCGAGCAGGACGAGGAACTGACCCGGCTCCGCGAGCGAGCCGCTGCCGTCGCCGCATGAACATTTCTTGCCATACCAAAATCCCGCCGTCACCCGCAAAAAAGGCTTTGGTTTGCCTTGTTTCTTCGGGCATTGCCGGGAGCTGGGAGTCGACCATGACGCACGGCCCCGGCACTTTCTTTTTGAACCCATGACCTCCGCGCGTAAAACCTACCTCACCGTTGCCACCGCAGGCCGACAGCAGGGATGGATCTTCGACACCCTCCCCGACACCGCGAGCGAGGCCGAGCTTGAAAGCGCAACCCGCGAAATGGTGCGCGGGATGTTCTGGGGCGCGTGCGGGTTTGATGAGAACGACATCCCTGGTTCTTTCGCCCGCCGGATGTCCCGCCGGATCGTCTAATGAGATCCATCCGCGACGATCTTGAGACTTTGGATGACGAGGCCAGCGAGCGCATGGACGCGCTGTTCGCAGACGTGGCCCGCCTGCTCCGGCCCGACGCCCCGGATCACGCTCGCCGGATTATCGGGCTGGCGGATGCGGAGGCCATCCACAACGAAGAGTTGATCGACTGACCGGCCATGAAAAAACGATCCGACTGCAAAGGCGAGGCGCACCGGAAAAAATATCTTCGCGAGTGGTATAAGGCGAACCGCGAGCGCATCCTTGCCAAGCAGCGGGAGCCCGAACGAGCGGCCCGTGCGCGTGTTGCGGATCGAGCTTGGCGAGCAGCCAACGCGGATCGCGTCCGCGAGCTAGCCCGCCTGCATCGAGCCCGCAGAGCCGCCGAGAGTCCGGCCAAGCGAGCGCGGCGGTTGAAGCAAAACAGAGCTTCCTATCGCGCACGGCGCATCCGACAGGGATTTGCCGTCATGCCTCGGAAAACGTGCGCGTAGGATCGCCTGTATCGCTTTTGTTTCAAGCGTCCGCGGTCGTGGTATTGCCTGATTTCGCCAGAGCCGCCAGAGCCGCCCCCACAGTCCGCAACCGCTCCGGGACGGTGGCATCCCCGGCGAGCCGCTTGGATCCGGCCCTCGCACAAACCATCTTCGCGGAGATCGCGCACGTCACCGGGAGTCCAGCCTCCCTGCGGTCGATCATCCGGGCGCATATTTCCAGCAGGGCCGCAGCAAGCTGGAGATCCTCGCCGTCGGTTGTCCGGGTTCCCTCGGCGAAGGCCTCGAGCCGTCGCGCGTGATGCTCATCACAACGATTCCGAACTGGCGGGCGCGGGCCGCACGCGGACAGCATCATTTCGAGCTGTAAATCATCCTCCCATTTCCAGCAACGGCGGGATCGGTCAACGGGCTGTCCATACCGCCCCTGCCGGGAGTGAGCCCATGCCGTCCGGCGAGCGATCCCAAGCCGCTGTGATATTTCCAGAACGCCGACAGTTGGCATCCACCGGCGCGGGAGTCAAAAGTTGATTCCCGCCTATCGTGGACGGCAGGGTGGGTTGAATTCGTGATTGATTTCCTGCTATGGTGCGGTTTGAATACGGTCATGCGCTTCCCGTATCGGGTAAGCATCGGGTAATGACTTTTATAAACTATTGATATTCAACTAAAACTTTCGGCCTCCGAAGCCAAAGGTTGTGGGTTCGACCCCCGCCGGGTGCAGGCTGGCATTTTCCCTTCGCTGAAAACCTGCAGGAAGCGGAAAAAATGACCGGTCGAACCCTCGGCACATACAGATTCCGCATCCGAATAAAATCCGCCTCATCCAATGAAACCGCGCCTCGATCCCGATTTTCTTCCAGCCGTTCTCTGGAACCGGCGCTACGCCGCGAAGGTGGAGAAATCTTCCGGATGCCAGGCGATGGTCATCAGCTTGCAGCGGGGGGATTCCACGGTGTCGGTCTATCACACGCGCGTGCTTCCTCACACCGCGGAAAACCGCGCGCTCAATATCCGATACGTGGAACGTCTGCTGAAGTTCCTTCTCTGGCAGCGTGGAGGGTATAAGGTTCTCATCGCCGGGGATCCGGAAATCGCGGGGCAGATCCGGGCGATTTACTCCCCGGGCGGGCCCCGGGCATTCGATCACGACTTCATGGGGCGCAAGGTCTCTGGCCGCCCGATGGAGGTCGAGGCGTGCGACGCGGTGCCCGAACCGAGAGAGAGGCCCGTCCCGCTCGGCCGCCATCTCGACGGCTGCCGGATCGGGTTTGATCTCGGGGGAAGCGACAGGAAGTGCGCGGCCGTGCAGGATGGCCGGGTCGTCTTTTCGGAGGAGATCCGCTGGGATCCGTATTTCCAGAGCGATCCCCAATACCATTACGACGGGATCCGGGAAACCCTGCGCCGCGCGGCGGATCACCTGCCGAGGGTGGATGCGATCGGCGGCAGCGCGGCCGGTGTCTACGTGAACAACGAGGTGCGCGTCGCCTCGCTCTTCCGCGGCGTCTCGGAGGAAAACTTCGAGAAACGGGTGCGCCGGATTTTTTTTGATCTTCAGAAGGAATGGGGAGGAATTCCCTTCGAGGTGGTCAACGACGGCGAGGTCACCGCGCTCGCGGGATCGATGTCCATGAACGACAACGCGGTTCTCGGGATCTCGCTCGGCACGAGCCAGGCCGCCGGCTATGTGGATCCCGACGGCCACATCCGTCCGTGGCTCAACGAGCTGGCGTTCGCACCGGTGGACTACCGCGAAAATGCCCCGGTGGACGAATGGTCGGGCGACGCGGGATGCGGCGTGCAATATTTTTCGCAGCAAGGTGTCGCCCGTCTGATCCCGCCCGCGGGCATCGAGCTGCCAGCGGGGATGCCGTTTGCCGAGCAGCTTGTCGAGATCCAGAACCTCATGGCGGCCGGCGATGCGCGCGCGCGGGCGATCTACGAAACGATCGGGGTCTGCTTCGGCTACGCGATCGCCCACTACGCGGATTTTTATGAAATCCGAAACCTGCTCGCCCTCGGACGCGTCACGTCGGGCGCGGGCGGCGAGGTCATCCTCGAAAACGCCTCGGCCGTTCTCCGGGACGAATTTCCCGAGCTGGCGATCCGGCTTCGCACGCCCGATGAGAAAGACAAGCGGCACGGGCAGGCGGTGGCGGCCGCAAGCCTTCCGAAACGGAATTCCCAGCCATGACATTCCACAACCCCACCGCTCGCCTGTTTGTTCCCGATCAATCAGCGGATCCCCTCGGGCGGATCACCCACCTCGGCATCGGTGCCCATCAGGACGACCTTGAGTTCATGGCGTTTCATGGCATCCTCGCCTGCTTCCAAGCCGGGGACAAATGGTTCGGCGGAGTGACGTGCACGGACGGCGCGGGAAGCTCGCGCACCGGCGACTATGCGAACTTCACCGACGCGGAGATGCAGAGGGTGCGCATCAAGGAACAGGAGGCTGCCGCCATCGTCGGCAATTACGCGGCCATGATCCAGCTCGGCTACCCGAGCAGCGCGGTGAAAAGCCCGTCGGACATCACGCTGAAGAATGACCTCCTGCAAATCCTCACCGCGGCGCGCCCGGATGTCGTTTACACCCACAATCCGGCTGACAAGCACGACACGCACATCGGAGTTTTCGCCGCCACGATCCAGGCGCTGAGGGAAATGCCGTCCGCAGACAGGCCGAAAGCGGTTTACGGCTGCGAAGTCTGGCGCGGGCTCGACTGGATGATGGATCAGGAAAAAGTGGCCCACGATGTCAGCGCTCACGAGAACCTCACGGCCTCGCTGAACGGGGTCTTCGATTCCCAGATTGCCGGAGGCAAGCGCTACGATCTCGCCACTCTCGGCCGGAGGCGGGCAAACGCGACGTTCTTCGAATCCCACGCCGCCGATGACTGCACGGGCATCGCGTTCGCCATGGATCTCACGCCGCTTGCCTCGGACCCCTCGCTCGACATCGTGGAATACGTCCTCGGGTTCGTCCGCCGGTTTGAGGACGACGTTCGCAACAGACTCGCCAAGCGTCTCGGATAATTATCATGGAAGTCATCATTCAACCCTCGCCCGATGCCGCCGCAGCGGTTGCCGCCCGGATCATCGGGGATCTGATCCGCCGCAAGCCGGATGCCGTGCTCGGCCTCGCCACGGGCGGCACCCCGTGCGGGCTCTACAAGGAACTGATCCGGATGCACCGGCAGGAGGGACTGGATTTTTCCGGCGTCACGACATTCAACCTCGACGAATACGTCGGCATCCCGCCAGGACATCCGGCGTCCTACCACCGGTTCATGCAGGAAAACCTCTTCGCCCACGTGAACGTCCCGCCGGGAAACATCCATATCCCGGATGGAAACACGCCGGACATCCCGCAGTTCTGCGCGCGCTACGAGGAACAGATCCGGCAGGCGGGCGGAATCGACCTTCAGGTTCTCGGCATCGGCCACGACGGGCACATCGGCTTCAACGAGTCCACCTCGTCGCTCGTCTCCCGCACCCGGATCAAAACCCTCACCGAGGAAACCCTCGCCGCAAACCAGCGGTTTTTCGCGCCGGGCGAACCGGTCCCCCGCCACGTCATCACCATGGGCGTGGGAACGATCATGGACTCCCGCACCTGCCTGATGCTGGCCTTCGGAGAGGGCAAAGCCAAAGCGGTGGCGTCCATGGTGGAGGGCCCGATCACCGCGATGTGCCCGGCTTCGATTCTCCAGATGCACCGGCAAACGAGCCTGATCCTCGATCCGCCGGCCGCAAGCCTCCTCACACGAACCGCATATTATCAGCACGTCTTCGCGAACAAGCCGGACTTCCAAAGAGTGTCCGCGTTCCCGGTGATCTGAGCGCTTACCCGTGCAGGAGCGCATCCAGCAGCTCGGAGAGCTCTATGGTTGCAATTCGACGATGTAGTAGCACGCGGAGCCGTCGTCCTCGACGAACCGCACGAACCGCGCGTCCTCGATGCCGTTGCTCTCGTTTGGGGAAATCGGGGGCAATGATCCGCTGGGAAAGCGAAACCGTTAGCGGTGTCGTCGGGGAGTTTCTACTGGTTTCTGATGTGAGCTCGCACCTGATTGTGGTTCCCCACAAAGCAGAGATGCAAATCTCCCCCCTCCGGCAAAAAGAGAACACGCAAATCCAGTCCGGCGCGGAACTCAAAATATTTCCCGAACGAACGCAGGCCGATCCCGGAATGCAAATGAGGCCGGCCAAACACGGATTCCAGCCGGCCGATGGCGTCATTTACCGCCGCCGCCTGTTGTGTGGTCAGATTGCGAAATGCCCGGTCAAACTTCGGCCGGGTATAAATCACGGCTTCCAAGGTTTGAGCCGACCCGTTTTGCGGTCGCTCTTGATCGCCGCCAAGTCGCGCTTGGCGGACTTTTCCACTTCCTCCGCCGAAACCCGATACTCCTCAAACGGCGAAACAGGCCCCCCAAAAAAACTCCAGACCGCTTCCTGAACGGCCGCCGAGGCATCTTTGAACCGCCCGGTCTTCACCTGGGTGTCCACAAGACGAATCAACGGTTCTGAAAGTGTGATGTGTTGGCTGCTCACGAATTCACCATCTCACAACAAGCAGAAAAATCAACCCCGAAGACCAGATGCTTTTCAGCCACAGAGTCCGCAAGAACACGGAGAGGGGATCGGAAGATTCTCCAACACCCAACAAGGAATATCCCATGTCCAAGGCCGGAATCGCGCTGACTTTCTGAACTTCATCCTGAAATATTCCTTGTTGGACAGGGGACATGGAATTCCCTCCGGTGTTCTTAGGAGCTGTGCAGGAGCGCAGCCAGCAGCTCGGCGAGCTCTATGGTTGCGATCGACGATGAGGTGTCGCTGAGCGCGTAGGGGAGGAACAGGCGCCCGCGATGGGTCAGAGCACCGCAGGAATACACGACGTTCGGCACATAGCCCTCGCGCCTTTCTTCGCTCGGTTCGAGCAACGGCCCCGGGAGGCAGCCGAGCACGCGGCCCGGATCGTCGAGGGCAAGCAGCATCGCGCCAATGCAGTAGCGCCGCATCGGGCCGACGCCGTGCGTGATGACAAGCCAGCCGGCTTCGGTTTCAATCGGCGACCCGCAGTTTCCAATTTTCACAAACTGCCAGGGCTGCCGCGGACCGGCCAGCATCTCCGGCGTGTTCCAGAAGTGCAGGTTGTCCGAAAACATGAGGAAAAGATTCTCGTCGTCCTGCCGTGAGATCATCGCGAACCGGCCGTTGATGCGCCTCGGGAAGAGCGCCATGCCCTTGTTTTGAACGGCCTGCCCGTTGAGCGTGCGGACGCGGAAGTTCTGAAAGTCCGGCGTCTCGATGAGCTGCGGCAGGATCGCCCGTCCGTTGTAGGCGGTGTAGGTCGCGTAGTAGCACGCGGAGCCGTCGTCCTCGAAGAACCGCACGAAGCGCGCGTCCTCGATCCCGTTGCTCTCGTTGGGGGAATTGGGGAAAATGATCCGCTGGGAAAGCGAAACCGCCGGCGGGAAATGCACCTCGTAGTTCGATCGCGCGAGCCAGTTCATGCATTCCCGCGTGCGCTCGACCTCGCGTCGGTGTTCCTCCGCTTCGCCGAGATCCTGGAGCATCGATCTCTCCAAATCCTCGTGGGCGAAATCCTCGCCGAGCGGCCCGAGGATCCGCTGCGACCACTCATTTTCAAATCCCATTTCCTTCAGCTTGTGCTGGAACATGAGCTTTCGATACGTGGGGTTTTCCTCCATGTCCGGCTCGCTGACGAGCGGCGAGACCTGGTCGATCGCGAGCGAGGCGTCGGCACGGATCACTCCGGAGCGGAACTCGATCGACGAAATATGCCCCTCGCCAGTCGCACGCAGGCTCATCACGAATCGCAGATCTCCCTCCCCGAGGCCGGATTGGTCGGGATGGGGGACGATCGAGGGATTGAACAACGCGGCCGATTCGAGCGCGTATTCTCCGGAGAAAAGCGCCCCGATGTAGAGCTGCCGGGGAAACGAAAGAAACTGGTCGCCGACATGGCCGCGCACCATCGAAAAATGCCGCCGCCAGCACGATTCGAGGTCGAAATGCCGGGCGCTGAAGTCGGCGCGCAGAAGGGCGAGTTGCGTTTCAACATCTGCTTCGCTCAACGCAAGCGCACGCGCAATGATGTGCTCGACACGGGTTGGGTCGGACGCAATGAACGGGCGAACCATCACCCGCTTGTTGTCCGGGTGGAACAGGATGCCGGTCTGCCGGACGGTGACGGGACTCATGACAGTTCGGTTTCCTCCGCGCGCCGGATTTCCAGCCAGGCGAGGGCGAAGGCGAGGCTGGATTCCGCGCCCTGGTTTTGGTTGAGGTGATCCTGCAGCAGCGCGTCCCGGCAGCCTCCGGTCGTGGCATCGTAAAGCGGCTGCCCGAGGTCGTTGCGACCGAGAAACCAATCGAAGCACCGGCGGGCGGCCGCGCGCCAGGAGACGTCCCGCGTGACGAAAAACGCCTCGAGGCAGGCCGAGATCATCGCGTGCGCTTCGAGCGGCTGCTGGTCGAAGCGCGCCTTTTCGCCGCCCCGAGGCCAGAAGCCATGGCAGCCGATCGGAGCAAAATGTCCGTCCGGCGTCGTCTGGGCATCGAGCAGCCAGCGCAGCGAGCGGAGCCCGATGTCGAGCGTCTCGCCCTGCGACGTCCAGTATCCGCTCAGGATCATCGCGTGCGAGAGCTTCGCGTTGTCGTAGGTCGCGCTCCGCTCGAACCACAGCCACTCGGGCGTGGAGTTCGCACGGAACAAATCAACCAGCATCGTCGTGAGCGTGTCGCGCATCTGGCTCACCACGCGGTCGCCGGAGAGCGTCCGCAGGTATTCATGGACGGCGATGAGGGTGAACGCCCAGGCGCGCGGCGAGCTGAAGCGCGCGACCGGCGGGAGCCCGCGCTGGAAAAGCAGCGCGCAGAGATTCCGGTGCCCGACATTTTTCGAGCGGCCGAGCGCGGTGGCCACCGCCCACAGCGCCCGCGCGTGGCTGTCCTCCGAGCCGTGCAGCTCGAGCCACTGGCGCGAATAGCTCATGAAATTCCGGAACCGACAGGTGTTGCCGTCGAACGCATACCAGAGAAACCCGAGGGCGCTGCTCGCGAGCCGCTCCACCTCCTTCGTGGATCGCCCGGTTTCTTCGAGCAGGACCGTGAGGATGAAAGCGCGGGCGTTGTCATCCGTGCAGTAGCCCTCGTGGAAATTCGCCACGTTGTAGATCGCGTGCTGAAAAATCCCGGTGTGGTCGCTCATCGTGAGAAGATGTTCGAGCTTCAGCTCCGGCATCGGCATCGGCTCGTCGGGCATCGTCTGGATGACAAGCGGGCCCTCGCTCATGCTCTCCCGCGCGCGCCCGAAGCTTTCCATGTAGCGGCGCGCCACCACCGGCCAGATCATGTCCCGGCCCTGCTTCCACGCCCGCTTGCGCATCGCGGTCATGCGCGTGGGCTGCGAGAGAAAATCATTCACCCCCCCGGCGATGGCCCCCGCGTCCGCGAACGGCACGAGGATCCCGCGGTCATCGGTCAGGAGTTCCTGCGCGTGCCAATACGGCGTGGAGATGATCGCCTTCCCCGCGCCGAAAGCATACGCCAGCGTGCCGGAGGTGATCTGCGCCACGTTGAGGTAGGGCGTCAGATAGATGTCGGCCGCACCGATGAATTCCTCCAGCTTCTCGAGCGTGACGAAGCAGTTGTGGAAAATCACTTTGTCCGCCACCCCGCATGCCACCGCGAGCTTTTCCAGCTTGCGGCGGTATTTTTCTCCCTCGGCCGCGAGGAGGTTCGGATGCGTGGCACCGAGCACCAGATAAACGACATCAGGATGCCGCTCGAGAATCGCCGGCATCGCTTCGATCACGTATTCGATCCCTTTGTTCGGCGACAGCAGGCCGAAGGTCAGAAGCACGGTCTTCCCCTCGACCCCGAACTCGTCCTTGTAGAAATTCGAGTCCATGAACGGCATGTCAATGACACCGTGCGGGATCAGATCGATTTTCTCCGGCGCGATGCCATAGACGGTTTCCAGCAGGTGGCGCCCGCGATCCGCCATGACGATGAATCGGTTCGAGAACGTGTCCAGTTTTTCCATGACGACCCGCTGATCGGGGCTGGGATCCTGCAGGACGGTGTGCAGCGTCGTCACCACCGGCATCCGCACGTCGCCGAGCAGCGCCAGCAGATGGCTGCCGGCCGGCCCGCCGTAGATCCCGAACTCGTGCTGCACCGAAAGGACCTCGACGTTGTTGATGTTCAGAAACTCCGCCGCGCGCTGGTAGGAAGCGATCTCCTTCTCCGCGATCTCGAACCGCACGCGGGCGGGATAATCATACCCTTCCTCCCGGTCGTTTACCGAACCGACGATGCACTTCGTTTTCGGAAACTCCGCGGAGATCGCCTCACAGAGGTCGGCCGTGAACGTGGCGATCCCGCAGCGGCGCGGAATATAATCGCCGACAAACGCGAGGTGGGATGTGCACGGAGGATTTTCCATAGGCGTAATAAGAATCCGGTTGTGCCTCTCACGGTGCCGGCATTCTGCCCGGCCCGGATCCGCCGCGATTCCTCACAGGAAATACTGTCGCTTTTTCGTGGAGGGAAGTCAACGATCCGAACCGCTCCCGCCGCAGAAACGGCTGCTGGCAAGATCGCGGGGAGCCGTTATAGTCGCCGCATGTCCGACTTCTGGGAAACCTGGCAGCCCACCGAGCGCGCAACGCTCTGCTTCGTCATCCGGGGTGGCGAGATCCTCCTCATCAGAAAAAAACGGGGCCTCGGCGCCGGAAAAATCAACGCCCCGGGCGGCCGCCTCGAACCCGGCGAGACGGCCGGCGAGGCGACGATCCGCGAAACCCAGGAGGAACTCGGCGTCACGCCGGTCGGAATCGAGGAGCGGGGCGAACTTCATTTTCAGTTCGCCGACGGATACGCACTCCACTGCACCGTCTTCGTGGCGGACGGTTGCATCGGCGAGCCGTTTGAAACCGACGAGGCGGTGCCGATCTGGACGCCGCTCGACCGGATCCCCTACCACGAAATGTGGGCCGACGATATCCACTGGCTCCCGGGAGTTATTTCCGGGGGACGCTTCCGCGGGTTTTTCCACTTCGACGGCGAGGCCATGCTCGCCAACAAGGTGACCTGGACACCTTAGTTTTATGCCCGCCACCGAAGGGGAATTTTTCCGGACGCTGATCGCGCGGGTTTCTCCGGACGACATTGTCCTCTACGCCAATGCGGCGCTGGCCGCCTACCTGCGCGTGACGAAAGCCGACTTGCTCGGGGCACCTCTGGACATCCTGGCCGCCCGGGCGTGCGGGGAGATCTCGGCGTGTTTCCGGCGTCCGGAGTCCGGGCGCACGAGCAACCAACTCGTCACCGACGACCAAGGGCGCGTCTTCGAGTTGAAGACCTACAGCGAGGGCGGAGTCCTGGACATCGTGCTGGATGAGGTCACAACGATCGACTCGGTGAACAGGGATCTGCGCCATGTGAGCGGGACTTCCGTGGATGTCCTGAACGAGGAGGAACTTCGCACGGCTCGCCAGCCGGAGCGCCGGTATCTGACGGTCTCGCAGGCGCGGCTGAACGGGATCTGCCACCTCGCGGAGCGCCTCGCGCCGATGGAAATGCGCCTCATGCTGGATTCCTTCGGCGAGGAGTCGGCGGACGCCATCCTGGAAACCGGCTGCACGTATTACCAGCCGTCGGGCGGCTCGATCACCGGGATCTTCGGGGCCCCGAGGTATTTTGCCGACCACGCCCTCCGGGCGATCCAGGCCGCCTCCAACCAGATCGAGAAGTCGGTCAAGCTGCGCGCGGAACTCTTCCGGCTGGGCAAGGAAATGCCGCCGCTCTCGTGCGGGATCTGGACCGGCGAGACCTTCGTCGGCCCGCTTGCCTCCTCCGCAACCCGGTGCTACTCGGCCGTCGGCCTCACGGTGGATCTGGCCGCCGAGCTCAGCAAGCTCGCCCGCCCCGGGGAAATTCTGATTTCCGAATTCACCCTCCGAAGCCTCGTGCAGACGCTCCCCGAGGGATGGCAGGCGATCCGAGCCGAAAACGAGGAGGATCCGGATTTGAGCGACTTCCACTGGCAGGGCGAGCAAATCCAGGCTCTCCCTGCGGAATTCGCGCGCGGGGTCTGGCTCATCGGCCCGGGTGTCGAGGAGGACTCCTCGCGTGTCGAGTATTACGCGGGCTACCTCTACGCGTTTCAGGCGGACGGCCTCGACGGGCCGGTGCCCATCCTGCGCATCGTCCGCCCGGCGGCGATCGGGGACCCGCTGGAGCTCAGCACCGACAATGTCGTCGCCACCCAGTTTTCCCAGTCGCTCGGAAAATACAAGCTGCTGAGCGTGCTCGGAACCGGCGGCATGGGAAAGGTCTGGAAAGGACAGGACCGCTACGGAAACATCGTCGCGATCAAGGTTCTTCACACGACCGAGGCGACCACGGACGCCCAGCTGAAACGGTTCCAGCGCGAGGCGGAGGTCATGTCCCGCCTCCCCCACCGGAATATCTGCCGGGTTTTCGAGATGAACGAATTCGAGGGGATCCAATACCTTGTCATGGAATTCGTGGACGGCCTCACTCTGGCGGATCTCCTCTACGACCGCACGCAGGCGGAGGCCGGCGGCAGCACCACGAAATCCCTGCCCGATATCAAGTCTCTCATCCACGCACTGCGCGAGGAACGCTCCTCCCACAGCGGATCCGCCGCAGCGGACGAAGAGACCCCGCCCCCGCGCCCGAAACAAACGCGCGTCCTGCCGGTGGAGCAGACGCTCAATATTTTTCTGAAAGTCTGCGACGCGGTGCAGTTCGCCCACGAGCACGGCGTCCTCCACCGCGACCTCAAGCCGGGAAACATCCTTCTCCGGGAGGATGGCGAGCCGCTCGTGGCGGACTTCGGGCTCGCCAAGTTCAGCTCCGGCGACTCGGGGCAGTCGCTCTCGGTCAGCGGGCACGTGGTCGGAACGCTCGAAAACATGTCGCCCGAACAGGCGGAATCCAGCAAGGACGTGGACGAGCGTGCCGACGTTTACGCGCTGGGAACCGTCCTTTACCAGATGCTGACCGGTCGCCGGCATTTCGAGGCCACGGGAAATATCGTCGCCGACGCGCAGGCGCTCCAGAACCACGAGCCGGCCCGCCCGCGCAGCGTCAACCCGAAGCTGGACAGTGATCTCGAGATCATCCTGCTCAAGGCGCTGCGCAACGCGCCGGCCGAACGCTATCGCAGCGTCGCCGCCCTGAGGGCGGATCTCGAACACTACCGCCGCGGGGAGGTCATCAGCGCCCGCCCGGTGACCGCTCTCGAACTCGCCCGCAAACTGGTCCTGCGCAACCGCGCGATCACCGCGGTCATCAGCTTTTCCCTCCTCGTTTTTCTGGCCGGCTCGGTCGCCGCGTTCTGGCAGATCACCGACCGCGCGAAGGCGGCCGAGGCCGCGCTCGCCGAGGCCAAAACCCAGCGGGAACACGCCCTGAAAAACGAGCTTTGGGCCGAGGAAAAACGGAAGGAAGCCCAGGCGGCCTACGACAAGCTGAGCCTGGCCGAGAAGGCCCGGCAGGATGCGGTGAACGCCACGACGCGCGCGCAGTCAGAGACCGAGCAGGAACGGCAGAAGCGCACGGCGGACGTGAAGGCGGCCAATGCCCGCGTTATCGGCGCGGACGAAAAGCTGACCGAGGCCCAGCGGAAGATCGAGGATCTTCAGGCGCAGGCCGCCGTTCCCCAGCCGACCGTCGAACCTTCCCGCAGGCGGCCCCCCTTCCTCGATGACCGGGAAAAATTTCTCCGGGCCAGCCGGGCGATGAATGCGATGAGCGAGATGCTGATGACCTTTCAACAGGATCTGAATTCCAGCCAGCTGATCGGCTACAAATCCAATCCCGAGATCATTCTCAAACGGATCAGCTCCGGGTTGGAATCGGTTTGCCAAACGATTCTTCTCGATCCGACCCTGCCCCAGGGATGGATGATGAAGGGGCGCTACCACCTCGCGTGCATGGAGGTCGCCCAGGCAAAGGAAGCTTTCCAAATGGCTGAGAAATCGGTGCAGGCGATGCAAGGAGCGGATCTGCCCGACTTGCTGGGACCGGATCGCCCGCAGGCACTCCTCTCCATCTCCGAACAATTGGCACGGCCGACCGGCGATCGATTTGAGAAAGCCGCCTCGCTTCTCAACGGAACCGGTTCGTCGGCCGACCAGATCACGGCCGGGGTCATCCAATTCCTGCAGGACAAGCCGATCACCCGGCGGAGCACTTTCAACTCCAGCCCGACCGGACGCATCCCCGGCACTTCGGAAGTGGCCGTTGACCTCGTGGCCTCCAACGGAGGAACCGGAAAAATCGTTGTGGGAGGGGGAGGACGCGATGTGTCCATCTCCGGAATTCCGAAGCTGCTGGATCTCTCGCCGCTCAAATCGCTCTCGCAGCAGCCGGTTCGCATCAAGATCCAGGGCACCGATGCGCTCGACTGGGCGACGCTTGCCGCCCTGCCTCTCGAATCCCTCGATCTCAGCGGCTGCGGAATCGGGAGCCTCCCCGTCGGGCTGCGAGGGTTCGCAAAGATCCAGACGCTCTCCCTGAAGGACACCGCCTTTTCCGATCTGTCTCTGGCGCGGATGCTTCCTTTGCTCTCCGCCCTCGACATCTCGGGCACCTCGATCACCGACCTCGCGCCGCTCGCCACCAGCCGCCGACTCCTGTCGCTGGATCTCGGTCGCCTTGCTGCGGAGAACATCAGAACCCTGCTGTTCCTCCCGCTCGCACGCCTCACGCTCTCCCCCACGCTGATCTCCGATAAGGCCTCGCTCAACACCCTGCGCGCACACCGCACGATCCGCGTCCTTCGCACGCCGGATGACCCGGACGACCAGACCGCCGCCGAATTCTGGCGCAAGCGCGACGCGGGAGAATATGACTCCGGCGGGTAAGCGCCGGCGGCCTTTGCAGAAGAAACTTTACACCACGAGCTCCCCCGAACTATGGATAGGATTCTCATGAAAGCATTCTCCGTTTCTCCCGTTGTCGCCGTGCTGATGCTGCTTTTCCTTCCGCCCTCCGCACGGGCGCAATCTCCGGGAGCGGCGGCGGCAAACGATGCCGCCTACACCCTGTTCTCGGCGGGTGACTATGCCGCCGCCGCGACGGCCTACCAGGCGATCCTGAAGGATTACCCGACCGACGGCGTGGTGCCGGTGGCCACGATCCAACTGGCCTTCTCCCAGTATTTCCTCGGCCAGCTGGACAACGCGCAGGCGTCGCTCGCCAAGGTGATGTCCTTCCCGGCACTGCCGCCGGAACTTACCCAGGTCGCCGATAGCCTCCTGCCGCAAATCCTGTCATCAAAGGCCGCCGGGATCCCCCCGGGCGATGCCAAACGGAAGGCCGCCTTCGAGGACGCAGTCAAAAAGTTCTCCGACTTCATCACGAAATATCCGCAGGCCCCCGAGGTCGAAAGCGCGATCAGCGGGCGGGCCATCGCGAATTTTCAGATCGAAAATTACGACAAGGTCGTCGAGGATATGCGGCTGAATCTCCAGAAGTTCCCGTCGAGCGGAACGATCGACTCGAGCAAAAACTTGCTGGCCCTCGCCCTCGCCACCCAGGGCGGCGCAGCGCTGACGCAGGGCGACAGCACCAAGGGCATGGATCTGCTCAAACAGGCCGAGGCGCTTCTCCAGCAGATCATCTCCGGAAAAAAGGACATCGCGCTCATCAACGACGCGGATTTCCAGATCGGGGAAATCCTTTTTATGCAGGCCGCATTCAGCCCCGATGCCGAGCGTCCGGCCCTTTATCAGAAGGCGCTCGAGGCCTACCGGTCGATCCTGCCCCAGAGCGAGATCGTCAAACTCCAGGAGGAGAAGGTCCGCGGGTTTCCGGCGCTCAAGGCCGACGCAATCCGCGCGAAGGATATGAGCCGGAAAAAGCAGCTCGACAAGGACAACGAACGCGAACTCCGCAAACTTGAGGAAATCAAAGCCAAGCCGGACCAGATCGCGATCGCCATTCTCAAGATGGGCGAGATTTTCTTCAACGCGCAGAAATACAACGAATCGCGCGCGGTGATCCGCCACGTCACCCCGTTCCTGACATCCGACGAAGAAAAGATGCGCGCGCTCTACTTCCAAACGATGAGCTACGCGCAGCAAAGCTCGCTCGAAAACGCGGTGCAGGGCTACAAGGAATTCACCGGATCCTACAAAGGCAAAGCGATTGCCGAGACCCTTCCCTTCACGGTGGGCAACCTTTATCTCGCGGCGGGCAAACCGGTCGATGCCATCGGCTACTACGACGAATCGCTCGCCCAATACCCGAATGGCCGGCTGGCCGGACTCTCGGTCGTCAGCAAGGCCCAGGCCCAGGTTTCTCTCAAGCAGTTCGCCGAGGCTCTCAAGACCTTCCAGGAGCACCTCGCAAAAAACCCTCCGCCCGATGTCGCCGTCGTCGCCCAATACGGGCTCGCCGGGATTTACAAGGACACCGAAAAATGGGACGACGCGATCACCGCCTACAAGGTGGTGAAGGACAAGTTTGCGGGCAGCCCGCAGGCGGTGGAATCGGATTACTGGATCGCGATCGCCACCCAGCAAAAAGGCGACAGCGCCGCAGCGGCCCCGCTCCTCGACGCCTTCGTCAAGGCCAATGAAAACCACCCTCTGACCCCCCTGGCCATGTATGCCCTCGGCGGGGCGCAGATCAAACTCGGCAAACAAGCCGATGGCGCGGCGACGCTCGCGGCGCTCGCGGAGAAATTCCCCGACAGCCAGGCCGCACCCTACACGTATTTCATGCGCGCCCAGATCGCCGGAGGCGCGCAGAAGCCGGACGAGGTCGTCGCGCTCATGCGGCGGTTCATCGAAAAATACCCGGCCGACGACAAGGTTTCCTTCGCCTACGACTCGATCGCGCAGACTGCGATGAGGGCCGGAAAGCCGGACGACGCGATCGCCTCCTACTCGGAGTTTGTCCAGCGCTATCCCGAGAGCCCGCAGGCGGGCGGGGCGCTCGTCAAAGTCGCCGATCTCCAGCGCGGCAATGCCGAGCGACTGGCCGTCAACTACACCTCGCTCTCCCCGGCCGACCAGACGAAATGGAAGGAGGCGGTTGACGCCTCGGTTTCCACGGCCGAGGAGATGCTCGCGAAATATCCGGCCAGCCCCGATCTCGCCCAGGGCCTCCAGGCGCTTCTCGCCGCTCAACGCCTCCTCATTCGCGCGGAATTGAAAACCGATGCCAAAGTCGAGGAATACCTCCAGTCCCTCGCGGACAAAACCGCCGATGCCGGCGCCAAAAGCAAAACGCTTTTCACGATGGCGAGCTTCATTTCCGAGAAGGACAAGCCCCGCGCTCTGGCCAGAATGAACGACGCCTACGATCCCGCAGTCGTTTATTCTCCAAAGGACCTCGACGTCTTCGGCCTCGCCCTGGTCGGGGATAAACAATACGAGAAGGCGGCGGCGGTTTTCCAAAAGCTCGTCAAAGATTACCCGAACCCGCCGGGCACACCCACCGCAAGTATCCCGCTTCTCATCCAGGAAGCCCAGGCGACGGCGCTCTTCGGCCTCGGGCGGGTCGCCCAGGAGAGCAAACAGACCGCCGAGGCCGGCAAGCTGTTCCAACAGCTCAAGACCCTCTACCCGTGGTCTCCCAAAGTCCTCGAGGCCGACTACGGGATCGCGGAATCCCTCCGCGCGGAGAACAAGATCGACGAGGCGCTCGCGCTCCTTCCGGCAATCATTCGCGCCCCGAATGCCAGCGCCGAACTGCGCGCCAATTCGTTCCTGCTCGGCGGAAACATCATGAAGAAAAAGATGGAGGACGCCACCGATCCCAAGCTGAAAGCCGAGTCCCGCGAGCAGGCGATCGATTTCTACACGAAAATCGCCCAGTTTTATTCCGGCGTCCCGATCGCGGCTTCCGAGGGCCTCTGGCAGGGGGCGCAGCTCCTCGAAGAACAGGCGAACGCCAGCACGGATCCCAAGTTCAAAGCCAAGCAGCTCGAACGCGCGAAGGGTGCCTACAAGCAGCTCGTCAAGGATTACAAAGACAGCACGCATGTCCAGAAGGCGGGCGAGCGGATTGCCGCGCTGGGCCCGCCGTGACCCGCAGGCAGCGCGCAGCTGTCCTCCTCCTCCGCCTCCCGGCAATCTACCCCGGCGCGCGCTGCGAACTCGCGTTCTCCACCCCGCTGGAGCTCCTCGCCGCGACGGCCCTCTCCGCCCAGTGCACCGACAAACGGGTCAACCTGGTCACCAAGACTCTTTTCCAACGCTGCCGCACAGCGCAGGACTACGCGGCCATCCCGCAGGAGGAACTCGAGGGGATCATCCATTCAACGGGCTTTTTTCGCAACAAGGCGAAAAACCTCCGCGCGATGGCCGCGGCCCTGACCCTCAGGCACGCGGGCCGGGTGCCCCGCACGCTCGCGGATCTTGCCGCTCTGCCGGGGGTCGGACGCAAAACCGCGAATGTCGTCCTCGGAAATGCCTTCGGCCTCACCGAAGGGGTTGTCGTCGATACCCACGTCGCCCGGCTTTCCCAACGCCTCGCGCTCACAAAATTCCCGGATCCCGCCCGCATCGAACAGAATCTCATGAAGCTCTTTCCCATGGCACACTGGACCGACCTGAGCCACTGGCTGATCTTCCACGGACGCCGCCGATGCCGGGCCAGAAAACCGGATTGCAAGGAATGCGAGTTGGCAGATATTTGCCCTTCGGCAAACCGGTTTTAGAGCATTGATTCAGGAAGTCGGCCGCTGATCGGACTTCCCGCTGCACCCACCGCCCGCCACCCGCACCTTTTCGAGGAGGAGGCGGGTGCCGCGCCGCTGAGGCGAGTAGGTGACGCGGTCGAATGCCTGGCGGATGATGTGAACGCCGAGCCCGCCCGGTCGGATCTCTTCGAGCGGACGTCCCCGGATTTTGGCGGGGTCGCACGCGCGGCCGTAATCGCGGATGACGAAACGCACCTTGTCGCGCAGGGCCGTCATCTCCATGCGCATCGGCTTGCACGCGTGGCCATAGGCATGGCGGATGACATTCGTGCAGGCCTCGTCGAGGGCGAGAACCAGGAGCTCGATCGCGCTCTCGTCGAATCCGTTCTCCGACAAAAAAGCCCGCACACTGGCACGCACCCCGGCGAGGTGGCAGGTGTCGCTGGTAAAGCGGAGCTGGGTGCTCATTCGAATCCTCCAATCAAAAGGGTGAGATCATCGAGCTGGCTTCCGGCACCGCGGTGCGTGCGTTCGGCTTGCACGATCCGGTCGAGGAGATCCTTCGCCGAGGCGGATCGCCCGGAGGCGGCCGAGGTCAGATTTTCGTCGAAAAGCGCACCGGTGCCGTCTTGGCGCGACTCGCTGAGCCCGTCGGTATAGACGACCAGCCGGTCGCCCGGCTCGAGCGTCACTTCGCCGTGGGAATACCGGACTTCCGGAAGAATCCCCAGCGGCATCGCCCCGGGGATTTCGATTTTTCGTGCCGAGCCGTCCGCTTTCGCCAGAATCGGGTGGCAGTGGCCGGCGCTCGCAATCTCAACGCGCCGGGTGACGGAATCCATCTTCCCCACAAGCGTCGTGATGAACATCCCGCGAATGATGTTCCCGCAAAGCGTCTCATTGAGCAGCGCGAGCGCAGCCGAGGGAGTCGTGGCCGCACCGAAGACAAAATGCATCGCGCTCAGCGTCTGGGCCATCAGCAGGGCCGCAGAGATCCCCTTGCCAGAAACATCGCCAACCGCAAAATAAATCTCGCCGCAGTCTCCCGGAAAAACCCCGTAAAAATCCCCTCCGACATTTGCGGCGGGTGTGTTGTGAGCAGCAAAGCTGGCCCCCTTCACATCGGCCGGGATCGCACGAGAGAGCAGCTCGCGCTGAATCTCGGCTGCAATCGCGAGATCGCGGTCCACGCGCTCCTGCGCCCGCATCCGCTCGACCGTCCGCATCTTCTCGATCGCCGTCGCGGTCAGGTTCACATAGGCACAGAACCCCTCCAGATCCGTATCGCAAAAACAGCCCTTTCCCACCGGGTTCAGAATTTGCAGCACCCCGATCGTTTCCGAATCCCGCTTCAGCGGCGCACAAAGGATCGAACGGGTCGTGAACCCGGTCAGCCGGTCAGCCTCCTTGAAAAACCGCTCGTCAAGGTAGGCATCAGGAATCACCACCGGCTCGCAATGCTCGAAAACCCACCCCGCAATCCCCTTC